>ERZ500994.89-NODE-89-length-29410-cov-5.913371_pt1 | contig 29410 bp, 28 predicted proteins | sample MGYA00248878_ERZ500994 | MGnify/ENA primary metagenome ERZ500994 (study PRJEB25958, sample SAMN03398533) | human skin metagenome | study: EMG produced TPA metagenomics assembly of the Human Skin Microbiome Metagenome (human skin metagenome) data set. | reverse complement strand
CGCGTACGGCGGACCGCGCCGCGTCGCGCTGATCGGCCAGCCCAACGTGGGCAAGTCCTCGCTGCTCAACAAGCTGTCCAAGCAAACCCGTTCGGTGGTCGACGATGTCGCCGGTACGACGGTCGACCCGGTCGACTCGATCGTCGAGGTCGGCGGGCGACTGTGGCAGTTCGTGGACACGGCAGGGCTGCGCAAGCGCGTCAAGAACGCCTCGGGTGCCGAGTACTACGCATCGCTGCGTACCGCGTCGGCCATCGAGGCAGCCGAAGTCTGTGTCGTGCTGATCGATGCCTCGCAGCCGATCAACGAGCAGGACCAGCGCGTCATCAGCCAGGTCATCGACGCCGGGCGCGCGCTCGTGCTCGCGATGAACAAGTGGGACCTGATGGACGAGGACCGGCGCGTGCAGCTCGATCGCGAGATCGACCGCGAGCTGGTGCGCATCCCGTGGGCCCAGCGAGTCAACATCTCCGCCAAGACCGGTCGTGCGCTTGAGAAGCTTGCCCCGGCGATGGAGACCGCACTCGATTCGTGGGACGAGCGGATCCCGACGGCGAAGCTCAACGCGTGGCTGTCGGATGTCGTCTCGGCGCACCCGCACCCGGTGCGCGGGGGCAAGCAGCCGCGAATTCTCTTTGCCACGCAAGCGTCGTCGCGACCGCCGCGGTTCATCATCTTCACGACGGGATTCCTTGAGCCGCAGTACTTGCGCTTCCTGGAGCGCCGGTTGCGTGAGGAGTTCGGCTTCACCGGATCACCGATCCGGATCAGCGTCAAGGAACGCCAGCGCAAGCTGCGTTAGCGGCCGGGTTGGTGATCGAGCCGGGAAGGCGCCCAGCGCCTGAGCGTGTCGAGATCCGGTGAGTTGCGTTCGGACGCAGGCGGCGGTGGTCTCGAGGGACGGGCTCGTTCCTGCCTTGCCGGACCACCAATCAGGCCGGGGATGCCTGCTCGACCGCCGATTCACCGGCGGTGGCGATTCGGCGGATCGCTTCGTCGAGCCGGCCGGGGCTCGTTGTCGCGTAACCGATCACCAGGCCGGGCGATCCCGGCGAGTGACGGTGCTTCGACAGCGGCTGGACCACGACGCCCAGCTCCCGCGCACGCTCAGACCATCGAACATCATCGATACCCGAAGCGGTGACCACGAGGTGCAGCCCGGCGGCTACTCCGTCGATCGTCGCTTCGGGCAGGTGGCGGTGGATCGCCGCAACGGCGGCATCGCGTCGTTCCCGAAGAACGCTGCGTACAGAGCGCAGGTGTTTGTTATATCGACCGCTTTCGATGAGCTCTGCGAGCACCAGCTGGGCAAGCGTGGGGGAGCCGAGATCGCTCGCGTACTTGGCTTCGGTGAGGTCGTCGAGCCAGGAGCCGGTCGCCACGAGCCACCCCAGCCGCATCGCTGGGGCCAGGGCTTTCGACGTACTCCCGGCGTACATTACGTGATCGGGGGCTGAGGCCTGCAGGGCCGGGACCGGGGAGCGGTCAAAGCGATGCTCGGCGTCGTAGTCGTCCTCGATGACGAGCGCGTCGTGCGCGCGCGCCCAGGCAAGCAGCTCGGCGCGCCGGTCAGGGGCGAGTACGACGCCCAGCGGGAACTCGTGCGCGGGCGTGACGAGCGCAAGATCGTGCTCACCACCGAGCCGAGAGGCGAGGATCCCGTCGGAGTCGACCGCGACCGGGCAGAGGGTCGCACCCCAGTACGCGAGCTCGTGGTGCGCGCCATGTGAGCCGGGATCCTCGACCGCGATGCGCGACCGTCCGCGGCGCACCGCGACCTGAGCGATGAGCGCGAGTGCCTGCGCCACGCCGCTGACGATGAGGATCCGCTCAGGCTCCGCGCGGACCCCGCGCGCGGTGGCCAGCCAGCGCGCCAGGCTCTCGCGCAGCCGGGCGGCACCGCGCGGATCGCCATACCCGAGTGCGGCGTCCTCCGAGTCGGTCAACACGGCACGTTCTGCGGCCAGCCACTCCGAGCGCGGAAACGAGCCCAGGTCCGGGCGTCCGGGGGTGAGGTCGAACTCGACCGGTAAGCCGGTGGCCGCCGGGGTTTGCGGTGGGCGATCGGTGGTCTGCACCAGCCCGTCGGCGACGGCGTACCCCGAGCGGGCGCTCGAGACGATGAGGCCTTCCTCTACCAGTCGCGCGTACGCCTCCACAACGACTCCGCGGGCAACCGCGAGGTCGGTGGCAAGCCGCCGGGTCGACGGAAGGGCCACGCCGGCGCCGAGTCTGCCGTCGAAGATGCCGTCGCGGAGGGAGCGCTGGAGCCAGTCGGCGCGCCCGCGACGCGGCGCCGTACGCGCGTCGAGCTGCAGGAAGTCGCTGCCGGGCGCCTGGTCCACGTAACACCTCATCGTCTGGACCTTCACCGTAGACCACGCGCGGGTCAGACTCGACGTATGTCGCTGACCTTCCTGCTCACCTCGTTCGTCATCGTGGCAACCCCGGGCACCGGAGCGCTGCTGAGCATCGCGGCCGGCTTGAACTTCGGGACGCGCTACGGCTTACTCGCCGCGTTTGCCTCCACCCTCGGGGTGCTCCCGCACGCGGTTGCCGCGATCTCCGGCTTGGCGGCGATCCTGGCGGCGAGCCCGGTGGCGTTTGCCGTGCTGAAGTACGCGGGAGTTGCCTACCTGCTCTACATGGCATGGGGCATGTGGCGCGACGCGACTCCGCTCACCACCGAGCAGTCACCGACCAGCGTTCGGAAGGTGCTGCGCGACGGTGTCGCGATGAACCTGCTCAACCCGAAACTGACGGCGTTCTTCTTTGCGTTCCTGCCGCAGTTCGTCCCCGTGAACTCGCCCGGAGCGGTCGGCGAGATGGTGCTGCTGAGTGCGGTCTTCGCCGTCATGACGTTCGTGGTGTTCGCGGTGTACGCCGTTGCCGCGGCGGCGGTTCGCCACCGGCTGCTGGACCGGCCCCGGGCGGTGCGCGGCGCCCGACGAGCGTTCGCGCTCGCATTCGTGGCGCTGAGCGCAAAGCTCGCGACCACCTAGGCCGCGTCAGCTGGCAACCGGGCGAGTCAGCTGACGCTGGCGACCTGTCGCGGCCGGTAGATCGCGGTGTGTGCGATCGTCGCGACGGGGCGCTCGTCGGCGAGTACGACGAGGTCCAGGTCGACAAACCGATGACCGGACTTCTCGTACTCGCCGCTGACGAACCCGCGGGTGCTGACGTGCGCGCCGCGCTCGATCACCCCGAGGTTGCGCACGGTACTGCCGACGTGGATCCACGGGCCGAGGGTGACGTTCTTCAGCAACGCCAGGTTGGCCAGCCCCAACACCCACCCTGGATGGGCGTACCCGCGCTCGGTGTAGATCGGCAGATCTTCGCGCACGTCCGTGAGATAGGTCTGCGCCTTTTCGTCCGGGAAGTCGATCTCGATCGAGCCGAGCTGGGTGCCGACCTCAAGGGTCTGTGGCGATGCGTCCGGTGGGGCATCCGGCAGCGGCCCTTCGATGTATCGAGAGAGGTCGATGGATGGTGGCTGGTCCTCGGGGAGCTCGGCGTGCGCGAAGGAGACCGGCGTACCGTCCGGGTTGATCACCTCGGCCTCTCCGGAGTTCGGGTCGAAGGTGACCGAGACCTCCTGCCCGTCGTACGTCGGCAGCTTGTAGCGCGAGCTGATCCGGCCCCGACGGAACCACTGCTCGCCCCACTCGGCGACCGGACCCCACGCGAGGTAGCCGTGCACCTCGACGCCCGGGACGAGCCCGCCGGCAAAGCCGAACTTGCGGGCGGTGTCGTCGTCGTGGATCTTGTTTTCGGACTCTGCGGCGGTGTTGTAGGCCTTCAGGCGGCGGGACATCATGCCTCGACTATAGGGACTATAGGGTCGGGGAATGACGACGACGACACGCATCGTGCTGGCTTCGCGCCCAAGCGGCGAGCCCACGCCGGAGAACTTCCGCACCGAGACCGTTGAGCTCGGTCCTGTTGCCGACGGGCAGGTCCTGCTGCAGACCCTCTATCTCTCGCTTGATCCCTACATGCGAGGCCGGATGAACGACGCGAAGTCGTACGCCGATCCCGTCGAGATCGGTCAGTCCATGGTCGGCGGCACGGTCTCGCGGGTCGTCCAGTCTGCCGATCCGCGCTTCGCCGAAGGCGACGTCGTACTCGGCTACGGCGGGTGGCAGACCTACTCAGTCGAGTCCGGCAAGGGACTGGTCGCGCTCGATGACTTCCCGGCTCCGTTGCCGGCTGCGCTCGGCGTACTCGGCATGCCCGGCTTCACCGCGTACGCCGGACTGTTGACGATCGGCCAGCCCAAGCCAGGGGAGACGGTCGTGGTCGCCGCGGCTACCGGGCCGGTCGGCAGCGCCGTGGGGCAGATCGCGAAGATCAAGGGCGCGCGGGCGGTCGGGATCGCGGGCGGGCCGAAGAAGGTCGAGGCGCTTCGCGAGCTCGGCTTCGACGCGGCGATCGACCACCGGGCACCGGATTTCGTCGAACAGCTCGGCGCCGCCACCCCCGACGGTATCGACGTCTACTTCGAGAACGTCGGCGGCAAGGTCTGGGAGGCCGTGCTGCCGCGGTTGAACGAGTTCGGCCGGGTGCCGGTATGCGGACTCGTCTCCGGCTACAACGCGACCTCGCTGCCCGAGGTCCCGAACCGGGTACCGCAGCTGATGGGCCTGGTGCTCCAGCGCAGCCTGACGCTGCGCGGGTTCATCCAGCGCGAGTTCACCGACCAGCTCCCGCAGTTCCGCGAGCAGATGGGGCAGTGGGTCGCCAGCGGCGAGGTCAAGTACCACGAGGACATCGTCGACGGCCTCGACTCGGCCGTGCCGGCGTTCATCGGGATGCTGCGCGGGGAGAACTTCGGCAAGGTCGTCGTCAAGGTCGCCGACTAAGCGGCGCCCGCCCAGACGCCCAGCAGAGACAAGGGGACGATGCCATACTCGGCGTCGTCCCCCTTTGCTCTTAGCGCGGGCTAGTCGATGAAACCTTCGTCCTGCAGGTACTGCTTGGCGACGGTCGCTTCCTTCTCGCCGTCGAGATCGACCTTCGCGTTCAGCTCGATCATCTTGTCGTCGGTGAGGCCCTTCATAATCTCGGTGAACATCGCCTCGAGGTCCGGGTACTCATCGAAGACGTCGGTCTTGACCGTCAGCGCGCCGTTGTAGGGCACGAAGAACTTCTTGTCGTCGTCGAGTACGACGAGGTCGTTGGCCTTGATCCGTGACTCGGTCGAGGTCACCTCGCCGAAGTTGCAGTCCTTGCCGAGCTGGGTGTAGACGAGGCTGAGGTCGAGCTCCACGACCTGGAACTTCATGCCGTACGCCGCTTCCAGCCCGGGCAGTCCGTCGTCGCGGTTCAGGAACTCGCTGGCCGCGCAGATCGTGCCGTCGGACGGGTTGGCGTTGACGTACTCCGCGGCGTCGCTGATCGTCTCGATGTTGTTTTCCTCAGCGAAGTCCTTGGTGACCGCGAGCGCGTAGGTGTTGTTGAACGGCGCCGGGCCGATCCAGGTGACGCCGTTGGCGGCGTCGGCCTCCGAGACGGCCGCGAACAGGTCGTCGGGCAGATCGGTCGTGGTGTTGCCGAGGATGTTGACCCAGCCGGTTCCGGTGTAGTCCCAGTACATGTCGATCTCACCGGAGGTAAGCGCGGCGCGGACGGTGTCGGTGCCGCTGATGCCGGTCTTGTCCGACACGTCCGCCCCTGCGGCCTGTAGGGCGGCGATCGCGATCTGGCCCAGGATCCGGTTTTCGGTGAACTCCTTCGAGCCCACGGTCAGGCTCGCGCCCTTGAGGTCGTAGTCCTCGGCGATCGATCCGCCGGACGCGGCGTCGCCGCTGCCTCCACCGCTCACGTCGGTGTTGCTCGAACAACCGGCCACGGCCAGCACAAGGGCCGCTCCGGCGGCCAATACGGCGCTGCGCAGTCTGCTAGTGAAAATCATCGGTGCGCTCCTGTCTGCTTCGGTGCCTAGTCGATGGGTGCCTAGTCGATGGATGCCTAGTCGATGTATCCGTTTTCCTGTAGCCACGCCTTGGCCACGTCGGCTTCCTTCTCGCCGTCGAGATCAACCTTGCCGTTGAGATCGATCATCGTCTCGTCGTCGAGCTTTCCAGCAATATCGGTAAACATGGCGTTGATGTCGGGGTACTCGTCGGCGACGTCGCTCTTGACGGTCAACGCGCCGACGTACGGCACGATGAACTTCTTGTCGTCTTCGAGGACGACGAGGTCGTTGGACTTGATCCGCGCGTCGGTCGCGAAAACCTCGCCGAAGTCGCAGCTCTCGCCCAGCTGGGTGTAGATGAGATTGAGCTCAACCTCGACCGGGCCGCCGAACTTCATGCCGTACGCCGCTTCCAGCCCGGGCAGGCCGTCGTCGCGGTTGATGAACTCGCTTGCGGCGCAGAGCTTCGAATCGGGGTTCTGCGCCAGATACTCCGCCGCGTCGCTGATCGTCTTGAGGTCGTTCTCCTCCGCGAAGTCGGACTTAACCGCGACGGCGTAGGTGTTGTTGAACTCCGCCGGCCCGATCCACGTGACCCCGTTGGCGGCATCGGCTTCCGAGACCGCGGCGTACAGGTCGTCGGGCAGCTGCGCCGAGGTGTTGCCAAGGATGTTGACCCAGCCGGTGCCGGTGTACTCCCAGTACATGTCGATCTCGCCGGAATCCAGCGCGGCACGCACGGTGTCGGTGCCGCTGATGCCCGTCTTGTCGGTGACGTCGGCACCGGCCGCCTGCAGCGCGGCGATGGTGATCTGCCCGAGGATCCGGTTTTCGGTGAACTCCTTCGACCCGACAGTGAGTTTCGCGCCCTTGAGGTCGTAGTCCTCGGCGATCGAACCGCCCGACGCGGCGTCGCCGCTGCCGCCCCCGCTCACGTCGGTGTTGCCAGAGCATCCGGCCAGGGCGAGCGTGATCGCCATCCCGACGGCCACCAGCGCCGTGCGTAGCCTGCGTTGTGTCATCGGTAAACCCTTTCTCGGCCGCGGGGCGGCCACCCGTGTGGTTACAGGCCTTTGGGCCGGAGCTTCTGCTCGGCAATGCCGGCGAGGTAGTCGATCAGCAGCGCGAGCACAGCGGTCAGCGTCGCCCCGGTGATCGTCACGAGCAGCCGGTTGGTGGTCAGGCCGGCGACGATGATGGTGCCGAGGCCGCCGGCGTTGATGTAGGCGGCGAGCGTCGCGGTACCGACGTTGATCACCAGTGCGGTGCGCACGCCGGCGAGAATGACCGGCACCGCCAGCGGCAGCTCGAGCTTGCGCAGCACCGTGGACTTGGACATGCCCATCCCGCGCCCGGCCTCGAGGACGTTTTCGTCGACGTGGTCGATGCCGACCATCGTGTTGCGCAGGACGGGCAGTACGGCGCACGCGACCAGCGCGATAACCGCTGCGGTGAAGCCGATGTAGTTGAACGCGACCGCCATCAGAGCGATGAGACCGATGGTCGGAATCGCCTGACCGATGTTTGCCACCGTCAGAAGTACGCCGCGGAAGCTGCGCGTCCAGGAACGGGTCAGCATGATCCCGAGCGGGATCGCGATAAGCAGCACGAAGACGGTCGAGACGACCGACAGCAGCACGTGCCGCCACGTCGCCTCAAGCAGCGTCGGGAGGTTGAGAGAGCGCCGTTCGATCGTGTCGAGGTCGCTGGAGCTGATCACGATCACGAGCACCGCCACGACGGCCGCGAGGATGAGCGGCATCGCAAGGTATCCCCAGAGCCCGCGCTTGAGGACCGGGGCTGCTGTCGTGGCGAGCGGGTCCTGGCTCGGCTCGTCGATCACGGCGTCGTCGCTCGCGGTGTCGTCGGGCTCGAGCTCCTCGGGCCGTACGTCGGTGCCGGTGCTCATCAGGCACCGAGCCGATCGTCTGCGGGGAGCGCCGCGCGCTGACGACTGCGGACATCGCTACGCATCGAGCGGATCGACTCGTTGATCGAGTCGATGTCGATAATGCCTCGGTAGGCACCGTCGCGGTCGACCACGATGCCGACCGAGTAGTTGGCGGTGACCATCTCGTTGAGTGCGTCCGCGAGCGTCGACTGTCCCTCGACGACGGCACCGGCGGGTGCGCCGATCTCGCCGATCGTCCCGTCACCGATGCGGTTCAGGTCGGTGACGCTGACCCAGCTGTGCGGGCGTCGCTGCGCATCGAGCACGAGCGCGGCGGACTTGTCCGAGTCACGCACGAGGTCGCGTGCCTCGCGGGCCGGCGTACCCACCTCGACCGTCGGCCACTGGGTCAGCTCGACGTCGCGAACTCGCGAGAGGTTGAGCCGCTTCAGGGCCGCGCCCGAGCCGATGAAGTCGGTGACGAAGTCGTTGGCCGGGTTGGTGAGGATCTCCTCCGGCGTCCCGTACTGGGCGATCTTGCCGCCCTCCTGCATGATCGCGATCCGATCGCCCATCTTGATCGCCTCGTTGATGTCGTGGGTGACGAAGACGATCGTCTTGCGGACGTCGGCCTGTAGGCGCAGAAACTCGTTTTGCAGCCGGTCGCGGGTGATCGGGTCGACCGCGCCGAAGGGCTCGTCCATCAGCATGACGTCGGGGTCGGCGGCGAGGGCGCGGGCGACGCCGATGCGCTGCCGCTGGCCGCCGGAGAGCTCCTTCGGGTAGCGGCCGCGGTACTGGTCGGGGTCCATGCTCACCATGGCCAGCAGTTCGTCGACCCGCTCTGCCGTACGCCGCTTGTCCCAGCCGAGCAGCTGCGGGACGGTCGCGATGTTGTCGGCGATCGTCATGTGCGGGAACAGGCCGATCTGCTGGATCACGTAGCCGATCCGGCGGCGCAGCTTGTCCGGATCGGACTTCGTGACGTCTTCATCGTCGAGGATGATCTGCCCCGAGGTCGGTTCGATGATCCGGTTGATCATCTTCATCGTGGTCGTCTTGCCCGAACCGGATGAGCCGACCAGGATCACGATCTCGCCGCGAGGGATGTCCAGGCTGAGGTTATCGACCGCCGGCTTGCTGGTGCGCGGAAACGTCTTTGAGAGGTTGCGCAGCGAGATCATGGTCTCCGGCGTACCGCCCAGTTCGGGGGACTGCTGGGTCTCGTTAGTGATGGGTTCGGTGCTCATCGGAGTCCCTTCGAGGTAGTCAACCGGCCGATCAGGCTGAACAGTGCGTCAAACAGGATGGCGATGACGACGACGCCGATAATTCCCGCCATCACGAGGTTCATGGCGACCGGCGTGCCGACCCGGCCGAGCCCTTCGTAGATGAAGTTGCCGTAGCCGGGCCCCAGGACGATCGCGCCGATAGCGGCGATTCCCACGAGCATGATGGTCGTGACCCGGATGCCGGTCATGATCACCGGCCACGCCATCGACAGCTGGATCTTCAGCAGCCGCTGGCGGGCGTTTAAGCCCATTCCTTGAGCCGACTCGACGATCGCGGGGTCGACTCCAGTCAGTCCGGTGATCGTGTTGCGCACGATCGGCAGCAGCCCATACATGGTGAGCGCGATGAGCACCGGCGGGGTGCCGAGTCCGACGAGCGGCAGCATCAGCACGAACAGCGCGAACGACGGGATGGTCAGGAAAGCACCGGTGATCGACAGGATTACCGTGCGCAGCCGCCGTACCCGGAAAGCGAGGATGCCGAGCGCGACACCAACAACCGTCGCGATGAGGACCGAGACCGCAACGACCATGACATGTCCGATGCCAAGCTCGATCATCTCGTCACTGCGCGTGTCCAGGAAGTCGAAGAACGTCACCGTGCCTCCTTCCAAGGGCGTCCTCGGAAGAACTTGACCAAGGATTGACCTTATGTCGTTCACCTGTGCGATGTCGAACGCAAGTGCGACACGCAAGCACGATGTTGTCACACCGTTATCACCGGTGTGAGATTTCCCAGGTAGCGCAGCTACTTCTGGTACGGCGTCTTGTACTTCTTGGCGTCGTCCGAGGCGTAGAGCTCGCGTGCGATGACCACGCCGACCGGCGCGTTCGCGTCGATCTTGAAGATGAAGCCCTCGCGGCTGGACGGCGCGCCGGGGTCGGAGAAGTCCAGGTTGCCGGTGATGCCCTTGGTGTCGATGTCGTCGAGCTTCTTGCGGGCGGCGAGTACGCCGGCCCTGGTGAGGTCGCCGTCCTCGCACGCCTGGGTGAGCACGGCCTCCATGGCCATGCCGAAGACGTAACCGCCGGTGATGGCACGGTCCGGCGGATCGTCGTACGCCGCGGCGTACTTCTCCTCGATCTCATCAATGGTTGGGTTGTTGGTGCCGGTGCCGAACGCGTCGTTGTTGGCCACGACGTTGAGGTTGGCCATCGCCTCGACGGTCGACGGGTTCTGCAGCAGCTGGATGGAGAAGGTCGGGCTGGAGCCGATGACCGGCACGTTGAGGCCCTGGGCGACGTTTTGCAGGACGACCGAACCAGTGGCCTGCGAGGCCGTGGTGACCGCGATCGCGGTCACTCCCTCGGACTTCATCTTCGCCATGATCGCGGTCATGTCGCTGTCGGTGGAGGCAACCGGAGCGCCGATCACGGTCATCCCGTTCTGCTCGGCGAAGTACTCGGTGCCCTTGAAGGCGTTGAGGCCGTACTCGGAGTCGACGTAGATGTGCCCGATCGTGTCGCCCTCGGCGATCTTGCCTTCCTGCATCAGGAAGTCCAGACCGTTGATCATCTCGACGTCGTACGTCTGGCCGATCATCAGCACGGCTTCGGAGTCGAGGTTCTCCGATGCCCAGCTCGCCGGGATCGTGAGCATGTTGTCTGTGGTGATGCGCTGCTTGAGCGCGGCGAGGATCGGCGAGCCGACCATCTGCAGGATCGCGAGGTCGTTCTGCGCCATCGTCGGGTAGAGCGAGACAGCGTTATCCGGTTTATATCCGTGATCCTGGACGTCGAGCTTGATATCGCGACCGCAGATGCCACCGCGCGAGTTGACATCGTCTGCCCACAGCTGGTTGCCGGCGGTATAGGCCACGCCGGATGGCTTGAAGACACCCGAGAGGTCGGTCATCACACCGAGCGTGATCGTGTCGTCGGTGACCCCGACATCTGTCTTGATGTCGCCGGAGCCGCCACCTCCGCCGCCGTTGTTGCTGGCCTTGGTGGAACATCCGGTGAGGGCCACGGCCAGGACGGCCGAGCCGGCAAGGATACGAGTGGTTCTGCGCATGATGATCCTCATCGGTGGTTGGGCGCTCGCAGGGCGGACGGGACTACGGCCAGGTCTGCGAGCGTGGGTCATGAGCATCTAAACAGAAGGTAAACGGCGCGGTCTAGCCGGGTGGCGTACGCCGGGGTGCTGACTGCGATCTGCCGTGCGCTAAAGTTGTTCGTCGGTCTGAGCAGCGCTCAGACGACCTCGGCTGCGGCCGGGACGGGCTGTGGCGCAGTTTGGTAGCGCACTTGACTGGGGGTCAAGGGGTCGCAGGTTCAAATCCTGTCAGCCCGACAGATGGAATCCCAGGTCAGCAGGTGTTACCTAGGATTGTTGCTCTAGCCCGGTAAAGTGCACGCCGTACCCGTTATTCGCCTGCGCCACCGCTCGGGCAAACCCAGCCGCGGCCCTGTCCACACCGGCCTCGGAGCTGATGACGTACGTCTCCAGGTGCACTTGTCGGCTGCGAAGTAGTGCGCACGAAGTGCGCAGACGGCTTGTAGCGGAATGACACGGAGCGGGACTCGTCGGTCGCTGCTTCGCCTGTATCCCAGTACTTCTTGATATGGAGGACAGGGCGATACGACCGTGTTGACGCGGTTCAAATCCTGTCCGCCCGACAGCGTGATGTCGCAGGACATCGGAATGGCTGGACGTACGAAGTTGTAGGTCCAGCCATTGTTGTGTCAGCTCGGAGGCGGTTGATCCTCGGTCATAAAGTCCATCAGCGTCTTTCAGGTGAGCCGACCCAGACACGAAACATCTGATACCACGGTTCACATGTCCGACCGAGGCCCGTGCTCGGCGACCGAACTGGTTCGGTGAAGGGGAGCGAATCCTCGGACGATTCACCCAATAAGCAATCTGCAGACACCGCGAGCTGGGTCGTGATGCGCCGGAACTGGAGGCCATGACTCGCGACAGCAACCTCAAAGGACTGTCCGTGCGCGCAGGCCCGCGACCGGTGCCATCACAAACTTCTCTGGTGCTTCCTCTGCCGCCTGGCTTCAGTCCAACCTCGCGAGGCGGACCACGTTGCGCCTTGAGCGAGTAGGCCGCCCGACCCCGCGCGGCCTACTCCGAAAGCGAGATTTAGGCCACCGACTTCGCGCCGCTGCGTCGCGAATTGGTCGACTATGGCTATCTGTCGCGCGACGCTGACCGGTCCTGGGTAAGTATGACGCCCCGGAGTCACTCTGGCTTGGGGGCGCAGTGAGTTCGGCGACCAACCGTGTCATCATCGCGGCGATCCACAACGAGCAACCGGCACGATGACGGAGGACCTTCTTCCCAGTCCAGCCACTGACGCGCCGTCAGGCCGTCCGATGTTTAACCACACCCTCTACCTACGGCGAACCCGGCTACGGTAATCGTCGTACGCCAACGTGTATGGTCCGATCCTCAAGTTCCATCGAGGGCAGTGACTCCAAGTCAATTATCCAGATGCATCGCTCGCGCCTGTCCGATACCGCAAGTTGCCGTTCACGATTAATGCTAATTCCAAAAGGTTTCCGGATCCAATTGCTCGCCACTGCAGATTCGATCGGGACCAGATGACGGCGACTCTCACGGACTCGGAGCTGGATCATCATTAGTCGTGAGTTCCCTTCGTCGGCCACAAAAACAAGATCATTCCAACAGTCAACTGCCACCGGGTACCTGAACTCAGCCGGTCCTTCACCCTCTTGACCGAAGCTGGCCAAGAAATGGCCACTCTCAGAAAGCGCAACAATGCGATGACTAAACGTGTCAGCAACCCAAAGTAGATTGCCGCCAAAGGCTACACCGCAGGGGTGTTTGAAGTCGTGCTCGACAATATCCCACTTCCGACCGTCTGCACGCAATTGCGAAATTATGATTCTATCGTTATCGGAGTCCGCGATAGCCAGAGTCTTACCATTGCGCGTTGCGCAATGGGGCTTTCGAAACTCGAATTCCGGATAAGAAAGCGACGTCACCCGCGCAAGTAATCCGTTATCTATCAAACACGCGAGTACTTCATGTGCGTCGGTATTTGCCACAAACAACGTATTGCGGTCCCGGAAAATGTGGTGTGGCCGGTGCAAGCCAGGCAGCAGCACCTGCGAATCACCCACGCCAACTCGCGATACCTGTGCCAGCTTCTCGTCGCTCACGAGGAGTTCGTCACCCCACCACGCAACTCCAGTCGGTGCCGTAGTGGCCGTCGGGAATACCCGAACATCCAACCAAGGTGGCATCGGCTTAATGATTGAGCGGTAGACCTCTTCGAATAGTCTTTCCCAGCTCAGCCCCGCCACGTTCAGATTCGCGTACGGCGAGCGATTCAGTCGACTGGCGAAGGAACCATCGTTTCGATCCACGACAACCACTTGCATGCCAGCGTCGTTAACCGCGTTTACGACGTCGATGGCACGCGCTCGGGCCTTAAGCGCTTTTGGGGTCAGAACGATTGCGGTGCTGTCGGTGTGTGGCCGCTGCGGAGCCTTGCCGAATCATACGACTCCAGGTCAGTCCTGTACCCGCGATCGATCAGCTCCGTTCGAATCGATTCCGCCAGCTGTTGGTCCGCCCCATCTGCCACGAGGGCGAGCAGACGCTTATTGCGCTTCATGCTTGCGCACCGTCAAACAGTAAACGACCCGGCTCTAGTGGAACAGTTGTCCAGCCTTCGGACGATTGACGCGGGACGCACCCCACGGGTGGGTCAAGTGATACCACTTGCTGCCCGTGGGTGTTTGTCACCACCAGCTCGTCACCGGCTGCCAGGCTGACCGTTGTCCCACTCCGCGCGGCAAGCTGCACGTAGCACCTCCGAGGTCATCGCTGTGGCAAGCGTGTCACACGATCGCGGCGGGGTGCTCACCGCCTCTGCAGCGACTAGGGGTGGTCGCCCTCGACCAAACGCCCAGGTCACGCTATGGTCAGGAACTCACGTCGGGGAGGGACGGATGACGGCGACAAGCCCCATCTCGCTGGGCGAGCAACTACGGCGGCGCAAGCCCATCGCGATTCAGCGCGGCCCGCACGCGGGCCCCGAGCTCAAGCGCAGCTTCGGCACGTTCCAGCTGATGATGTTCGGTGTCGGCGCGACGGTCGGCACCGGAATCTTCTTCGTGCTCCAGGAAGCCGTCCCGGACGCCGGACCGGCCGTCGTGCTCTCGTTCCTGATCGCCGGCATCGCGGCCGGGCTTTCGGCAATCTGCTACGCCGAGCTCGCCAGCGCTATCCCGGTGAGTGGGTCGACGTACTCCTACGCCTACCACGCGCTCGGCGAGTTCATGGCGATGGTGATCGCAGCGTGCGTACTGCTCGAGTACGGCGTATCGAGTGCTGCGGTCGCGGTCGGCTGGAGTGGCTACTTCAACGCGCTTTTGCAGAACGTCTTCGGCTGGCACCTGCCTGACGAGCTGTCGTACTCACCGATTCCGTATGGCGACAACGTCACGGGCTTCATCAACCTGCCGGCGGTCATCCTCGTGGCCCTCTGCGCGATCCTGCTGATCCGGGGAGCGTCCGAGTCGGCGCGCGCAAACACCATCATGGTGATCATCAAGCTCGCCGTGTTGGTGATGTTCATAGTGATCGGTCTGACGGCTTTTCAGGCTGACCGCTTCGACGGCTTCTTCGATTCCGGTGCCGCCGGCATCAGCGCCGCGGCAGCAACGATCTTCTTCTCCTTCATCGGGCTTGATGCCGTGTCGACGGCCGGCGAGGAAGTCCGAAATCCGCAGCGTGCCCTCCCGCGCGCGATCATGGGTGCGCTCGGGGTCGTGATCGTCGTCTACGTCCTCGTCGCGATCGCCGGCGTCGGTGCGCAGCCGGTCGAGGAGTTCTCCAACCCCGAGCAGCAAAGCGCTGGACTGTCGGTGATTCTGTTCAACATCACCGGATCGACTGTGCCTGCGACGATCTTGGCGGCTGGGGCGGTGGTCTCGGTCTTCTCCGTCACGCTCGTCACTCTCTACGGGCAGACTCGCATCCTCTTCGCAATGGGACGAGATGGGCTGCTGCCCAAGCGGTTTTCTGAGGTCAACCCGCGTACGCTGACTCCCACCTTCAACACTGTCGTCGTCGCGGTCGTCGTCGCGCTCATTGCTGGTTTCGTCCCGGCTGACTATCTGTGGAACACGGTCTCTATCGGCACCCTGATGGCGTTCACGGTCGTTGCGATCGGCGTGATCGTACTGCGGCGTACCCAACCCGACCTGCCGCGCCCGTTCAAGGTGCCAGGATTCCCGGTCACTCCGATCCTCACTGTCGCCGTGTGCATCTACGTGCTGTCCGGGCTCCCCGGCGAGACCTGGATCATCTTCTCGGTCTGGCTGGCCGTCGTTCTGGCGTACTACTTCATCTGGGGACGCCGTCACGCCGTTCTCAACCGCACCAAACCCGCGGCCCTGGACGAGGAGGAGGCGACATGACCCTCGTCGTAGGTTTTGCGCCGGGCAAGGATGACCGATCACCGCTGGAGTACGCCGCGACGCTCGCACGCTCTGCCGGAGAGGACCTGCTGGTCGTCACCGTGGTGCCGTCGACCTGGCCGATCCCGATCCCGTCGAACCCCGATGGCGAGTTCGGAGCTTGGGCCCGCGAGCGAGGCGAGCGCGCGGCCTCAGAAGCCTCGGGTTACCTCGCCGAGAACTGTTCCGATCTGCGCACCCGCGCGACCTGGGCGCCGGGTCGCTCGGTCCCCGGGGTGCTCATCGAGCAGGCGCGGCGCACTGGGGCCAGAATGATCGTCGTGGGATCCGGGCGTGATGGCGCCTACGGTTACGTCCACCTCAGCTCGACGTCCGATCCGCTGGTCCACTCCTCGCCGGTTCCCGTCGCGATCGCCACGCGTGGCTACCGTGCCGAGCAGGGTGCGCGCATCGCCCGCGCGACCTGTGCGTTTCGCGGCGACGAGCACTCGATCGCGACATTGGTAGCCACCGCGGAGGTGTGCGAACGCGCGGACGCAGCGATGCGGGTCGCCACGTTTGTCGTGCGCGGGCGCACGATGTATCCGCCCGAGATCGGTGTCGACATCGAAGACCAGATCCTCGAGGCGTCAGTCGAGCAGGCGGTTGCCGCGCAGGAGCGTGCCATTGCCGCGTTGGTGATCCGCCCCCGGGAGGTCACCAGCGAGGTCTCCGTGGGCGAGTCGTGGCACGCTGCCGTCGCGCGGCTGACATGGCTGAGCAACGAGGTGCTGGTCGTCGGCTCGTCGGGGGAGGGGACCGTCAGCCGCCTGTTCTTGGGATCGAACGCGACGAAGATCGTGCGTCATGCGCCGGTGCCGACAGTCATCGTGCCGTGATCGGCTGATCTGCAAAGATCGTGCCGGCAACATCCTGTGTGACTGAGGAGTCGATCGTGCAGAGCGCCAAGCCACAGTCGGTCAACCGGCTGTTTCCCTTCCCGCAGTCGGAGATCGATCTGGCCGAGGCTTACGCCTTCCCTGTAGGCCGGTCGTGGGTGCGTGCGATCTTCGTCGCGAGCATCGACGGCGCCGCGACTGTGGACGGACGTTCCGGCGGGCTCGGCAACGAGACAGACCGCCGCATCTTTGCGCTGCAGCGCGCGCTCGCTGACGTCGTACTCGTCGGCGCGGGTACGGCGCGCGCAGAAGGGTATGGACCGGCAGAGATCGATCCTGAGTGGCAGCACCTGCGCCAAGGGCGCACCGCAGTGCCGCCGATCGCCGTGGTGACAGGGAAGTTGGACCTCGACCTCGACGCGCCACTGTTTGCCGATGCCCCAGCCGACGCTCGCACGATCATCCTCACCACTGAGGCGGTTCCGGAAGACCAGCGCGCTGAGGCGGCGACCGTTGCCGACGTCATCGTCGCCGGCGAGCAGCGCGTCGAGCCCAAGCGTGCCGTGGCAGCTCTGGCAGAGCGCGGACTCCTTCACGTCACTGCCGAGGGCGGGCCGACGTTGCTCTCGGGAATCACGGCGGCTGACTGCCTCGATGAGCTCAGCATCACGCGCAGCCCGATTCTGGTATCAGGCAGTGGCACCCGGATCACTCACGGCCCGACGTTCGAGCCGCCGTGCGAGATGCGTCTCACCGAGGTGCTGGCGACCGACGATAGCTATCTCTACCTGCGCTATATCCGCGTCTAGCGCGGTATCACGCGGATCGAGCCCGCGCTATGGAGAGACAGCTCGACAGTCGCGCCTTCAACCGTGGCCTGCAATGCTGAGGCGGCCTGGCTGACATCGACCACGCGCACCTGCGAGCCCACCACAATGCCGCGTTTTTGCAGATACCGCAGGACATCTGGGGAGCGGTCAGAGATTCGTGCGACCTCGACCGTAGTGTCCGGGCTGATGTCACTGAGCGGCAAGCTGTCGTCACGCACCGTGACACCGTCCGAGTCAGGGATCGGGTCGCCGTGCGGATCCTTGCGCGGATGACCGAGTACGGCGTCCATTCGCTCAAGCACCAGATCCGAGACGGCGTGCTCCAGCCGGTCGGCCTCGTCATGGACCTGGTCCCACGTCAGCCCGAGCTGATTGACCAGATAGGTCTCCAGGATGCGGTGGCAACGTACGACTCCGACCGCGATCTCGCGTCCGCTCTCGGTGAGCTCGATCCGTCCGTACGGCTCATAGCGGATGTAACCGTCCCGGGCGAGCTTCTTGAGGTTCGCTGACACCGTGGACGCGGTCACGCCCAGCTGGTCGGCGAGATCCGTCGTACTCGGCATCCCACCAGGCCACTCGACGGCCTTCCAGATCAGGGTGACGTAGTCCTCGACCATTCGTGTGACGGTAGGTCGCTGCACAGCAGTCATTCTAGTCGCGCCGCTTCCCGGCCCCGACTGCCTCGAGAACTTTCGGCTCAGGTGCTGGGGGCACGCGGCGGAAGGGGGCGGTCAGGGTCGGCAGGACCTCGCGGCGGTGCGCGATGACGAAGCCGACTGCCAGCATCATCTGGATCGCGCTGAGCGCATACCGTCCGGTCGTGTCGGTGATGACGAACTGGAGTGCGAACAGTCCGCCAAGTCCAAGTGCGGACAGCCAGTGGAAGCGCAAGGCCAGGATGATCGCGACTCCCATGAGGGTCTGGGTTGCGGTGAGCGTGAACTCCTCGATCTGTCGGGCATCGAGGGGAGTGTGCTCGAGCCGCCGCCCAGGGCGTGCGCGGTCGGCAGGGAGCCGACAAGCGGGCTCCACTGGTTGACCTTCGACGCGATGAGGGTCGCGATCGCGGCGGCTCCGTTGCCACGCAAGGCAAACATGACCGCGATGATGAACTCCGGCGCCTCGGAGGCGAGCGGGGCGAGCCATTGCACGAGGAAGTAGCTGTCGATCCCGAGTGCGGTTCCGGAAGCGACGAGCGCCTCAGCGAACGGCTCCGCCGACATCAGAATGATCGTGGCGGACGTGGCAAACAGCGCGACCACCGTGACGCGTCGGGCGCGCTGGGGCAGGTCGGCGATCAGCGCGGCCCCGCCGACGAAATCCTCGTCGCCGTCGCCGTGGACCTTGCTGGCGCGCCAGAGATAGAGCAGGAAGATGGCGATCAGCACGACCCCGAACCAGAGGGGATCGCCCCGATCACCGGGATGGCGAGGGCAATGAGGGCCAGGATCGCCAAGAAACCGACGTCGAGCCGGCTCTCGCGGTGCAGCAGCAGCGCGCGCGGTCCTGGCGCGCCGGTGATCCGTGCGTGGCGGTGCAGTACGACGAGCGCGACAATGACCACCAGCGGCCAACCGAACCCGAGCAGCAACCTGTTGGACCCGGTCATGTTGGCCGCCGCGAAGGGCAGGTACGTCGGGTCGGTGCCGGACTGGAACGCGTAGTAAAGATCGACGGCGTACTCCGGTAGTACGGCGATGAGCGCGAGGAGTGCGATCGCCAGCGCACCAGAGATATCTTTCTGCGCCGCCTCGGCAGCCCACGCGAGCAGGAATGCGGCAGAGACGACGGCGGCGCCGAAGACGACGAGACTGACAACCGGGGGTAGCTCCGCACCGGTGAGGCGCACTGCGATCGCGGGGGAACCGATCGCAATACACAGCAGGACACGGCGGACAAGCGCAGCAGGCATGAAATCCTCGCGGTCACGGCGCGCCAAGGCAGGCAAAGACCTCGGCCACGGCACTACTTAGCCGAAGGTCTCGCTCGCCTCCTCGGAGGTGCTGCACCGGGCGGTCCGGGTGACCGCCAGTATGTCGACGCAGCGCGCACCGACCAGGCCGACCGGCGCGGAGCTACTCCCTTCGCCACCAAGGGTTCCGCAGCGGATTCGGGTGTGTCTACGCACAACTTCGGGTTAGAGGCCTCAAACAATCTGAGCGCGACGCGCACAGACGCCGAAGCGCCCGGCGTCACCGCTCGGCGTTAGGTTTCCAGCCTCGTGACGCGGTAACCTCGCGTGACTCTTCCTCGGTCGGCAGCTCGCCTCCGCCGTCGGGGATCAAGGCGCCGGAGTCGCGCCAGGCGACCGCGGCGTGGAACCCGTCGCGCTCGGCGAACCGTTTGAACCACTGACCTTCCGGCGAGTTGCGGGTGATGCCGTCGAAGAACGTCGCGAGCGTCTGGGTGCTCTCCAGGCCCATATTGTCGTAGGCCTGGTTGACCATCATCTTCTGCATCACCAGCTGGTTGGTCGGCATCGTGCTCATCCGGTCGGCGAGCGCCTCGACCGTCGCGTCGAGCTCTGGCTCGGGGACGGCCTCAAGCGCCAGTCCCCACTCGGCGGCCTGAGCGCCACTGATCGTGTCGCCGGTCAGCAGCATGCGCTTGGCGCGCTGCGCGCCCAGTCGGTAGACCCACATTGCGGTCGTGGGGCAGCCCCAGGCTCGCGCTGGAGGGTAGCCGATCCGGGCATCCTCGGCCATCACGAGAATGTCGGCGCACAGGGCGATGTCGCTGCCCCGGCGATCGCGTAGCCGCGCACCTTGACGATGGTGGGCTTCAGCGAGCGCCACAGGCTGAAGAATGCATCGGTGTTCTTGCGCATCTGTCGATAGTCACGCACCGGATCCCACGGATCGGTCTGCTGCCAACGGCTCTGCGAGACGTCCTGTTCGGCGTACTGCTTGAGGTCGTACCCGGCGCTGAAGGAGTCCCCGGCCCCCTGCACCACGATTACCCGAACATCGTCGTCATCGTTTGCGCGGGCGACCGCCAAGGCGAGCTCCGACGGCAGCTCCTCGTCGATCGCGTTGAGCCGCTCCGGCCGGTTGAGGGTGATATAGACCCTGCGGTCACGGGTGTCGTAGGAGATTGCGGTGAACTCGCGCTCGTTCGTCATGAGCCGCCTTTCTGTTGCGCAGCGAGTGTCGACTCGAGGGACCGCTCGAGTACGTCGATGCCCTGATCGAGCTCGCCCTCGGAGATGGTCAGCGGCGGCGCGATGCGGAAGACGCCACCCATCCCAGGCAGCTGCACGATGTTCATGTGCAGCCCGCGCTCGAGACACGCGGTGGTGACGGCCGCGCCGAGCGCGTCCGCGGGCGTCTTGGACTGCTTGTCGGTCACGAGCTCGATGCCCTGCAGCAGCCCACGGCCGCGGACATCGCCGACCACCTCGAAGCGGTCGCGGAGATCTGCCAGCCGATCGCCAAGCTGCTTGCCGCGGATGGCGGCCTGCTCGACGAGTCCGTCGCGTTCGATCACGCGCAGCACGGTGAGCGCGACAACGGCGGCGAGAGGGTCCGACACGTGGGTGGTGAAGAACAGGAAACCGCGGTCATGGCAGGCTTCCTCGATCTCGGCCGTCGTCGTGACGGAGGCAACCGGCAGTCCGGCGCCGAGGGTCTTCGACAGCGTCAGGATGTCCGGCGTCACTCCGTCACGCTGGAAGGCATACATATCGCCGGTTCGCCCCAGGCCCGTCTGAGCCTCGTCGAGGATGAGCAGCATCTCCCGCTCCCGGCAGAGCTCGCGGATTCGCGCGAGATATCCCTGGGGCAGGTCGATCAAGCCACCCGAAGACAGGATCGGCTCAATGAGGCATGCCGCGAGAGCACCGTTGGACTGACGGTCGACGAGCTGAAAGCCGTAGTCGAGCTCGGCTTCCCAGTCATAGCTGCCATCCGGGTGGCGGAACGGCGAGCGGTAGGCGTTCGGCGTCGGCAGGCTCAGGCTTCCAGGCATCGCGGGACCGTAGCCGCGACGACCCGCTGAGTACGTCGCCGATGCGGCACCTGAGGTCATCCCGTGCCACGACCGGTCGAAGGAGACGATCTCGTATTTGCCGGTGTACAGCTTCGCCATCTTGATCGCCGCCTCGTTGGCCTCGGCGCCGGTCGTGAGCAGCTGAGTCTTGGTCAGCGAGTCCGGGAGCGTCGCGGCGAGCTCGGTCGCGAACTCGATCACCGCCGGGCTCAGCATGCCGCTGAACAGGTGGTCGAGAGTGGCGACCGACGACTGCACTGCGGCGACGACATCGGGATGCGAGTGCCCGAGGACGGCACTCATCTGCCCCGACGTGAAGTCGAGGATCGCGTTTTTGTCGAGGTCATAGACATAGGAGCCGGCCGCGCGTTCGATGATCTTCGGCGAGAACGCCGGACCGTATCGCGTGAGGTGACGCTCGGCGTTCGGCCAGAGATCGGTGTCCATCGGTGCCCCTTCTTTAGCGCGTGGCCGTCCAGCACGCCGGCTCGAGTGGGGTTCATTGTCCGCGACCGACCCACCGCCGTAACGACGGGGTTGGGTTCGTCACACCAGAGCGTCGCCGCGAGCCGCCAGCGCGCGGTCTGAGGGGGATGTGGGCGCTGACCTCTACTGTTCAAGTGTGAGATATCTTGCGCGTACGTTCGTTTGGCAGTGAAGATGGCCGAACTGCGCCATTCGAGGGGGCTCGATGAAGAATGACGGGGGAATCGGGGACGGTGACGATGTCGCGCCGCCGGCATACCTGTTGCACACCGAAGAATCCGAACCGGGGGAGACGACGGCCGGGGGCCCAGCGAACCGCATTGCGGCAACGCGTGCGTCCCTGTTAGGGGCCGCACGTGAGGTGTTCGCGCTGCAGGGCTATCACAACGCGACAGTCACCGAAATCGTGCAGAGGTCAGGCACCAGCACCGGTAGCTTGTACAACCGGTTTGGCGGCAAGGAGAACCTCTATCTTGAGCTGCACCGCCAGTACACCCGACGGCTGTGGGCGGCGGTGCTCGGCGCGATGGACCGGGCGCGCCACGATGGCGCAGGCAGTGATGGGGTCGCGGAGCCGATCCGCCGCTTTCTCGCCGGGACCCGTGCGCTGCTGGCACAGTGTTGGGCCGAACGCGATCTGGTCGCCCTCTTCTTCTCCAGCGGACCGCCGGGATTTGACGCGCTGAGTATCAGCGTCGAGCGCCGTTGGGTCGACGCCAACACCGGGTTTCTACAGATCGCCGACCGACGCCGCGGCTGGGAGCTCGCCTCGGCGATCACCGGAGTCATCGTGGCCGGCGCCAAACGGATCATTCGCGCAGCCGACATCGACGAAGCGGCCGATATCGCTGAGTTCTACGTCGGCCTGGTCGGGCGACTGGCGGTGTCGGACCTGTCGAGTCTCGACTAGCCTCGGACGGCCGACCTCAGCCGCTCGGCGCGATCAGGCTGGCCAGCAGCACCAACGGAAACGCGACAACCGACCCCATCGACGTGGCGAGGGTGAGAGTCTTCAGCGCGCCTTTGGTCGACAGGCCCAGCAGCGACTTGAACATCCAGAAGAAGTTGCTGTTGACGTGCAGGGCGAACAGCGCTCCGGCGGCGATCGCCAAGGCGATGATGACCGGGTTGACCGCCAACGACCCGACGATCGGGCCGATGATCCCCGCGGCGGCGATCGCACCCACCGAGATCGAACCGATCGCGAGGTGCAGCAGCGCCGCGATCAGCCAGGCCAGTCCCACGGTGGCGATGACCGGGGCACTCTGGTCGGCCGAGAAAAGCTCTTTCAGCGTCGCGTCGAGACCACTGGCAGCGATGACCGCGCCGAGTGACCCACCTACGCCAGTGATGAGCAGAATCTCGCCGGTGGTGTGAAAGCCCACGCCGAGGGCTGCGTCGGTGGCATCGGTACCCATCGTCGTACGCGCGAGAACGAACGCCAGAAGCAGGCCGATGAACAAGGCAATGTTGGCATCGCCCAGGAACGCGATCACCGCGTTGGAGAACCCGAACAGCTCGGCAAATGCGGCGACGGCAATGAGCACCAGCGGAACGAGGATCGGCAGCAGACGGGTAAACAGCGACAGGTTTGCCGCGCGCTCGGCGACCACGGCCTCGTCGCTTGCCTTAGCCTCCAGCTCGTCGATGTCGAGGTCGGTCTCCGGCTTCCAGAACCCGCGGCGCAGTAAGACTCGAAACAGCAGCACGGTCACCAGCGAGGTGATCAGGCCGATCGGTACGCCGTAGATCAGGTAGGTGCCCAGCGGCACGTCGATCAGCCCGGCCACCGAGACCGCCGCGAGCCCGGGAGCGACGAACACGTAGCCGGACAAGATTCCGATGGACATCGCCCCGGCAAGCCACGGCAGGCCGATCCGCCGATCGACGGCGGGGGCCGACTCCTTGGCCATGGGGGCGGCGAGCACGACCTGCACGTCGACGTAGATCGACGGGAAGATCGCGGTGAGCGTTGCGGCCATCGCGTACGGAAGCTTGCGGCCCATCCGTCGGCCGATGACGCGCACCAGGTCGCTGAACGTGCCCATCGAGTGCAGTAACGCCCCGATGAGTACGCCGAAGCCGATCAGCAGACCTACCTCGAGCATGATGTCGCCGAAACCGATGGTGATCGCCTCGACCGTGCCGGCCGCACCGACACCGGTGGCCAGACCGAGGTAGATACACGCGAGAACGAGCGAGATCACCGGGTCGACCTTGAACCGGATGATCAGCACGATCGCCGCGACGATGGCGATGGCGGTATGCAGAACGGCCATGACAGGCTCCGGGGACGGGGGCAGGGTGTGTGCACTCTAACGCGCCGTAGCGAGCAGCTCCGGGACCCGGAAAGGACCCGTGGTCAGATAGAGGACAGGGCGGGCGTCGGCGCGCCCATCAGCGAAAGGTGCCTGCGGTGCTCGATCTCGAATTCTCCTCAGCGGTGCTCACCGATGACCAGCGCGAGCTGCAAGCCCTCGCCCGCGAGTTCGCGATGAAGGAAGTGCTCCCCATCGCCAACGAGCTCGATCCGATCGGCGGCGAGATCCCCGACGAGCTCAAGGCGAAGATGGCCCAGATGGGGTTCTTCGGGATCATGATTCCCGAGGAGCACGGAGGTCTCGGGCTGGGCGCGCTGGAGTACTGCATCATCGCCGAGGAGCTCAGCCGCGCCTGGATGAGCGTGGGCAGCCTGATCGCCCGCGGCAACTCGATCAACTCCGGCTTCACCGACGAGCAGCGTGCCGAGCTGCTGCCGCGCGTCGCGCGCGGCGAGCTGCTGTCGGCGATCGCGATCTCCGAGCCGGAAGCGGGTTCGGATGTTGCCAACATTTCCTGCCGTGCAACCAAAGAAGGCGACGAGTGGGTCATCACGGGCACGAAGATGTGGTGCACGTACGCCGACGGCGCGGACTACCTGATCGTCTACGCCCGCACGAGCCCGCCGCCGTCGCCGGACAAGCGGCACCGCGGTGTTTCGGCGTTCTTCATCCCGAAGCAGCGTGACACGCTGCCGGACGGCGTGACCGGCACGAAGGTGCGCAAGATCGGCTACCGGGGCTGGTCGACCTGGGAGCTGTCCTTCGACGGGCTGCGGCTACCGGCCGACGCGCTCGTCGGGGCCGAGGACAACGCATTTCCCACGATCATGGAGTTCCTCGACGTCGCGCGCGCCCACACCGCTGCGCGCTCGATCGGGCTGGCCCGCGGCGCGCTTGAAGACGCACTCGACTACGCCAAGGTGCGCTCGCAGTTCGGCCACCCGATCGGCGACTTCCAGGCGATCCGGTTCAAGCTCGCGACGATGGCCGCCGAGGTCGAGCAGGCGCGCCAGTTCATGTATGCGGTGTGTCAGCGCATCGACTCCGGCGTACGCGCCAGTGTCCCGGCCTCGATGCTGAAGTACCTCGCGAGCGAAATGGCCGAGCGGGTCACCAGTGAGGCACTGCAGGTACTCGGTGGCGCGGGCTACACGACCGACTTCGCGGTCGAGCGCTACTGGCGAGACGCGCGGTTGACCAAGATCTTCGAGGGCACGAGCGAGATCCAGCAGCGCATCATCTCGGACTCCCTGCTCGGGCGGCCGGGCGCCGGCTAGTCGTCATCAGCGCAGGATCTGTCGGGCGCGGCCGAGGCCGGTTAGTCTCGAACGACGCTGAGACCTACGTCACGAGGAGCCCGAGCATGCCCGAGTCGAGTACGCCGTCCGCGACGGAACCCGCTGTCTACACCGGTGACCGCGCACGCCCGATCGCCGAAGTGAAGGAACGTGCGGCACGCATTGCGACGGGGCTGAGTGAGCTGGGCCTGGCGCAGAACGACCGGTACTGCATCGTCATGCGTAACGAGGTCGGCTTCGTCGAAGCGACGCTTGCCGGCGGCGTCATCGGAGCGGTACCGGTCCCGGTGAACTGGCACTGGACCGGCGATGACCTCGGGCATCTGCTGCGCGACAGCGAGGCGAAAGGTGGCGATCGTGCATACCGACCTGCTGCCGGCCGTCGAGCAGCACAAGCCCGACGGCATGCAGATCGTCGAGGCGGAAGTGGCTCCCGAGCTGGTCGCGGCGTACTCGTTGGGTGACGTGCCGCTGACCGGCCGCTACCAGACTCTGGACGAGCTGGCGCAGCGCCCGCCGGTGACCGAACCCAACACCGTCCCGCCGTCGAGCGTCATCTACACCTCCGGCACGACGGGTCTGGCCAAGGGGATCGTCCGCGAGCCGATGGCTCCCGAGCGCGTGCCGGCCGTCGCCGAGGCGGTGATGGACCTGCTGATGTTCCGTCCCGGGGAGCCGACGCTGGTTCCGGCGCCGATGTATCACACCTCGCCCAACGTGCACTTCATCTGGGCGACCATGCTCGGCGTCGAGACCCACATCATGCCGCGGTTCATCCCGACCGAGTTCCTGCGCGTGGTCGAGCAGTATCGGATCGTGTCGGTGCAGATGGTGCCGGTGATGTTCCGTCGACTGCTCGATGTGCCGAAGGAGGAGCGCGACAAGTACGACCTGTCGTCGCTGAAGTACGTCGTACACGCCGCCGCTCCCTGCCCGCCCGATCTCAAGGAGGCGATGATCGACTGGCTCGGTCCGATCGTCTACGAGTACTACGGCGGATCCGAAGGTGGCGCGTGGACGCGGGTCAACAGTGAGGAGGCCCTCGCGCACCCCGGCACGGTCGGCCGCGAGTGGCGCGACAACCAGATCGCGATTATCGGCCCGGACGACCAAGAGGTCCCGGGCGGGCGAGACCGGCATGGTCTACGGGCGCTCGGGCGGTTTCTGGCCGGAGTTCACCTATCTGCACAACGACCAGAAGCGGCGCGATATCAGCCGTGGCAACTTCTTCACCCTCGGCGACATCGGGCACGTCGACGAGGAGGGCTACCTCTACCTCAGCGACCGCGTCAACGACATGGTGATCTCCGGCGGCGTCAACATCTACCCGGCCGAGATCGAAGCGAGCCTGCACAACCTCGAAGGCGTCCGCGACGTCGCGGTCTTCGGGATCCCGGACGAACAGATGGGCGAAGCGCTCGCCGCACACCTCGAGCTTGAGGACGGTGCCCAGCTCCGCGAGGACGATGTCCGGACGTTCGTGCGGGAGAACCTCGCGGCATACAAGGTGCCGAAGGTCGTCGTCTTCGAGGAGAAGCTGCCCCGCGAGGACACCGGCAAGTTGTTCAAGCGGCGCATCAAGGAGCAGTACTGGACGGGAGCGCAGCGTATCTCCGGCTGAGCAGCGCCAGCAGCAGGTAGACGATCGCGACCTCGCACACCACCGCGACTGTCTGGTACAGCGCCCACGCGCGCTGGGCACCGAGCCCCCAGGGTTCGATCCGGTACGCCGCGGCGACCAGCATGATCAGTGATGCACCGGCAACCGCGACGAGCGCCAGAATGCCGCGCGCGAGCGGTTCCCGGCGCAGGGGTGCGGCGACGACAAGTGCGGCGACGAGCAGGAACCCCAGCCCGACGGTGGCACCCGCCTGGTGCGTCGCGTCCGCGGCCGTTCGCCCCGCCACGCTCGCCGGGACCAACGCGGCGAGCACCAACCCGGCACCGGACACACCGAGCAAGATCGCCGCCGTGCGGCGGCGCGGAGGCAGGCATGTCAGATACGCCAGGGCGAAGATGGCGAGGCCGAGCCCACCGAGCGCCGCGGCGAACGTCCAGCCCAGGTGGCTGTTGGCGTACTGGCTCATCGAGACCTCCGGCGGAAGCCAGTCACCCGAGGCGGCTTGCATCGCAATAGCGCAGAGTACGGCGACATGCGTCGACCACCGGCCAAGCTGGACGGCCCGGCGTCGCCCGGTCATTCGGCGACGGTGCTTGCCGGGATTGAGGAAGCAGACTCGGCGCGGCGCTTGCGCCCGCGGTGCCAGATCAGCGCTGCAGTGACCAGCGCGAGGAGGATGAGCACCCCGACCGCCCACCACGAGCCGGCGGCTGCCAAGACCCACGCCTGCACGACGGCCAGCCCGATCGTGCCGTAAGCCAGGGCCCACAGCAGGGCGCCGGCGCTGACCGCCGGCAGGAACCGGCGCATCGGCATCCTGCTGATCCCGGTGACAGCGAGCACGGCGGTCTGCAGGCCGATCGTCAGGAAGCAGAACACCACGGCCAACGGTCCATAACGGTTGACCAGCCCCGCGGCACGACGGTAGGCCGGCGAGTCCACGTTTGCTGTCCGCAACCGTCGGTAGCCGTTGCGTCCGGCACGGGCGATCCAGTAGGTCGCGTTGGCCCGCAGCATCGCGATTGCCCAGAGCGTGGGGATCACGACGGCGAGTGGCCACGACAGAATGGTCTCGAACACGGTCACGCTTCGGCCCGTCCTGCGCCGAAGCCGAGCATGTATGGCCCCCAAACACCGCGTCGTCGTCGGTTTCCAGTCTAGGCCAGCGGATTGCGCGGGAGGCGGAGTCAGTCGGTGATCTCGCCCAGATCAAGAAATGGACTGGTACGCAGTAGTTCCTCGCGATCGAGGGTCTGCGGTACTTCGGTGGTCATGGTTCGTCCTTTCAGTTATCACTTGAGTCCCGAGCGCACGAGCGCGTCGACGATCTGCCGCTGGAGCGCGGCGTACAGCGCGAGGGCGGGCAGGCAGGCCAGGACCGCGACCGCCATCAGCGCTCCCCAGTTCGTCCCCTCCGAGGTCATGAAGCTGCGCATGCCGAGCTGCAGCACGCCCTCACCGCGCCGTAGGACGAGAGCCGGCCAGAAGTACTCGTTCCATGCCGCGATAAACAGCACGATCCCCACGCTCGTCAACCCGGCACGGATGTTGGGCAGCACCACGTGGCTGAGCGTGGCGAGCGGGCCCAGCCCGTCGAGGCGGGCGGCATCGAGCAGCTGCCGCGGGATCGCGGCCACATGGTCGCGCAGCAGCACGACGGCGAAGCCGGAGACGAGAGTGGGTGCGATGACTCCCGCCAGCGTTTCCAGTAGTCCCAGTCGGTTCAGCAGCAAGAAGTTCGGCAGCATGATGACTTGCACCGGGACCAGCCAGGCGCCGTAGAAGACGAAGGTCGTCACGGTCTGCCAGCGCTGTGGAAGGGCGCACAGCCCGTAGGCCGCGACCGTCGCGACGACGAGTTGCAGCACCGCCGCCGCAGTGGCCACCGCGGCGGTGTTCGCCGCCAGTCGCGGGACATCGAGCTGCTGCCAGGCGACGACGAAATGCTCCACGCTCAGCGGCCACGGCGTGGGTGACAGCGAGTAGATCGCTGACGGTGGCCGGCTTGCGGTCAGCACCATCCAGTACGCCGGCACCAGCGCGAACGCGGCGAATCCCGCGACGAGCAGCCGGGCGCCCCAGCTTCGCCTAGCGTGCACGAGCACTCACCCGATTCCCGATCCAGGTCAGGAGGGCGGCGACGGCCGCCGATCCGACGAAGAGAAGTACGCCGGCCGCGGCACTCGCGCCAGCATCGAAGCTGGTCAGTCCGAGCTCCCAGAGCAGGTAGTAGAGGTCGGTGGTGGCGTTCACCGGACCGCCCTGGGTGGTGGTGTCGATCAGTGGGAATATCCACTGTGGTCCGAGCAGGAACGTCAACAGCACGAGGAAAACGAGCGTCGGTGAGAGCAGCGGAATGGTGACCCATCGTCGTGCCTGTGACGCGGTCGCGCCGTCGACCGCGGCAGCGCTGCCGTAACGCCCTGAGACCTGGACTATCGCCGCCCACACGATGACGGTGGCGAAGCCGAACACGTGCCACCC
>ERZ500994.88-NODE-88-length-29745-cov-6.377669_pt1 | contig 29745 bp, 28 predicted proteins | sample MGYA00248878_ERZ500994 | MGnify/ENA primary metagenome ERZ500994 (study PRJEB25958, sample SAMN03398533) | human skin metagenome | study: EMG produced TPA metagenomics assembly of the Human Skin Microbiome Metagenome (human skin metagenome) data set. | reverse complement strand
GTGCAATCCTATCTCGGCACCAAGGCGGCGCTCTGATGCTGTCCGTCGAAAATCTCGTCCTGCACTACGGCGATGCGCAGGCGCTGGACGGCGTCTCCCTCGACGTGCCGAAAGGATCGGTCGTCGCGATCGTCGGTGCGAATGGCGCGGGCAAGACATCGCTGATCCGCGCCATCGGCGGTATGCTGCCGGTCACGTCAGGACGCATCCGGTTCGAGGGCGCGGATATCACCGGCCTGCCCAGTCATCGGGTCTGCGATCTCGGTATCGGGCAGGTGGCGGAAGGCCGCCAGATTTTTCCGACTCTCGACGTCCGTGAAAACCTTCTGATGGGCTCCATGCTTCCCCGCGCAAAGGCGCGGCGCACGGAGAATCTCGAACGCCAGTATCAACTCTTTCCGCGTCTGGCCGAACGCCGCACGCAGGCGGCCGGCACATTGTCCGGCGGCGAACAGCAGATGCTCGCCATCGCGCGCTGCTTGATGAGCGAGCCCACGCTGGTGATGTTCGATGAGCCATCGCTCGGCCTCGCGCCGGCTGTCGTCGAATTCGTGCTGGAGACGATCGTGGCGCTCAATCGCGACGGCCTGACCTGCGTCCTCGTCGAACAGAATGTCGCGGCATCGCTCGAAATCGCCGCCCGGGCCTATGTGCTCGAGAATGGCGTCGTCACGCTGTCCGGCACGGGCGCGGAACTTCTCGGCGACGATCGCGTGCGCAAGGCCTATCTGGGTCTCTGAGGCCCTGATGCGCTGTCGAATGGCGGTTTTGGCCGCCGGATCCACCGCAAGCCGCTGTCGCCAGGCTTGCGCGGTTGCATCCTCACTCTCCCGTCCGATTTGCGGCGGCGCGCGACGTGACCTTGACGGTCGCGGCCCGTGCACGGAAGCCGATTATCGGCGCGAGATATGGGCTGCTGGCGTATTTGGCCCGATAGACGTTGTCGATACGGTCGTTGACCGGCCCGTCGACGGGGGAAGGTGATTTCCTTCGTCATGCCGGCTGCGGTGAGGCACCGTAAGATGGCGACAAGTTCCCCTCCGTTCGCGGCTTGCGGCGGTACTCGGGGAACCGGAAAACATCCGACGCGAATATCTCGCCGACAAGTACGGGCCGGAGCTGCATAGGCCAGCGGCTAGGCGCGCAAGCCCTCCTTGAGAATGCGTCGGGCGAGCGTGGCGCGGTGCAATTCCGATGCGCCGTCGTAGATGCGGAATGGACGTAGTTCCCTGAGGATCATCGACACGGGCGTGTCGTCGGACATGCCCAGCGCGCCCATGATTTGAGCGGCGCGATCCGCCACCCTGTTCACGGCCTCTGACACGAAAACCTTCGTCATCGCCGAGTCATGTTTGACGGATTGCCCGGCATCCATTTTCGCCGCTGCATGCCAGACCATGAGCCGCGAGGCATGCAGATCGATATGGGAATCCGCCACCATTGCCTGAATCTGCTGCAGATCCGCAAGTCGCGATCCGAAGGACCAGCGCGTGTTGGCATAGTCCTGAGCGATGCTCATCGCGCGCGACGCCCGGCCGATGAAGCGCATGCAGTGCGAAATGCGCGCCGGTTCCAGACGCTCCTGCGCGTAAACGAATCCCTTACCGATCTCGCCGAGGACGGCGTCGTCCCCTACCTTGCATTCCGTCAGTTCGATTTCGCCGTGGCCGCCGATCTGGAAGCCATCGATGCTGCCGATGTTGCGGATCACGTGGTAGCCGGGAGTTTCGGCGTCAACGACGAACATCGTGGGACCGTCGTCGGTCCGGGCGAGAACAATCGCGAAGGCCGCGCCGACCGCGCCGCTGATGAACCATTTGTGTCCGTCGATGATCCATCCGCCGCTCGTCCGCCTGGCGCGCGTCCTGAGCATGGACGGGTCCGATCCAGCGCCTGGCGCGGGCTCCGTCATGGCGAAGCAGGACCGGATCTCGCCGCGTATGAGCGGCGCGAGGTATTTCTTCTTCTGCGCCTCCGTTCCATTCTTGATCAGATTGATCAGATTGGGTTGGTCGGGGGCCGCACAGTTGATCGCCAGCGGCCCGAGATAGCTGCGACCCGCTTCCTCGAGGATGACGGCGCGCTCGCACCATGACAGGCCGAGGCCTCCATACGTAACCGGCAGTTGCGGCGCATAGAGGCCTGCGGCTTTCGCTTTCTCCCGAAGGATGCGCGCGACGTCGTCGAGCTTCTCCACGTCGTGCATCAGGGAGACATGCTCCCGAGGGATCGCCTCGTCGTCGACGAAAGCGCGCATGCGATCGCGCATCGCGGTGAGCGCCGGCCCATGGGCGAAGGGGTTTTTATCCATGACGTACTCCATAGGGACCGGATGAGACTCGCGTCAGCTTTCGCGCGCGCGATCCGCTGACGGCGCCGCGATGCCGAGCAGGACGATGAGCGCGCCGAGGACGGACACGACACCGAGGATCGAGAATCCGAGATAGATGTTTCCCGTCATCGACTTGGTCCAGCCGATGACTGTCGGACTGACGAACTGGCCAAAGCCGCCGAACGCCGTGATCAGCGCGATCCCGCCGGCCTTCGCGGCCGGGCTCAGGAACCGCGGCGGCATCGTCCAGAACACGACGAAGCCGCCATAGGACGCGAATGCCGCGATCATCATCAGCGCGATGGCCTGTGCACTGTTGTGAGCCGCAAGCGGTAACAGGGCGAAGCTCCCCGCGATCGTGACGGCGCAGGCCGCGAAGTGCCACCGCCGCTCGAGAAAGCGATCAGAACTGTATCCGATGAGGAAATTTCCGAGCGCGCCAGCAAGAAAGACGAGGCTCGAATACAGCCCGACGTCGGACAGGTTCTTGACCCCCACATCCTTGATGATCGTCGGCGTCCAGAATGCGATCGCATTGAAGGAAACGACGACCGTGAAATAGGCGAGGATTCCGATGTAGAGCGACGGATTCGTGATCGCGTCGCGCAAACCGTGGCCGTGACCTTGGGATTGCCCATGGTCCTCGGCGGCGAGCGTGACGAGAACGATGCGCTTCTCCTCGCCGGACAGCCAGGCGGCTTGTGCAGGGCCGTCGCTCAGATAGGCGTAGGCGATGATGCCCAGGAGGACGGCCGGGATGCCTTCGATCAGGAACAGCCATTGCCACCCTTTCAGGCTGAGGACGCCATCCATATGAACCATAATTCCTGTGGCGACCGGACCGCCGATGATCCCGGCAAGAGCAGCGCCCATCATGAAATAGCCGGTCACCCGTCCGCGTCGGCTCTCGGGGAACCAGTAGGTCAGATAGAAGATGACGCCCGGAAAGAATCCGGCCTCCGCCGCACCGAGAAGGAAACGCATCACGTAGAACTGCATCGGCGTCGAGACGAACATCATCGCGCAGGAGATGAGACCCCACAGTCCCATGATCCTCAGCAAGGTGACCCGCACACCGACGCGACGGAGCATCATGTTGCTGGGCACTTCGAACAGGACATAGCCGACGAAGAAGAGGCCGGCGCCGAGCCCGTAGGCCGCTTCGGAAAAGCCGAGATCGCTCATGAACTGCAGCTTCGCGAAGGCGATGTTGGCGCGGTCGAGATAGGAGATAACGTAACAGAGCGTCAGGAACGGCATCAGCCGGAGCGTGACTTTTCTGTAGAGCGCCGAAATCTCGTCCGGTGCGGCCGCGCCTTGGGATAAAGTCGGCTGTAGGGTTCCCATGAGGTCTTCCTTCCTGTCGTTGTTTGCGCGGCGGCGCTTCAGACCACCTTGTCACGCGCGAGGCGGGCGAATTCCTCTTCTGCGAGGCCAAGCCCCTGGACGTAGAATTCGCGGTTGTCCTGTCCGACATCACCGGCGGCATTGCGCTGCGCGGTGGGATCGACCGTGAAGCGCGGGACGACGCAAGGCGTCGCGATCGAACCGAAATCCTTGTCCGGTATGCGGGCGATGACATCGCGTGCGCGCACCTGCGGATCGGACGCGATCTGGTCGATCGAGTAGATCGGCGCGATTGTGCCTTGCGCCGCCTCGAATGCGGCCAGCGTCTCGTCCAGCGTGTGATCGACGCACCAGGTTGCGAAGATCGCGTTCAGCTCGGCTGTATGCTCGACGCGCAAGGCATTGTTTGCGAAGCGGGCGTCCTCGATCAGATCCGGCCGGCCGATCGCGCGGCAATTGTTTGCGAACAGCGGATTGGTCGATCCGGCGAGCGTCACCCACCTTTCGTCTTTCGTCCTGAAGACGGCGGCGGGTGCGGAATAGGCGTTCGCGTTGCCGATTCTGCCTCGCACGACGCCGCCTTGGTCGAACTCCGCCGGCAGGATGTCGAGCAGACGGAACGTCGCCTCGGTGAGGGCCAGGTCGATCTCCTCGCCGGGTGCATCCGGGTCGCGCGCCCGTTTCCACAGAGCGGTCATTATGCCGAGAGCCCCGAACAGGCCGCCGATCGAATCCCCGATCGGATGGCCCGGATGCATCGGCTGACCGTCGGCTTCGCCCGTGATGTAGGTGAGGCCGCCCATCGCCTCGAAGATGCGGGCGAAACCCGGGCGATTCCGATAAGGGCCGTCCTGACCGAAGCCTGTCGTCCGGAGGATGACGAGGCGCGGCTGGATCGCCCAAAGCACCTCTTTCGAAAGGCCCCAGCGGTCGAGCGTGCCGGGCCGGAAATTCTCGATCAGGACGTCGAAGTCCGCGATGATTCTCTTGAACAGCGCGACGCCGTCGGGCGTGCGCAGATCGAGCGTTGCGAATTTCTTGTTGCGGTTCGCCATCTTCCACCACAGCGGCTTTCCGTCCTTCAAAGGCGGGAACATGCGAACGCCGTCGCCTTGTCCCGGCATCTCGATCTTCCAGACATCCGCGCCGTAATCGGCCAGCAATGTCGCGGCGAGTGGCGCCGCAATGATCGTCGCGATATCCAGAACCCGCAGGCCCTCCAGTGGTCCGCTCATCAGACAATATCCTTCTGGTTGATCCGGCGCGTCGTTCGCGCCTTCCGAGACGCATGTCCCTGCCGCAAAAGGCAACGCGCCTTTGCGGACATGCGCTAGTGCGCGTGGTTCAGCGTGTGTTTGGCGATATTGAGCTGGTGGATCTGGCTGGTGCCCTCGTAAAGCCGGAACAGCCTGACGTCGCGATACCACCGCTCGATCGATCCGTAGTCTGCGACGTAACCCGCGCCGCCGAAAATCTGAACGCAGCGATCGGCGACGCGGCCGCACATTTCCGTGGCGAAATACTTGCACATGGATGCTTCGCGAACGACGTCCTCGCCGCGATCGCGCTTTCGCGCGGTCTCCAAGATCATCGAGCGCGCCGCGAAAATCTCGGTCTGGCAGTCGGCGATCAGGGCCTGCACCAACTGATGGTTCGCGACGGGTTCCCCGAACTGCACGCGGTTCTTCGCATGACCGACCGCCAGATCCAGCATGCGGATCGCGGGGCCGGTCGACAGAGCCGCGAGATGGATGCGCTGCTTGTTCAGCGCCTTCATGACGGTCCTGAATCCGCCTCCCTCGACGCTCCCGACGACCGCCTTTGCGGATACGCGGCATCCGTCGAGGAACACGCTGCCGACCGGCGAGCCGGCCTGCCCCATCTTCCGGTAGGGTTTGCCCGTCGACAGGCCGGGCGCACCGCGCTCGACGATGAAGGCGGAGACACCTTTCGCGCCTTGCGTGCCGGGCTCCGTCCTGGCCGTGATCGTGAAGACATCCGCGATCGGCGCGTTGGTGATGTACCGCTTCTCGCCGTCGAGGATGAAGTCGTCGCCGTCGCGGCGCGCGACCGTGCGCACATTGGAGGCTTCCGACCCCGCCTCGGGTTCCGTGATCGCGAGGCAGGACGTCCATTCGCCGCTCGCCAGTCGCGGAAGGTAGTGTCGCTTCTGGTCTTCGGTGCCGTCGACGACGATACCTTCCGCCCCGATGCCGGTGTTCGTGCCGACGCGGGCACGGAACGCGACGGAACATTGCGAGAGTTCGAACGCCGCCAGTACGAGTTCTTCCGTCGTCAGACCCGCGCCACCATAGGCTTCCGGGATGCTCCAGCCGAAGAAGCCTGCCTTGGCCATCGTCCGCACAAGATCGGCGGGAATTTCATCGGCCTGCTCGACTTCATTTTCTCGCGGGATCGCCTCGTCGCGGACAAAGCGGCGGACGGCATCCAAAAAGACGCCGAAGGAGGCATCGTCCCTCATCATATGCGTTTCTCCGCTGTTTGATTGACGGGTGTGTTGCACATGCTCGGAGCATTTGCATGGTATGTTTCATTATATCATCTAACGTATGAATAGTTGGAACATATATGGCTTATGGTTCAAAATAACGCTATGTAGAATGGCAATGTGGCCCATATGGAAGGTCTGTGAGCATGAAGCTGCCCGGTTCCGACAAACGACGTGCTGTCGATCGGACGGGTGACTTCGCCGACGATCGGCAGTTTGCGGCGACGCTGGCGCGCGGGCTCGAGGTGCTGCACTGCTTCACCTCCCGCGACAGTCAGTTGGGCAATGCGGAACTCGCCTCGCGCACCGGCATGGCCAAGGCGACGATCTCGCGGTTCACCTACACGCTCGTAAGTCTGGGCTATCTCCGGATCAATCGCGTCAGCGGCAAGTATCAACTGGGTCCCGCCGTGCTGTCGCTGGGCTATCCGCTTCTCGCGAGCCTGAGCATCCGGCAGATCGCGCGGCCACTGATGAAGGAACTGGCCGATTCCGTGCGCGGATCGGTCTCGCTGGGAATGCGGGACCGCTTGAGCGTCGTTTATGTCGAGAGCAGTCGCGGCGGTACGTCGACATTCCAGCCGCCGGACGTCGGACTGACCTATCCCGTCGCCCGAACGGCGATGGGACGCGCCCTCCTTTCAGCCTATCCGAAGGAGGACCGGGAGGCCTTGCTGAACGAGATCAAGGTCAAGACGCCGGACGACTGGAAATCCTTTCAGCAGCAGATCGGCAAGAGCATCCGCGACTGCCATGACCGAGGTTACTGTGTTTCATACGGCGACCTCAGGCCGGAGGTGCATGCCGTCGCCGTGCCGATGCGACCGATGGCCGACGGAACGATCCTCGTCTTCAACTGTGGTATTTCCGCATTCCTGCTTCGCGAAAATCAACTGACGGACGACGTGGGACCGAGGCTGGTCTCCATGGTACGAAGCGTCGAGGCGATGCTGGGGATTGCCTGAAACAGATGCCATCTATTGCGCTACGCGACAGCTATCATCGAAGCGATCTTGAACCACATCAGCGATACAAGGCCGGTACCGCCGGAATCTACAGCCGCGCGACCTATGCGACCGAAAAGCGTGCTGCGCTCGACGCGTGGGCGTCGAACATCACAGGGATGGCGATTTAGATGCCTCGCGCCCAACGACGTGATTGACGAGGGCTCGATGTATCCGAACTGCGATCGATAGCTCACTGCAATGAGCACAGGTTGTTGCGTCGGATTGAGAAGCCGGACGGCGCGCAGCGAATCAATGTGCCGCGAAACGTTCGTCCTGTGGGATCACGGGGAGGCGCCTGTCGCGGCGGAAACCGGTCGTCAGCGGCGAGAACGCGGGATGACCGAGGTGGATCAAGTCGTGATTGTCGGATGGCTTTCCGAAGACGAGCCGAACCTGAACGCGAAGTAGGGCAGGCGCTGGACATCACTTATATGTCGAAAGATTGCGGGTCGATATTTCGACACCACCGCGACCTTTCCAGGTCATCGAATGAAAGCCATTCGCCGAATTTCGAACGTAGTCTGTATACGGACGATAGGCCTTCGAGAATTGTTCAACGTTGTCGCACATAACGACCGCGCCGTGTCGGAGGCGGGGTGCCAACAGCTTTAGAGCAGGGAGGGCGAGCGGTATCCACGTATCAATCAGAACAAAATCGATTGGCCCGGCGATGTCAGCCAGGGTCTTCAAGGCATCGCCTTCGAGGAGCTCTATGTATTCGTCCAAACCGGCATCCGACCAATTGACGCGCGCTGCGGCCGCCTTGGTGGGCTCAATTTCGGAGGCGATGACGCGCCGCGTCTCTCCTTCCGGAGACCCATTGTCCCGCAATGCCGCAGCCAAGTATATTGTGGAAACTCCGAAGGACGTGCCGACCTCGACAACGCACCTCGCATCGAGAGCCCGGCAGAACGTATATGCGAGCATGCCTTTGTCTGGGTCGAGCGCGATGAGCTTGTCGCGCAAGAATGCCGCCTCTTTCGGCGCCGACGGATCTAGCGCCGCCCGTCTGGTAATCCTTGTCAGAAAGACTCGAGGCAAATAGTGCCTGACGATTGTGCCAAATTGTGCCCGATCGCTTTTGTGAAGACGAGCCAATACCGCATTTGCGCGGGGATCCGATATTCCGTCGTTCACCGTCATGCACAAACCTTCACATTTCACCATCTATAACGCAACGTCGCGAGAACTTGCCGACGTAGACCGTAGACGCAATTTGTATAAGGTGACGGACCGCCGCCGGTACCAAGCACGGTGCATTGCGACAGATGCACTGTATCCAAAAGATTCGTCGCGTTCAGGCTGAACTTGGCGCCCTTCAACGCCGCGTCGAGGCCGCCGAGATCGTAGTGGACCGCGGCATCGACGAGCGTGAAATCGGGAACCATGACGGTATTCGCGTTGTCGGCGAATGAAGCACCGGTCAGGCGTGCTCCGAGGCCAAACCCAAAACCATTCAAAGGTCCTTCACGAAACGTATAGTCGGCCCATGCCGAAATCAGATGTCGCGGAACATATACAGGGATTTTTCCGATCTGCTGGGGGTCGCCACTCGTCGTGACGCGCGGATTCGAAAACGAATATGCTGCGATCACATCGAGACTGTCGGTCAAGCTTGCTTTCGCCTCGATTTCGAAGCCGCGCGAGCGGACTCCACCGATCTGCGTCAGGAAGCCTGGATTGGAAACATCCGCCGTGAGGACATTCTGCTGCTTGATGTCGTAGATCGACGCCTGAATGAACGCGTTGAACCCCACAGGCTGGAATTTTACGCCGACTTCGTGAAGCTCGCCTGTCGTAGGCTTAAAGGGCGAACTGCTGACGTCGACGCCAATATTCGGCGTGAACGATGTCGCATAGGTGGCGTAGGGCGCTAGCCCGAAATCCAAGACGTAAATTGCACCGACACGTCCCGACGTAGCCCGATCGCGTTGCGACTGATAGGTACCCGCGACAAAATCGTAGGTGTCGCTATAGGCGATATCTCGGCGTATGCCGCCAACGACGGTAAGACCGACGATCTTGATCTGGTCCTGACCATACAGGCCCACCTGGGTCTGTTTTTGAAACGTATGACTCTGGAGCGCAGTGTCATCGTAGAGTGGATTCAGGATCGGTTGAATCGGGTAGATTGGCGGAAAGATCGACAAGTCAGTCGCGAACTGCTGAGCGAGGCGCTGCGTGAAACGCGTGTCCTGACTATCAAGGCCGGCTAGTACCCTATGATGGAACGGTCCGGTGTCGAAGTCGAACTGCGCCTGTGTGTCCGTGCTAAGCGAGCCGATATGCTCCTTAGTTCCCTGCGCATATCGGTAGAGCGTGGCTTGGTCGGCTGAAATGTCGAGCGGCAGAACCTGATTGAGAGTGCCGGTCGTGTCCAAATAGCGGGTGTTCTGACGAATCGCGATGTTTTCGTTGAAGCGATGCTCGAACAGCGACGTGATGGACGATTGCGTGCGCTTGTTGTTGTTGAAGTTCGGATCTCCGGAATAGAAGGACGTTGGGACGGTGCCGTTGATGTTCGGCAGCAGGGTGCCCTGTCCCGGAACGAAATTGTACAGTCCGACATTCGGATCGCGCTGGAAGTTTCCGAGAATTGTCCAGTTCGTGCTTTCTGTGGGGCGCACGGTAACCGCCGGCGCAATGAAGAACCGCTGGTCTCTGACGAAATTGACCTGATTGCCGTTGTCGCGTCCGAGGCCCGTAATGCGCATTGCAACGGTACCATCGGGATTGAGTGGCGCATTGACATCAAAGCCGACGGACTTGTGGTTGTACGAGCCTCCCTGGACGAACGCCTCGCCGTATGTCGTCGTCAGTGGTCGTTTGCTCACCTGATTGACGATGCCGCCGGGGGATCCCTGCCCGAACAGGACAGACGCTGGACCGCGCAGCACTTCGACACGTTCGAGACCGTATACGTCTGCTTGCGGAGTGACAAAGCCGGTGTTGCCTTGAAGGCGCATGCCGTCGAGATAGCGATCGAGAATGAGTCCACGGGCATAAGTGATGTCATAGCCGGTGAAGTTAGCCCGGTTTTCGGCTGCCACTCCTGCGGTGTATCGGAGCGCCTCCTTCAAGCTCTGAGCTTGTTGTGCGTCCATTTGATCGCGCGTGACGACGGAGACGGACTGCGGGGTCTCGAGAAGGGGGGTATCCGTCTTTGTCCCTGTTGCACTGCGCTTCGCGACATAACCGACAACCGGACCGGTTGCGGATTCATTCGCATTCGGGTCGGTAACTTGGATGGGCCGTGATGGGAGAGGTGAGGGCTGCGCCGCGACGCGCTGGGACGCAACGATGGGCGTGCGTCTGCTGAGACGCGTTCGTCGAGCCGGCGCGGCCGTCGTGACTTTTTGTGGGCGTAGGACGGTCGCTCTAGAACGCGGCTTCGGCGCATCGATCACGACGGGCGGAAGAGCGCCCGAGGGCGATCCGGCTGTTTGAGCGTTTGCGGAGCCTTCCAACAAGGCAAGGGTAGCGATGCCGTAAGCTGCGGTTGCGAGAAACCTTTGCCGGGCCGAACATGTCATAGGAAGAATCCGGTTTGTCTTCGGTATGGATACGGAACGGATTGCGTGTGGCAAAAGCAAAAGATCGAGTCTGCCGGTAAATCGCGAAGACGAGTGTCACGCCAGGCACGAAGTTATAGTAGTTCAACTAAAGATATTTAGATTATGTAACACACAAAGCGTCCGCGCACTTAGATGTGCGGGACGTTTACATGGCGCGATCAAACAAGGACGTGGACGAACCACACCCTGGGACAGGTGGTTGCTAGATTAGATCAAGACAAAAGTGAGCTGCTTCTTCCGATCCACATTGCCTATCGACCAACAGGCTCTACTGTGGGTCGACGGCGCGCCGCCACCTCAAAGAGGCCAGCAGTTACGAGAGTGGGCATGGCGCGGAACGTTCGTGTCGAAACATTGGAGGGAATATCAAGACCAATCGTTGCGATCCGGCACGACTATCGTCGTGGACACGTCATCCCATCTCACAAACACCGGCGCAGCCAGCTGCTTTGCAGCCTCGAAGGAGTCATGGTCGTCACGACGCTTCAAGGCGCCTGGGTCATTCCGCCCCATCGAGGCGTGTGGATTCCAGGGGGAACAATGCATACCGTCCGGCTCGTTGGAGCGGCGAGTACTCTTAGTCTCTATATTGAGCCGGCGGCAGTAGCGGATCTTTCCACACAATGCTGCATCGTAGAAATTTCCCCTTTCGTTCATGCCCTGGTGGATCGGGTCGTGGATCTTCCCATCGAATACGAAGTGGGAGGGCGCTCTGAGGCGTTGATGACACTTCTGCTTCAGGAGCTACGGGCTCTCCCCGTGTCGTCTCTCGCTTTGGCTCTCCCCCGGCACGAACGATTGCTCAAGCTCTGCGAGCGTTTCCTTGCCCGGCCACAAGTTCATCAAACCATCGATTCCTGGTGCGACGAGATGAGCATCAGCAGGCGAGCATTTACGCGACTCTTCCGATCTGAGACAGGACTGAGTTTCGCCGAATGGAGACAACAGGCGTACATCGCTGCGGCATTACCCCGATTGGCGGCCGGCGAGTCTGTAACGAGCGTCGCGCTCGATCTTGGCTACGACAATCCGGCAGCCTTCACGACGATGTTCAAACGGATACTAGGCACGTCACCTCGACGATACGCCGCTCTGGACAGACCAACTGTCCCTTTCGATGCGGCAGGAGCGAATCTTGCCGGGCACTTCGTTTCGGTGCAGGGTTTTAATGTAGATGCCGGAAGGAACGCCGCCTTCGAAGCGCTATGGCGCAGTCGTCAACGCGAACTGGAATCCATGCCTGGCTTCGCAGCGCTTCATGTTCTTCGAGCGACCGAAGGATATGGAACCGCCTATATGGTAATTTCCGTCTGGTTGACGCAGGCAGATCGCGACGCTTGGCGACGGAACGAATCCATCAGCGCCGACGACAATCGCAATACGGTAGGCTTTCCCGCCGCGGGAGACTTTTTACTCGTCGAGCTCGAATAGGATCGCGCCATTTATTCATGGTCAAATCTGGGAATGCTACGGTCCGCGGCGGCTTCCAAGGGCTAAACGCCCTCATTCCGTCACCGGCTCTCACGACCGATCAGAAAGCCGAGGAACAGCCCTGCAACGCCGGCAATGGCGACGGTCAGGAGCGGGTTCTGGTTGAAGCTCTCAGCGACGACCCGCCTCCCGCGCTCCAGATGCTGTTGCCTGTGGTCGTACACTTCATGGGCATATTCGGCGGCGCGCGCCGCCGCTTCGCCGACCTGATCCTTGACCTGCCCGAACCCGACCTGTGCATCGCCTCGAATCTCCCGGATGCGTCCGGATAGGGATGACTGCGTGTCGCGGACTGCGTCGGCAACCGCGTTCTCGACCTGTCCACCGACCCGCTTGGCTGTAGCTTCGATCTCGTCCTTGTCCATGGGTCTATCCTCTGAGCCGGCGCGCCGGCCTTCCAGCGTAATGCCTGCCCAACGCGCGTAGAGCCAAACCGATCCAACGCTAAAGTGTCCGCGAGGCTTCATGTGGCAACTTGAAACGCCTGGCGTCCTGGTGGGCGGGCGGCAGACGCGGTGGGGTTCCGCAAGGATAGCTAGGCATTGCGACGATGCCATGCCGGTTCGTCATGCTAGTCCTGCGCTCGGCGGCTCTCTCATCGTCGCAAGCCTCAAGCACGAAGCGACGGTTCCGGTGCCTCCGTTCAGTCGGCGCGGGAGAGGGTGACGCCCGCGATGGCGGCTGACATGCGGCATCGCGAGCCTAGCGTTGCTAGTCCTGACGAAGATTGGGAAGTGTGATGCAAGGGACGATCTTCTCCCCGTCATGAATACTTCTCATTTCCCCGGTTATCTATCTGCTGGATGCTTAAACCACGTCTCTCGTCGGGCGCTCGCCCTTTGTTCGGCCTCTTCCTCGCGGCAACCTTGGTGATTGCGAGCGGGACGGTGGATTCGGATCGGCATACGAATGCCGAAGCTATTGCCCCTGACCTGTATCGGCTATCATCGACGATCTCGGTACTCACCCGAGGCTGTGTGGCGGAAGGCGGTGATGTCCGCGTCGATCGGCGGAATCAGAAGCTGATCTTTCTTACCGACGGCAACGTCGAAGAGTGCAACATTGAGACTTGGGTGGCGCCTACCGCGATCTGAGGCCTGCTGCGGCTTCGCGACCGCTGCGGATGGCGCGCAGGAGCTTCGTCGCATCGCCTTCCTCGACGTGGCCGCTGATGATGACGAGCGATTCGTCTTTGGATGTGGGGTAAATTGCCACCGATCAAAGCAGAAGCTTGGGCGGTTTGTCTTCCCGGATATTCCGTCATTCGGTTCTTCCGCTATGCTCCTGCCGGCCGCAAGCGGCGGCTTGGGGGAGCACGATGACCAAACGCCTTCTATCCGCGCTGTTGGGAGCGGCCGCTTTTGCTAGCCTCTCGGCGGCTCCGGCCGCTGCGCTCAATGCCCGGACGTGGGTATCAGGAACCGGAGTCGATCAAGCCGGCTGTGGACCTATCGCAAGCCCCTGCCGCACGCTCCAATACGCCCACGATGCAACGAATGCGGGCGGCGAAATCGACGTTAAAGACCCCGCCGGCTATGGCTCCCTTTTCATCCATAAGGCCATCAACATCGTCGCCGATGGTGTTGGCGTTGCTGGCGTCCTCGCTCCCTCCGGCGGCAACGGCATCACCGTCAACGTCGGCGCAACCGAGAACGTCGTTCTACGCGGGCTCACGATCGAAGGTGCGGGCATCGGCGCGAACGGCATTGTCTTCGCCAATGGAGGAAGTCTGTCGGTCATCAATTGCGCCGTCCAGGGATTCGCGACCTCGGGCAACGGCAATGGCATTCTGATCATCAACAACACCGCGAAATTCGATATCGCAGTGATCAACTCGACGTTTTCAGACAATGCAAGCTACGGCCTTCGATACTCTGCCCAAAACAATACCTCAGGACGACTTACAATTGATCGCTCGACGGCCATCCGGAACAACGTGGGCTTTTCCTTCGAGACCCGCGCGACATCGGCGAACCTGTATCTCGCAATGTCAGAGAGCAACGCCGCAAACAATCTGCTCGACGGCGTCCAGCTCTACGCAAATCCGTTTTCCGTGAGCGCGATATTCGATCACGTTCTCTCGAACAACAACGGTTCGTATGTCAACAACGCCGGCACGGGTAGCGGTTTCGTCGTGACGATCCCACAGGCTTTTGCTCAACTTGTCGCCTTCACCCGCTGCGTTGCCCACAACGACTATTCATACGGCTTAAACGGCAATATCGGCTCATATGGCGACAACCATTTCGGCACAGCCACCGGATCGATAACGACCCTTAATGCGCAATAGGATCGTTCTTTAGCTTTGCGTCGACGACGGAGCCTATGCTGCCGGCCCCGCTACCAACGTTCTGACGTCGCCGATCGCGTGTCTCCACGCGAGTGCCATCTCGTTTGTCCAGTCTGGGCCGGCAAGGTCGCGGATCGTATCAGCCATAGTATCGTAGAACTCGACAAACGCATCGATTGATACGTCGTGGGTTGCGACGTGGTTCATGGCCTCGGCTCGAATGAAGGATTCGGAGTAGCGACGATCTCCAATGTGATCAAGTAACACTTCGATGGCGATCACTAGCATTGAGCCTCTACGCGCGCCGGTTTTATCGAGGCAGAATTGGCCCTCCCATTCTGGATGACGTGCAAAAAGCCGTGCGTACACGAGTGGCGTGATGTCATTGCATCGCGCAGAAGCCAACTCAAAGCTGGCCTCTATCGCATCGGATGTCCTCGGCATCACTTTGGACCTCCTTAGGATGTTTGCGGCGCAGGTGTCGATCCCCCGTCTCGCGGCGCGCCATGTAGAAGGCGACAGGCGTCTGGACTGCCGCGTCCGTTGTCACTTGCGCTCTTGGCCCGGCTTGCCTTTCGCCTTCACCAGCTTGTTCCGCAGCTTCGTTGCTTCGTTCTTCACGACGGCGCGCTTCATGGTCTTGAGGGCGTTGGCCGGCGATGGCGTGCCGTCATGCTTTAGCGCCTCGGCCTTCGCGTCAAGATCTGCGATCTTCGCCTTTACGGCGTCGTGATCCAGTACCGCGCTCTTACGCATCCGGACACCAGCGCCACCCCCATTCTCGGGTATGAACTCGACCCCTGCGGTTTCCAGGGCGCGGCCGATGGCGTCCAGATTGTTTGGAGAAGGCGTGGCTCTGCCTTTCTCGAAATTGCGTATCGTGCTTTCGCTCAGCCGACATCGTTCCCCGAGTTCGCCTTGGGACCAATCCAGAAGGCCGCGCGCCGCACGAGATTGGGCCGCCGTCAGCATCTCGTCTCCAAAATAACGATTTACGTGAAAATATAACGGAAATCGGTTGATATGTCATTATCTGACGATTATCGTGAATAAATAACGAATAGCGTGACACACATCATTTCCCTCGTCCTCCGTTCCCTCGCCTGCATCGACGAATAGGCGGAAGCGCGGCTTGCCGATGTCCGGGCTCGGATTGAGGCCGAACGCGCTCCGATCCGTGGGTCTCGCCGTCGCCCGCGATCCGGCGAACATGGTTTCGACGGGCCTGCGTCGTCGCGATTGACGGCGGCGCGATCCATTTCTGCTCCCGACTTCAATGCGAGCAATGAGCGCGACATTCGGATGATGGCATTAGCGCGATGAGCAAACCTTCATGAACAAGATCGTTCCCGAAAGAACAAGACAGACTCCATTCGTAACGATCAGGGGCCATGTTTGGATGGAGAAGCCATAGGCTGTCCAAAAGCTGAATCCAAGGCATGTCAGGACATATGTCGACGCGGACAGAGCTTTGGTGTCGCCGGTCCGAATCGTTTTCCAAGCCTGCGGTACGAAGCTGCTTATCGAACACGCCGAGGCAAGGACGCCGAGCCATAAAGACCAGTTCATATGATCACGCTTCGACTGGGAGGGCGTGCCCCGCTATGCCAGTAATCACCCATGAGGCGCAGCACTCCAAATTGACCCACATGGCAAAAGTGTCTTGCCGGCGCAAGGTTGCGTGCGCGCGGTGGGGCGAAAGCGAACGAAAGCCAACCTCAAGCATTGTCTGGCATCCGGTGTCTCAGGACGGAGCCGAATGAACAAGCCCCTTGCCGTTTGCAGCGGTCGCGCCTTCTCCGGGCATCCGGACCTTGTCGTAGAAGTACGGCGGATTGCTCAAGCCGCCCGAGAGCGCGCTGGCGCGTTGGATAGCGACACGTCGTTTCCGGCCGAAGACATAGGCTCGATGATCGAAGCCGGCGTGTTGACCGCGCCCCTTCCCGTCGATCAGGGTGGGGGCGCCCTCGCCGTTGACGAAGATCATAACGCCGCACTCGCACAGGTTCTGATGTTGCTGGGCGCGGCGAGCCTTTCCCTGGGCCGCATCTTTGAGGGGCATGTCAACGCGGTCAAGCTTGTTTCTGCTTACGGCACGGCATCTCAGATCGAATGGATATCGTCCCTCGTCCATCGCGGAGAATTGCTCGGCGTCTGGAATACAGAGGCTACGGACGGTGTTCGACTGGTCGAAGGAGGCGGCGATCGGCATCTTCAAGGCAAGAAGATCTTCTGCTCGGGCGCAGGACAGATTCGGTATCCGCTCATTACCGCTCGAACCGACGACGGGCGACTTCTGATGGTGATGCCCGAGATCGACAATCAAGAGCGCGCCGATCTTTCTGAGTGGGCGCCGCAGGGAATGCGAGCGTCGGCTTCCGGCCGCGTGGATTTCTCAGGCCTTTGGATCTTGGACCATCAGATCCTAGGTGCCCACGACGACTTTCATAAGCAGCCCTTGTTTTCAACGGGTGCCTGGCGGTTCGCCGCTGTACAGGTTGGCGGCATTAGTGCCGTGCTCGATGCTGCCCGATTTCATCTAGTTGATACAGGCCGCGGGACCGCGCCGCATCAACGCGCCAGGATCGGCACGGCGATGCTCGCATTCCAGTCCGCCAAACAATGGGTTGTCGAGTCGGCTCGTATATCTGACGATCCCTCGATTGATCCGACGACGCGCGTTGCGCACGTCAATCTTGCTCGTTTGGCTGTCGAGCGCGCAGCGCTGGAGGTTCTGGAACTCGCACATCGATCGGTCGGTCTGCCTGGCTTCCAGCGAAGTCACCCCCTAGAACGCCTGTCACGCGATCTTGCGACCTATTTGCGTCAGCCCAACCCCGATGGCGCGCTTGACGCCGCCGCCGATTTTGTTTTGAGGGCTCCAGGAGCGACCCAGGATATTTTTCCGTGGCCCTGAGCATTGCGGACTTTTTTTCGCAGGCCGACGAACTTCCGATTGTACCTGTCGAGGACTTAATCGGGACGGGGGGCGTCCTTGTCATAGCGCCACACCCGGATGACGAAACGCTTGGCTGCGGAGGATTGCTCGCCATCGCCAAATCAGCCGGTCGATCCGTTCATGTCGTCATCGTCAGCGACGGAGCGCAATCGCATCCCAACTCCCGAAAGTATCCTTGTCCGAAGCTCAGCAAGCTTCGAGAGCGCGAGACAATGACGGCGTGCGGCGCGCTTGGCTTATCAAGCCATGACATTTCGTTCTTGCGTCTCCCCGACTCGAACGTGCCGTCGTCAGGTGAAAGTGCGTGCAACTCGATCGCGGACATGGCGATACGGGCACGTGCCATCGACGCCGGTACCATTTTCGTGACCTGGCGCAATGATCCACACTGCGACCATCAGGCGAGCTTTGCTTTGGCACGCGCCGCCGCACACCAGACCAACTCGAAGCTGCTGCAATATCCAATCTGGGGCCACACGCGCGCTGATAGAATGACGCTCTCAGCTCCTCCCCAGGGGTTTCGGCTGGACATCACACAGGTTCTTGATCGGAAAAAGGCCGCCATAGCAGCTCACCGGTCGCAGACGACCTACATGATCGACGATGATCCGGACGGATTCATTCTGTCTCCAGAGATGATTGCTCGTTTTGAGCGAGGCTTTGAAATCTTCCTGGAGGAATGATGCGCCGATCTTCCATGGATCGTAGCTACTTCGAGGAACTCTATGCGAAGCACGAGGATCCTTGGAATTTCGCGACAAGCGACTACGAAAGGCGCAAATATTCCGAGACCTTGGCCGCTCTTCCAAAGAAGCGCTATCGGCGTGCTCTCGAAGTCGGATGTTCCATCGGCGTTTTGACCTACGATCTCGGCGCTCGCTGCGAATCGCTTCTGGCGATCGATCCTGCGCAGCGCGCCCTCCAGCAGGCAAGCAGTCGTTGCTGTGCGCTCGGAAACGTCTCATTTGCGCTCATGGAGGCGCCCGACGATTGGCCGACCGGCACATTCGATCTCATCGTGTTATCGGAGGTGGTCTACTACCTGACGCGTAAGCTCGTCACGGCCTTGGCGAAGCGTATTCGGGAGAGCCTTGCACCAGGTGGACATGTCGAGTTGGTTCACTGGACGGGTGAAACGGACTATCCACTGTCGGGCGACGAGGCGACGGAGGCATTTTTTTTGGATACTGCCAGCTTCCTGACGGTCATTCACCAGGTCCGGACACCAAGCTACAGGTTGGCGCTATGTGAACGGACCCCGCTTTGCGCGCCAGAGAACATCTGATCTGAAGACGCATGCCCGCGTGTTCGGACCAGTTTCGACACCCAAGAACGGAATTGGCCCGTTCAAGGTTTCCATACTCAAGCTTTGACGAATGGCGTCATCGGCGGGTTAAGCCTGGAAGCTCTCGCACTCGAGGTTCTGACGGGATATCGTGGAGGCCAAGGTTCGCCTCCTTGCCCAGAAGGAACGCCAACATAGCTTCCGCCTCCAATATTGTCAGTGAGTCGGCCTTGCCACCTGTCGCGGACCGCAATCCGCTCGAAATCTTAGCCGCGCTTCGGCAGCGCGAGGCCGATCTAGCTCGGGCCCACCGAATCGGGCGCATGGCCTCCTATGAGGTGGATCTGCGGGCAGGCCAATTCCGCAATCGCCGCTCGCCCGAATACCTCACTTTGCACGGCTTGCCGCCTGAATCCGCGGACGAACCGCACGAGGCATGGGTTGCTCGACTGCATCCCGAAGACCGGTCGCGGGCAGACTCGAGCTTTCGGGATGCCGTCCTGGCAGGAAATCGTGAGTACATCACGCGATACCGCATTATCAGGCCGCGGGACGGAAAGGTCCGCTGGATCGATGTTCTTGCCGAAATCGACTACGATCCTGACGGCAAACCGCTTCGGTTATTCGGGACGCACACCGATGTTACCGAACGCGTTGAGGCCGAACACGCTCTAAAGGAAAGTGAAGCGCTCTTCCGGTCCTTCGCGGAGGCGATTCCGGATCAGGTCTGGACAGCGCCTCCCGACGGATTGATCGATTGGTGTAATGCGCGAGCCCATGAATATTTCGGCACCGAGCCAGGAACATTAATAGGCGCGCGATGGCTTGATGCCGTGCACCCCGCCGACCTGCTTTCTGCACGGGAGAACTGGCAGAAGTCCCTGCTGACCGGGGACAGCTATCAACATGAATTTCGGCTTCGCGGCAAATCCGGCGACTTTCGCTGGCACCTCGCCCGCGCTGTCCCAATCCGCAATGATAACGGCTCCATCACACGATGGATCGGAACGAACACCGATATTCACGAACGGAAACTGGCGGAAGACGAAAACGTCCGTGACCGAAACCGGACTTGGACGCTTTCGCCGGTTCTGAAATTCATAGGCGCGGCCGAAGGAGCGGTTCATTCCGTCAATCCTGCATGGACGTCGACCTTGGGTTGGTCCGAGCAAGAAAGCGTCGGCGCCGAGTTAAGCGCCTTTGTTACGCCGGAGGAGCGTGACCAGCTTCTTTCTATTGTTCAGGCTGCAACGATATCCGAGAGACGTCCAGATATCGAGCTGACGATGCTTTGCAAAACCGGCGAACGGCGGAGAGTCGCATGGACGTTCCTCGCCGAAAGGCATCTGCTCTACGGATTTGGACGCGACATCACTGAGCAACGACTTGCCGAGGATGCGCTCCGTCAAAGTCAGAAAATGGAAGCCGTTGGTCAGCTCACCGGCGGCATTGCGCACGACTTCAACAATCTTCTCCAAGGAATCATAGGCTGTCTGGATCTCCTGCAGAAGCGCTTTGAGCAGGGACGGGCGGACGACGTCGACAAGTTTCTTGATGGTGCACTGCAAAGCGCTCAGCGCGCGGCGTCGCTGACGCATCGTCTGCTGGCGTTCTCGCGACGGCAACCCCTTAACGCAAAAGCGGTCAATCCAAATGCGCATATCGCTTCCATAGAAGACCTGCTGCGGCGAACTTTGAGCGAGAACATCCAGTTGCAACTGGATTGCGCCCCCGATCTTGCGATGGCGCGCTGCGACCCCAATCAGCTGGAGAATGCTGTCCTGAATCTCGCTATCAATGCGCGCGACGCCATGCCTGACGGCGGAATACTCAGGATCAGCACCCGAAACACCGAAATATTCACTGGCGATCATCGCGCGGTCGACGGACTCGCACCGGGTCGCTACGTCTGCGTCGAAGTTTCGGATACCGGCACCGGGATGGCCAATGACGTTGTCGAGAGGGCATTCGAGCCGTTTTTCACGACGAAGCCTCAAGGGAAGGGGACCGGACTGGGCTTGTCCATGATCTACGGCTTCGCCCGCCAATCCGGCGGCTTTGCCGCGATCAGGTCCACTCTTGGAATAGGTACCACGGTGGAGTTGCTCCTCCCGGTTTCAGAGAATCTCGACGAATGCCGGACCGACCTCACCGTGACGACCGAAGAGACGGAGGATGACGGCGTCATTCTTGTCGTGGAAGACGACCGCGTCGTTCGCGACCTAGTAACATTGACCCTTACCGACCTTGGTTACAGGGTTCTCCCTGCCGAAGATGGGCCAATCGGCCTTGGCCTCTTGCAGTCTCATCACTCGATTGACTTGCTTGTGACGGATGTCGGCCTTCCCGGGCTCAACGGGCGGCAGCTCGCTGATGCAGCACGTTCCGTCAGACCAGGATTGCCGGTAATTTTCATGTCCGGCTACGCGGAAAAGGCGTCCTTGCCCGCGGGCGCGCTAGAGCCGAACATGGATATCATTGCGAAGCCATTCGCCTTTGAAACGCTTGTAGATCAGGTTCGAAAGAGCCTGAAGCGGACTCGCAAGGCGGTCTGAGGGTGTTGGTGCGACGGCTTGCTATGCGCGGACGAGAAATGGAATTCGATATAATCCGTAGCGATCAAAGGGAACGGTTTTCTGAAGCGCTCGTTTAGTCGGCGATTTAGCTGGCCACGGTGGGAAAATGCGTCATGCGCGGTTCGATTCGCACCGGGCAGTCTTCACGAGGCCGGACGCGCTTGTTTCGGCTGTTGTCGCCATCCCCGCTAACAACGAGGAAGACGAGATCGGGGATTGTCTCGCTTCCCTTGGTCGACAATCGGATTCGCGAGATGTAGGAGTTGTCGTCTTCGCGAATAATTGTACCGACGGGACGTTCGCTCGGGCTGAGGACGCCTGTCGACGGCATGATCTTTCGGCCTTTTTGATTGATGGCGTATTGAAGGCCGCACACGCTGGAATCGCGCGGCGAATAGCCCTCGATCACGCATGCGCGTGGCTGGAGAGTCAGCCTGTTTCGAACGGGCTGCTTCTCACGACCGACGCTGACAGCGAGCCTGCACATGATTGGGTAGCCCGAAATCGCGCCTCAATAGCGGCTGGGGCGGACCTTGTCGCAGGCCGGATAGAACTCGATCCTGTCGACGCGGCGTCCCTTCCTCGCGCACTTCAGGAGCGCGGTCGCCTGGAAGAAATCTATGAGAATCAGCTTACCGAGGTTTTCTCCCGCCTTGATCCGATCCCTCACGATCCCTGGCCAAGACATGCTCAGGAAGGTGGCGCCAGCCTTGCAGTGCGCCTCAGCGCCTATCGATCGGTCGGTGGCTTGCCCGAAATTCCGTCAGGCGAGGACCGCGCATTGGTCTCTGCCATAGAACGTGGAGGCTATCGCGTCCGCCATGATCCCTCCGTTGTCGTCAAGACCTCAGGACGACTAATAGGCCGCGCCCATGGCGGAGTCGCGGATACGATCCGCCTGCGTTGCGATCATCCAGACGCGCCGTGCGACCCATATCTCGAACCGGCCGTAACCGCGTGGCGACGCGGCAGGATACGAAGCCTGCTGCGCCGATCCAACATGGACCCGGATATCTTGCGTTGGATCGCCGCGTGGGCAGATCTCTCGAGGGACGATCAACGCAGATTTCGGTGCAACCGCAGTTTCGTCGCCCGATGGTCCTTGCTTGAGAAGCGGGCGCTCAAATTACAAAGAAGCTTGCTTTCTCCAAGTCGGCTTCCCCAGCAGATAATCATCGCTGGGCGTATGCTGAGGAACCTGCGCCGGTCGGCACCTGTACCTGCCTCTATAGGGTTGGCTGCGGAATGATGAATATCAGCGAACACCCCGTCGTATACCAGAACAACGAACCCCCGAGCTGCGACTGCAACCGAATGATTTCGGAATACGGGCGTTGTCCGATCCTGTTGATTTCTCCGCAGCGTTGAGGAAGGCGGTCTAGGCTGATTGAGACGGGTCTCGTTGGAACCGGCGGGGCCAGACTCCATTACGATAAGACAGGATCTTCCGCAGTGTTTCGTGCGTTCTGTCTTCGGTACAGCAGATTAACCCGGGATAGGTTGTTGGGATTCTCTCCAAGTACTCATCTTGCCGTGGTCCTGATAGTTGAGGACGAGCCTGTTCTGCGAATGGCGGCCGTCGACATGGTTGAGGAAGCCGGTTTCGAAGCGGTCGAAGCGGCCAGCGCCACCGAGGCGATCGGCATTCTGGAACAGCGGAAGGACGTCCACATCGTTTTTACCGACATCAACATGCCCCATGGTATCGACGGCATGCGCCTGGCGGCTTTAGTCCGGGATAAATGGCCGCCGATTGAAATCATCCTGACGTCCGGGAACGTTGACGCACGTGACGTGGTATTGCCCGCTCGCGGCTTGTTCTTTGCCAAGCCATACAGCCACCCAGTTGTTGTTGCTGCCATGCGAAAATTCGCCGACTCTCAGGGCTGCCCATCGCCCCCAGACGCACCGTAAATCTGCCCATTGGCATAGCTGCCGTCGGATGCCGCAAGTTGCACATAGATACCTGCAAGTTCTACCGGCTGCCCCGGGCGACCAAGGGGCGTCTGGTGTCCGAATTTTTCCAGTTTGGCCATTGAGGCGCCGCCACTCACTTGAAGCGGAGTCCAGATTGGTCCAGGCGCAACGCCGTTGATGCGGATGCCCTGCGGTCCAAGCTGTTTTGCGAGCGACTTTACGAAGTTCATCGTTGCAGCCTTGGTTTGCGCATAGTCATAAAGCTCGGGAGATGGATCATATGCCTGCTCCGAGGTGGTGGCGATAATGACAGATCCCGGCTTAAGGTGAGGGAGCGCCGCCTTGATGATCCAGAAGGGGGCGTAGATGTTTGTCTTAATCGTTGCGTCGAAGTCTTCTGACGTGACGTCTAGGATCGAATCGCGCGACTGCTGGCGTGCCGCATTGCTTACGAGAATATCTAGTCCTCCAAGGCCTCTCACGGCGTCTTCAACGAGTTTTTTGCAGAAAGCCTCGTCTCGCAAATCCCCCGCCAGGCCAATGCCGACCCGACCTTCAGCCTTAATGATTTTCAGCACATCATCAGCATCGGGCTGCTCGTTCGGAAAATAGTTGATTGCGACGTCGGCCCCTTCCCGAGCGAAAGCAATGGCAGCGGCGCGACCCATTCCTGAATCGCCGCCGGTGATTAGCGCTTTTCTGCCAACGAGGCGGCCCGATCCCTTGTAGCTCTGCTCACCGTGATCTGGTGGAGGGACCATTTCGCGCGCCAGCCCCGGCCACGCTTGCGTCTGTCGTTCGAATGGCGGTTTCGGATATTTGCCACGAGGGTCTTCAAGCGAACCGTGCGGGGTAGCCAGCTGCCGAATGTTCATGTTGGAAGTCTCCGTGGACCGGAAACACACCGATCACGGCAAGGTTGCTGCTGAAGCAAATGGAAAACGCCTCGATTCGCAGGCGGCGGATCTCAGCCCTTCAGAACCTTGTCCGCCTTCTTGTCGATCTTGGCTTCCTCGGCCTTCGTCATGCGCCCACGATTGACGGCTTGGCTGGCACGGGCCTTGGCGTTGCGGGCATGGGCCTTGTCCTCGACGGGATAGGCGCGCTTGTCAGGCTCGGCGAACTCGGATTTAGGAAGTTTATTGCGCGTCTTGGCTTTGAGCTCGGTCATTTCTGCCTCCATCGGCGGTTCAGAAACGTGGGCGACGGCGCAATGTTGCAGGATATTTTGATGCCAGTGGAAATAGAGTGTCGGGCCTTTGGGGGCTGGGTGCTCAGAACGCAGCGCTGCAATAGCCAGGGGTGGTCGCTACCGAGCTCCATCCCGTGTCCCGTCGGACCTCGTAACATCTGTGCCGTCGGACAGGCCAAATGTTTCCCATTTGCTTCCCAATTCACTTCGAGAAGATCCGCTTGGGAAGCGGATAGCCGGTAAGTCCTTGAGAAAAATGGCGCGCCCGAAGAGATTCGAACTCCTGACCCCCAGATTCGTAGTTCACAAAATACAACACGCGAAGATATCCGGACTTACGCCAAGGCGCTTTCATCGCGCGATTAACATACAGAATATATTGGATTTATCGTACCCTGGCGTGGTAAAGAGGAACGTGGCCGTCGAACTTCCCAATCCGCCAAAACCGTTTAAAAAACCGTTTTAGTTCTGTCTCGCGATCGGAAAATGCAAGTATGGCGGACGTACGGCTTCTCCTTACCGACAAGGCGATTGCGCAGCTTCCTGTGCCAGACAGCGGGTTCTATTTGGCGCGCGACACTGAGCTGAAGGGGTTCTTTGTCGTAGTAGGCAAACGGACGAAGACTTTCACGATCCAGGCTGATCTCAGGAAGGATTCGAAGCGCGCGAGTTCTGTCCGCGTCGCTATCGGGAGTACCGCCACGATGTCAACGCGCAGCGCGCGCGCCGTGGCAAAGGACTATCTCTCGCAAATAAGTCGTGGTCAGCACCCTATGGCCGGTGAGCGCGCCGCCAGGAAAAAAGCTATCGCGACTCGGGTGGAGGATGTGGCTTCTCCCGGCGGGGTGACCCTCAGGGAAGCATGGGAGCGGTATCGCGACGCGCATTTGACTCGCAAAGGGCGCAGCCAACGCACGATCGAGAGCTATCGCGACCACGTCGAACGCATTTTCGCGGAGTGGCTGGATACACCGTTGGTGGAAGTCGCCGATGATCCTGCGCGCGTCGCAAAAAAGCACGACGACATTTCGCGGGAGAACGGACCGTACATCGCCAACGGCAGCATGCGCACGCTCAGAGCAATTTACAATCATGCTCGTAAGACCAACCGCTCTCTTCCTGTCGACAATCCGGTGACGGCTATTGATTGGAACGGTGAAAAGCGGCGCAATACGGCTATGGGTGTAGGAGATCTGAAAAGTTGGTTCGCTGAGCTGGCAGTCCTCGACAATCCAATCCGACGCGAATTCCACCTGTTTGCTCTCTTGTCGGCTTGTCGTCCTGCCGCCCTCAAGGAGATCAGGCCTCGGCACATCGACCTCAGACGACGTGTCGTGCATATTCCGAAACCGAAGGGGGGCGCTGATCGTGCGTTTGATATTCCACTCTCGCGTCAGATGATTTGTTGCTTAATGCGCGCCATGCGCTTCGCCCGAAGGATGCACCCTACGGCCGCGGATGAATGGGTGTTTGCCGCGGACAGCGCGAATGGTCATCTCGTCGAGCAGAAAGAGGACCGCAAGACTCTTTCGAAATGGGGAAATGACCTTCGCCAGACATTTCGGACCATCGCAACCGCTGCAGGAGTGTCGGAGTTCGACGCTCGTCTTCTGATGAACCACTCGATCCCGGGTGTGAATGCAGGATACATCACGCGACACAAGCTTCTTGAGAATCACCTCCGCAATCAACAACAAGCAATCAGCAACATTGCCTTCTCTGCGCTGGGTGAGCCCCTCGCAAAAGACGCTGTAATTCGCGACTGGCTGGGTCGCGGGGCCGCGCGCCGGACAATCGAGAAATCCAAGGTGGGCGAGGTCGGTGACGGAGTCGGATTTCGTTCCGCTCCCCGTGCCGCCTGAATGCAGATCACGAAAATGAATCGGGATGCCGTGGGAGGTGTCTGGCGTTTTCGCGGAGGACTCATCGCATATGAGTGGTGGTCGGGGCCACAGACTATTCTTTTCGATTGGCGATCAGCTTACGCGCGCTTATACCAAGACTCTCTGATCAAAACTCATGCGCCCAGTCTCTCATTCCGATGGACATGATGCGCCATGGCTGATCGACGAGCCGGTTCCACGCGTAGCAGCAGTGGTCGAGGATATCCTCGTAGGATTTGAATACGCGGTTCGAGAGCCAGTTGTCGCGCATGAACTGCCAGACGTTTTCTTGCGGGTTCAGCTCCGGGCATTTGGCTGGCAGCGGAACGAGCGTCATGTTCGGCGGGACGGCCAAGCGCGCCGACAGATGCCAGCCTGCCTGATCGAGCAGGAGGATGGCGTGCTTGCCCGGCGCGATCTCGGTGGCGATTTCGGCGAGGTGCAGGCTCATCGCCTCGGTGTTGCAGGTCGGCAGGACGAGCGCCGCGCCTTTGCCCTGCTTCGGGCAGATGGCGCCGAAGATGTAGGTCGAGGCCGTGCGCTGGTCGTGCGGCGCGCAAGGGCGCGTTCCGCGCCTGGCCCATCGCCGTGTGATCTTGTTTTTCTGACCGATGCGCGCCTCGTCGGCGAACCAGACTTCTATGTCGGCCGGATCGATGCCTTTGTCTTCGGCGATTTCCGCCACGCGGGCGGGGAATGTTTTTTAAAATCCTCGATTGCGCCCTCGGCCTGCGCATGATGGCGCGGACGGGCCGAGAGCTTGCGATAGCCCATGGCCCTCAGTTCCCGGCTGAGCGTCTGCTTGGCGACCGAGACCTTGAACTCCTCGTACAACCACTGGCAGAGATCGATGATCCGCCAGCGCACGACGCCATGGATCGCAGGCGTCGGCCCGCTCTCGATGATGGCGGCGAGCGCCGCCCGGTGCGCGCCATTGAGGCGGGGCGTCTGACCCGGCGCCTTGCGGTCGATGAGACCGTCCGGCCCGCGCGCGTTGAACTTCAGCACCCAGTCGCGAACGATCTGCAGCGTCACGCCGCCGATCCTGGCCGCCTCCGTCCGCGTCGCGCCATCGTAGATCGCCGCCAGCGCCAGAAGCCGTCGAGCCTGCGGACCGTCCTTGGACCGTTTCGCGGCCGCTCTCGTCATCTGCGCGTCGAAATCAGCTCGAAGCGGTATGGGCATGGCGAGCCTCCTTCGTTCGCCATGTTGAATCAGTCCGCCGCTGATTTGGAAAGCGACTCCGAGTCACGACCTCCGGGACACGGTATTAGAACGCTTCGTCGCTTAGCGCCATTACGCAATCGGCTCCTGTGGTGAGGCATGCCAAGTGCGCCTCAGCGAGCGGCAGTACGCGTTCGTTGAAGAAGGCGGCGAGCGGCAGCTTGGAGTCGAGCGCGGGAGTGCTCGATCCTGCGGCCTGCCGCGCTAGCACAGATTTAACGATGCGCGCCCACATGTAGGACAAGGTCACGAGCGCAAACAGACGAAGATAGTCGGCTGACGCGGCGCCTGCATTGTTCGGGTTGGCGGGCGCATTCTTGGCAATCCACGCGGACGCCTGCTTCAATAATCCAAGCGCTTTAGAAAGCCCCGAGAGATATGCCGAGAGCCCCGGAGTGCTCGCATTCTCGGTCAGATACGCGTCCACCTCCGCCAGAAAGGTGTGAATTGCGCGACCGCCGTTCATGGGCAATTTGCGACCCACGAGATCGAGCGCCTGCACGCCGTTCGCGCCCTCGTAGATCATGGTGATACGTGCGTCGCGGACAAACTGATCCATGCCCCATTCGTGGATGTAACCATGGCCGCCGAGCACCTGCTGCGCCTTGACGGCGTTCTCAAAGCCCATGTCGGTGAAATAGGCTTTCAAAACGGGCGTAAACAGGCCAATGCGGTCTTCGGCGGCCTGACGCGCCTCCTCGTCTGGGTCGGCTTCTGCTTGATCCAGCCCAAGAGCAATCCAGATCGCCAGAGCTCGCGCCGCCTCGTTGAAGGACCGAATTTCCAGCAGCATTCGGCGGATGTCAGGATGGACGATCAGCGGATCGGCCGACTTCGAGGGCAGCTTGGGGCCAGTCAGAGCCCGGCCCTGTAGCCGATCCTTGGCGTAAGCAGCGGCGTTCTGATACGCGACCTCAGATTGCGCGAGGCCTTGCATGGCGACCATGAGCCGCTCCGCGTTCATCATCACGAACATCGCATTGAGACCGCGATTCTCTTCGCCGACGAGCCAGCCCTGTGCATCATCGTAATTCATGACGCAGGTCGAATTGCCGTGGATGCCCATCTTGTGCTCGATTGATCCGCAAGCGACACCATTGCGCGCGCCGAGCGATCCGTCGTCGTTGGTCAGAATTTTTGGCACGACGAAAAGCGAAATGCCTTTTACGCCTACCGGCGCGCCCTCGATGCGGGCGAGCACCAGATGGACAATGTTCTCTGCAAGGTCATGCTCGCCAGCGGAGATGAATATTTTTTGGCCCGATATGGAAAACGAACCGTCAGTGCGGCGCGTCGCTTTGGTCTTGATGAGACCGAGGTCCGTCCCGCAGTGCGGCTCGGTCAGGTTCATCGTTCCCGTCCATTCGCCGCTCGTCATCTTGTGCAGATAGAGTTGCTTGATCTCCTCGCTCGCGTGCGCGTGCAAAGCCGCGGTCGCTCCATGAGTGAGCCCATGGTACATTGTAAAGGAGAGATTGGCGGCGATCAGATATTCGTCCAATACGATACCAAGTGTCTTGGGCAGGCCCTGGCCGCCGAATTCGGCTTCCCCAGTGACAGAGGACCAACCGGCCTCGACGAATGATTTGTACGCTTCTTTGAAGCCCTTTGGCGTGCTCACCGAGCCATTAGGATCGCGGCGACATCCTTCGGCATCACCGGACAAGTTAAGCGGCTGCAGCACCTCTTCGGCGAACTTGCCTCCCTCGCTGAGGATCGCCTCGACAAGGTCGAGCGATGTCTCCGCGAAGCGCGGCATATTCTGATAATTCTCGATCGGAAACACGTCCGTTAGCAGGAACATTGTATCCGCGACAGGGGCTTTGTAGGAAGGCATCGTGTTTTCCCTCGGTTCTATGTTTAGCCGCCGATGAAAGGTTGAGTGGCCTCAGCGGCCGACTTTCTGCAGTTCCTGCTCGAGTTCGGGGATAGCGGCGTATAGGTCAGCGACGAGGCCGTAGTCTGCGACCTGGAAGATCGGGGCTTCCTCGTCCTTGTTGATGGCGACGATGACCTTGGAATCCTTCATGCCGGCCAGATGCTGGATGGCGCCGGAGATGCCGACCGCGACATAGAGGTCGGGGGCGACGACCTTGCCGGTCTGGCCGACCTGCCAGTCGTTGGGGGCGTAGCCGGCGTCGACGGCCGCGCGCGAGGC
>ERZ500994.87-NODE-87-length-29753-cov-6.359519_pt1 | contig 29753 bp, 28 predicted proteins | sample MGYA00248878_ERZ500994 | MGnify/ENA primary metagenome ERZ500994 (study PRJEB25958, sample SAMN03398533) | human skin metagenome | study: EMG produced TPA metagenomics assembly of the Human Skin Microbiome Metagenome (human skin metagenome) data set. | reverse complement strand
AGCATGGCCGGATCGAACCGATCCTGCTCGCGCAGCTGAATGGCCAGGCATTCGGCCAGGTCGCGGGCCCCGACGCCCGAGGGCGTGAAAGTGTGGACGAGCGCCAGCGCCCGCTCCACCTCGGCCAGCGGCGCGCCGCTGCGCCAGCGCCCCATCATCTTGGCCGCCAACAGCTCTTCCGCGTCGCTCCCGTCAGCATTACCCTGCAGGTAGCGCCGGAACTCGGCGACATCCTGATGCAGCTTGCGGAACACCACATAGCTGCCGTTGCGGCCCAGAACGTCGGGCTGCGGGGCGGGCGGCAAACCGCCCATCTCGTCGCGATAGCCCAGCACCAGTTCGCCGGCCTTCAAAGGCGCTTCCAGCGGATTGCTGCCGGCGATGCCGCTGCCCTCGATGGCGGGGTGGCTGATGCCGTCCTTGAACCCGAACGGCTCCTTTTCGTCCGGGGGCGCATGGCAGTCCTGCGACCAGATCGGCACGACGCCGGCCAAGTCGCTGAACGCCGCGCGAGCCCGGTCCACCTCCGGCGATGACCAAGCCTTCCGGGGTCACCGACGGCGGAGTCTGGGCGAGGTAGTTCAGCGGCACCGCCCACTTCTCGGTGCCGTCGGCGCTGTTGATCGCCCAGAGATCCGGCAGCGCGCTGAGCGGCCGGATGCCGTGCGTGTGGTCGATGGAGCGCAGCACCACCTCGGGGTTGTCGTCGATCCAGCGCACCAGCCGCTCGGTGCCGAAGGCCAGCCCGGTCACGCTCACCCCGGTGTCGATCGGCTTGCGCGCGTTGGTCACCGCTCCCGACTCGACGAGCTCGATCACCGCATCGCCGACCATCCCGCTGTGGATCGCCAGGTCGCGCTTGCCGGTGGCGGCCGCCGCAAACGCCTCCGGGATCGCGCCGATCCCCATCTGCAGCGTCGCGCCGTCGGGCACGAGCTCGGCGATCTGCTCGGCGATACGCTGCGCGTCCGGGCTGACTCGCGCCGCGGGCCACTGCGGCAGCGGCGCGTCCGAGCGCACGACGACATCGAGATCGCGAAGCGGCACCTGGGTGTCGCCGCGGCTGAACGGCACGTGCGGGTTGATCTCGCCGATCACCACGCGCGCCGTGCGGATCGCGTCCTGCAACATGTCGCCCACGAGCCCGGTCGAGCAGACCCCGTCGCGCGGTTCGCTGAGCTGGACGAGGACGACGTCAAAGCGCAGCCGGCCCGAGCGGATCAGCCGGGTGACCGCGCCGAGACGGGTCGGCATCACCTCGACCGCGCCGGCCTTGGTCAGCCGCGACGTCTGACCGAGCCCGCCCAGCCCGAAGTAGCGGAACTGCTCGGCGTACTCGGCGCGCATCGAGTCGCCAAGCGTGACCGCGAGGAAGATGTCGAGACGTTCGCCATCACCGACGATCGCGGCACGCTGCTCGACGAGGGCGCTCGTCAGCGAGTGTGGTTCGGCCGGTCCTTGCCCCCACACGAGCCGGTCGCCCGGGCGCACGTACGCCGTCAGGTCGAGTTCGGCCGCGGCGACCTCCACCGGTTCGCTGCGTCGAGTGTCAGCGGTGGCGCGCAGCGACATCGGGGGTCCTCTCGGAAGGCGGTGGCTGATTCCTGAGACTACCGACGGCTTCACAGCCATTCGTGTTGAAGGCTCCTTGCAATTACGAAAGACTTGCCCCCGTGAGCATTCTGGGCACGCGCGTGCTGCGCACCGAAGATCCCCGGTTCCTGACCGGTACGTCGACGTACACCGCGGACCTCGAAGACGACCGGCTCACCGGGGCGCTGCATGCCCACTTCGTGCGCTCGAGCGTCCCGCACGGACGGATTGGCGGCATCGATGCACGCGAGGCGCGCGACATGCCCGGCGTTGTTGGGGTTTACACCGCCGACGACATCCCGATGCTGCCGATCCCGCCCGCGATGCGGCCGCTCGAACGCAACTTCAACCGTCAGCCGCTGGCGACCGACATCGTCCGGTTCGTAGGCGAGCCGGTCGCGATCGTGCTCGCCGAGACTCCGGCACAGGCCGCCGACGCCGCCGAGCGCGTCGAGGTCGACATCGACTGGCTCGACCCGGTGATCGACCCGCGCGAAGCCCTGGAGGGTACGACGCTGCTCTTCCCCGATGCCGGCACCAACGTGACGGTCTCCCACGGGTCGGCCGACGACTTCGACGACGCCGTCTTCGCGCAGTGCGACGTCGTGGTCAGTCGCGAGATCCGCAACCCACGCCTGGCCGTCGCGTCGATGGAGGGTCGCGCCGGAGCATGCTTCTGGGGCGAGGACGGCCGGCTCACGATGTGGCTGAGCAACCAGGGCGCGCAGTCGGCCAAGGCCGAGCTGGCGCTCCACCTCGGCCTCCGCCCGGAGATGGTCCGCGTCATCACCCCCGACGTCGGCGGTGCCTTCGGCGCGAAGTTCCGCGCCGACCCCGAGCACAGCATCGTCGCGGCCGCGTCCCGGCGGGCCGGGCGCCCCGTGCGATGGGTCGAGGACCGCACCGAGAACATGCTCGGCATGACCCACGGTCGCGGTCAGATCCAGCAGATCACGATCGGCGGAAGCCGCGACGGGACGATCACGGCGTACCGCCTGCACGTGCTGCAGGACGCCGGCGCCTACCCGCGGATGGGCGCGATGCTGCCGTCCGGCACCCGCCTGATGGCCCCTGGCGTATATGACATCTCCGATCTGCAGACACGCTCGGAGTCGGTCGTCACCAACACCACTCCGGTCGGCGCCTATCGTGGCGCCGGGCGCCCGGAGGCCGCTGCCGCGATCGAGCGCGCGGTCGATCTGTTCGCTACGGAGATCGGCATGGACCCGGCAGAGGTACGCCGCCGCAACTTCATCGGTGCCGATGCCTTCCCCTTCACCACCAAGGGCGGGGCGACGTACGACTCAGGGGACTATGCCGGCGCCCTGGACAAGGTCCTGAAGATCGCCGGGTACGACGCGCTACGCGCCGAGCAGCGCGCACGCCGCGAGTCCGGTGCGCGCGTGCAGTTGGGGATCGGGCTCTCGACGTACGTCGAGGTCACCTTCGGCGGTGACAAGGAGAACGCGACCGTCGAGCTGCGCCCCGACGGCTCGGTCACCGTGCTGACGGGGACATCGCCGCACGGGCAGGGCCACGCGACCGCGTGGGCGATGATCGTCAGCGACCAGCTCGGCGTACCGGTCGAACGCATCACCGTGATTCACGGCGATACCGATCTCATCCCGCACGGCGGCGGCACCGGCGGTTCGCGCTCGCTGCAGCTCGGCGGCGTCGCCGTCCAGGCCGCGACCCGCGATCTTGTCGAAGAGGCACTGAAGCGGGCGGCCGCGCGACTGGAAGCCGACGTCTCCGATCTCCAGGTGGACGCACGCCGCCAGGCCGTCGTGGTGCGCGGCGCTGAGCACGCCAGCGTCGCGCTGGCCGAGCTCAGCACGGCCGACGACCCGCTGTCGGCGTACCACGTGTGGAACGGCGAGGGCCAGACCTATCCGTTCGGCGCGCATCTGGCTGTCGTCGAGGTCGACACCGAGACCGGCGACGCGCGGCTGCGCGCGCTGTACGCCTGCGACGACGCGGGCCGAGTGCTCAACCCGATGCTGTTTGACGGGCAGCGACACGGCGGGATCGCCCAGGGTGCCTCCCAGGCGCTCTACGAGGAGTTCGTCTACGACGAGGACGGCAACCCGCTGACCGCGAGCTTCCTGGACTACCCGTTCCCGAGCGCGGCCGACCTGCCGTCGTTCGAGCTGATCGACCAGCGCACCGAGACCCCGCTGAACCCGCTGGGCGCCAAGGGCATCGGCGAGGCTGGCACGATCGGCGCGACCCCCGCCGTCCAGAACGCCGTGATCGACGCGGTCGCCCATCTCGGCGTACGCCACATCGACATGCCACTGACTCCGGAGCGCGTGTGGCGGTCGATCGTCTCGGCCGCTTCGGGCGCTCAGGCGGCCGCGCCCATGCACCGGCCCGCCTCGGCGATCACCGACCAGTACGAGGTTGACTGACCGCGCACCGGACAATGGTCTGATGGACCGCACCGCTTCGACCTACTTCGCCGACGTCCGCAGTTCGAGTCTGCTTACGCCGCACCTGCGACGCCTCGAGCTGGAAGTCGAGGGCGACTACGAGTCGACCGGCATCGCCGACGAGTGGTTCCGCATCTTCCTCCCGACGCCGGCAGGCGAGCCCGCGGTTTTGCCTGTCTCGCAAGGAAAAGGCTGGAGCTTCCCGGACGACGTACCCCGCGAGGGACGGTGGTACACGATCCGCGAGTACGCCGCCCCGATGCTCACGGTCGATGTCGTCGTACACGAGGGAGGCGCGGCTGCCGATTGGGCCCGGCGGGTTCAGCCGGGTGAGCGGATCGCGATCAGCGGCCCGGATGGGCGGTACGGCGCCGACCAGCCGACCGACTGGGAGCTGATCGCCGCAGACATGACGGGATTGCCTGCGGCACTTAGGATCCTGTCCGAGCTGCCCGCCGGCAAGCGGGCCATCGCGTTGCTCGAGGTGCCCGGTCCGGAGGACGAGCAGGAGCTCGATGTCGGTGCCGCGGTCGAGGTCCGGTGGATCCACAACGCTCAGCACGGGCACGGCCCGAGTGTGCTGCCGGATGCTGTGCGGTCGGTCGAATGGCGCGACGGTACGCCGTACGTCTGGATGAGTGCCGAGGCGGCCGCAACCCGCGACGTGCGCAGCTATGTGCGCCGCGAACGCCGAGTGCCCAACGGCTGCGCCGATGTCGTCGGCTACTGGAGCCTGCGCCGCAACACCGCCCGCTGAACCGGACTTCTCCGTTCTTGCGCGATAGCCGCTTCGGGGTGTTGGACGACGCCGCCGCAGCCATACGGTTGCCACATGACTGATACCGCTATACCCGAGGTCGTCGACCAGCACACCTGGCAAGCCCAGCTCGATGAGCTGCGGGTGCGCGAGAAGGCGGCGACCCGCGAACTCGACGCGATCGCCGCGCAGCGCCGGCGGCTGCCGATGGTCGAGATGCCCGACTATGTCTTGGAAGGCGAAGACGGGCCGGTGCGTCTGTCGGAGATCTTCGGCGACCGGAGCCAGCTGATCGTCTACAACCACATGTGGTTCGACGGCGAACACTGGCAGTGCCCCGGCTGCACCGGGTTTACCTCGCAGTTCCGCCGACTCGATGACACCCTGGAGGTGTACGACGCGCGCTTCGTCATTGTCACGCAAGGCCCGATCGACGAGGCGCTGGCCTACAAACGTCGGGTGGGCAACTCGATGGAGTGGTACTCAACCGCCGACAGCGCCTTCGGTGCCGACGTCGGCGCACCTCCCGGCGGCGGCTTCGCGGTCAACGTCTTCCTGCGAAACGGCGACAAGGTCTATCGCACCTGGCACACCGACGGCCGCGGCACCGAGCAGCTCGGCTACTTCCACGGCCTGATCGATCTGCTGCCCTACGGCAGGCAGGAGGAGTGGCAGGACGTCCCGGAGGGCTGGCCGCAGTATCCGACGTACACGCGCGGCATGGCTTCCGAGGAATATGCCAAGTACGGCACCGAGGCCTAGAGACCCCGAGGCCCTGCCGGCCGGCGGAGGTGATCTCGACAAGCGCTCAGTCGCTAGCGCTCCCTCGCTGCTCGATCACCGATAAGGGGGCCGCACGTCCCCGGCGGTCGAGCAGGGCGAGGAACGAGCCCCGTTGTCGAGACCTCGAGACTCCGAGACCTCGGTTACTCGCCGCGGGTCGTACGCCATTCTTCAAGCAGGTCAGGCATCCTGCGGTTGAGGAAGTCGAAGAAGTCGTGGGTGCGTGACATACGCTCACCGGCCGGAGTGTCCGCGCCGACCGCCTTCACCCCGCGCTCGAGATGAGTCGCCATCCCGCTCATCAGCGGGTTGCGCGAGACGATCGCTTCGTACCACGGCGTATTGCCCAGCGAGTAGCGGTCGGCGCGTTCACCGCGGACCCGCACCTTGGTGACCTGCCCGGTCGCGATCAGATAGCGCACAGCACCACTGACCGCCGCTGGGCTCACGTGCAGCTCGGCAGAGATTTCCGCTGCGGTGATTGACGTCTCGTCGCGCGTCAGCATCAACGCGAAGACCCGTGACGGCATCCGCGGCATGCCGGCTTCGGTCAGCATGACGGCAAATGACTCGATGAACTCTGTGACTGCCCGTTCGTTACGTTGCGGCGGCTTCGATCGCGCCATGCCCACCTCCTCGTTCCGCCGAAACTCTAGCAACGTTCTAAACATTCACAAATTCGTGAATTGTATGTACGCTCAAGACATGAACAACGCAACGCATACCGAGGTCGTCGAGATTGACCACCTCACCAAGTCGTTCGACAACTCCACGGCCCTGAACGACCTCACCATGCAGGTGCACCAGGGCGAAGTGCACGGCTTCCTCGGCCCGAATGGCGCCGGCAAGTCCACCACGATCCGCGTCCTGCTTGGCCTGATGCGCGCGACCAGCGGGAGCGCCCGGGTCTTCGGACTCGATCCGTGGACCGACACGGTTGCAATCCACTCACGGATCGCCTACGTGCCAGGGGATGTCAGCCTTTGGCCAAACCTCACCGGCGGTGAGGTCATCGACCTCCTCTGCCGGATGCGCGGCACGCAACCGACCCGCAAGGCCGAGTTGATCGAGCGGTTCGACTTCGACCCGACCAAGAAAGGCCGCACCTACTCCAAGGGAAACCGCCAGAAGGTCGCCATCATCGCCGCGTTTGCCGCGGACGCCGACTTCTATGTCCTCGACGAGCCCACATCAGGACTCGACCCGCTGATGGAGCGGCAGTTCCAGGACGCCCTGCGCGACGCGATGGGCCGCGGGGCGACCGCCCTGCTGTCCAGCCACATCCTCTCCGAGGTCGAGAAGGTCTGCGACCGCATCAGCATCATCCGCGACGGACAGATCGTCGACAGCGGAACCATGGCACAGCTGCGCCACCTGACCCGCACCAGCATTCACGCCAGCGTCGACGGCGACCCGGCGCCGATCACGACACTGACCGGGGTGCACGACCTGCAGGTCGACGGCTCGCGCGTGAGCTTCGACGTGGACGACGTTGACCTGCCCGCCGTACTCCCCGAGCTTGCCCGGCTCGGTGTCACGTCGCTGACGAGCCAACCACCGTCGCTGGAGGACATCTTCATGCGGCACTACGACCGGAGTGCGTGATGAGCGCTCCGGCCATCCAGCGCCCCGCCCCCACCGGCCACCGCACAGACGGCGGCGAGCTCACCCGCACCGGCCTGCTGGCCCGTTTCGTCGTACACCGCGACCGGATCCGGCTCATCATCTGGGTTGCGGTGCTTGTCATGTTGCCGGTGGCGACGGCCAGCGCCTATGAGTCGCTCTATCCGGACCCGGCCACCCGTGCCGGTCTGGATGCCCAGTTTGGTGCCACGAAGGCGCTCGGGATGCTGACCGGGCCAGCGGAGAACCTTGACACCGCAGGGGGTTTCGTTGCCTGGCGACTATCTGCCACGCTGGCGACGATCATCGCTCTGATGGCGATCTTCCACGTCGTACGGCACACCCGCACCGAGGAGGAGACCGGGCGCGCGGAGCTGACCTACCCCACCGCGATCGGGCGTTACGCACCTCTGGCCAGCGCGGTGATCACCTCCACGATCGCCTCGCTCGTCATCGGCGCCCTGATCGCACTCACCCTGGTCGGCCCCACCGCGGACACCGCCGGATCGCTCGCGTTCGGCCTTGCGACCGCCGGCAGCGGCATCGTCTTCGCGAGCCTGGCCGCACTCACCGCGCAGCTCGCGGCCAGCACGCGCGCTGCGCTCGGACTGGCGTGTGCCGTCCTCGGCATCTCGTTCATCCTGCGCGGCATCAGCGACAGCTCCGACATCGCGTGGCCCAAGTGGCTCTCGCCGATCGGCTGGGCCCAGCTCGTCGAGCCGTACGGCGCCCAGCGTTGGTGGGTGATTGCGCTCCAGATGGGTGTCGCCGTCGTCCTGCTCGTCGCGGCGGTCGCGATGCGCAACCGGCGCGACGTCGGCTCGGGCCGGATCGTGCCCGCCCCGGGACCCGCTGACGCCAGTCCCCGGCTGCGGTCACTGGGAGCCCTTGCCGCGCGGCTCCACCGGCCATCGCTCATCGGCTGGGGTGTCGGCGTACTCGTCGCCGGGTTGCTCTTCGGCTCGCTCGTGAACGCGGTGTCCAACATCGCCGGGACCAGCCCGGAGATCGTTGCCGTCCTCGAGCAGCTCGGCGGGGCCAAGGGGATCACGGCAGCGTTTATCGGCATGACCACCCAGATGGTGGCGATGATCGTGGGCTTGTACGTCGTCTCGGCGATCCTCACGCTACGCACCGACGAGACGAGTGGCCGGGCCGAGCTGCTCCTCGGTACGCCGGCGAGCAGGATGAGCTGGTTTGTCTCACACGTCGGCTTCGCGCTGGCCGGATCGCTGATATTGCTGGTGATCTTTGGTGGTGGGCTCACTCTCTCATCACTGATCGCTGGCACCGAGCTCAGCGGTGGGGTCGTCCTCGGCTCGGCGCTCGTGCAGCTGCCCGCCGTACTCATCCTCGCCGGCGTCGTCGCGATCGTGGTCGGCTGGATCCCGTCGGCCAGCGGCCTCGCGTGGGCCGCCGGTGGGCTCGCTCTCGCGATCGGACTCTTCGGCCCGATGCTCGATCTGCCGACCGCGGTCTTGCGGCTGTCGCCGTACTACAGCGTCCCGAAGGTCACCGAGTCCGGCACCGACTGGTCGCCGATCCTCATCCAGCTGGCGATCGCGGTGGTGCTGCTGGCGGTCGCCGCCGTCGGAATGCGGCGCCGGAATATCCCCACCTAGACCGGCAAATCTGACAGCCACCGGCCGACCGAGCATTGGGCCAACTCGACGGACGCCCCCTCGGTCGGCCAGGATGGCAAGCATGACCAATGACCCACGCGCGGGCCAGCCAGCCACCGCCGATGACCTCGTCGATGTCGACGAGCTGATTTCGGCGTACTACGAACTCCGGCCGAATATCTCAGAATCCACCCAGAAGGTCGCGTTCGGCACGTCCGGACATCGCGGCTCGTCGCTGAAGACTTCGTTCAATGACGACCACATCGCCGCGACCTCCCAGGCCATCTGCGAGTACCGCGAGCGCGAGGGAATCACCGGGCCGCTGTTCCTCGGCCGCGACACGCACGCGCTGAGCGGACCGGCCCAGGACACCGCGCTGGAGGTGTTTGCCGCCAACGGAGTGCGCGTCGTACTCGACTCGCGAGACGGCTACACCCCCACGCCCGCCCTCTCGCACGCGATCTTGACCTACAACCGCTCCGGGCGCTCGGACGCTGCGGATGGCGTCGTCGTCACGCCGTCGCACAACCCGCCGCAGGACGGCGGGTTCAAGTACAACCCACCGGACGGAGGACCCGCAGGCTCCGACATCACGACCCGCATCCAGGACCGCGCCAACGAGATCCTGGCGACGGGACTCGGCGAGGTACGCCGCCTGTCGCTCGACGACGCGAAGGCCGCGCCGACGACGGGGCGCTTCGACTACCTGGACTCGTACGTCGGCGACCTCGGCGCGATCATCGACCTGGAAGCGATCAAGCAGGCCGGCGTACACATCGGCGCCGACCCGCTCGGTGGCGCGTCGGTCGCCTACTGGGCCGAGATCGGTGCGCGCTACGGGCTGAACCTCGACGTCGTCAATGAGACGGTCGACCCGCAGTGGGCGTTTATGACGCTGGACTGGGACGGCAAGATCCGGATGGACTCGTCGTCGCAGTTTGCGATGGCCTCGCTGGTGGGCAACAAGGACACCTACGACATTGCGACCGGCAATGACGCCGACGCCGACCGGCACGGCATCGTCACCCCCGACGGCGGGCTGATGAACCCGAACCACTACCTCGCCGTCGCGATCGACTATCTCTACACCCACCGTACGAAGTGGTCGCCGGAGTGCGCGATCGGCAAGACCCTGGTCTCGTCGTCGATGATCGACCGCGTCGCCGCTGGACTCGGTCGGCGGCTGGTCGAGGTGCCGGTCGGCTTCAAGTGGTTCGTGCCCGGCCTGCTCGACGGCTCGATCGGTTTCGGCGGTGAGGAGTCCGCCGGCGCGTCGTTCCTGCGCACCGACGGCACGGTGTGGACGACCGACAAGGACGGCATCATCATGTGCCTGCTCGCCTCGGAGATCCTTGCGGTTACGGGGAAAACTCCATCGCAGCGCTATGTGGAGCTGACCGAGAAGTACGGCGCTCCGGCGTACGCGCGGGTCGACGCACCAGCCGATCCCGCCGCAAAGAAGAAGCTCGGCCGGCTCGCGCCCGACGCGATCACGGTGCAGACGATCGGCGGTGACCCGATCACCGCCAAGCTGTCCGAGGCGCCCGGCAACGGCGCGCCCATCGGCGGGGTGAAGGTGACGACCGACAACGGCTGGTTTGCCGCGCGCCCGTCCGGCACCGAGGACGTCTACAAGATTTACGCCGAGTCGTTCTCCGGTCCCGAACACCTCGCGACCATCCAGTCCGAGGCCAAGCAGATCGTCGACTCCGCCATCTCCTAACCGCCGATCCGAGCGTTATTTCCCGCGATCCGAGCGTTATTTCCGCCGATCCGAGCGTTAATTCCGCCGATCCGAGCGTTATTGCCGTGGTGAGCCGCTCATCACACCCAGTTAGCGAGTTAGCAAATCGTGCTAACGTTGTCGGTGTACGGCGAGAGGATCTCGCTTCACGACCATAGACGGGAGATCACCATGGTCGCCAGCAACACCAAGAACGACACGACTGTCCCCGGCGTCGACTTCGAGGCCGCCGCCGAGCGGATCCGCGACCTCAACGAGCAGGTCATCGAGCAGGCCAAGAAGTCCGGCAACGTCAGCCTCGACGCCTACGAGAAGGCGCTCAAGGGTGTCCTCGACTTCGAGAAGAAGGCTGCCGACGCTTCGCAGCTCGACTTCCTGAAGGCGCTCACCGACGCGCACGTCAACTTCGTCTCGCAGACCTCGGAGGCCTACCTGAAGGCCGCGCGCGAGGTTCTGAAGTAACCAGCACCGCAGCATGCGAAGCGCCCCGGACCGATGTGGTCCGGGGCGCTTCGTCGTACCGCTCGGATCTCGCGAATTATCGCTCGGATCGGCGAGATTAACGCTCGGATCGCGGGAATTAACGCTCGGATCGGCGGGGGACGGGGTGTACCTGCTTGAGGACGTAGGTGCCTGGGGCATCCTCGATCGGCGGGTATGTGCTCGAGCCCATCGGCGGCGGGTCGACGAGCTCACCGGCGCGCGAGTTAGACCATTCGACCCAGTCCTCCCACCAGGTGCCGGTGTGCTTCGTTGCCTCCTCGCGCCATTCGGCGGCACTAGCCGGGTGTTCGGCACCTTCAGGCAGCGCCTCAAACCAGTTCTTCGGCCCCGGCGGGTTCACGATCCCGGCAATATGCCCGCCCGACGACAGCACGTAACGCGGCTGTCCGCCAAAGAGTTGGCTCGACTTGTACGACGTCACCCACGGCACGATGTGGTCGTTGATCGCACCGACGATGTAGACATCGCAGTCCAGCAGCGCCGGATCGGCGAGTACGCCGGCCAGCTTGAACTCGCCCTCGGCGAACTCGTTGTCGCGGAAGATCCGCTGCAGGAAGTCGGTCAGAAACGCCTCGGCCAGATGCGTGCCGTCCTCGTTCCAGGCAAGGATGTCGAAGGCCGGCGGCGCCTCGCCCTTCAGCCAGCGCGAGACGACATAGTTAAAGATCAGGTCGTTGGCGCGCATCATGTCGAACGTGAACGACAGGTCGTCGCCATGCAGATAGCCGTGCTTGCTGATCTTCTCCTCAAGCTGGTTGACCGACGCCGGGTCGAGCATCGACCCGAGCTCGCCGGGGTCGGCGAGGTCGAGCGGCGTGTTCTGCAAGGACAGCGTGTTGACGACGCCGGGGCGCTCGACCGCGAGGTACGACGAGATGATCGAGGCCGCGATCCCGCCAAGGCACAGCCCGACGATGTCGAGCTTGTCCGAGCCGGTGATGTCGGCGATGACATCCACGGTGTTGAGTACGCCGTTCTCCAGGTAGTCGTTGAGCGTCGTGTTGCGCAGCTTCTGGTTGGGGTTGACGTAGGACAGCACGAACACGGTGCGCTCGTGCTTGACGGCCCATTCGATGAAGCTGCGGTTCGGCGCCAGGTCCATGACGTAGTACTTGTTGACCCACGGCGGGCTCATCAGGATCGGTACCTCGTGGACCTTCTCGGTCTGCGGGGAGTACTGGATGAGCTCGGCGATCTCGTTGCGGAAGACGACCTTGCCCGGCGTGGCCGCGAGGTCCTGGCCCATCGTGAAGTTGGCGCGGTCGACCTTCATCGGCCGCCCGCCACGCTTCACCGCATCGTCGGAGGCAAAGCGCAGTCCCTGATACAGCGACTTGCCGCCGGTCTGCAGCGCCTTCGACAACACCTCGGGGTTGGTGAACGCGAGGTTGGTCGGTGAGGCGACGTTTTGGGCAAACTGCGCGAACTGCTTGGCCTTCGCGCCGGTCAGCGGGTCGACGCGCGATGCACCGGAGTCGATCACCTCGTCGACGAAGTTGCAGGTGGCCAGGTAGCCCTGGCGAATGCCGAAGAACAGCGGGTTCAGGTCCCACGTCGGGTCGGCGAACCGTTTGTCGCGCGGCCCCGGGTCGACCGGTGGAGCGCCCGGGTTGCTGGTCAGCCGACGCAGGCTGGCACCGGGGATCTGGATCATCTTTCCGGCCAGTCGCCCGGCCGCCCCGGCCACCTCCTGGGGATGTTTGACCGCCTCACCCGCGACCTTCGCCGTCGCTGGCACCCACCCCATGGGGTCAAGGCGGCGGATCGCCTTGGGCAGCCGCGAGCGCTTGGCACCGGCGATCGGGCGCACCGGCGGCTGTTCGCGAGTACCTGCAGGTTTCGACTGACGCACTCGCGACGGCGCGACCGGCGGACGTCCTGTGCGTGGCTGCTGCTTGTCGCTCATTGTGCTACCTCCCCACGCCGCGGCGCGGCGCCCTCGCTGGATCGGCCCTCAGGTGTGAACCTACCCCGAATCTCGACGGGAGGGAGACCCCGGTCACATTCCTAGGATGGGCGAGGGAGAGTACGCCGTACTCTCCGCGACGGCGCGAGAGGACACCCGTGGACGAAGAGACGCAGGCCAGCACGCTTGGCGACATGATTCGCAGGCAGCGCGAGCTTGCCTCGATGACCATGCGGCAGCTGTCGAAAATGGCCGGAATCTCCAACCCTTACCTGTCGCAGATCGAGCATGGGCTGCGCGAGCCGTCGCAGGCCGTGCTGCGCGAGATCGCCGCCTCGCTGGGCATCGATCCGGACGAGCTGCAGCCTGCCGCTGAGGCGCCGGGTGTGCGCGATGCCATTGCCACCGATCCAGGTCTGACCGCCGTGCAGCGCCGCGCCCTCACCGAGGTCTACTCGTCGATGATCGCGGCGACAAAGGCCAAGCGCGCCGGCCGGTAGCCAGTCCAGATCTCCTGCGCCTTACGTGGTCTCGACGCGCTCAGACGCTGGGCGCCTTCGCGGCTCGACCGCCAAATTGTGGTTCAACCGAAAGTTCGATGCGCAACGGGGCCGGGCAGCGGATCCTCGATGAGATGGCCCCACCGGGCCGACTGCTTGCCGTCGAAGGATCTTCTATGAAACGCACCGGCGTCCGCCGCGGACTGCTCCTGCTCGCCGTGATCGTCGCCTGGCTGGCGATCGCCGGTGTCGGCGGTCAGGCGCTCGGCAAGCTCTCCCAGGTCACCAGCAACGACCAGTCGACATTCCTTCCTCGGTCGGCTGAGTCGGTCAAGGCAAACGCGGAGCTCGAGAAGTTCACCGACGCCGGCGTGCTGCCCTTGTTCCTGGTCCTTGAGGGTGAGCAGGTGTACGCCGAGGCCGGATTCGCCGATGCCGCAGGCAATCCGGGGCAAGGCGGACCGCCCGGCGCGGCGTACGCCGAGCAGCTGGCCGCCGAGCTCACTGCCGATGGCGAGCCACTGAGCTCCTGGCTCGCACCGGGTCAACCGCCGGTCGCCATTGGCGCCGAGGACGGCTCCGGCGTACTCGTCATCTTCGGCCTCGACAACGACAAGGTCTCTGCTGTCGGTGACGACGGCGAGGAACCGCTGGGCACGATCGTCGACGACCTGCGCGCGGACGCCGGCGAGGTCACCGGTGCCGAGCAGGTGAGCGTGAGCGGACCGGCCGGGTTCGCCAGCGACATCGGCGCGGCGTTCGCAGGCATCGACGGCGTGCTGCTCGTCGTGACCCTCAGCGTCGTCCTGCTGATCCTGCTCATCGTCTACCGCTCGCTCGTGCTGCCGATCTTCGTGTTGTTTTCGGCGGTGTGCGGACTGTCGCTTGCCGGATACCTCGTCTATCGCCTGGCCGATTCCGGCACGCTCGTCGTCAACGGACAGTCTCAGGGGATCTTGTCCATCCTGGTGATTGGCGCGGCCACCGACTACAGCCTGCTCATCGTCGCCCGCTACCGCGAGGAGCTGGAGCGCCACGAGTCGACCTGGGCCGCCATGAAGCGCGCCTGGCGCACCTGCATTGAGCCGATTGCAGCGTCGGCCGGCACGGTCATCGCGGGACTACTGTGTCTGCTGCTGTCGGACCTGAACTCCAACCGCGGACTCGGGCCGGTCGGCGCCATCGGAATCGTCGCTGCCGTGTTGGCCGCGACGACGCTGCTGCCGGCGTTACTTCTGCTGGGGCGCTGGGTGTTTTGGCCGCGAGTCCCGCACCTCCGCTCGGCCGGAGACGGCACAGAGCGCAGGGCCGCCAGCGACGGCCTCTGGGCCCGCATCGCCGCGTTCGTGGAGCGCTGGCCCCGACGCATCTGGATCGCGGTGAGCCTGGTGCTGCTCGCCTTGTGCATCGCCGTGCCGACCTTCAAGGCGGAGGGTACGTCGGACGCCGACGTCTTCCTGGCCGACGTCGACTCGGTCGCCGGTCAGCAGATCATCGACGAGCACTACAGCGCGGGAGCGGCCGACCCGATCCGGGTTGTGACGCCAACGGACGATGCACCGAAGGTCGCCTCGGAGCTGGAGACCGTCGACGGCGTCGAGCAGGTCACGGTCGGCACCGACGAACGCGACGGACAGGTCGTTGTCGACGTCGTTCCGGCCGACAATGCCGATGCCGCAACGGTTGTCGGTGACGTACGAGGCGTGGCACACGAGGTCTCGCCGGACGCGCTGGTCGGTGGTGACGCAGCGGTCAAGCTCGACACTCTCGCGAGCGCAGAGTCCGACCTGCAGGTCATCATCCCGGTGGTCCTCGGCGTCGTACTGCTCGTGCTGATCGCCCTGTTGCGCTCGATCGTCGCGCCGGTGCTTCTGGTGCTCGCGACCGTGGTGTCGTTTGGCGCATCGATCGGCGTGTCCGCTCTCGTCTTCAACCACGTGCTCGACTTCCCGGGCGCCGACCCGGGCGTGCCGTTGCTCGGTTTCATCTTCCTCGTCGCCCTCGGCGTCGACTACTCGATCTTCCTGATGACCCGGGCCCGGGAGGAGGTCACCCGGCTCGGACCGCAGGACGGTGTCACCCACGCGCTGCAGGTGACCGGTGGGGTCATCACCAGCGCCGGCATCGTGTTGGCCGCGACGTTTGCCGCGCTTTCGGTGCTTCCGCTGCTGTTCATGGCGCAGATCGCCTTTATCGTGGCGTTCGGCGTACTGCTGGATACGCTGATCGTGCGCTCGCTGCTCGTGCCGGCACTCGCGATCGATCTCGGTGCGTGGACCTGGTGGCCATCGCGGCTAGGCCGTGGGCGCGCGGCCGAGCAGAAGGAGCAGGCGCCATCGCTGACGTAGAGGTGACCGGGCGGCATTCGTCCGCGTCGGTGATCCGAATGGTCGAGATCGGCCAGCACGTGTTGTTTGTCGCGCTGGTCGTGCTGTCGGTCTGGCGTTCGTCTCGCGAAGTCGCGGCGCCCTGGCAGACGCTCGTGCTCGGCTTTGCCATCCTGGCCTGGTACCTCGCCGGTGCGTTGCACCGCAGCGCTCTGTCGCGAGCGCGATCGCGCTACGTGTGGCTCGGCGTACTCGTCGGGCTCTGGGTGGTCGCGATGCTGGTCAGCACGGAGTACGCATGGACCGGATTTGCGCTGGTGTTCCTGGTCATGCACCTGCTCCCGGTGGTGCCGGCGGTCGCGCTCGTGGTCGCGATCACCGCGGTCATCGTCACCGTGCAGGTCATCGACTTCGGGTGGGAGGTCGCCACGGCGGGCATTCTCGGACCGGTCATCGGAGCGACCGTCGTGGTCGGGCTCGCGGCAGCGTATCGCGCGATCGAGGTGGAATCGGCGCACCGCCAGCGACTCGTCCAGGAGCTGTTGCGCACCCAGGACGACCTGGTGGCGACCAGCGACGCGTTGGCGACGGCGCAACGGGAAGCGGGTACGACGGCAGAACGCGAGCGGCTTGCGCGCGAAATCCACGACACGCTCGCCCAGGGGTTCTCCTCGATCCTGCTGCTGTCGCGGTCTGGGTTAGCGGCCGATGCCGATCGCGAGGTCGTACTGAGGCAGATCGAGTCGACGGCGACCGACAACCTCGCGGAGGCGCGCCGTGTGGTGCGTGCCCTCTCACCGAGCGAACTGCAGACCTCCACCTTGGGAGATTCCCTGCAGCGTCTGGGATCTCGCGTCGCCGAGCAGAGTGGGATCGACATCGGCGTGCGGGTCGAGGGCACCCCGACCCCGCTCGACGCGCCCCGCGAGGTCGCCCTGTTACGGATCGCTCAGTCTGCGCTGTCGAACGTGCGCCAACACGCCCATGCGAGCCGAGCCGTCCTCACCTTGACCTATGAGGATCGTGACGTCGTACTCGATGTCGTCGACGACGGCTGCGGCTTCGCCGTCGAGGCTGCCGGATCCGGCGCCGGTGGATCGTTTGGCCTGGCGGCCATGCGCTCCCGACTGCGCATGGTCGGCGGCACGCTCGCGGTTGAGTCAGCGCCGGGCGAGGGTACGGCGTTGTCAGCTCGCGTGCCGATCTCGGTGGGCAACGCATCGTGATCTCGGTGCTGCTGGTCGATGACCATCCCATCGTCCGGGCGGGGCTGCGTGCGCTGCTGACCGGCTCCGGCGAGGTCACCATCGCTGCCGAGGCGGCTACCGGTGAGCAGGCGGTGCGACTGGCGGCCGAGAGCGAGTTCGACGTCGTGCTGATGGACCTGCAGCTTGGCGCGGGAATCGACGGCGCCGAGGCGACTCGCCAGATCGTCGAGCAGCCGCACGCTCCGCGAGTCCTGATCCTCACCACCTACGACACCGACGCTGACATCGTGCGGGCCATCGAAGCCGGTGCGGCAGGCTATCTGCTCAAGGACACCGCGACCGACGTACTCGTCGCTGCCGTGCGCTCGGCCGCGGCCGGCGAGAGTGTGCTCGACGCTCCGATCGCGGCCCGGCTCGAACGTCGCCACGAGTCGTCCAGGCTCAGCCCCCGTGAGCTCGAGGTGATCGGCGCCGTGGCCGGCGGGCTGACCAACCGCGAGATCGCCGCCCGGCTGTGTTTGTCGGAGGCCACGGTGAAGTCGCACCTGGTGCACGCCTTCACCAAGCTCGACGTCGACAGCCGCACCGCCGCGGTCGCCCGCGCTCGCGCACTCGGGCTGATCCGGTAGCCCGACCACCCGGCGCAGAGGTCGCTGGTGCGCGTCGTACCCCTCGCACTAGGGTCTGAAGGTGACTGGTCCGTCAACTTAACCGGAGGCGTCATGCCCAACGAAGTGCAGACCATCCGCGGCCCGATCAACGTCGACGACATGGGCACGACGTTGATGCACGAGCACGTCTTCATCGTCGATCCCGACATCCTGCGCAACTGGGGCGAGCACTGGGACGAAGAGGTGCGGATCGCCGACGCCGTCAGCAAGCTGCAGGCTGCCAAGGACCTCGGTATCGACACGATCGTCGACCCCACCGTCATCGGGCTCGGCCGCTACATCCCGTGGGTGCAGCGCGTCAACGAGCAGGTCGACATCAACATCATTCCGGCGACAGGTGTCTACAGCTTCGGCGAGATCCGGCACTTCTTCGAACATCGCGGGCCCGGGCTGCTGCTGGACATCCCCGAGCCGATGACCGAGCTGTTCGTGCGCGATATCAAGTACGGGATCGGCGACACCGGCGTCAAGGCGGCGTTCCTCAAGCACGTCATCGAGGAGTCCGGCCTGACTCCCGGACAGACGCGGATCGCGACCGCCGTGTGCGAGGCGCACCAGGAGACCGGTGCACCCATCACGGTGCACACCAACTCCGCGCACGAGATGGGCCGCGTTGCGATCGACTTCTACGAGAAGCACAACGTCGACCTCACGAAGGTCGTCATCGGGCACGCGGGCGACTCCAACGACCTGGACTACCTGCGGTTCATCGCCGACAAGGGCGCGATCATCGGCTGCGACCGGTTCGGGCTGGACATCTACAACCCCACCGACCAGCGCGTCGCCACCATTGCCGCGCTGTGCAAGGAGGGGTACGCCGATCGGATCGTGCTCGCGCACGACGTGTCCTGCTACCTGGACTACTTCCCCGGCGAGCAGCAGGCTGCGATCGCGCAGGTCGCACCCAACTGGCACCTCGGCCACATCACCAACGACGTACTGCCGGCCCTGCGCGAAGCCGGCGTCACCGACGACCAGATCAACCAGATGCTGGTCGAGACCCCGAAGCGCTACTTCAGCTAGAGAAACCCTGCCACGAAAGGAATCCGCAACAACATGAAGACCAAAGGTGCCATCCTCACTGACCCTGAGGCCAAAGAGTGGACCGTCACCGAGATCGAGGTCGGCGAGCCCGTTCAGGGCGAGGTCATGGTCAAGCTCGCCGCCTCGGGCATGTGTCACTCGGACGAGCACCTGCTCACCGGTGACAGCCCGATCCCGACGTACCCGATGCTCGGCGGCCACGAAGGAGCCGGTGAGGTCATCAAGGTCGGGCCCGGTGTCACCGGCCTGAAGGAGGGCGACCACGTCGTACTCGCCTTCATCCCGGCGTGCGGCAAGTGCCTTCCGTGTTCGCAGGGTCTGCAGAACCTCTGCGATCTCGGCGCGGGACTGCTTACCGGACAGGCGATCTCCGACGGCACCTACCGCGTCACCAAGGACGGCAACCCGGTCTCGACGATGTGCCTGCTCGGCACCTTCTCGCCGTACGTGACCGTCAACGAGGCCTCGGTCGTCAAGATCGAAGATGACATCCCGCTCGACAAGGCGGCGCTGCTGGGCTGCGGTGTCTCGACCGGCTGGGGTTCGGCGACGGAGATCGGCGGGACCAAGGTCGGCGACACTGTCGTTGTCATCGGGTGCGGTGGCGTCGGCATGAACTCCGTGCAGGGCGCGGCATCGGCTGGCGCGCGGTACGTCGTTGCCGTCGATCCGGTCGAGTTCAAGCGCGAGCAGGCGATGGAGCTCGGCGCGACCCACTCGTTTGCCACCATCGAAGAGGCGATGGAAGCCGTCAACGACATCACCTGGGGTCGCGGCGCCAACGTCACCGTCATCACGGTCGGCGAGATCAAGGGCGACGACATCCAGCCCGCCGTCAAGATCACCGGCAAGGGCGGCACGATCGTCGTGACCGGCATGGGCAACTACGCCGATGAGGACGTCAAGCTCGGCCTATTTGAGCTGACCCTGCTGCAGAAGCGTCTGCAAGGGGCGATCTTCGGCGGCACCAGCCCGCGCACCCAGATCCCGCACCTGCTCAACATGTATCGCAGCGGGCAGCTCAAGCTCGATGAGCTCATCACCAAGACCTACTCGCTGGATGAGATCAACCAGGGCTACCAGGACATGCGCGACGGCAAGAACATCCGCGGCGTCATCGTCTACACCGACGCCGACTACTAGGAAAGTTACTGGTGGTCGAGCCGGGCGAGCTCCTCAGGGCGAGCCCGCGTCGAGACCCCCGCGGGTGCGTGCGAACGTCAGGCGGCGAGTCCGAGGTCGGAGATTGACGTCAGTCGGCGTACTCGCGGGGGTACGCCGCACTCGATCTCCAGGGCTGTGAACGCCTCGGCAACCCAGCGATAGTGGCGATGCCGGTCACGGACGTACCAGCGCACGAGTCCGACCGGGTTGGTCTCGATCACCGTGGTGTGCGTGACGACGCAGGCGCAGCCGTCTGCTTTTACCGAAAACGCGACCGCGCCCGGCAGGTCAGCCGGGCGCGGTACGTCGAGGCGCTCGATTGCGGCGCGGGCGCGCGAAGCCAGAACCGGAAGCCGCCGGGTATGCGTGTTGGTCACCATGTCGTCGTCCTTACCGTCGGTTATCAGCCCGAGTCTTCCGCCGAGGGTCAGCGGGCGGATCCCCCTACGGGATGTTCCTGAGTACGACCTAGGGACGACATGTGCGGCGGTGCGGTTCCGCCGGCGTCGCTAGGCGCGGGTCAGCAGCACGACCGGGATCTGGCGGTCGGTCTTGGTCTGGTACTCGTCGTACGGCGGGTAGATCTCCGCCATCAGCTTCCACAGCTTCTCGCGCAGCGGTCCCTCGACGGTCTGCGCGGTCGCCGTGAAAACCTCGTCGCGCAGCTGCACCTCGACCGTCGGGTCGGCCTCAAGATTGCGATACCACAGCGGGTTTTCCGGCGCGCCGCCCTTGGACGCAACGATGACATAGCCGCCGTCGTACTCGCCGTAGATCAGTGCCGACCGGCGCAGCTTGCCGCTCTTGCGTCCGCGGGTGGTGATCAGCAAGGTCGGGTAGCCATTCCAGATATGCCCGTCCTCGCCGCCGCTTTCGACGTACTTGTGGATATGGTCGACGACCCAGCCGGTCGGGCTGTCGGTAACCTGCTCGCTCATCAGCTCTCCTTTGTCAGTGGGGTGACGGTCCCAGCCTATGCGCGCAGCCCGAGGCGATCGAGACTGGCGAGGAACGCGGTGAGCGCCGGCGTCGGCGGGGCGTTGACGCTCGTGCGATAGCCCAGCGGTGGGTACGGCGGATCGGGGCTGATCGGGTGTACGTCGATCGGCGGGCCAGGCAGCTGGGCGAGCGTGCGGGCCAGGATTCCCACCCCCGTGCCGGCGCTGACGAGGCCACGGATGCTCGCCGGGCCGTAGGTCTCCACCGGCACGCGCGGGGTGAACCCGGCCTGCTCGCACGTGCGCTCGAGGATCTCGCGCAATCCCGTTCCCACGGCGAGGCAGACGAAAGCTTCGTCCCGGGCGCGGGCGATGTCGCCGGGCGACCCGTCGGCGAGCCGGTGTCCTGGAGGCGTGACGAGTACGGCGGTCTCATCGATCAGCACCCGCGCGTCAAACCGCTCGTCCTCGGGATCGTGGATCGGGCCGAGGATGATGTCGAGCTGACCGCGGTCCAGGGCACTCGCCAGCGACTTGCTCAGTGCGGAGCGCATCTGCACCTGGACACCCGGGTAGCGGTGACGGAAGTCGGCCACCACGGCCGAGACGTCATAGCTCTCCAGCATCGACGTGACGCCGATCCGTAGGCGACCCTTGCGGATCCCCGCGGCCTCACCGACGTCGGTATGCAATGCCGAGACCTCGCCGAGCACCCGGCGCGCGCGGTCGAGCACCCGCTCCCCCGCCGGCGTCAGTGCCACGGCTCGCGGCTGGCGGACAAGCAGCGGCGTGCCCAGCTCCTCCTCCAATGCCCGCACCTGAGCGGACACGGCCGGCTGTGCGATGTGCAGCTGATCTGCCGCCCTGGTGAACCCGCCGCACCGCACGACGGCCTCGAAGTACCGCAGTTGTCGCAGCTCCATGAATCCATAGTGATCTCTTATGACAAACCACGCAAACCTGTCTTGGACTTATCAGCCTCGGTCGGTCAGGGTTGACACATGGAACGCAGAATGCTTGGCACCCCGGGAATCGAAGTATCGGCGATCGGCCTCGGCTGCATGGGCTTGTCGCAGGGGTACGGCGCCGCCGACGACGGTGAGTCGGTCCGGCTCATCCACGAAGCGGTCGCGCTCGGCGTCACGCTGCTGGATACCGCCCAGAGCTACGGCAACGGCCATAACGAGACGCTGATTGGCACGGCGCTGCGCTCGATGCCTGTCGGCGAGCGCGACGCGGTGCAGATTGCGACGAAGGTGGGCATCGTGCGCGGAGCGGACGGCGTACACCTCGACGCGCACCCAGACCGCATCGCCGGTTACCTCGATGCGTCGCTGCACCGACTCGGCGTCGACCACATCGACCTCTACTACCTGCACCGCGTCGACCCGTCGGTGCCAATTGAAGACAGCATCGGGGCGATGGGATCGCTTGTGCAGCAAGGAAAAATACGCCACCTCGGTGTTTCGGAGGTGACAGCTCAGCAGCTGGAATCGGCGTACTCGGCGCATCCGATCGCGGCGCTGCAGACCGAGTGGTCGCTGATGTGGCGCAACCCGGAGCGTGATGTCCTCCCGTCCGCGCGCGAGCTCGGCGTCGGAGTCGTGCCCTACAGCCCGCTCGGGCGCGGGCTGCTCAGCGGGAGTTTGAATCACGCCCAGATCGCGGAGAGCGAGTTCCGCAGCGCTGACCCGCGATTTGCCGCAGACGTCTTGCTGCGCAACCAGCGGCAGGTCGGCGTACTCTCCGAGATCGCCGCTGAGCGCGGGGTGCGTCCCGCCCAGCTCGCCTTAGCCTGGTTGCTGGCGCAGGGGCCGGACGTCGTACCGATCCCTGGGACTCGGATCCGCGACCGGCTCGCCGAGAACGCCGCTGCCGCGGCGATCTCGCTCACCGACGACGAGGTACGGCGCATTGACCGATCGGTGAGCGATGGGTTTGCTGGCGATCGGCGATCATTCGCCGCGCCCGACGTGACGCGCGTCAGCCCCGGGCGACCTTGACGGCGGCGGTCGCGAGCTCGGAGTCGTTTGCCGCGCTCAGGTCGACGTCGCCGATCCCGGCAATACGCTGGGCAAACTGCGAGTGCTTCTTGTCGAGCCACTCGACGAACCGCTCGGCGACGTTGGACTTGCCCTTGCCATGGCCGAGTACGACGATCCGCAGGGTCTGCGGTTCGGCCGCGAGGGCGTCGTACACGTGACCGAAGTACTCGTCGAGGTCGTGCTCGAGGTCTTTGCCGGTCTTCTTCTGCACCGTGCGCAGCCGGCGAGCCCACGGGTCGTCGTCGGTGACGCGCTTGTCGACCTCCGGCGCGCGTCCGACGAGGTCGAGCACCTTGGCATGCTCCGCATCGAGCGCGACGACCAGCAGCTGCGCCTGGCGCGGGTCGTCGGCGGGCTTGGCGTTGATGAGCCGGCGGGCGTTTTCGATGTCCTCAGCGCTGACCCGTCCGTCGTGCGGACGACGGAAGACCTCGCGGTGGCCGTTCATCGACACCGACAACCGGTCACCGGACTCGTTTTCGACATCGGTCGCGATGACCTCGAAGATGTGCGTGAAGTCCTTCCACTCCATGTCGGTGGCGATCGGGTGAGCAAAGAGCTTGTCGTAGATCTTGCGGTCGTGTGAGTCCATGCCCCTATCCAACATCGTCCCGGCGTACGACGGAAGGACACCGCTCGACACGTCGGGCGGGTAGCCTTCCTAGTCGGCAGATCGCCGATTCCGACGAAGGAGCCATAGTGAGCACGACGATGGACCAGCAGCAGAAGAACCGCGTCCGGGACGCCCTGCTTGCCGACGCCCGCGCTGAGCTGCAGGCCTCGGTCGAGAGCGTCGAGGGTGAGCATGCGGCCGCCGAGGTTGTCGAGGACTCCTCCACCTCGGTCGATGACATCTCGCATGCCGATGAGGCAGGCGACCTCGCGGGCCTGTTCGAGGACTCCGCGAGCCGCCAGACCGAGCGCGTCACCCAGATCGAGGGCATCGACTTCACCGTCCGCGACACGGTCGGCGTCGGCAGCATCGTGGAGATCGACGGCCAGCGGTACGTCGTCGGCGTGGTGGCCAGCCCGTTCGAGGCAGATGGCGTCAGCTATGAGGGCATCTCCGAAGATTCCCCGCTATATCAGGCAATCTCGGGCAAACGGGCCGGCGAAGAGTTCACCGTCAACGACCGCAAGCAGAAGCTCACGTTCGTCGCGTAGCACCCTGAAGCTCGCGCACGCGGTCTAGTACGCCCGGCATCGCGCGCTCGATCATCTCGCGCGTCGTCGTGAAGCCTTCAGGGCCGCCGTACCAGGGATCGGGCACACCCTCGCCCGGTTCGGCGTCGGGATCGAAATCCGACAACAGCGCGACGTCGTCGCGGTCGGACATCCGCCGCATTTTGGCGATGTGGATGTCCTCCATCGCCACCACGAGGTCGGCGTCCTCGATTTCAGCGGCGTCGATCTGGTGCGCGCTGTGGTCAGCTGCGTCGTACCCGTGGTCGGTCAGCTCGCGCGCCGCCCGCGGGTCGATCGGGTTGCCGAGCTCTTCGGTGCTCGTCGCGGCACTGGAGAACTCCACCCCGTCGACGCCCTCTCGCCGCGCCCACTCTACGGCGATGCGCTCGGCCATCGGTGACCGGCAGATGTTGCCCCGACAGACGAAAACGACCTTGACCGGTTGAGGTGACTCAGCCACGGATCGCCTCTGCTATTGGAGTTTCGCCGTCCACGAACTCGATCATCTGCCCCTTGGTGGAGTCATCGGCGAGTACGGCGGCAATCACCTGGGCGACGTTGGCTCGCGACGTCGCCGCCCCCTGCTCGGCATCGTCGTCGCGACCCTTCACCGCGATCTTCCCGCTGAGGTCGTCCAGCGTGAGGCGACTCGGCGCGACGATCGTCCAGTCAAGGTCGGACGCCTTCAGGTACGCATCGGCCGCCGCCTTCGCGTCGGCGTACGGGTAGAACGAGTCATCCTGGCTCACGCCGTGTTCGGGCCCGGCGCCGAAGTAGGAGACCATCACATAGCGGCGTACGCTGGCCCGTGACGCGGCATCCATCGAGCGGATCGCCGCATCGCGATCGACGGCGTACGTGCGTTGCGGGTTGCCACCTCCGGCACCGGCCGACCAGATGATGGCGTCGTACCCGCTCATCAGCTCTGCGAGCTCGTCGGTCGGCATGGACTCGACATCGGCCACTTCCGGACGCGCCCCAGTTTCGGCGACATCGCTTGTCTGGTCGGGATTTCGGATCAACGACGTAACCTCGTCGCCAGCCTCGACCAGCAACGGTGCCGTCAGCAACGCGACCTTGCCGTGGCCGCCGATCAGCAGGACCTTCGCCATGGACTCCTCCTCGGATTGAGTGCGTAGTCCAGGCTATCGGTCCTCGCCGATCGGCGGCTGCGGTTACAGATTGCGCTCGGCGTAGACCTTCATCGCATCGCGGACAAACTCCGCGTGGCCGTGGTAGTTGGCACCGAACCGTGGATCGGCGACGTACATCTCGCCAAGCCCGATCAGGTACTCGCGCGTCGGAGTGGTCGTCGCGGACAGCCACTCGACGTGGCGGCGTACGACGTCCTGGGTCGAGTCGCTCTCCGGCGCTGCTCCCGCGTCGGCCTGCGCCGCGAAGTCGCGAGCGATGTCGCGCTGCGTCTGCTGGAACTGCTTTTTCTGCTCGTCGCTGAGTGAGCGCCACCAGCGGTCGCCGTCGGCGTACGCCTGCTTGCCCCAGCGCTGCTCGACCTCCTCGCGGTACTGCGTGTGGTCGAAGTCCTTGAATACTTCCTCTGCCATGAGCGGTTTTCCTTCCTCGATCGTGGTGATGGTGCGTTCGAGCGAGGAGATCTGGGCACTCAGGTGCGCGTGTTGCGCGTGCAGGTCGTGCAGATGACCGCGCAGGGCCTCGGCATCGCTGGTGTGCTCGGCCAGGATCTGCGCGATCCGGCTGAGTCCGACGCCGTGCTGGCGCAGCATCAGGATCCGCAGCAGCCGCGGCAAGGCCTGTTCGTCGTACATCCGCATGCCGCCTGACGTGGTGTCCACCGGAGTGAGCAGCCCGAGCTCGCCATAGTGGCGAAGCGTGCGGCTGGTCGTTCCGGCGGCCTTGGCCAGCTGCTGAATCGACCATTGCATCGACCCGTACCTCCTCGTTCGAGCACCATGCTGCCGGTTGACGTTGCGTCAACTACAAGGAGTTTTTGCTCGGATCGACGCAATTAACGCTCGGATCGACGGAAATAACGCTCGGATCGGCGGAATTAACGCTCGGATCGGCGGAATTAACGCTCGGATCGGGGTTAGGCGGGGTCCTTGTGGTGGCGGGTGACGGTGACCGGGCACTCGGAGTGGCTGACCACGTAAGTGCTGACCGAACCGAGCACCAGGCCGGCGAAACCGCCGTGCCCGCGCGAGCCGACGACGACGAGGTCGGCGTTCTTGGAAGCCTCGACCAGCACGTAGGACGGATGCCCCTGCTCGATGCGCCGCTCGACCTGAGCCGCCCCGTCGCCGAGCGCGGTGGTCAGCGCCTCCTCGAGGGCGCGACTGGCGTTGTCCTTCCAGTCGATCGCGTCCTCGCCGCCGAACGCGACGCCGTACGACGCCGGGATCACCCACGAGATGACCGCCTCGAGCGTCGCCCCGGTCAGCTTGGCCTGAGCGGATGCCCACCTCAACGCATCGAGCGACGCCTCCGAGCCATCGACTCCGACGACGATCCGTCCCTTGACCTCAGACATGTTCGCTGACCTCCCTGATTGTCGTTTCCTTACCTCGAGCCTATGCCCGCGCGAGGCGTGCACCGGTGCTCTGTTCATCACGTCGCCAGCGACAACGCGAGGGCCCGCAGCGCATCGCTGCGGGCCCTCGACGTACGACGTACGACGTACTAGTTGCGGCGATCGGCCAGGTCGTAACGATCGGCGTCCATCACCTTGACCCACGCCTTCACGAAGTCGCCGACGAACTTCTCGGTGGCGTCATCGCTGGCGTAGGCCTCGGCGACGGCGCGCAGCTCGGAGTTCGCGCTGAACACCAGGTCGGCGCGGCTGCCGGTCCACTGCTGGCCATCGGCGCCCTGACCGTTGAACAGCTCGTTGGCGTCGTCGGCCGGCGTCCACGTCGTTGCGAGGTCGAGCAGGTTGACGAAGTAGTCGTTGCTCAACGCACCCGGACGGTCGGTGAGTACGCCGACCTTCGAGCCGCCGGTGTTGGCGCCCACGACACGTAGACCGCCGACCAGCACGGTCATCTCCGGCGCGCTCAGCCGCAGCAGGTTGGCGCGGTCGACGAGCAGGAACTCCGCGGGCAGTCGGTTGTCGCTGCGGTCGTAGTTGCGGAAGCCATCGGCGCGCGGCTCCAGCGGCTCGAACGACTCGATGTCGGTTTGCTCCTGGCTCGCGTCGGTGCGGCCGGGAGTAAACGGCACCTCGATGTCGATGCCGGCCTGCTTCGCGGCGTCCTCGACGCCCACGCCACCGGCCAGCACGATCAGGTCGGCGAGCGAGACCTTCGCACCGTCGGTCCGCTCGTCGTTGAACGCCTTTTGCACGCCTTCCAGCGCGGTTAGCACCTTTGCGAGCTCCTGCGGGTCGTTGACCTCCCAGCTGCGCTGCGGCTCCAGGCGAATGCGGGCGCCGTTGGCGCCGCCGCGCTTGTCGCTGCCGCGGAACGTCGAGGCCGAGGCCCATGCGGTCGAGATCAGCTGCTGCGGGCTCAGCCCCGACTCATCGCGGATGCGCTTCTTGAGCTCGGCGATGCCGGTCTCACCGACCAGCTCGTGGTCGACCGGCGGCACCGGGTCCTGCCACAGCAGCACCTCGCCGGGCACCTCGGCGCCGAGGTAACGCGGCAGCGGTCCCATGTCGCGGTGCGTGAGCTTGTACCAGGCGCGGGCAAACGCGTCGGCAAACTCGGCCGGGTTCTCCAGGAACCGGCGCGAGATCTTCTCGTACGCCGGATCGACGCGCAGCGACAGGTCGGTGGTGAGCATGGTCGGCGTACGGTCCAGCTTGCCGGTCTCCGGGTCGGGCACCGTGTTGGCGCCGGCACCGTCCTTGGGCTTCCACTGGTGCGCGCCGGCCGGGCTCTTGTCCAGCTCCCACTCGTTGCCGAAGAGGATCTCGAAGAAGCTGTTGTCCCACTGCGTCGGCGTCGAGGTCCAGGTGACCTCCAGGCCGCTGGTGATCGCGTCGCGACCCTTGCCCGTGCCGAAGCTGTTTTTCCAGCCCAGACCGTTCTCGTCCAGCGGCGCACCCTCGGGCTCCGGTCCGACGTACTGGTCGGGGTCGGCCGCGCCGTGGGTCTTGCCGAACGTGTGGCCACCGGCGATCAGCGCGACGGTCTCCTCGTCGTTCATCGCCATGCGGCGGAACGTCTCGCGGATGTCGATGGCGGCGGCTGCGGGGTCGGGGGTGCCGTTGGGGCCCTCGGGGTTGACGTAGATCAGGCCCATCTGGACGGCGGCGAGCGGGTTCTCCAGGTCGCGGTCGCCGGTGTAGCGCTCGTCTCCGAGCCAGGTGGTCTCCGGGCCCCAGTAGACGTCGACGTCCGGCTCCCAGTCATCGACGCGGCCGCCGGCGAAGCCGAACGTCTTGAAGCCCATGGACTCCAGCGCGACGTTGCCGGTCAGCACCATCAGGTCGGCCCACGACAATGCCTTGCCGTACTTCTTCTTGATCGGCCACAGCAGGCGGCGGGCCTTGTCTAGGTTGCCGTTGTCCGGCCAGCTGTTGACCGGGGCGAAGCGCTGCTGACCGCCGCCAGCGCCGCCGCGGCCGTCGCTGATGCGGTACGTGCCGGCGCTGTGCCACGCCATGCGGATCATCAGCGGGCCGTAGTGCCCGAAGTCGGCCGGCCACCACTCCTGGGAGGTGGTCAGGACCTGCTCGATGTCCTTCTTGACCTCGGCGAGGTTGAGCGCCTCGAACTCCTTGGCGTAGTCGAAGTCGGCGCCGTACGGGTTGGCGACGTCCGGGTTCTTGGCGAGGATCTTCAGGTTGAGCCGGTTGGGCCACCAGTCCTGGTTGGCATCGCCCTGGGTCGGCTGCGGGAGCTGGTGGATGACAGGGCACTTGCCCGGGTCATCCGCGTGGTTCATCTCGGCAAGTTCACCCTTGCCTTCGTCGGAGTTCATTCCGGCGAGCTCGCCCTTGTCGGTCTCTTCGTTGACGGACACTCGGGTTCCTTTCGTTGTCCGCAGATCTGCTCTACGGGTGGGTGTTCTGATCTGGAAACTTGTGCGAAGCCGCGCAGGCTGGGCAGAGACCGCGATAGATGACCTCGGCTTCGGTAATCGTGTAGCCGTGGTCGTTGGAGGCGTGCAGGCATGGGGCGTCACCGACGGCGCAGTCGACGTCCTCTATCGCTCCGCACTGCTGGCACACCAGGTGGTGATGGTTGTCGCCGACGCGCAGCTCGTAGCGTGCGGCCGATCCCGCGGGCTGGATGCGGCGTACGACGCCGGCGTCGGCAAACGTGTTGAGGCAGTCGAAGACGGCCTGGCGCGAGACGGCCGGCAGCTGCGCGCGCACGGCCTCGACGATGGACGCGCTGTCGGCGTGCGGGCGGGCGTGGACGGCATCGAGCACCGCGGTCCGCGGCTTGGTCACGCGTAGCCCGGCGCTGCGCAACGTCTGCTCGAAGTCCTGAAGCACGTGCCCACTCTGTCGCACTTTCTGGACCGAGTCAAATGAACGCTGGGTCTCGCCGCGACCTGCGGTGGAATACGTACCGCTATTGGTCACTTAGCGGTACGGATTCCACCGCAGGTGGGGTTGGCGGCTGCAATAGTCGACAAAGTGTTGGCATCACGACCAATGTGATGTAGAACGTTAGGGAGTACGGCGTACTCGCCGCCACGTTCGCATTCCGCCTGACGACGAGCCCTGACGACGACAGGAGAGCACCATGACCACCCAGGACGCAGACCGCATCGG
>ERZ500994.86-NODE-86-length-29987-cov-13.190498_pt1 | contig 29987 bp, 29 predicted proteins | sample MGYA00248878_ERZ500994 | MGnify/ENA primary metagenome ERZ500994 (study PRJEB25958, sample SAMN03398533) | human skin metagenome | study: EMG produced TPA metagenomics assembly of the Human Skin Microbiome Metagenome (human skin metagenome) data set. | reverse complement strand
TGCAAGCCCGTGGCGCGCACCACGTCCACCGCCGCCGGCCGCCCGCGCGCGGCGCGCCAGAAGCCCAAGGCGGCCAGCGCGATCAGGGCCAGCAGGTACAGCTTGAGAAAGTCCGGGCCCGAGGTGCCGGGCTGGATGGTGACGCGACCCTGCGTGCAGCCAAGCACCAGCAGCGCCGGCAGGGCACGGCGTCGCATCAGAAGCGGTGGCCGTCGACGAGCACGGGCTGCAGCGCGGCGAAGTCGTCGACGCAGCGGCCGGCACCGCGCACGACGGCGCGCAGTGGCGCCTCTGCCACCCTCGCCGGCACCCCGAGCTCGTGGCGCAGCCGGGCGTCGAGGCCACGCAGCAGCGCTCCCCCGCCGGTGAGCGTCACGCCGCGCTCGAGGACGTCCCCGGCGAGCTCGGGCGGGCAGCGGTCGAGCACGTCGCGCACCAGCTGGACGATCTCCCCGACCGGCCCGGCGATGGCCCGCCGGATCTCCGCGGAGCCGACGTCGACGGTCTTGGGCAGGCCGGTGACGAGGTCGCGGCCGCGGACGCGGGTGCTCACCTCGCGGGCGAGCGGGAAGGCGGAGCCGACCTCGATCTTGATGTGCTCGGCGCTGCGCTCGCCGAGGAGCAGCGAGAGGTTGCGGCGCACGTGGTCGACGATCGCGTCGTCGACGGCGTCACCGGCGGTGCGGGTGCTGCGCGAGGCGACGATGCCGCCCAGGGCGATGACGGCGACGTCGGTGGAGCCGCCTCCGATGTCGACGACCATCGAGGCCTCGGTGTCCGTGACGGGCAGCCCCGCCCCGATCGCCGCGACCATCGGCTCCTCGACGAGGTAGACCCGGCGGGCGCCGACGCGCAGCGCGGCCTCCTCGACCGCGCGCCGCTCGACGCCGGTGATGTCGCTCGGGATGCACACGACGACGCGCGGGCGGAAGACGCTCGACATGCCCACCCGGTCGGTGAACCACCGCAGCATCTGCTCGGCGGCGTCGGGCTCGCTGATGACCCCGGCGCGCAGTGGTCGCACCGCGCGCACGGCGCCGGGGGTGCGCCCGAGCATCTCCTTGGCCCGGGTCCCGGCGGCCACGAGCTCACCGGTCTCGGCGCTCACCGCGACGACACTCGGCTCGTCGAGGACGACGCCGCGCCCCTGGTGGTGGATCAGGGTGTTGGCCGTCCCGAGGTCGATGGCCAGGTCGCGCGAGAAGCGCAGCCGCGCCCGCGGGCGCGCCTCTCGCGCTCCCGTGCCCACGTCAGAGGCTCGGGAACCAGATGCCGATCTCGCGGGCAGCGGACTCCGGGGAGTCGGAGCCGTGGACGATGTTCTCGTCCACGGTGCCCGCCCACTTGCGACCGAGGTCGCCGCGGATCGTGCCGGGGGCGGCCTCGGTCGGCTTCGTCGCGCCGGCGAGGGAGCGGAAGCCCTTGATGCACTCCTGGCCCTCGATGACGACGGCCGCGACCGGGCCGGAGGACATGAAGTCGAGGAGCGGCTCGTAGAAGGGCTTGCCCTCGTGCTCGGCGTAGTGGGCGGCCAGCTGCTCACGCGTCGGGGTGACGACGGCGAGGGCCGCGAGGGTGTACCCCTTCGCCTCGATCCGGCGGATCACCTCGCCGGTGAGGCCGCGGCGGAAGCCGTCGGGCTTGACGAGGATGAGGGAACGTTCGGTCTGCACAGTCTCGGTCACGGGGTCAGCGTAGTCACGCCGCGAGCACACCCGTACCCAGCAGGGCGAAGAGCACGAGCGCGAGGACGATCCGGTAGACCATGAAGAGCGTGAAGGTGTGCGTCTCGATGAACTTCATGAACCACGCGATGACGGCGTAGCCGACGACGAAGGCGATCGCCGTCGCGACGAGGATCGGGCCCCAGCCGGTCTCGCCGGTGCCCTCACCACCCGCGATCTTGACGACCTGCAGGCCACCCGAGGCGATGACCGCCGGGATCGCGAGGAGGAAGCTGTAGCGGGCTGCGGCCTTGCGCGTGTAGCCCATGAAGAGACCACCGGCGATCGTGCCGCCGCTGCGGGAGACGCCGGGGACGAGCGCCAGGGCCTGCCAGAGGCCGTAGAGGATGCCGTGCTTCCACGTCAGGTCGGTGAGCTCGCGGCGCTGGGTGCCGACCCGCTCGGCCGCCATGATGACGAGGGCGAAGACGAGCAGCATCGTCGCGGTGATCCACAGGCTGCGCAGGGTCGACTCGATCTGGTCCTGGAAGAGCAGACCGAGCAGACCGATCGGGATGGTGCCGATGATGACGAGCCAGCCCATGCGCACGTCGGGGTCGTCCTTGGCGACCTTGCCCGCGAGCGCGAGGAACCACTTGCGGATGATCGTCGTGATGTCGCGCCAGAAGTAGATGACGACGGCGGCCTCGGTGCCGAGCTGGGTGATCGCCGTGAAGGCGGCGCCGGGGTCCTCCTGCCCCATGAGCTGCCCGACGATCGAGACGTGGGCGCTCGAGCTGATCGGGAGGAACTCGGTCAGCCCCTGGACGAGGCCGAGGATGATCGCGGTGAAGAAGTCCACGGGTGTCAGCTCTCCTGCTGGGTCGCGGCCTGGGCGGCCTGCTCACGGTCGATGCGGCGGCCGATCCGCTGGCAGTAGCCGTAGAGCACCGCAAACATCACGCCGACGAGGATCATCATGGGCAGGAAGACCCCGCAGAGGATGGACAGCACCTGAACGCCCCATCCGAAGCCGATGCCGAAGGGCCGCTTCATCAGGCCGGCACCGACGAGGGCGACGACGGCCAGGACGCACATGAGGACGAAGGGGGTCAGCCCCGCCACCACCGGCTCCTGGTCGGGGTCCAGGCCCCGGCTGGTCAGGGCGCCGAAGAAGATGACGAGCGACTGCGCGCCGAGGACGGTGGCGAGCATCCGCCAGGTGAACTTGCCCTGCGGGCGCGGCGGCTGGTCGGGAGTCACGGTCGACAAGGGTAGGTCAGCCCTCGTCCTCGACCTCGACGGGCACCTCGACCGGCGGCGCGACGGGCGCCTCGACGTCGGTCACCCCGAGCAGCAGCCGCACCTCGCCGACGGTGACGATCGAGCCGGTGGCGACGACACCACCGGCCACTCCCCCGTCGTCCGCGAGCTGGGCGGCGCGGTCGAGCGCGTCGGGCAGCTCCTCGACGACGGTGACCCGGTGGTCGCCGAAGACCTCTGCAGCGATCTCGCCGAGGCGGTCCGGTCGCATCGCGCGCGGCGACGTCGAGCGGGTGACGACGATCTCGTCGAGCGCCGGCTCGAGGGCCTCGAGGATCCCGACGACGTCCTTGTCCTTGAAGATCGAGACGACGCCGACGAGGTGGGTGAAGGTGAAGGAGTCCTTGAGCGCCGTCGCGAGGACCGTTGCGCCGTGCGGGTTGTGCGCCGCGTCGACGATGACCGTGGGGCTGCGCCGGACGATCTCGAGACGACCGGGCGAGGTCGCCGCGGCGAGACCGGCCGCGAGGACCTCCTCGCCGAGCGGCTGCTCGCCGCCACCGAGGAAGGCCTCGACCGCGGCCACGGCGAGCGCGGCATTGCTCGCCTGGTGCTCCCCGTGGAGGTTGAGCAGGAGGTGGGGGTGGTCGCCGGCGATCCCGCGCAGCGAGATCATCTGGCCGCCCACGGCGACGTCGCGCTCGAGGACCCCGAAGTCCAGCCCCTCGACGAGCAGTCGCGCGCCGACCTCCTCCGCGCGGTCGCGCAGGATCGCGAGCACCTCGGGCTCCTGCGGCGCGCTCACGGCGATGGCGTCGGGGTGGATGATCCCCGACTTCTCGGTCGCGATCTCCTCGATCGTGTCGCCGAGGAAGTGCTGGTGGTCGATGCCGACCGGCGTGATGACGGCGACGTCGGCCTCGACGACATTCGTCGCGTCCCAGGAGCCGCCCATGCCCACCTCGACGATCGCGACGTCGACGGGCGCGTCGGCGAAGGCCGCGTAGGCGAGCGCGACGAGCACCTCGAAGTAGGTCATCCGCGGGCCGTCCTCGGAGACCGAGCGGGTGTCGACGGCGTCGACGAAGGGGGCGATGTCGGCCCATGCGTCGAGGAAGGCCTCGCGGCTGATCAGCTCACCGCCGATGGTGATCCGCTCCCGGATGTCCTGCAGGTGGGGCGAGGTGAAGCGCCCCGTCTTCAGGCCCGCCTCGCGCAGCACCGACTCGATGATCCGGGCGGTCGAGGTCTTGCCGTTGGTCCCCGTGACGTGGATGACGGGGAAGGTGCGCTGCGGCTCCCCGAGCAGGTCCATGACCGCGCGGATGCGGTCGAGGCTCGGCTCGAGGTCGTGCTCGGGGGCGCGGGAGAGGATCTCGTCCTCGACCAGGCGCATGCGCTTGCGCAGCTCGAGGGAGGCGGCGGCCTGCCGCTGGGCGGCGTCGGGGGCGGGACTCATGGGCCCGATTGTCGCACCCGTCAGCCGACCCTCCGGGCCCGCAGGACGACGTCGTGCACGTGGTGGGTCGACACGGCGCCGGCGGGCCGCTCCCTTCGCTCGTGGACCTCGACCGCCCAGCCCGGCGCACCGGCCAGGGCTGCCGCGATGGCGTCCGTGTCGACATACGCCGCGTGGTCGAAGGGGCGGGTCTGCTCGGGGGCGGCCGCGAGGCCGGCGGCGGAGCCACCGACGACGGCGACGTCGACATGGCGCTCGATGACGGGGTGGCTCGCGTAGTGGTCGTGGCCGGCGGAGTCGTGGGCGGCGGGGTGCTCGGGCTGGGTGCTCATGACGTCCACCGTAGATGCGCCTGACGGATAGTGCATACTTGCTTGCAGAATCTGCACGACTTCATCGCCACCCGAGGAGCACCGTGAGCGAGATCGAGCAGACCGTCCGGACCCGACTGCGCGGCCTGCGCCGCGCCCAGTCGCTCTCGCTCGACGACCTCGCCGAGCGCTCCCACCTCAGCCCCTCGACGATCAGTCGCATCGAGACCGGCAAGCGAGCGATCAGCCTCGATGTCCTGCTCCCCCTGGCCCGCGCCCTGCGCACCGACGTCGAGACCCTGCTCGCCGAGGACGACGACGAGGACGTCGTCATCCGCCCGACACCGACCCGCGAGCACGGCCGCACCACGTGGGTGCTCACCAAGGCGACGGCGACGACGACGGCGATGAAGGTGCGCCTCGAGCCCGGCCCCCGCCCGCAGCCACGGGTACACCCGGGTCACGACTGGTTCTTCGTCCTCGAGGGCAGCGTCGAGCTGACCCTCGGCAACCGCGTCGTGCGCGTCGAGGCCGGCGAGGCAGCGCAGTTCGAGACGATGACGCCGCACGCCTTCGTCGCTGTCGACGGCCCGGCCGAGGTCGTCATGATCTTCGACCCGGACGGGCACCGGGTCCACCGACGTGATGGCGCCACGGACTGACCCCCTGCGTCGTGACCACCGAAGGTTAGGTTAGGGTCTCCTAATGTTCGAGCCGGTCACGGGACCGGCCTCCCCTTCGCAAGGACGACGACGATGCCCCTGACCCGCCTGCGCGCGACCACGACCGCGCTCCTGCTCGCCGCTCCGCTCGCCCTCGCCGGGTGCGGCTCCGACTCCGGCTCGGACGCCGACGCGACGTCCGCCGGTGGGAGCGACGCCTTCCCCGTCTCCATCAAGAGCGCCCTCGGCACCGCCGAGATCCCCGAAGAGCCGAAGAAGGTCGTCACGCTCGGCCAGGGCTCCACCGAGACCTCGATCGCCCTCGGCACCATCCCCGTCGGCATGGAGGAGTACGCCTGGGCCGCGGACAAGACCGGCTACACCCCGTGGGTCCACGAGGCCGTCACGGACGAAGGGGGCGAGCTGCCCGAGTTCGTCGGCGCCGGCGAGGAGCTCGACATGGAGAAGATCGTCGAGCTCGAGCCCGACGTGATCCTCGCCCCGTGGTCGGGCATCACCCAGGAGCAGTACGACTCGCTCAGCGAGATCGCCCCGACGGTCGCCTACCCCGACCAGGCCTGGAGCATCGACTGGGACGAGCAGATCGAGACGATCGGGACCGCCCTGGGCAAGGAGGAGGACGCCGACAAGCTCGTCGACGACCTCGAGAAGCAGCTCGCCGACGAGGCGAAGAAGCACCCGGACTGGAAGAACTACAGCTTCAGCTACGTCTACACGACGCCCGACACCCTCGGCGTCTTCAAGCCGACCGAGCAGCGTGCCGACATGGTCCGCAAGCTCGGGCTCAAGAGCGACCCGGCGGTCGACAAGATGAAGGAGACCGAGGGCACCGACTCGGCGGTCATCGGCTACGAGAATGCTGACCAGCTGAACGACAGCGACCTGATCTTCACCTTCTACAGCGACCCCAAGGCGAAGAAGCAGGCGCTCGACAACAAGCTCTACGCCTCCATCCCGGCGATCAAGGCCGGTGCCGTCGTCTCCAGCGAGGACAACGCCTTCGTCACCGCCTCGTCGATGATCAACCCGCTCACCGTGCCCTACGCCCTCAAGACGTACCCGGACATGATCGACGCGGCCATCGCCAAGGCCGAGAAGAAGTAGCCTCCGCCGCGTGACCTCGCGCCCCACGGCACGACGCACCCCACGGACCGCGCTGGTCCTCGTGGGGTGCGTTGCCGTGCTCACCCTCGTCGCCCTGACCTCGCTGGCCGTCGGCTCGAAGTCGACGTCGCTGCCCGAGGTCGTCGACGCGCTCACCGGCCGCCCCGACGCCTACCTCGCGACGGTGCTCGATGCCCGGATCGAGCGCACCCTGCTCGCCATGGGGGTCGGCGCGGCCCTGGCGGTCTCCGGCGCGCTCATGCAGGCGGTGACCGTCAACCCGCTCGCCGACCCCGGCCTGCTCGGCATCAACGCGGGCGCCGCCGCGGCGATGGTGAGCGCCAGCGTGTGGCTCGGCATCTCCACCGGCACGGTCGCCTCCGCATGGGTCGCCCTGCTCGGGGGCGGCATCGCCGCCCTCGTCGTCCACACCATCGGCACGGCCGGCGACACCGGCGCCAGCATGGTCCGGCTCGTCCTCGCCGGGGCCGTCGTGGCGGCGGTGCTCACCGCCTACGTCCAGGCGATCGCGCTGTCCCTGCCGAGGCACTTCGACAACTACCGCTTCTGGGTCGTCGGCTCGCTCGGCGACGGCGGCCTCGACCAGCTGCGGGCGGTCGCCCCCTTCGTCGTCGTGGGGCTGGTGCTCGCGCTGCTCTGCGCGAGCAGCCTCAACGCGCTCGCCCTCGGGACGGAGGCGGCCGCGGGCCTGGGGGTCAACACCGCGCTGGCACGCACCGCCGCCCTCGGGGCCGCGACGCTGCTGTGCGCGGCGGCGACCGCGGCCGTCGGGCCGATCGCCTTCGTCGGTCTCGCCGTGCCGCACATCGTGCGTGCCCTCGTCGGCCTCGACGTGCGCGCCCAGCTGCTCGGCTGCCTCGTCGTCGGCCCGACCCTGCTGCTCGGCGCCGACATCATCGGCCGGATCATGCTGCGCCCGCAGGAGCTCATGGTCGGGGTCGTCACCGCCTTCGTCGGGGCTCCCGTGCTGCTCCTCGCGGTCCGCCGGCTCGGCCGGCGGGCACAGGCATGAGCACCCTCGCTCCGGCCCGCCGTCGGGCGAGTGCGCTCGGTCTCGTCCTCGTGGGGCTCGTCGTCACGACGGCCCTGGCGACGCTGACGATGGGCGGCCTCGGCGTGGCGCTGGCGGACCTGCCGGCCGGCATCGTCGAGGTGGCCGGCGGCGAGGCGACGGGCAAGGCCAACTTCGTGCTCGGTCACCTGCGCGGCCCGCGCCTGCTCGTCGCGCTGGGTGCGGGCGCCGCGCTCGGTGCGTCGGGTGCACTCTTCCAGTCCGTGACCCGCAACCCGCTCGGCTCCCCCGATGTCATCGGCGTGAGCGCGGGCGCGGGTGCCGGCGCCGCCTTCGTCGGGCTGCTCCTGCCGGGCGCCACGTCCATCGTCCTCGGCTCGGTGGCCGGGGCGGCGCTGGCCGTCGGGCTCGTCGCCGTGAGCACCGGGACCGGGCTGTCCAACCCGATGCGCATGGTCCTCGCAGGCATCGGGGTCTCGGCGATGGCCTACGCCTTCACCCAGTACGTCGTCTACGTCGTCGCGCGCGACAAGGCGACGGTCCTGTCGGCCTATCTCAACGGCAGCCTCAACGCGCGCGGCTGGGACCACGTCATGACGATCTGGCTGGTCCTCGCGGTCGCCGCGGTGCCGCTCGCGCTGCTGTCGGTCCCCCTCGGCCTCACCGAGATGGGCGACGAGGTGGCCGCCTCGCTCGGCGTGAACTCCGGTGCCGTGCGACGAAGGGCGGTCCTCCTGTCGGTCCTGCTCGCCGGCGGGGCGGTGGCCGTCGCCGGGCCGATCGCCTTCGTCGCGCTCACCGCGCCGCACGTCACCCGGCGGCTGGCCCGCAGCGCCCGACCGCTGCTCGGGCTCTCCGCCGTCACCGGCGCTCTGCTCCTGTCGGCGGCCGACCTGGCCACCCAGCAGGTGCCGCTCTTCGACGGGCTGCCCGTCGGCATCCTCACGCTCGCGATCGGCGGCGTCTACCTCGGCGCCCTGCTCGTCTCCGAATGGAAGAAGGCGACATGACCTCCCCTTCGCTCGTCAGCGCCCGCCAGATCACCGTCGGCTACGGCGGGGAGCCGGTGATCCGCGGGCTCGACCTCGACATCGCCCGCGGCGACTTCACCGTCGTCGTCGGGCCCAACGGCTGCGGCAAGTCGACCCTGCTCAAGGCGCTCTGCCGGGTGAACCAGCCGACGGACGGCTGGGTCGAGCTCGGCGGCGAGGACCTGCACAGGATGCGCGGACGCGCTGTGGCACAACGGGTCTCGCTGCTGCCGCAGAGCGCCATTGCTCCCGAGGGGATCACCGTCGGCGAGCTCGTGACGCGCGGCCGGCACCCCCACCACAGCCTGCTGCGGCAGTGGTCGCCGGACGACGACCGGGCGATCGCCGCGGCGCTGGAGCGCACCCACCTCACCGACCTCGCCGACACCCCGATCGCGACGCTCTCCGGCGGTCAGCGGCAGCGGGCCTGGGTCGCGATGGTCCTCGCGCAGGACACCGAGGTGATCCTCCTCGACGAGCCGACGACCTTCCTCGACATCGCGCACCAGTACGAGCTGCTCGAGCTCTTCGCCGGGCTCAACCGCGAGGGCCGCACGATCGTCGCCGTGCTCCACGACCTCAACCAGGCGGCGCGCTTCGCCTCACGTCTGGTCGTCATGCACGAAGGGAGGATCCGTGGCGACGGTCCACCCGCGCAAGTGCTGACGAGCGAGCTCGTCGAGGAGGTCTTCGGCCTGGCGTGCGACGTCGTCGACGACCCGCAGTCGGGCACGCCGATGGTCGTCCCCCACGTGCGTCAGCAGCCGCTCACGCCCTGACCCGTCAGCCCGCGCCACCCGACGGCGCGCCGGACTTCGACTCGCGCGCGGGTCATCGAAGCAGGCGCGAGAAATACCTGGTGCGGCAGTCGATGACTCGTGCGCCTGTCGACAGCTCAGTCCGGCCTCGCCGCAGGGTCGAGCATGACCAGCTGGAAGACGGCGTCGGTGACACCACGCACCTCGTGGGGGACGCGCGCGTCGAGGTTGGCGACGGCGCCTCGTTCGAGGGTGACCACCTGCTTCCCCGCGGCGAGCTCCACCGTGCCGGACAGGCACTGGACGAGGATCGGGAAGGCCGCGGTGTGCTCCGCGAGCACCTGCCCGGCCGCGAAGCGAAACATCACCACCCGGCAGCCGTGGCCCACGAGCGCCTTCTTGACGCCGGGGCGACCTCCTTCGCTCGTCGGCGCGAGGTCGAGGAGGCCGGAGGCGGAGTGCAGCGTCGTGTCCATGTGTCCCACCATAGGTCTTGATAGGTGACCATTCGGTCACCTATGCTGCACACGTGAGCGATGACGATCTCGTCTTCAAGGCACTGGCGGACCCGATCCGCCGGGTGCTGCTGGACGCACTCTTCGAGCGGGACGGACGTACCCAGTCCGAGCTCGAGGAGGTCGTGCGCGAGCACACGGAGATGACGAGGTTCGGGGTGGCCAAGCACCTGCGGGTCCTCGAGGAAGCGAACCTCGTCGTCACCCGCAAGGAGGGACGGACCAAGCTCCACCACCTCAACCCCGTCCCCATCCGCGCGATCCACGACCGGTGGATCGGCAAGTACACGGCGGCGCGGGCCTCCGCGCTGCTCGATCTCAAACGAGTCCTGGAGGACGACGAGCCATGAGCGACACCGAGGTCCAGATCCACCGCATCTTCATCAACGCCACCCCGGAGCGGGTGTGGGCGGCCATCACGTCGGCGGAGTTCAGCCGGCTCTACGGCTACGCCGGCGAGGTGCACTACGACCTGCGGCCGGGCGGACGCTTCGAGCACCGGGCCGGCGAGGACATGAAGGCCGTCGGCATGCCGGACGTCGTCGTCACCGGCGAGGTCCTCGAGGCCGACCCGCCGCGCCGCCTCGTCCAGACCTGGGCCCCGGTGTGGATCGAGGACGAGGAGCCGGGCACCCTCACCTGGGAGATCGAGCCGAGCGCCCACGGCGCGGTCCGCCTGACCCTCACCCACGACCTCACCGGCCGGCCGACGACGGCCGAGCAGGTGGCGGGCAACCCCGACCCGAGCAACGAAGGGGGCGGCGGCTGGCCCTGGGTGCTCTCGGGCATCAAGACCGTCCTCGAGACGGGCGCCCCGATGGAGCCGCACGCGGCCGACGGCGCCGCCTGACCGGCCTCGTGCGGCCCTCCCAACTCTGCAAAACCCTAGGGTCTTGCAGAGTTGGGAGGGCGCGGACGAAGGGGGGTCAGAGGAGGGCGATGACGAGCGGCACGAGCACGCTCGTCAGCAGCGCGGTCAGGCCCATGGCCAGGCCGGCGAAGGCCCCCTCCGTGAGGTCGTCGTGCAGCGAGCGCGAGGTGCCGACTCCGTGGGAGGCCGCGCCCATGGCCAGCCCGCGCACCCTCCGGTCGTGGACCGACAGCCGGTCGAGCAGCCACGGACCGAAGACCGCCCCGAGCATGCCGGCGAGCATCGTGAAGGCGGCGACGAGCGCCGGCACTCCCCCGATGTGGTCGGCGATGGCGATCGCGACGGGCGTCGTCGCAGCCTTGGGCGCGATCGTGTGCTCGAGCGCCTCGGACCCGCCGAGGGCGCGCACCGTGAGCACGGCCGAGCCGATCGAGACCAGAGCACCCGCCGGCAGGGCGACCGCCAGCGGCAGCGCCATCTCGCGCAGGTGGTGCGCCTGCCGGTGCAACGGCACCGCCAACGCCACGGTCGCCGGGCCGAGCACGAAATGGATGAGCGCGCCGCCGGTCATGTAGGTGTCGTAGTCGATGCCGAGGACGGCGAGCAGCGTGATGAGCAGCGCCGCGGCGACGAGCACCGGCTGCGCGAGCGGGTGCCCGCCGGTGCGGTCACGCACCCACACACCGGCCCGGTAGGCGAGCAGCGTGAGGAAGACCCAGGTGAGCGGCGAATCACGCAGCCAGTCGATCGCCTCAGTCATGCGAGCGCACCCGCACTCCCCGGCGCCCCTGCAGCCACGAGGCCAAGCCGGCGACGGTCACCAGGCCGAGCCCCCACGACAGGACGAGCCCGCCGGTGACCGGCAGCCACTGCCGCCCCAGCTCCGACGCGTGCACCATGATCCCGACCGTCACCGGGACGAAGAAGAGCTGCAGGTGTCGCAGCAGCCCGTCGGAGAAGCGCAGCGTCCCCGAGACCTCCCCCGGCCGGCGCACGGACAGCACCGCGAAGAGCAGCACCATCCCCACGACCGGCCCGGGGATCGACAGCCCGAGGACCCGGACGAAGACCTCCCCGACGAGCTGGCAGCCGAGGACCCACAGGATCCCGTTGATCATCGGCGGCTCACAGGCGCGTGACCTTGACCCGGACCCTCTCGCTGCCGGAGAGCTCGGTCTCGACGACGCCGTCGCCGAGCGGCAGCGCCTCGAGATTGGGAGCGGAGCCGAACTGGCCGGCGAGCGTCTCGTCGACGATCAGGCCCTGGTGGGCGACGGTCGCCTGCCACACCTGCTGCGAGCCGGTGATCGTCAGACTGATCCGGTCGGAGACCTCGAGCCCGGCCTGCTTGCGCGCCTCCTGGACGGCGCGGATGACGTCACGCGCCAGACCCTCGGCCGCCAGCTCGTCGGTGACCTCGGTGTCGAGCACGATGAAGCCGCCCACGGACCCGGGGAGCATCGCGGTGGCGCGGTGGCTCCCTTCGTCATCGGCCGCGACGGTCTCGAGCGTGTACTCGCCCTCGACCAGCGCGATGCCGCCGGAGGTCACGGTGCCGTCGTCGGCGACGGACCAGTCGCCCGACTTGCTGCCCTTGATCGCGACCTGGACCTGCTTGCCGAGGCGCGGTCCGGCCGCACGGGCGTTGACGGTGAGCTTCTGGCTCACGCCGAAGTCCGCGGCCGCCGGGTCGGCGATGTCGAGCAGGCTCACCTGGCGCACGTTGACCTCGTCGGCGACGATCGCGCCGAAGTCCGCGAGCTTCGCGGCGTCGGGCACGACGACCGTCAGGTCACGCAGCGGCAGGCGGTTGCGCAGCTTGTTGGCCTTGCGCAGCGCGCTGGCCGAGCTGCACACCGCGCGGGCGGTGTCCATGGCGACGACGAGGTCGTGGTCGGCCGGCAGGTCCTCCGCCTTGGGCCAGTCGGCCAGGTGCACCGACCGCTCCCCCGTGAGCCCGCGCCAGACCTCTTCGGTCATCAGCGGCAGAAGGGGGGCGGCGACGCGGCAGAGCACCTCGAGTGCCGTGTAGAGCGTGTCGCAGGCGGCCTCGGCATCCGCACGGTCGTCACCGGTGGCCCAGAAGCGCTCCCGGCTGCGCCGGATGTACCAGTTGGTCAGCACGTCGGTGAAGGAGCGGGTGCTGTCGCAGGCGCCGGCGATGTCGTAGGCGTCCATGCGTGCGGTGGTGTCCTCGACGAACTCGCGCAGCTTGGCCAGCAGGTAGCGGTCGAGCGGGTCGGTGGAGCCCGTCGACCACTTCGCCTCGTAGCCGTCGCCGAGGGCGTTGGCGTAGAGGGCGAAGAAGGAGTAGCTGTTCCACAGCGGGATGAGCACCTGCCGCACACCCTCGCGGATGCCCTGCTCGGTGACGACGAGGTTGCCGCCGCGCAGGATCGGGCTGCTCATGAGGAACCAGCGCATCGCGTCGGCGCCGTCGCGGTCGAAGACCTCGGAGACGTCGGGGTAGTTGCGCAGCGACTTGGACATCTTCTGCCCGTCGTTGCCCAGGACGATGCCGTGGCTGATGACCGACGAGAAGGCCGGCTTGTCGAAGAGCGCGGTCGCGAGGATGTGCAGCGTGTAGAACCAGCCGCGGGTCTGGCCGATGTACTCGACGATGAAGTCGGCCGGGAAGTGCTGCTCGAACCACTCCGCGTTGTCGAAGGGGTAGTGCACCTGGGCGTAGCTCATCGAGCCCGAGTCGAACCACACGTCGAGCACGTCCTCGACGCGCCGCATCGTGCTCTTGCCGGTCGGGTCGTCGGGGTTGGGCCGGGTCAGCTCGTCGACGAAGGGACGGTGGAGGTCGGGCTCACCGCCCTCGCGGAGCGGCAGCCGCCCGAAGTCGCGCTCGATCTCCCCGAAGGAGCCGTAGACGTCGATGCGCGGGTAGGCCGGGTCGTCGGACTTCCACACCGGCACCGGGCTGCCCCAGAAGCGGTTGCGGGTGATCGACCAGTCACGGGCATTCTCCAGCCACTTGCCGAACTGGCCGTGCTTGACGTGGTCGGGCGTCCAGGTGATCTGCTCGTTGTTGGCGAGCATCTTGTCCTTGATCGCCGTGACCTCGACGAACCACGACTCGACACCCTTGTAGATCAGCGGCTGCCGGCAGCGCCAGCAGTGCGGGTAGGAGTGCTCGTAGGACTCGCGGCGCAGGAGGATCGTGCCCTCGCTGACCGAGTCGGCCTGCTCGCCGCGGGTCGTCGCCTTGAGCGCGTCGATGATCGGGCCGTTGGCGTCGAAGACGAGCATGCCCTCGTAGTCGGTGACCGGCGCGGTGAAGCGACCGTCCTTGGCCACCGGCATGACGGCGGCGATGCCCTCGCGGTCGGTGACCTCCTTGTCGACCTCACCGAAGGCACCGGCGGTGTGGACGAGGCCGGAACCGTCGGTCGTCGTCACGGCGTCGTCGGCGGCGACGACGCGGAAGGCGCCCTCGTGGCCGGCGTAGTAGGACATCGGCGGGGTGTAGGTGCGGCCGAGCAGCTGGGCACCGGTGTAGCGGCCGAGGATCGTCGGCTCGTCGCCGAGCTCGCGGGCGTAGTGGCCCAGTCGCGCCTCGGCGAGGACGTACTTCGCCGTGCTCCCCTCGACACCGGGGACCGGCGCCTCGACGACGACGTAGTCGATCTCGGAGCCGACCATGACGGCCAGGTGGCTCGGCAGGGTCCACGGGGTCGTCGTCCACACGAGCAGGTGGGCGTCGTCGAGGACAGGGTCCTCGCCGGTGGCGTCCATCCGCAGGCCGACGGTGACCGCCGGGTCCTGGCGCATCTGGTAGACGTCGTCGTCCATGCGCAGCTCGTGGTTGGACAGCGGCGTCTCGTCCTGCCAGCAGTAGGGCAGCACGCGGAAGCCCTCGTAGACCAGGCCCTGGTCGTACATCGACTTGAAGGCCCAGATGACCGACTCCATGAAGGTCGGGTTGAGCGTCTTGTAGTCGTTGTCGAAGTCGACCCAGCGCGCCTGGCGGGTGACGTAGTCGCGCCACTCGCCGGTGTACTTGAGCACCGATTCCCGGCAGGCCTCGTTGAACTTCTCGATGCCGAGCTCGCGGACCTCGTCGGTCGTCTTCAGCCCGAGCTGGCGCATCGCCTCGAGCTCGGCGGGCAGACCGTGGGTGTCCCAGCCGAAGCGCCGCTCGACCCGCTTGCCGCGCATCGTCTGGTAGCGCGGGACGACGTCCTTGACGTAGCCGGTGAGCAGGTGGCCGTAGTGCGGCAGACCGTTGGCGAAGGGGGGTCCGTCGTAGAAGACGAACTCGTTGCTGCCGTCCGTGCCGGCGTCGCGGGCGTCGATGGATGCCTGGAAGGTCCCATCCGCCTCCCAGTAGTTCAGCACGTGCTTCTCGATGTCGGGGAAGCTCGGGGAGGAGGCGACGGTGGTCGCGTCGGTGGTGGAGACCTTGGGATAGGTCATCGCGGCGGCTCCGGGGTACTCGGCGGGTCAACTCGTCAACTGCCACGAGGACGACGGCCGTCGGGCCACCGCGGTACCACCCCGCTTGTCCACCCCCAACGCCGGCGAAGGGAGGAGACCGCTCTTGGTCGATCGGTCGTCACGTGACCACTCGTCCGGGTCTAGTGAGGAGCAGTGCTCCCGTTCTTCCGGAAGGCTCGCCGCTGATGACGGCTCAGGCGCCTGTGGCTCCAGTGTAGGACGCCCCGGTGGAGGGCCGAAACCGCGTGCGAGGATGGCCGCATGCCGACCGACCTCGACCGTCAGGAAGCGTGGCTCAGCCGCGAGGAGCTCGACAACGTGCGCGGCCGCGTGCCGATCCTCTACGTCGCGGCGGTGCCGGTGCGGGTCGCCGACAACGGCGACGTCACCGCGGTCGGGCTGCTGCTGCGGGCCAGCGAGAGCGGCACGATGGAGCGCGAGCTCATCGCCGGCCGGGTCAACTACCACGAGCGGGTGCGCGACGCCCTCGTGCGTCACCTCGAGAAGGACCTCGGCCCGATGGCCCTGCCGAGCGTGCCCGCCTCGCCGATCCCCTTCACGGTTGCCGAGTTCTTCCCCACGCCGGGGGTGACGCCCTTCCACGACCCGCGCCAGCACGCCGTCGCGCTGAGCTTCATCGTCCCGGTGCGCGGCGACTGCGCGCCGCAGCAGGACGCCCTCGACCTCGCCTGGCTCACCCTCGACGAGGCCGCCGAGACCGGGCTGCAGGCCGAGATGGCCGGCGGCCAAGGAGCGCTGCTGCGTCAGGCGCTCGCCCACCTCGGGCACAGCTCCTTCTGACCCTCAGCAGCCCAGCCCCTCCTCGAGCGTCGTCAGCGCGTCCGCGAGCGCCGCGCGCTGCTGCGCGTTGAGCGCGCCCATCTGGTCGCCGACACTGCGGCGACGCGCCTCGTGCACCGCCGACCGCACCTGCCGTCCGGCGTCGGTGACGACGACGACGCTCGCCCGCCGGTCGCGCGGGTCCGGCTCGCGGACGACATAGCCCTTGCGCTCGAGCGCGTCGACGACATCGGTCACGGACCGCGGTGCGATGCGAAGGGAGTCAGCCAGGTCGCGCAGCCGCGGCGCCTCCGCGCGGTCCGCCGCCACGCGCAGGGCGCGGGCCTCGTGGGGTGACAGGTCGTGCTCCGACAGGTCGACCATCCAGGCCCGGCGCAGGCCGCGGGCCACCCGCAGCAGCTGCTCACCGAGGTCCTCCGTGCCCTGCCCGACCACCCGCTCGCTCATGCCGACCACGGTAGCCGAGTTGCCCCCTTCCCTCATAGTGAGGTAACCTCAGCACCACGAACAGACCTGAGATGAAAGGGGACCGCATGGACACCCCGACGACCTCCCCCAAGCCCGGCGGCGGGCACGGACCCCGCCGCATCGACCCGCGTGACCGCGCCCAGCTCGCCGAGAGCCCCGTGAGCGCCCGCCGGGTCATCGCCTACTTCCGTCCCTACCGCTGGCAGGTCGCCGCGGTCGTGGCGCTCATCGTGGCCAGCTCGCTGATCTCGATGGCCTCTCCCTTCCTCCTGCGCACCGTCATCGACGACGCGCTCCCCCACCAGGACGTGCGCCTGCTGCTGCTCGCCGTCGGCGGCATGCTGCTCGTCACCATCGCGACCGCCCTCATCGGCGTGCAGCAGACGTGGATCTCCACGCGCGTCGGGCAGGCGGTCATGCACCGGCTGCGCACCGACGTCTTCACGCACCTGCAGCGGCAGGCGATGAGCTTCTTCACCCGCACCCGCTCCGGCGAGATCACCTCGCGCGTCACTCAGGACATCGCCGGCATGCAGTCGGTCGTGACGAGCACGGCCGTCTCGATCGCCTCCAACCTCACGACCGCCGTCGCCACCGCGGTCGCCATGGCCGCCCTCAGCTGGCGGCTGTCCCTGCTCTCCCTGCTGGTCCTGCCCCCGGCGATCTGGACCACCCGCAAGGTGGCCCTCGCCCGGCGCGAGATCACCTCACGGCGGCAGCGTCGCCTGTCCGACCTGCAGGCCCAGGTCACCGAGGAGCTCTCGGTCAGCGGCGCGCTGCTCTCCAAGACCCTCGGCACGGCCGAGCGCGGAGCCCGTGAGTTCACCGAGACCTCGACCGACCTCGTCGGCCTCGAGGTGCGCAGCGAGCTGGCCGGGCGCTGGCGGATGGCGACGATGTCGATCGTCTTCGCCGCGATCCCGGCCCTGATCTACCTCGCCGCCGGCTTCCCCGCGACGAGCGGCGGCATGACCATCGGCACGATCATCGCCTTCACGACGCTGCAGTCGGGCATCTTCCGGCCGATCATGGGACTGCTCAACGTCGGCGCCTCGTGGGTGGCCTCGATGGCCCTCTTCAGCCGGGTCTTCGGCTACCTCGACCTCGAGCCCGAGGTCGTCGCCCCGGCCGACCCGGTGGACCTCGACCCCGCGACCGTGCGCGGCGACGTGCGCATCGAGGGCGTCTCCTACCGCTATCCCGACGGCCACCGGCTCGCCCTGGCCGACGTCCACGCGACGGTCCCCGCCGGCGCCCACCTCGCGCTCGTCGGCGCCACCGGCAGCGGCAAGTCGACCCTCGCCTCGCTCCTCGTGCGCCTCGCGGACCCGAGCGCCGGGCGGATCACCGTCGACGGGGTGGACCTGCGCGACCTCGACCCGCGCACCCTCACCCACATCGTCGGCATCGTCACCCAGGAGACCTACCTCGCCCACGACACGATCCGCGCCAACCTCCTGCTGGCCGACCCCGACGCGAGCGAGGCCCGGCTGTGGCAGGCCCTGGCCACCGCCCAGGCGGCCGATCTCGTCGCCGCCCTGCCCGACGGTCTCGACACGGTCGTCGGCGCGCGCGGGCACCGCTTCTCCGGTGGGGAGAAGCAGCGGATCGCCATCGCCCGCACCCTGCTGCGCGACCCGGCCGTCCTCGTCCTCGACGAGGCGACGAGCGCCCTCGACAACGACACCGAGCGTGAGCTGCAGGCCGCCCTCGACGCGCTGGCCCGCGGCCGGACGACGATCACCATCGCCCACCGGCTGAGCACCATCGAGTCCGCGGACGAGATCCTCGTGCTCGCGGGCGGGCGGGTCGCCGAGCGGGGCGAGCACCTCGCCCTGCTCGCCCGGGGCGGCGCCTACGCCCGGCTCGCCGGAGAGGAACCTCGGCAGGGTGACCACCGGGATGCCGAGGTCGCCCTCACCGCATGAGGTGCGGGGCTCCCCCTTCGCCACTGCCCCGCCTGCGGACTCCAGAAGGGCGAACTGCGCAAGACCCTGGGGTCTTGCGCAGTTGACAGGTCGCCACTCTGCAAAACCCTAGGGTCTTGCAGAGTTCTCGGGCTCAGTCCTTGGTGAACTGGTCCTTGGTGCGGGTCATGTCCTTGTGGTCCTTGGCCCAGGCGTCCTCGTAGGTCGGAGCCGTGCCGCCCAGGCGGGCGGGCTGGAAGCGCAGCTCGTCGCCCGTCAGGGGCGGGTAGGCGGCGATGGTCTCGTCGAGGAGCTGCTTCATCACCTCGCGCAGCCGCTCGGTGACCTCGTTGACGTCGTCGTCGGGCCCGACGTGGATCGGGTCGCCGATGGTGATGTGGATCGGGAAGTTGGTGCGCCCCAGACGCTTGGGCACGTCCTTGGTCCAGATCCGGTGCGCGCCCCACACGATCGTCGGGAGGATCGGCACGCCCGCCTCCTGCGCCATCCGGGCGGTGCCGCTCTTGAGCTCCTTGATCTCGAAGGAGCGCGACATCGTCGCCTCGGGGTAGACCCCGACGACCTCGCCGTCCTTGAGCTTGGCCACGGCCTCCTTGAAGGCAGCCCCACCCGCATGCCGGTCGACCGGGATGTGCTTCAGCCCCCGCATGAAGAACCCGGCCACCTTGTGCTGCCAGATCGACTTCTTCGCCATGAAGCGCACCCAGCGCTGGCTGCGGCGTGCTCCCAGCCCGGCGAGGACGAAGTCGATGTAGCCGGTGTGGTTGATCGCCATGACCGCACCGCCACGCTTGGGAACGTTGCGGTCGCCCTTGATGGTGAAGCGGTAGCCGTTGATGAGGAAGATGGTCCGCGCGACGATGATGATCGCGCGGTACAGGGGCTCGGGTCGGCGCATGACTGCAGCCTACGGTCTCGTAGGTCGCCGGAGCAGGCGCGGACCGATTGGTCCGCGCCACACCGGTGATGGGAAGATCCACCCCATGACCGAGCACTCCCCCGCCCCCGACGCAGCCCGCATCCCGGACCGTCCCTCGCTGGACGGCCTCGAGGACACGTGGGGCGCCGTATGGCGTGAGCAGGACACCTACGCCTTCGACCGCGAAGGCGCCCGGGAGCAGGTCTTCTCCATCGACACCCCGCCGCCGACTGCCAGCGGGTCGCTGCACATGGGGCACGTCTTCAGCTACACGCACACCGACTGCATGGCCCGCTACAAGCGCATGCGCGGGCTCAACGTCTTCTACCCGATCGGCTGGGACGACAACGGCCTGCCGACCGAGAAGCGGGTGCAGAACTACTACGGCGTGCGCGGCGACTCCTCGCTGCCCTACGACCCGGACTTCACGCCCCCCTTCGAGGGCACGACGAAGACCATCAAGGCCGCGGACCAGGTCCCGATCAGCCGGCAGAACTTCATCGAGCTGTGCGACGAGCTGACGGTCAAGGACGAGGAGGCCTTCGAGTCCCTCTTCCGCCGCCTCGGCTTCAGCCTCGACTGGAACATCCAGTACCGCACCATCGACGACCGCTCCCGCGCGACGGCGCAGACCGCCTTCCTGCGCAACCTCGCCCGCGGCGAGGCCTACACCGCCGAGGCCCCCGGCCTGTGGGACGTGACCTTCCAGACCGCCGTCGCGCAGGCCGAGCTCGAGGCCCGCGACTACCCGGGCGCCTACCACCGCGTCGCCTTCCACGGCGCCGACGGCCCGGTCCACATCGAGACCACCCGTCCCGAGCTGCTGCCGGCCTGCGTCGCCCTCATCGCCCACCCCGACGACGAGCGGTACCAGGGCCTCTTCGGCTCCACCGTCACCTCCCCCCTCTTCGGGGTCGAGGTGCCCGTCGTCGCCCACCCGTCCGCGGAGATGGACAAGGGCGCCGGCATCGCGATGTGCTGCACCTTCGGTGACCTCACCGACGTCATCTGGTGGCGCGAGCTGCAGCTGCCGACCCGCTCCGTCGTCACCCGCGCCGGCCGGATCCTCGGCGAGACGCCCGAGTGGATCCAGAGCGAAGGGGGTGCCGCCACCTTCGCGGAGATGTCCGGCAAGACCGTGCACTCCGCCCGCGAGGTCGTCGTCGAGGCGCTGCGCGCCTCGGGCGACCTCGACGGCGAGCCCCAGAAGACGCAGCGCAAGGCCAACTTCTACGAGCGGGGCGAGAAGCCCCTAGAGATCGTCACCTCGCGCCAGTGGTACATCCGCAACGGCGGCCGCGACGCCGAGCTCAACCAGGCATTGCAGGCCCGCGGCGACGAGATCGACTTCCACCCCGACTTCATGAAGTCGCGCTACAAGAACTGGGTGGCCGGGCTCAACGGCGACTGGCTGATCTCGCGCCAGCGCTTCTTCGGCATCCCGATCCCCGTCTGGTACGCCCTCGACGGCGATGGCCAGCCGCAGTACGACAGCCCGCTCGTGCCGACCGAGGAGCAGCTGCCGGTCGACCCGATGGCGCACGTGCCCGCCGGCTACACCGAGGACCAGCGCGACCAGCCCGGCGGCTTCACCGGCGACCCCGACGTCATGGACACCTGGGCGACCTCCTCGCTCACGCCGCAGATCGCCGGCGACTGGCTCGCGGGCGAGCGCGGCGAGAGCGACCTCTTCGGCAAGGTCTTCCCGATGGACGTGCGCCCGCAGGGCCACGACATCATCCGCACCTGGCTCTTCGCGACCGTGGTGCGCGCGCACTTCGAGCACGGCACCGCCCCGTGGAAGAACGCCGCGATCTCCGGGTGGATCCTCGACCCCGACCGCAAGAAGATGAGCAAGTCGAAGGGCAATGTCGTCACGCCCGAGGACGTCGTCGTCGAGCACAGCGCCGATGCCGTGCGCTACTGGGCCGCCTCGGGCCGACTCGGCACCGATGCCGCCTACGACACCGGCCAGATGAAGATCGGCCGCCGCCTGGCGATCAAGCTGCTCAACGCCAGCAAGTTCGCCCTCGGCTTCGGCGAGCCCGAGCTCGACGACCGCCAGGGGCTGGCCTCGGTGATCACCGAGCCGCTCGACCGGGCGATGATCGCGGCCCTGCAGCAGGTCGTGGGCGATGCGACCAGCGGCTTCGAGGCGTGGGACTACACCCGCTCGCTCGACGTCACCGAGACCTTCTTCTGGACCTTCTGCGACGACTACATCGAGCTGGTCAAGGACCGCGCGCACGGCGGTGACCCGTCGGCGCGCGCCGCGCTGCGACTGGCACTGTCGGTCCTGCTGCGACTGCTCGCGCCCTTCCTCCCCTACGCGACCGAGGAGGTCTGGTCGTGGTGGCAGGAGGGCTCGGTGCACCGCGCGACATGGCCCGAGGCGAGCGAGCTGGCCCTGGCCGACGCCGGTGACCCGCACGTCCTCGCGGCCGTCGGCACGGCCCTGAGCCAGGTGCGCAAGGCCAAGTCCGACGCCAAGGTCGGCATGCGCAGCGAGATCACCTCGGCCACGCTCGTCGCCCCGGCCGCGACCGCCGAGCGGGTGCGCGCCGGCGAGGCCGACCTGCGGGCCGCGGGCCGCCTGACGGGGAGCTTCGACTACGCGGAGGGCGACGAGGTCGTCCTGCGCGACGTCGAGCTCATCCCCTTCGTCAAGCCGCCGAAGAACTGACGACCTGATGACGCAGGGCCCGCCTCCCCGAGGGATGCGGGCCCTGCGTCATCAGATGGTGTCGGCGTCCGCCCCGCGCAGCAGGTCGGTCGAGGGCTCGGGCGCCAGCCGGGGCACCCGCCAGGCGGCCGTGGCCGCCGACCCGTCGAGCACACGTCGGTGACCGGTCGGCTGGACGAGGATCCACGGCACGGCCCAGCCGCCCAGGCGCAGTCGGCGGGTGGCGAAGGCGTCCTCCTCGAGCACCTGCACCGAGCCGCTCGCCGGCTCGTAGACGTGGAGCACGTCCGGCCGCTCGCCCGGGAGCACGAGCGTGACGTGCCGAGGCAGCAGGCGGCTGCCGACGTAGAGCGCGGCCGGCTCCCCGTCGACGACGAGGTCGAGCAGCCGTCGGTAGCGGGCGCGCAGCGACTCCTCGGAGTGGGCTCGCACGGAGATGATCCGATAGCGCGTGCCCGGCCGGGAGCCGCCGTACTCGAGCTCGTGCGCGAGGCCCCACGGGGGCGTGCCGAGCGCCTGGGGCCACGCGAGGGTGAAGCCGCCGCCGGGGCCGCGCCAGCCGTTGGTGCGAGCGTGGACGACCCGCTCCCAGGCCGCGAAGCGCTCCGCTGCGGTGGCGCCCTCGACGCCGGGCACGGGGTGCCCCTCACCGGTGGTGACCCAGCGGGCGAAGGGAGTGTCGACGAGCATCCGGGCGACCGTCGCGCACGCGGACCCGCACGTCGTCGGGCTCTGCTGCCGTGGCCCGGACGATCCCTGCACGAGGCGGAAGGGGGCGGTCACACCGACATCCTGTCAGGCTTCGAGACGGCCGCGAACGGCCTCAGGGTCCTGCCCTTCGAGACGGTCGCTTCGCGACCTCCTCAGGGACCGGTGGGAGGTCAGGCGGAGCGCTTGTGCTTGCGCTTGCCGCTCTCCTCGTGGCGCACGATCGTCGGCAGGACGTTGTCGCGCACGACCTCGGCGCTGACGACGATCTGCTTGATGCCGTCGTCGCTCGGGGTGTCGAACATGACCGGCATGAGGACCTCCTCCATGATCGCGCGCAGGCCACGGGCTCCCGTGCCGCGGGCGATGGCGGAGTCGGCGATCGCCTCGAGGGCGTCGTCGGTGAACTCCAGCTCGACGCCGTCGATCTCGAACATCTTGCGGTACTGCTTGACGAGGGCGTTCTTGGGCTCGGCGAGGATCTGCACGAGCGCCTCGCGGTCGAGCGGGGTGACCGTCGTGATGATCGGCAGGCGGCCGATGAACTCGGGGATGAGGCCGAACTTCATCAGGTCCTCGGGCATGACGTCGGTGATCGCCTCGGCGAGGTCGGTCGCCTTGTGCAGCTCGGAGCCGAAGCCCAGGCCCTTCTTGCCGACACGCGACTCGATGATCTTCTCCAGGCCGGCGAAGGCGCCGCCGACGATGAAGAGCACGTTGGTCGTGTCGATCTGGATGAACTCCTGGTGCGGGTGCTTGCGCCCGCCCTGCGGGGGCACCGACGCCGTCGTGCCCTCGAGGATCTTCAGCAGTGCCTGCTGCACGCCCTCGCCGGAGACGTCACGGGTGATCGAGGGGTTCTCCGACTTGCGGGCGACCTTGTCGATCTCGTCGATGTAGATGATCCCCTGCTCGGCCTTCTTCGTGTCGTAGTCGGCAGCCTGGATGAGCTTGAGGAGGATGTTCTCGACGTCCTCGCCGACGTAGCCGGCCTCGGTCAGGGCGGTCGCGTCGGCGATCGCGAAGGGGACGTTGAGCATGCGGGCGAGGGTCTGCGCGAGATAGGTCTTGCCGCAGCCGGTCGGGCCGATGAGCAGGATGTTGGACTTCGCGATGTCGACATGGTCCTCGTCGCGCTTGGCGACCGCGCCCTCGTCGGCCTGGATCCGCTTGTAGTGGTTGTAGACGGCGACGGCGAGCGCCTTCTTCGCCGTGTCCTGACCGATGATGTAGGTCTCGAGGAAGTCGTAGATCTCGCGCGGCTTGGGCAGCTCGTCCAGGCCGAGGTCACCCGAGTCGGTGAGCTCCTCCTCGATGATCTCGTTGCACAGGTCGATGCACTCGTCGCAGATGTAGACGCCGGGCCCGGCGATGAGCTTCTTCACCTGCTTCTGGGACTTGCCGCAGAAGGAGCACTTGAGCAGGTCGCCGCTCTCTCCGACTCGTGCCACGTCAGGTGTCCTCTCGATCCCGGGTCGACCACGTGGGTCGCGTGCCTCGACCGTACCCAAGTGGGTGCCGGTCGTCTCCCATTGGACACCGACCGACGGGGGCGCGTCGCGCCGTTCCGCTGACAGCGCAACCGCCCGCCCCGCCCCACCGCCCGTCAGTCGTCGGCCTCGTCGTCGTCCCGCATGATCTGCGCGATGCCCACGACGAGCGCCAGGACGATCGAGAGGCACAGCCACGCGGCCTCGCGAGGCCGCCACCACCCGTCGGAGTCCTCGTCGGACGTCGGCGCTGACGAAGGGGAGGCCGCCACCGGTGTCGTCCCGGCACCGAGCCGCTCCTCGACGTCGGCGACCGTGACCGCACCCTGCGGGGCGTCCGAGGGCAGCACCGTCGTCCCGCCGCACAGCTCGACCCGCCAGGCGTCGCCCGCACGCGTGGCCAGCACCAGGTACTCCCGCCCGACTGCCAGACGCACGCCGCACGAGGCGGAGTCGTCGCGGCTGACGACGGTCACCCGCTGCTGCCCGGGTCCCTTCCACTCCCTTCGCACGACGACGTCGTAGCGCGAGCCGGCCATCCCGTCGGCACTCGTGTGCTCGTCGCGGGCGGCGATGTCGACCCGCGCGACGAGCGCGGCGCGATCGACCAGACGTGCCGGGCTGCTGACGGCGCACGAGCATGCCTGTGCCGCGGGCGCGGTGAGGACCACGACCGGCAGGGCCAGCAGGGCCGCCAGGAGCGGCAGGAGCAGACGTCGCATGGCCCTTGGACGTCCCGCGCTCCCGGTCGGTTCCACGTCCGGCGAGACAGGTCTCGGGGGTCGTCCCGGGACACGACGCAGGGCCCCGGAGATCGTTCTCCGGGGCCCTGCGGTCGTGGTGGCTCGGTCGCCGTGGTCAGTCCTCGATCGAGGCCTTGCGCGGGGTGAGCACCTCGTCGATGAGGCCGTAGTCCTTGGCCTCCTGCGCCGAGAGGATCTTGTCGCGCTCGATGTCCTCGCGCACCTCCTCGGCCGTCTTGCCGGAGTGCTTGGCCCAGGTCTCCTCGAGCCAGGTGCGCATGCGCAGCACCTCGTTGGCCTGGATCTCGATGTCGGAGGCCTGGCCGTACTCACCGCCGGCGAGCGCCGGCTGGTGGATGAGGATGCGGCTGTTGGGCAGAGCGAAGCGCTTGCCCGGGGCGCCGGCACCGAGGAGCACCGCCGCCGCCGACGCGGCCTGACCGATGACGAAGGTCTGGATGTCGGGGCGGATGTACTGCATCGTGTCGTAGATCGCCGTCATGGCGGTGAAGGAGCCGCCGGGGCTGTTGATGTACATGAGGATGTCGCGCTCGGGCTCCATCGACTCCAGCACGAGCAGCTGGGCGATGATGTCGTCCGCGGAGGCGTCGTCGACCTGCACGCCGAGGAAGATGATCCGGTCCTCGAAGAGCTTGGTGTACGGGTCCATCCGCTTCATGCCGTAGGAGGTGCGCTCCTCGAAGTTCGGCAGGATGTAGCGGCTGGACGGCCCGGGACGAAGGGGGGCCGAGCCCGGCTGGTGGGTACGCAGCTGTGCGTCGAAGTTCATGGTGTCTCCTGGAAGGCTCGGGGTCGGCTCAGTCGCTGATCGGGTTGTCGGTCGGGCGACCGGCCTGGTCGGAGCGCTCGAAGACGTGGTCGACGAAGCCGTACTCCTTGGCCTCCTGGGCGCCGAACCAGCGATCGCGGTCGGAGTCCTTGTGGATCTGCTCGACGGTCTGGCCGGTGTGCTCGGCGATGAGCTCGGCCATCTGCGTCTTGACGAAGAGCATCTGCTCGGCCTGGATCTTGATGTCCGAGGCGGTACCGCCGATGCCGCCGGAGGGCTGGTGCATCATGACCCGCGCGTGCGGGGTCGCGTAGCGCTTGCCCTTCGTGCCGGCCGACAGCAGGAACTGGCCCATCGAGGCGGCCAGACCCATCGCGACCGTCGCGACGTCGTTGGGGATCCACTTCATCGTGTCGAAGATCGCCATGCCGGCGGAGATCGAGCCACCGGGGCTGTTGATGTACAGCCAGATGTCCTTCTCGGGGTCCTCCGCCGCGAGGAGCAGCATCTGGGCGGCGATGGCGTTGGCGTTGTCGTCACGCACATCGGAGCCGAGGAAGATGATGCGCTCCTTGAGGAGGCGCTGGTAGATGTGGTCGTCGAGACCCATCCCGCCCTGCGGGCCGGCTGCGACGATCTCGCTGCTGTTGCTCACGCTCACTCGCTTCTCCGCCGTGTCGGCGGTTGCTCTCGTGTTCACGACTTTCACTGACCCTAACGCCCGCTCCCCGCGCATGTTTCCCGCCTCCCGGCCGTGTTCGCCGTGAGCGCAACACCATGGCGAAGGGGGGGAGCTCACCCCTTCGCCGGCGTCACCAGGAGCGAGAGGCCGGCGAAGCCCTCGAGCTCGACGTGGAAGCCGTGGAGCTGGTCGACCTCGCCGAAGGTCGAGCCGTCGCCCATGTCCATCAGGCGCGAGCCGGGCTCGAGGTGCTCGCTGATGACGGTGCCGCTGATCGGCTCCCCGCTGAAGTTGAGCACCGTCACCTGCAGCTGACCGGGGACCTGCTCGTAGTCGTGCACCATGACGAGCATCGACCGGTGCGCCACGTCGGGCACGTCGACCTGCCGGGTCGTCGCGATGGCGAAGTAGCCGCGCAGGTGGAGCAGGTCCTTCAGCCGCCGGACGAAGGAACGCGGGTCCTGCAGCTGGGCGTCGATCGGGCCGTAGAGCGTCCGGGCCCGCGGCATGCCGGAGGCGGACCCGGTCGCCTCCGGAGCGACGTCGAGCAGGTCGTAGGCCGGCCGGTGGACCCAGCGGGTGTCGCCCTCGCGCAGCAGGGGCTCGATCTCGTCGGCGGGGATCGGCAGCGCGCCGACGAGGTCCCACCCCGACAGGGCGAAGACGCCCGGCTGCAGGGCGTTGAACATCGCGAGCAGCAGGTGCGCCCGCGTCACGCGCTCGACGTCCTCGTCGGTGAGCGCGTCGAGGTCGCGCAGACCGAGGGCGGCGGTGATGACGGACGCGGTCGTCGAGGCGATGCCGTTGGTCGTGAAGACGAGGTTGTAGGGCGCCGCGTCGCCGGTGAGGGCCTCGGTCAGCTCCTGCCGGATCGTGGCGGCCAGGTCCTCGCCGGTGACTTCCTCGCCCCGGAAGTCGTAGGTGTCCTCGCGGTGCCGGCTGGCGAAGTGGACGAGCTCGTAGGTCATCTCGTCGTGGTTCTGCAGCGCGTGGACGAGACCGGCCGCGTCGACACCGAGCTCGTGGGCCTGCCGCAGGGTCAGCCGGAGGAACTCGGTGTCGCCGGTCGCGAGGGCGTGGTGGTAGGCGGGCCGGTTGACGAAGTCGTAGGACAGGTCGGCGCCGCCTGCGGCGGTGTCGCGGATGTCCTCGATCGAGAGGTTGAGCTCCTGGAAGGTGAAGCCGCCGACCTTGCGCACCATCGACCCGATGAGCTGGTTGGCCGCCTGCGACAGCGGGTGCCCCTCGGACCACGCCGGGCCCTCGAGCGTGCGCTCGACGCCGAGGAATCCGTTGGCGTCCAGGCGCAGACCGCCGGAGCCGAGGTCGCCGAGGCTGTGCAGCGCGTCGCCGATGACGAGTCGCATCCCGGCGAAGGTGGGGTCGAGCCAGTTGATCGACGGCTGCCCCTCCTTGAAGTAGTGCAGGTAGACCCAGCGGCGGGCCACCCCGTCGGGGCCGGTCACCGGGGCGGTCACCGACCAGTTGGTGTCCTTGAGGCCGGGCACGTGGAAGATCACCCGCTGCATCTCGCCGACGATGAGCCCGGCATCGGCCAGGGCCGCCTCGGCGGCCGCGTCGAGGTTGACCGAGTCGCGTCCCTCGGGCACGTCGGGCAGCAGGTGCCAGTCCTCCTGCGGGATGGCGACCATGTGGTAGATCCCGGGGTAGTCGTCGACGCCCATCTCGGCAAGCCGGAAGTCGGCGCCCTTGCCCGTGTGCCCGGGCACGATGTCGTCGATGACCGTGCCGTCGTGGTCGGCCGCGACCTGGCACATCTCGCGGTAGTCGTCCTCGCTGCCGAAGAGCTCGTCGATGTGCGTGCCCACCCGGTCGAAGTGCCCGTCGACGCTCGGGGTCGGGCTCCAGCCCGACAGCCCACCGGCCCGCTTGACCGGCCCGGTGTGCAGCGCGTGGATGCCGATCTCCTGGAAGGTCTGCCACAGGACCGGGTCGGCGAGCGAGGCGAGGAAGGAGGTGCCCGGGCGGGTGATCATCGAGATCGGGTAGGCGGTGAACCACACCGACGCCGTCTGCACGGCCGCCCGGGGGTCGGGCTGGGCGAAGGGGTTCTGCCACATCGACCCCTGCCCGGTGAACTGCGCCGCGATCTCCTTGGCGTCCTGGAGCATCGACTGCCCCCGCAGCCACTCGACGTAGACGGGGTTGGACCCCAGCGGCTCCCCCGAGCGCACCTGCGCTGCCGAGGGAGCGCCCTGCGGACGCAGCCGGGCACGGGGCCGCAGCGCCCGCGGGCGGGCGGGGAAGAAGACCTGCGCGAAGTTGGGCTCACCCGGGTCCTCGACCTCGAGGGCCTCGACCTCGACGGCCTGGTCAGCGGGCACCTGGTCGCGATCGCTCATGTCCGCCAACGCTACGACGTGGCGGTGCCCTCCGCCGCGCCGGTGCTGCCCTCGGCCGACGCACCCGCCGGCGGGTCGAAGTCCCCGGCGTCACCGGTCGGCGCACCCAGGTGCTCACGGGCCCATCGCGGGACGACGAAGAGCGCCTCGGCCTCGGCCGTCACCCGTCCCTGCGGGTCGACGATCTCGCCGCTGGCGAAGACCTTCCACCCCTCGAGCCGGTCGACGCGGGCGCGGCAGACGTGGTCGGTCCCCAGGAGCGTCGGCCGACGGTAGGTGGTGTTGAGGTAGGCCGTCAGGCCGGGCACCCTGCGCCGGGCCGCGGCCGTGCCGAGGACCTGGTCGAGGACCGAGGCGACGAAGCCCCCGTGCACGCACCCGGGCGGGCCCTCGTAGGCGGCGCCGAGGGAAAAGGTGCACGCCACTCCCCCTTCGTCATCGGTCATGACGAGGGGCGCGGCGATCGGGTTGCGCATGCCGACCATGGGGTTGGCGTGGTCGCGCAGGCGACCGTCGCTGCTCGTCTCGACGCCGAGCGGACCCTTCTGTGCACGCCCGAGCAGCCGGGCGACGAGCCCGTCGACCTCGGCCGCGACCTCGCGGAGCACCGGGCCCTCGTGACGGGTGCGCACGGTGGCGTCGACGAGCCGACCGACGGCACGGGCGAGGTCGCCCTGCGCCCGCTCGAGCTCGGCCAGGGCCTGCGGGTCCTCGACGGGGAAGGGCGAGGGGAACGTGCCGTCCGTCATGCGTCCTCCTCGATGCGATACGTGAACGTCCCGGCATATTCGTAGATGCGCCCGACGGGCGGGAGGTCCATTGCGAACTCCACGCGCTGACCGTCGCCGACGCTGCGCTCGCGCAACCGGATGCGGGGCGCCACCCACTCCGGCAGCCGCAGCCGCAGGCCCCCGAGGCGGATGCCGACGGCGATGCTCTGCAGCTCGAGCGTCGACTCCACGACCCGGACGGCGAACTCCGCCGCGACGACCGGCGGCCGGCCGACGCGGTCGACGACGGTGCCCCGCGAGGTCGCCCGGACGGCGTCGTGCATCGTGAAGGCGCCGGCCGGCAGGTCGAAGCGGCGGATGGCGACGGCGGTTCCCTCGACGGTGCGGTTCTCGATGCGGAACGGCACGCGCTTGTCGGGATCGCGCAGGAAGACCGTCTCCAGCCGTTCGACGCCGCCGTTCCCGAAGTCGATGCGGTAGCGGTCGAGATAGAGCATCGCGTCGGGCGAGTTGGCCTTCGCGCCGAAGCCGTTGTCGGTCAGC
>ERZ500994.85-NODE-85-length-30206-cov-12.527744_pt1 | contig 30206 bp, 24 predicted proteins | sample MGYA00248878_ERZ500994 | MGnify/ENA primary metagenome ERZ500994 (study PRJEB25958, sample SAMN03398533) | human skin metagenome | study: EMG produced TPA metagenomics assembly of the Human Skin Microbiome Metagenome (human skin metagenome) data set. | reverse complement strand
CTCCCGCGTTCGGGAGAGGATGGCGCATCACAAGCCGACTCTCCCGAGCAAGGTCTGCACAACCTGCCGGCGGAGCTGCGTCCGGCGGTGGCCGCCGACGAGGGCTGGGCCTTCGTGCGCGCGGACCTCGGCCAGGTCGAGCCCCGGGTGCTCGCCGCCGTCTCGCGCGACGAGGCCTTCGCCGCGGCGACCCGCGAGGACGACCTCTACGCCCCGGTCGCGCAGCGCCTCGGCGTCGAGCGCTCCGTCGCCAAGATCGCGGTGCTCGCGGCGATGTACGGCCAGCGCTCGGGGCCGGCAGCCGAGGCTCTCAAGGGACTGGAGCGCACCTACCCGGTCGCGATGGCGCACCTGCAGCGCGCGCAGGACGCGGGTCGGCGCGGCGAGCCGGTGCGCACCCACGGTGGCCGGCTCGTGCGCACCGACTTCCCGGGCGGCGGCGATGACGAGGCACGCGAGGGCCTGGCCGCCGCCCGTGGGCGCTTCGCGCGCAATGCCGTCATCCAGGGCTCGGCCGCCGAGCTCTTCAAGGCATGGGCGGCGACGGTGCGCGTCGCGGTCCGCCCGCTGCAGGGACGCATCGTGCTCTGCCTGCACGACGAGCTGCTCGTCCACGTGCCGCTGGAGTACGCCGAGGAGGCGGCGGCACTCGTCGACCGCGCGCTGACCGACGCGGCCCGGCGCTGGCTCGGCGGCGAGCAGGTGCGCTTCGTCGCCGACACCTCGGTCGTGCGCCGGTGGTCGGAGGCGAAGTAGCGGCTACTGCTCCGAGTCGTCGACCGTGCGCAGGAAGTCCTCGAACTCCGCGCCGAGCTCGTCCGCGGAGGGCAGCTTCTCCCCTTCGCCGGCAAGCAGGCTGGGCCGCTCGAGGCCCCGCAGGTGCACGTCGTACTGGCGCTCGAGCGCCTGGACGGCCTCGCGGACCTCGTCGTTGTCCTCGATCTCGCGCTCGATCTGCATGCGCCCCTCGCGCGCGGCCTCGGCGAGCGCGTCGTTGGGCAGGTTGAGACCCGTGCAGTCGACGATCGCGTTGAGCGCCGTGAGCGCACCGTCGTGGAAGGTCGACTGCGCGAGGTAGTGCGGCACGTGGATGCTGAAGCCGACGGCATCGCGCCCGCTCTCGCCCAGGCGCATCTCGAGCAGGGCCGCCAGGGAGGCGGGCACCTGGACGGTGCCGAAGACCGGCTTGTGCTCGCCGATGAGGCGCTCGTCGGAGCCGTGGACGGTCATGCCGACCGGGCGGCTGTGCGGCACGGCCATGGGGATGCCGTGCGCGTGCGTCGCCAGGCTGATGCCGATCTCGTCCATGAGACGGATGACCGACTCGACGACGGCCTCCCACCGGTAGTCGGGCTCGGGGCCGGTGAGGATGTAGTAGGTCTGCCCGTCGCGGTCGAGCAGGTGGTAGAGCAGCAGCGCCGGGTCCGCGTAGTCGGTGTAGCGGTTGGCGTCGAAGGTGATGACCGGCCGGCGGCTGCGGTAGTCGATGAGCGAGTCGACGTCGAAGGACGCGACGACGGTCGGGTCGCCCGCCTCGAGGAGGTGGTCGACGAGCAGGCGCTGGGCCATGCCGGCGTCGAAGAAGCCGTCGAAGGCAACGATCATCGGCCCGGGCTGGAGCAGCGCGGGGTCGGTGTCGACCTCGTAGCGGTAGAGGCGCTCGGTCACGTCAGGTCCTCCTGGTCGGTGAAGCACTCATTGTGGCAACGACGCATGCGCCGGGACCATTCCCCCGCAAGGGATCACGCCCGGTGGCTACCGCTCGATCGCGGCGATCGCCGCCCGCACCCGCTTGGCCGAGACGGACTGCGCGGTGCCGATCGACTGGGCGAAGAGCGAGATGCGCAGCTCCTCGATCATCCACCCGATGGCGACGACGTCGGCGGAGCGGCGCCGCAGGGGCGGCAGCGCGTCGAGCAGGTCGGCATAGGCCTCCTCGACGCCGTCGACGACCTCCTGGTGGGTGCCGTCGCGGCGCGGGTTGTCCGCAGCCCGCTCCAGGCGAAGGGAGATCCCGCGCAGGTAGCGCCGCAGGTCGGGCAGCCGGGCCAGCCCGGTGTCGGCGATGAAGCCGGGGCGCACGAGCCCGTCGAGCTGGGCCCGCACGTCGGCGACGGTCGTCGCGACCGCGGGCGCGCTCATCCGGTCGAGGGTGGCGATGATCTCGGTGCGCTGGCCGAGCACCGGCTCGACCTCGGAGACGGCGGTGAGCACCCGCTGGGCGACGTGCGTGCGGGTCGCGGCGAGCGCCGCGTCGAAGGCCGCGCGCGTGCGCACCGGCCCCGTGACGTGCTGGGTGACGATGTCGTCGACGGCGGCGGCGAGCGCGTCGTCGAGCAGCTTCGGGACGGAGCCGTGGGGGTTGTCGGCGAGGGCGAGCTTCTGCGCATTGGTCAGCCGGGCGAGCACCCGCTTCCACGGCGGGGTGGTGCCGAGGAGGAGCAGGCGGCGCACGCCGGCGGTGTGGGCCGCGACGGCCTGCTGCTCGTCGGGCAGCACGCGGATGGCGACGCTGCTCCCTTCGTCCACGAGGGCCGGGTAGCCGACGACGGTGTGCTTGCCGGTCTTCGTCGTGAAGGTCTCGGGCAGCTCGTCGAGGTCCCACGTCGTCAGACCGGTGCGCTCGATGGAGGCACCCGCGCGCGACATGCCCTGCTGGACGTGGCCGGCGAGGCTCTCGCGCAACGCCTCGAGGTCCTTGCCCCGGCCGAGTCGACGACGCCGAGAGTCCTCGACGGCGAAGGTGACGCGCAGGTGGTCAGGCACCTTGGACCAGTCCCACTCCCCCTCGACGATGCGGATGCCGGCCCGGCGCCCGAGCACGCTCGACAGCTGCTCGGTGATCGAGGTGCCGGCGGCGGGGTCGAGCTCGGCGAGCGCGGCACGGGCGTGGTCGGGCGCGGGCACGAGGTGGCGGCGGGTGGCCTTGGGCAGCGACTTGATGAGCGCCGTGACGAGGTCGGCGCGCAGCCCGGGCACCTGCCAGTCGAAGCCCTCGGCGGTCAGCTGGTTGAGCAGCGCGACGGGCACGTGGACGGTGACGCCGTCGTCCTCGGTGCCGGGCTCGAACTGGTAGGTGACGACGAGCTCGAGCCCGTCGGTGCGCCAGCGGCGGGGGTAGTCGCGTCCGTCGACCTGCTCGGCGTCGTCGCGGGTGAGCAGCTCCTCGGTGAGGGTGAGCAGCTCGGGCTGCTCGTGGCGAGCTGTCTTCCACCAGCTGTCGAAGTGCGCCCCGGAGACGATGGTGTCGGGCAGGCGGGCGTCGTAGAAGTCGACGACGTCCTGCTCGTCGACGAGCAGGTCGCGGCGGCGGGCGCGCTCCTCGAGCGCCTCGAGCCGGCGCACGAGCTTGCGGTTGGTCGCGAGGAACTCGTGCCGGCCGTCCCACTCCCCCTCGACGAGCGCGTGCCGGATGAAGAGCTCACGGCTCGTGACCGGGTCGATCTTGCCGTAGGAGACGGCGCGGCCGACGACGAGCGGCACCCCGAAGAGCGTGACCCGCTCGGTCGCCATGACCGACGCGGCCTTCTTGCTCCAGCGCGGCTCGGAGTAGGTCCGCTTGACGAGGTGCGCGCCGGCCCGCTCGGCCCACACGGGGTCGATGCGGGCGGTCGAGCGGGCCCACAGCCTGCTGGTCTCGACGAGCTCCCCCGCCATGACGAAGGGGGGTTGCCGCCGGAAGTTCGTCGTGCCGGGCTGGATGGAAAATCGGGCTCCCCGGGCACCGAGGTAGTCGCGCTTCTCCTCGTCGCGCAGACCGATGTGGCTGAGCAGCCCGGTGAGCAGGGCCTGGTGCACGCGGTCCCAGTCGGGCTCGGCGTCGGGTGCCGAGGTGCGCTGGCGGGTGTCGATCTTGCACTGCTTGGCCGCGCGCACGAGCTGGCTGTGCAGGTCCTGCCACTCGCGGGTGCGCAGGAAGTGGATGTACTCGCGCTTGCACATGCGGCGGAAGGCGCTGCCGGACAAGGCCTTCTGCTGGTCCTTGAGGTAGACCCAGAGGTTCCACCAGCTCGCGAAGTCGGACCCCTCCTGGCGGAAGCGCGCGTGCTGCTGGTCGGCCTGGGCCCGCTGCTCGGTCGGCCGCTCGCGGGGGTCCTGGATCGACATCGCGGCGACGATGACGAGGACCTCGGTGGTGCAGCCGAGACGGTCGGCCTCGATGAGCATGCGGCCCAGCTTGGGGTCGACGGGCAGCCGGGCGAGGGTCCGGCCGGTCGGGGTGAGGCGACGCGCCCCCTTCGCCCGGTGCTCCGTGTCGAAGGCCTGCAGCTCCTGCAGCAGGCGGACACCGTCGGTGACCTGACGGGAGTCCGGCGGCTCGACGAAGGGGAAGCGTGCGACGTCGCCCAGGCCCAGCGCGGTCATCTGGAGGATGACGCTCGCGAGGTTGGTCCGCAGGATCTCGGGGTCGGTGAACTCCGGCCGGGCCTCGAAGTCCTCCTGCGAGTACAGCCGGATGCACACGCCCTCGGCGACACGACCGCAGCGGCCGGCGCGCTGGTTGGCCGAGGCCTGCGAGATGCGCTCGATCGGCAGGCGCTGCACCTTGGTCCGCTGGTTGTAGCGGGAGATGCGCGCGGTGCCGGTGTCGATGACGTAGCGGATGCCCGGGACCGTCAGCGAGGTCTCGGCGACGTTGGTGGACAGCACGATCCGGCGCCCGGAGTGCGGGGCGAAGACGCGGTGCTGCTCGGCCGCGGAGAGCCTGGCGTAGAGCGGGATGATCTCGGTGTCCGGCAGGTTCATCCCGGTCAGGGCGTCCTGCGCGTCGCGGATCTCGCGCTCGCCGGAGAGGAAGACGAGGGCATCGCGCGGGCCGCCGGACTCGGGCTCGGTCCACAGCTCCTCGACCGCCCGGCAGAGGCCGGTCACCTGGTCGCCATCTCCATCGACTCTGCCGTCCTCGCCGTCTTCCTCTCCGAGGGGGCGGTAGCGCACCTCCACGGGGTAGGTGCGGCCGGAGACCTCGATGATCGGTGCGGGCTCGCCCTGCTCGTCGCTGAAGTGGGCGGCGAAGCGCTCCGGGTCGATCGTCGCCGAGGTGATGACGACCTTGAGGTCGGGGCGACGCGGCAGCAGCTGCTTGAGGTAGCCGAGGATGAAGTCGATGTTGAGCGAGCGCTCGTGCGCCTCGTCGATGATGATCGTGTCGTAGCGGCGCAGGTCGCGGTCGCGCTGCATCTCGCCCAGCAGGATGCCGTCGGTCATCACCTTGACCGCCGTGCTGTCGCTGCTGTGGTCGGCGAAGCGCACCTGGTAGCCGACGAGCCCACCGAGGTCGACCCGCAGCTCCTCGGCGATGCGCTCGGCCACCGAGCGGGCGGCGATGCGACGCGGCTGGGTGTGGCCGATCTGCCCCTCACGACCACGACCGATCTCGAGCGCGATCTTGGGCAGCTGGGTCGTCTTGCCCGACCCGGTCTCCCCCGCGACGATGACGACCTGGTGCTCGCGCATCGCCGCGGCGATGTCGTCCTTGCGGGCGACGACCGGCAGGTCCTCGGGGTAGTGCAGGTCCTCCGCCGCGATGGGCTCACGCAGGGCGGACTCGGACATGGGCGTCAGGATACGTGCTCCGCTAGAAGTCGATCGTCGTCACCGGACCGGTCGGCGTGCGCAGCGCAGCGTCGAGCGCCGCCACCGCCGCCGGGTCTCCTGTGACGTACCCGGCGGCCGCCCGGGCGGCGATTGTCTGCCCGCCCAGCCACACGGCACCGAGGTCGCCGATGTCGACCGTGACGTCGGCGGCGGCGTCGGTGCGCTCGAGGGCGCCGACACCGTCGCGTGCGGCGGTCCAGCGCCAGCGGCCGGCCTGCTCGGGCAGGATCGCGTCGCCGATCTCGACGACGACGTCGAGGTCGGCGGCGTGGCCGCGCTCGGCGACGGCCGTCGGCAGGTCGACGATGCGCAGCCAGAGGTTGTCGCTCGGCCCGCTTCCGCCGAGGGCGCGCGGCGAGGGCAGCCACTGCACGAGCGGGTCGTCGAGGGTGACCCAGTACTCCGTGCTGCCCATGAGGTCGAGGTCGACGAGCCGCTCGGCGAGCGCGAGCCGGGCCCCGACGTCGGTCGAGACGAGGAAGAAGACGCCCACCTCGCCCTGGGGTCGCCCATCGGACCACTTCGCCGTGCGGTGGAAGTACGCGGCGCCGACGTCGCGACCGTCGCGGGTGGCCCACAGCAGGCGTGCCGGCTCACGGTCGCCGCGGCTCTCGGGGCTGTCGTGGAGCAGGCGGGCGCAGTCCTCGCGGCTGCGCACGACCTGCCCGGCACCGGTGGCCGCGGCCGCTCGGGCGATGTCGTGCCACCGGTCACCCTGGTCTGGGCTGACCGTCGTGGTGCGCAGGGTCGTCGCGTCGGCGAGCGCCCGCACCTGCGCCGGCGCGGCGAAGCTCGTGCCCCGACCGAAGCTCGACCGCAGCACCGTGCTCGCGACCCCGTAGCCGAAGCGCCCGTAGATCGTGTGCTCCGACGCCTTGAGCACGGACAGCGAGCGCCCCTGCTCGTCACGGGTCCACCGCAGGTGGTGGGCCATCGTCGCCGTGAGCACCCCGCGTCGCCGGTGGTCGGGGTGCACCCCCACCCAGGTCAGACCCTCCGCAGGACGAAGGGAGGCCCCCTCGCCTCCCGCAGCCGGCACGGAGACCTCGACGTCCCACGACCCGGCCGTCCCGGCGGGCTCTCCCCCACGGGTGGCGACGAAGCCGGCCCGGCTCGGGGTGTCGCGCAGCTGCGCCTCGCGCGGTCGGCGCCCGGCGTCGGCCCACACGAACTTGTCGAGCTCGAGCAACCCCTCGACCTGGCTCTCGTCGGCGGGGTCGATCCGGGTGATCTCGATGTCGCTCGTCATGCCGCAACGCTCGCACCACCCCCGGTGCGCCGCAACGGCTTTATCGCACCCGCTCGACCTGGGGATCCAGCACCGCTCCTGCAGCGAGATCGTTGGCACTGCCCCGGCGCCGCTCCTCCTCCGCGGCCCGGCGATCTGCCCGGGTGTCGTCGTCCACGGCATCTGCGGCGGTGGTGCCCGAGCCCACGTTCGAGTGCACTCGCTTCGTCTGCGCGGCCGTGTGCTTGACGACGATGCTCACCTTGGCGACCCGCCCAGAACCGGCCACGTCCTCCCAGTCCGCGAACGCGTCCTCCACGTCGGACAGTCCCGTCTTGCGCTTGATCGTCTCCTGCGCCTTGGCCTTTGCCGTACCCACGACCCGCTGACGTCGGCTCAGCGCCGCGGTCGACGTCGTGGGAGGAGGTTTGATGATCGGGTTGTCCTTGATCGCCACCGGCTTGCTCGGCAACTCGTCGACCCGGTCGACGTGCCTGCCGTCGAACCGCTTCTTCGCCCCCTTGGCAACCTTGCCCGCCCCGAAGGACACCGTGTCCAGCCCGAATCCCACGCTGGCCTTCCCCACCTCGGTGTAGGAGCCCTCGTCGTAGAACATGCGCCGCCCCGCCTTGCCCAGGGGGTCGGCCACCCCGACGACGGCAACCGGCTTGGCCACGATGCCCACCTTGCTCGCCGACTCACCCAAGGAACTCATTCCCTCGAAGAGGTCGTACATCGTCGGGTCGCCCATCGCACTCGCGGTATCGCTCAGCTTGACCGCCACGAGGTTCTCGTCGCGACGGGCATCCTCGAGCTCCTTGTCGAACCCGCGCTCGGCTCGGAGCAGTGCCGTGCTCGCGCGCGCTCGCTCCCGTTCGACGCGCGGTCGGTCGGGGTCGTCGGATGGCATCTCCTTGAGCCGACGGTCGCAGTCCTTCAAGGTGGCGGAGGCATCTGCTGCCGCATCGTCGTGCTTGACCACGGCCCGCTTGCTGGACTCGAGCAGGTCCGCGTACGGGCCGATCGCATCCGCGGTGCCGCGCAGCCGCTCGGCCACCTCGTCCAGCGTGCGCGGCGTCCGCCCCACCTCATCGGCGAAGGCGTCGCCCGACGGCGCGTCCCACACGCCGTGGACGGACACCTGACGCAGCTGGCGGGCCGTCCGCTCGATGGCGTTGACGACGTTGCGCAGGTCCCGCGCCCAGCTCCTCAGGTCAGCGGGGCTGGCGTCCTCGAGTCCGCCGTCGTCGACGAAGTACCTCACTCGATGCCCCTGTTCCGCGCGGTGATGTCGCGCTCGGTGATCAGGAAGCACCCGCCGGCGTCACGCGCCAGGGTGCGGAGGTTGCGCAGCTCCTCGCACAGACGGATTCGGTCGAGCTCGTAGTCGCCCAGGACGGCGTCCATGGCCCCCCACCCGGTCACGGTGGGGAACCCGTAGGTGTCGTCGTGGCCGTCGCGCGTGTAGGTCGCCGCCACCTCGAGGTAGTCGGCGATGTTGGCGAGCTGATGACCGAGCCCGTCGATGCCGGTCGAGGAGATCCTGAAGGCTTGGCGCGTTCCCATGCCCCCACGCTAGGAAAGAACGCCGAAGGGCCCGTGGAATTATCCACAGGCCCCTCGGACGAGCACGATCACTTCGCCGCGGCGAAGCCCTCCTCGAGGTCGGCGATGATGTCGTCGATGCCCTCGAGGCCGACGGCCAGCCGCACGAGGCCGGGGGTGACGCCGGCGGCGAGCCGGTCCTCCTCCGGACCCTGCGAGTGGGTCGTCGACGCGGGGTGGATCACGAGGGAGCGCACGTCACCGATGTTGGCGAGGTGGCTGTGCAGCGTGAGCCCCTCGACGAACTTCTTGCCCGCCTCGAAGCCGCCGGCGATCTCGAAGGAGATGACGGCACCGGCTCCCTTCGGCGTGTAGCGCTGCGCCTCCTCGAAGCTCGCGGAGCCCTCGAGGGAGGCCCAGTTCACCGACTCGACCTGGCCGTGGCCGGAGAGGAAGTCGACGACCTTGCGGGTGTTGTCGAGGTGGCGCTCGATGCGCAGGCTGAGCGTCTCGATGCCCTGCCCGATGAGGAAGGCGTTGAAGGGCGAGATCGCCGGACCGATGTCGCGCAGCAGCTGCACGCGCGCCTTGAGGATGAAGGAGAGGTTGGCCCCCAGCGCGCCGCCCACACCGAGGTCGGGCCCGAAGCGCAGCCCGTGGTAGCTCGGGTCGGGCTGGTTGTAGTTGGGGAACTTCTCCGCGTCGGCGGCGTAGTCGAAGTTGCCGGAGTCGACGATGACGCCGGCGATCGCGGTGCCGTGGCCACCGAGGTACTTCGTCGCCGAGTGCACGACGACGTCGGCGCCGTGCTCGATGGGCCGCAGGACGTAGGGCGTGGCGATCGTGTTGTCGACGACGAGCGGGACCCCGGCCGCGTGGGCGACCTCGGCGATGCCGGCGATGTCGAGCACGACCGGCTTGGGGTTGCCGATCGTCTCGCCGAAGAAGGCCTTGGTGTTGGGCCGCACGGCCGCCCGCCACTGCTCGAGGTCGCTCGGGTCCTCGACGAAGCTGACCTCGATGCCGAACTTCGGCAGGGTGAACTTCAGCAGGTTGATCGTGCCTCCGTAGAGCGCGGCGCTGGCGACGATGTGGTCACCGGCCTCGGCGATGTTGACGAGGGCGAGGTGCGTCGCGGACATCCCCGAAGCGGTGAGCAGGGCCCCGACACCACCCTCGAGCGCGGCGATCTTCTGCTCCACCGCGTCCTGGGTGGGGTTCATGATCCGCGTGTAGATGTTGCCGAACTCCTTGAGCGCGAAGAGGTTCGCCGCGTGCTCGGTGTCCTTGAAGGCGTAGGAGGTCGTCGCGTGGATCGGCAGTGCCCGCGAGCCCGTCGTCGGGTCGGGTGCCTGGCCGGCGTGGATCTGCTGGGTGTCGAAGCTCCACGTGGAGGCGTCGGTCATGGCTGTGCTCCTGTGCTGTGCGCGCTTGACCGCGACGGTCGTCGCGGACCAGGTCGTCTCCCGGGGCACCCCACCGCGGAGGAGGGTTGCCGGCCAGCGAGCCGGGGCTTCGCGCTGGCGCTCAAGACCTGCCCCGAGGATAGGAGATGGCGGCGCGAGACTTCAGCCGCGTCTCACACGGTGGATCCACCACAGGCCGACGAAGGGGAGGACGAGCGGCAGGTAGCCGTAGCCGGACCCGTAGTGCGACCAGACGGTCTTGTCCGGGAAGAGCTCCGGCCGCACGAAGGACAGGGTGCCGACCGCGAGCACGCCGACCGCCTCGACGGTGATCGCCCCGGTCGCCAGCCGGGCGCCGGAGGGACCCCCCTTCGCCAGGGCCACGGTCGCGACGACGTAGATGACGGCCGCGACGGCCGAGAGCACGTAGGCCAGCGGCGCGCGGTCGAAGTACTGGGTGATCTGCAGGACCGAGCGGCCGGTCGCGGCGAGCGCGAGGACGGCGTAGACCGCGACGACGATCCGGCCGGGCCCGGTGCCCGTGCGCACCTCAGGCCGGGCCATGGGTCTGCCAGATCTGGAGGATGCGGTAGGCCATGACCCCGACGGTGAAGGCGCCGGCGAGGACGACGCCCATGGCCCAGCGGGTCTTCTCCTTCAGCGCGATGAAGACGACGATCGGCGGCAGGATCGGCAGCGTGAGGGCGTAGGCGAGCATCGTCGCCCCCTCGCCCTGGCCCGACACCTTGCCCATCGCGATCGCGGAGACGACGACGAGCACGAGCAGGGCGAGCTCGAGGACCGCGGTGACGATCAGCATGAGGTCGTCGACGAGGCGGTCGAGGACGAGGTAGGCCAGGGACTGCAGTCCGAGCACGCCGACCGCGACGATGACGACAGTGGTCAAGGGCACAAGCACCGGGCAAGGGTACCCAGCGCGCGGCCTGCGACCATCACTGCCATGAGTGACCCGCGTCCCGGTGCCCAGCAGCTCATCGCCTCCGTCGTCGACGCCGGCAGCTTCGTCTCGTGGGACGAGCCGATCGACGTCAGCGGCCTCTCCCCCGACTACCGCGCCGCGGTCGACAAGGCCGCAGAGCGGGCCGGGACCGACGAGTCCGTGCTCACCGGTCGGGCGAGCATCCACGGTCACGACGTGGCGCTCATCGTCGGCGAGTTCCGCTTCCTCGGTGGCTCCATCGGGCGGGCCGCGGCCGCACGGATCGTGGCGGCGATCCGCCGGGCGACGTCGGAGCGCCTGCCCCTCGTCGCGGCCACCGCGAGCGGCGGCACCCGTATGCAGGAGGGCACCCCGGCCTTCGTGACGATGGTTGACATCTCGGCGGCCGTCGTCGCGCACAAGGCGGCCGGACTGCCCTACCTCGTCTACCTGCGCCACCCCACGACCGGCGGCGTCTTCGCCTCGTGGGGGTCCCTGGGCCACATGACGATCGCCGAGCCCGACGCGCTCATCGGCTTCCTCGGCCCGGTCGTCTACGAGACGGTCAACGGCGTGCCCTTCCCCGACGGGGTACAGGTCGCCGAGAACCTCGTCGACAAGGGCATCGTCGATGCCGTCGTCCCCGTCGAGGGCCTCGCGGACATCGCCGCCCGCGCGCTCACCCTGCTCTCGGCGAGCACGACCCGCACCGCCGACCCGGCCGACCACCCGGCGTGGCCGATCGCCCCCTTCGTCTCCCGTCCGGAGCCCACCGACGAGGAGGTCGCCCGCGTCTGGCAGTCCATCGAGACGACGCGTCGTGCGGACCGACCCGGGGTGCGCGAGCTGCTGCGGCACGCCGCCGACGACGTCATCCCGCTCAACGGCACCGGCTACGGCGAGTCGGACAAGGGCGTCATGCTCGCGCTGGCGTCCTTCGCCGGGCGGGCCTGCGTGCTCGTCGGTCAGGACCGGCGCTACCAGGCCGCCCAGTCGATGGGGCCGGCCGCGCTGCGCGAGGCGCGACGCGGCATGCGGATGGCGACCGAGCTCGGCCTGCCGCTCGTGACGGTCATCGACACCCCCGGCGCCGACCTGTCGCCCCGTGCCGAGGAGGGCGCCCTCGCGGGCGAGATCGCCCGCTCGATCTCCGACATGACGGCCCTGACCGTGCCGAGCGTCTCCGTGCTCCTCGGCGAGGGCACCGGCGGCGGCGCCCTCGCACTGCTGCCGGCGCAGCGGATCATCGCCGCGGGCCACGCCTGGCTCTCGCCGCTGCCCCCGGAGGGTGCGAGCGCGATCGTCTTCAAGGACACCGAGCACGCCGCGCTGCTCGCCGCCCGGCAGCGGGTCGGCGCCACGCAGATGCACGAGGACGGCACGGTCGACGTCATCGTCCCGGAGGAGCCGGCTGCGCACGAGGACCCGGAGGGCTTCGCCGCCGCGATCGCCGCCGCCATCGCGGCCGAGGTCGAGGGGCTGCTGCACGAGGGGTGACCCCGGCCGGTCGCTACCCGGCGATCGCGAGGCCCGGCCACGCGGGCATCTCGACGACTCCGTGCACCGACGCGAGATAGGTGCCGAGCAGGGGCACCCGGTGCTCGCGGCAGGCGGCGATCGCCGCCTCGTGCCACCCCCGGGCGACGTCGTCGGGCGTGTAGCCGCGGGGACGGCCGACGGCGACGACGATGCCGCCGAGGCGGTCGGCGAATCCGCTGAGGAAGACGTCGAAGGGTCGTCGTCGCTCGTGCAGCGGGACCCCCTCGACGTCGTTGATCGTCACCGGCTGCACGAGTCGGTGCTCCCGGCTGCACAGCAGGATGCTCAGGCACCCCTGCGCGCGGTCGGCCTCACGCACGACGAGGTCGACGACGTCGGCCGTGAGGGTGGGGTCGGTCAGGGGGCGCTGGGGCCAGTCGGCCGGCAGGTCGTCGTAGGTCATGCCCTTCATCATGGCCACGTCACGACGGGCCGCCGCGAGCTTTTCCACAGGCGCCCGTCCCGGGTCGCGGCGCGGGTAGTGTGACGACCGGCGCGCCGGCCCACACCCCGTCGGCGGCACCACCACGACCTCCGGGAGACCCCCAGTGGCACTCAGTGTCTTCGACCTCTTCTCCGTCGGCATCGGCCCGTCGAGCTCGCACACCGTCGGCCCGATGCGTGCCGCCGTGATGTTCGTCGAGGGGCTGCGCGAGGAGGGCCTGCTGCCGCAGGTGCGGCGGGTGCGGGCCGAGCTCTTCGGCTCCCTCGGCGCCACCGGTCACGGCCACGGGTCCAACACCGCGGTGCTGCTCGGGCTCGCCGGCGAGCGCCCCGAGCTGTGCGACCCGCGCACGGTGACCGGCCGGCTCGAAGAGATTCGGGCCACCCGTCGGGTGAGCCTGCTCGGCGAGCACGAGATCGACTTCGTCGAGGACGACGACCTGGTCCTCCACCGCCGCAAGTCCCTGCCCCTGCACCCCAACGGCATGACCTTCACCGCCTGGGGCGAGGAGAGCGGCGAGGGCGCCACTCCCCTGTCGAGCCACACCTACTACTCCGTCGGCGGTGGCTTCGTCGTCGGTGAGGACGCGTCCGGCTCGACCCGGATCGTCGCCGACACGACCCCGGTCAAGCACCCCTTCACCACCGGCGACCAGCTGCTCGCGATCTGTGCCGAGACGGGCCTGTCGATCTCGCAGGTCATGCTCGACAACGAGCTGTCGTGGCGCACCGAGGCGGAGGTGCGCAGCGAGCTGCTGCACATCTGGTCGGTGATGCGCGAGTGCATCGACAACGGCCTGCGGACCGAAGGGGTCCTGCCCGGCGGTCTCAAGGTGCGCCGGCGCGCTCCCCAGCTCCACCAGCGGCTGCGCACCGAGGGCCGCAGCGACGACCCCCTTCGTGGCATGGACTGGCTGTGCCTCTACGCCCTGGCGGTCAACGAGGAAAATGCCGCGGGCGGTCGCGTCGTCACGGCGCCGACCAACGGCGCTGCCGGGATCATCCCGGCCGTGCTGCGCTACTACACCGACTTCGTGCCGGGCGCGGACGACGACGGCATCTGCCGCTTCCTGCTCACGGCTGCCGCGATCGGCGTGATCTACAAGGAAAATGCCTCGATCTCCGGCGCCGAGGTCGGCTGCCAGGGCGAGGTCGGGTCGGCGTGCTCGATGGCTGCCGGAGCGATGGCCGCGGTCCTCGGCGGCTCCGCTGCCCAGGTCGAGAATGCTGCGGAGATCGGCATGGAGCACAACCTCGGCCTCACCTGCGACCCCGTCGGCGGGCTCGTGCAGATCCCCTGCATCGAGCGCAATGCCGTGGCCTCGGTCAAGGCGATCACCGCCGCCCGGACCGCGCTGCGCGGCGACGGCTCGCACGTCGTCTCGCTCGACAAGGTCGTCAAGACGATGCGCGAGACGGGCCGCGACATGAAGGTCAAGTACAAGGAGACCGCACGCGGCGGCCTCGCCGTCAACGTGATCGAGTGCTGACGGCGAGGCCGGTGCGGGTCACTTCTTGGTGAGCTCCCAGTCACCCGTCGCGTCGACGACGAGGTACTTCGTGCCGTCCTGGACGGTCGTCGTGCCCTCGTAGTTGTCGTACTCGCTGATCAGGCGGTCCGGGTAGTCCTCGGTGCCCACGGCCTGGACCCGGAAGTTGCCGAGGAAGGAGTCGGCCGGCTGGGTGTACTTGGCCGAGAGGTCGCTGCGCTTGCCGTCCCACTTGAAGACCTGGGCGCCGGTGCCCTTCTGCGAGGAGCCGAAGTTGGGCGCCTGGTTGATGCGGATGAACTTGATCGTCCAGTCACCCTCGGTGTCCATCTCGATGCGCGAGGTGGCCGCCGTGTAGTTGGTGAGGTTGTAGGCGACCGTGCCCTTGGTGGCGTCGGAGGCGGTGAGGACGTACTCGGAGCTGCGGCCGTTGCCGTCGAGGCCCTTGATCGTCAGGGAGTCGTAGTCGTCGCCCTTGTAGGTGAACTCGACGAGGCCGGCGCCGTCACCGGAGGGAACCCCGATGAAGGCCTTGCCGCTGCCGTTGTACTTCTTGCCCCACTCGGCGGCCTTGTTCTTGTTGTCGAGGATGCTCGTGCCCGGGTCGTCCGAGGTGGACGAGCTCGTGGAGCTCGGGTCGGTCGTCGACGAGTCCGTCGGGGTGTCGGTCGAGCTGTCCGTCGAGGAGTCCGTCGGCTGCGAGGTCGTCGTCGAGTCGGTCGGGTCCGCGGTCGGGTCGTCGTCACTGCCACCGATGAGCTTGAAGCCCACGAAGGCGAGGACGAGCACGAGGACGAGGCCCACGGCGGCCAGCGAGATGATCAGCGGCATCTTGCTCTTGCCCTGGGGCGGCTGGCCCTGGCCCTGGCCCGGCTGGCCGTAGGCGGGCTGGCCGTAGCCCTGCTGCTGGTCGTATCCCTGGGTGTAGGGCGAGGACTGGCCGTAGCCCTGCTGCTGGTCCTGGCCGTAGGCCTGCTGACCGTAGGCGGACTGGCCGTAGCCCTGCTGGTCCTGGCCGTAGGAGGACTGCCCGTAGGAGGACTGGCCGTAGGCCGACTGCCCGTAGCCCTGCTCCTGGCCGTAGCCGGCAGCACCCGCACCAGCGCCCGCGGCGCCGGCGGCCCCGGCCTGCGAGGAGGAGTCGGTGGTGGAGATCGCCTCGGTCTCGGGGGCCCGGTCGGCGCTCGGACGCACGCGCGTCGCCTCGTCGACCTCACTCGTCGACCCGACGGTGTCCTGGCGGACGCCGGTACCGGCAGCGTCGGGGCCGGGCTGGCCGACGCCGAAGCCCTCCGGGGTCGCCTGCCGGTGCTCGGTCCATCCGTTGCCGTCGTAGTAGCGGATCTGACCCTCGTGCTCGGGATCTTGATACCAACCGGCCGCCCAGGAGCTCATCGAGGCCCCCTCCATCTCTGTCTCGAGTGCAGTTGTCCAACTGCCGTGAATTGCTGCCGCAAGAGTACCCACCGATCGGGCCGTCAGCAGTGGGGAGCACTCCCCATGGGACTCAGCCCGCGTAGCCCGCCCGCCGGTTGGCCTCGACGGCGCCTTGGTAGGCGTGCCACATGCCCCAGCCCCAGGCGAGGAGCATCAGGGGCAGACCGATGAAGCCGATGAGCGCCCAGCCGAAGCAGACGAAGAAGACGATGCTGAAGATGTAGAGCATGAGGATGCCGATGCCCGGGCCGACGTCGCCGTTCATCATCGAGCCGACACCCGGCACGAGGAAGGAGACGAGCAGCGCGATGGCCGGGTCCTTGCGCGGCACCGGCGGGGCGAAGGGGGCACCCGTCACCCCGTAGGGCACCAGCGGCTGCGGTGGCGGCGGCGCTGCGTAGGCCGGCTGCGGGTAGGCCGGCGCGGGCGCTGGTGCCGGCGGCGGGAAGCCCGCCGGAGGCGTCGTCGTGGCGTGCGTCCACTGGGTGCCGTCCCAGTAGCGGCGCTCGCCGTCGTGGTCGTACCACCCGGGTGCGTGCTCGTTCATCTGTTCCCCTGATCTGCTCGAGGCACTCTAACCCTGCGGCACCCTGACCCCGGCACGGGCGAGCGCCTGCGGGTCGCCGACGACGACGAGGCGATCGGTCGCCCGCGACAGGCCGACGTAGAGACGCTCACGGAACCTCTCCCTCGTCCCGTCCTCGTTGATGCTCAGCACGACGACGCGACGTTCCATCCCCTTCGCCCCGAGGACGTGGCCGTAGAAGACGTCGTCGTCCTCCCAGAAGGTGCGCCAGTAGCCGCTCTGCCCGAGCTCCTCCTGCCGCTCGACCTGGACGGGGTGGCGCTTGCCGGTGGTGAGCAGCGCGACGTGACCGGGGCTCCAGCCCTCGTCGAGCAGGAGGTCGATCTGGTCGTCGGCGGTCTCGAGGGCGTCGCCGGGGGCAGCGGCCACGAAGGCGACCTCCGGCCCGTCGCCGCCCTCGAGGCGCATCCGCAGCGGGGCGAGCGGACGGAAGACCTCGGCGATCTGCTTGGTGTTGCGCAGGTTGTGGTCAAGCACGAGCGGGACGAGGGGCACGGGCGGGCGACCGAAGCGGTGGAAGATCCGCTGGTTCTCGTCGGAGTAGATGAAGAGGCCGCCCTCGACCTCGTCGGTGAGCGCGCCGACGAGCGGGTGCCACCACGACTCGGCGAAGTCCTGCGCCTCGTCGACGACGAAGGAGTCGAAGCGCTCCCCCGGCGGCAGCTCGGCGGCCCGCTCGGCCATGAGGCGCGGCATGACCTCCTCCCAGTAGTCGGGGTCGTCGCGCGAGCCGGAGGGCACGCCCCACTGGTTCGCCAGGTCCTCGAAGGTCCCGACGAAGGCCGGCCGCTGCCGGTGCGGCCAGGTCGCGACGACCCGGGAGAAGTAGGTGGCCAGGCCGATGGAGTAGCACAGCAGCGCGACCCGCTCGGGGCGGCGTCCGTCGCGACCGGCGCTCAGCTGCTGGGCCTGGGTGAGGGCGAGCACGGTCTTGCCGCTGCCGGCACCACCGCGAACTTCGATGCGCCGCAGCAGCCGGGTCACCCCGAGGATCTGGCTCTGCTCCTGGGTGAGTCGGTCGGCGCGGGCTTCGCGCTCGTCGGCGTCGGAGACGAGCGCCGCGCCCACGTGGGTGCCGCGACCGGTGAGGATGTCGACGATGAGCTCGCAGTCGTCGAGGTCGGGCACGAGCTGGGCGGTCTCCTGGCGCAGCGGGATGTCGGCGAGGCGCTGGGCGAGGTCGGCCTGGTCGTCGCGGTCGTGGACGAGCCAGCGGGGGCAGTCCGGCAGCGCGAAGTCCGGCCCCAGCACGGTGAAGGGGGTGACCACGGCGTGGGCGAAGCGCACCCGTCGCCGGCTGCTGTCGCGCCACCGCGGGTCAGCCTCGACGTAGGCCCGCAGGGCGTAGCGCGACTCCCGCGCCTGCCGGACCGGGTCCGTCGGCCTCACCCGATTGCCCTGCCGCATGGTCCAGGCCCCGTCGTGCACGGCCAGCCCCGATCCCTTGACCTCCACGACGACGATCCCGACGTCGGGCATGACGACGACGAGGTCGAGCTCGTGGTCCTTGGCCTGGTCGGTCAGCCGCAGGCTGGCGATGATCGTGTCCTGCGGGCGAAGGGAGTCACGCAGCCGCTCCCACACCTTGCGTTCCGACGTGGTCGTCAGCTGCGGGTCCTGCGGGATCAGTCGCGGCATGGCCACAAGGTAGCGGCCACCGTTTGCCCCCTCAGAAGGGGGCAAGTGCCCCGCCGAAGGCCTCCCCCACGAACTTGGCGTAGCCGGTGTGGCAGCGGGCGAGCTCCCCGTCCTCGTCGAGCACGTAGGTGGGTTGGCGGTCCCGATCCTCCTCCGGCACCGGGATCTGCCCCTCCTCGAGGGAGTGCACCCAGTGGCCGGGATGCGTGCTCGCCGCCGCCCCCGTCGGGCTGACCCACTCGGTGCGGCCGTCCTCGTGGAGGGTGTGGGTCCAGCGGGGCGAGTGCTTGAGCCGGTGGTGGTGGCGGCACAGGCCGGAGACGTTGGTCGGGCAGGACGGGCCCTCGGGGTAGGGCACGGCGTGGTCGAGGTCGGCGTCGTGCTGGGAGCAGCCCGTGACGATCCGGCGGTTGCAGCCCCACATGCGGCAGGTCTCGTCGCGGGCGGCGACGAAGTCGCGCATCGAGTCGGTGACCACGTAGCGCGGGTTGGAGGTCTCCATGAGCACGCCTGTCCGGGCGTCGATCAGGGCTCGGGAGATCTTCGTGTCGAGGTTCGTCGTCAGTGCGGCGACGACGTCCGCGGGGACGAATCCGACGCCGGGAACGTCGCAGCCGCTGACCCACGAGGCCGGTCCGCCCGGCCCCAGCGTGGTCGGCACCTGGGAGGTGATGGCATCGCCGGCCCACTCCTCGGGCAGCACGTCCACGGCATCAGCGCCCTCGCCCGTCACGAAGCGACCACCCACCGCGGTCGGCCCGTGGAGAGCTTCGGCGACTTCGTCACGTTGGTCGAGGTGCGACGAAGGAGCCTCGAGACCCCATGGCGCGAAGGACAGCCGCGAGGCGGCGGACGTGATCACGGGCAGGCCGAGCCGGACCTCGGCCCGGACCTCGACGCCCCGGAGCACGAGGTCGGCCAGGCCCTGCGCCCGCGCAGCACCGGCGGTGAGGCCGGGGTCGTCCTCGCGGCAGATCTTGGCGGCGGCGTCGACCGCCGCCTGGATCGCCAGCGCCACCTCCGTGGGCAGGGTCGCGTACATGTTGCTGCAGCCGACGGGGCCGGCGGCGAAGCCGACATGCAGCTGCTCCCGCCGGTTGCGTCGCGTCTTGCGCTCGAGCACCTCCGGCTCGACGCGGGCGAGCATCCGCCGGATCGCCTTGCGCAGCTCACGCTCGTCGAGATCACCGGCCCGCACCGTCCCGGGCTGCCCGCGAAGGGAGAGCAGCAGGTAGGCGACGATCTCCGCCACGGCTTCCGGGCTGGCGTCCTTGGTCTCCTTGGCGACGACCTCGAGGGACCGCTCGCGCATTCGACCGGCGGCGACGAGGTCGGCCAGTTGGCTCAGGTCCGTGATCGCCCGGGCTGCGAGGTCGCAACGACGCCCTGCCTCGGGCGGCCCGGCGTCGACGGCCAGGCCCACGGCCTCGACCGCGAACTCGGCCACCTGCCCGGCGTGCAGGTGCACGGGCCGGTAGACGTGGTCGTCACCGACCTCCTCACCCCACCGTGCCGCGTGCCCGATCACCGTCAGCTCGAGCGCGTCTGCCGCCCGTCTGAGTCGCTCGGTCGCCTGGAGCATCTCGCCCAGCGACGCCTCGTCAGCCCGCGCGGCTTGCTCGCCCACCCCCTCGCGGACCCGCCCCAGTCCCCTGAAGGACTCCTCCACCATGGCCAGCTCGTCTTCGAACATGTGTCCATGTTCGCAGTGACCACCGACAACGCCGTGCGGTTTAGACGGGAGCACAGAGGAAGGCCCTGGCGTCTGCTGCTGGTATTACTGACCCATGGTGCTCATCACGGATTTTGAGAAGATGCTCTCCTCGGGCACGGCTCGCTCCCGGACTACGTCAAGTTGCGGGTACAGACTCGTGGACCTCGCGGACGGGACACCCGTTGTTCAGCTCGAGACCTACGGCTCAGCCGAAAGGAAACTAACAGCAAAAGCAAGCCAGTCGCTCGAGATAAATCGCGAGATGGCAGGCGACCTGATCCGGATCCTCCACGAGGCGTTTCCCGGCCTGTGACGTCCCTGGGACATCACTAGTTCTCGTACACGCACAAATGAGGCGCCAACGCCTACACGCGCCTCGCATCCACATGCCCACCGCATGGGACGGTCCGGCCGCAACTCAACTCACCCGGCTCCTCAGCACCTTGTCCTCGAAGTACGAGTGTCGAGCATGTTCGACCTGCCCCTGGAAGGCCAGGAAATCTCCAAGCCGGTAGGCCGTGCCATCGTCCGTCCGGATCTTCTGCATGGCGAAGTCCGACTCGAGAGCGCGAAGGCTCTTTGAGACCTGCTCACGAGTCAGCCGATCAGCTGTAACTGCAGTGAGTTCATCAACGGTTAGTGGCGACGACGCCTGGCGAAGGGCAAGGTAGACCGGGTCATGAACGACCTGGGACCCCACTGGGACAGCGCCTGCCTCCTGCGTGAGCGCCTGTGCAATCTGTCGGCCAACGGCGGCAGCAACGGGCGGCGGGAATGCATTGCCGATCTGGCGGTACACCGATGTCTTGCGCCCCAGAAACTCCCACTCGTAACCAGGCGCTCCCCAGCCCTGCACTCTGGCGACCATTTCGTTCGTCAACCGGGGCATCACTTCGGTTGCTGAGGGCGCGTCGGCACCCGGAGCCTCGTTCGCGACACCGCGCCCGTCGACGCCGAGCTTGGCCCACCCAGCGCGCGCCCTGGTTGGGCCCAGGTCGGCGCCACCATGCTTCTTACTACCCCCGACGATGGTTGGCCCAATGTCGCTGGCGCCCCGCGCCCAGTCTTCAACGTGCTTCCAGCCTCGCTCGCCCATGAGGTCGCGCAGCGCCGACCCCACTGTTGGCACCACCTCGAGAGGTTCGGGCCAGGCGAAAGCGGATGACCGCTCACGATCAAGTGCCACTAGCACGAATCGGGGCCGCAACTGCGGGACCCCGAAGTCTGACGCCTGGAGCAGGCGCCACTCGCTCCAATACCCCATGGAGTCGAGACGGTCCGCCACGGCCTGGCGGTAGGCCGCGAACCGCGGCATCGAAAGGCCACGAACGTTCTCGAGCAGGACGGCCCGCGGCCGCATACGCCCGACCAGCTCGACCGCCCAGGCGAAGAGGTCTCGCTCATCACGACTGCCCAGCTGCTTCCCCGCCACAGAGAACGGAGGGCACGGAACCCCACCAGCGAGAAGGTCTACACCGGCGAAATCCTCCGGGGTCCAGATCTCCGGGCTGGCTACGTCCCCGACGGCGACTTGAGCGTCGACCTCACCATGTAGGAGCAGATTGTGCTTCAGCGTCGCGGCCGCTGACTCGTCCAGTTCAACGGCAAGAGCATGCTCGAATCCCGCCTTCATCAGTCCCAGCGACTGACCACCGGCACCGGCGCAAATTTCCACGACCTTCAAGCTCACCGGACGACTCCCTTCCTCGTGTCGAACACTAGTTCGACCTCACTGTCCCGTCGGGCGAGCGACACGCGGGTTCTCCATCTTTGGTGCGCGGCGGACGGCGTCGCTCGGTGTGGCGAGACGCCACGCCGTCCCCTCAGCCTCGAACGTTGGCCCCACCCAGTTCTCCTGCGCCGGGGCTACCCGAACCGCCACACTCTCGCCCTGCTCTGGGACCTCCACGCCCAGCGCCTGTGCGATGACGCGATGCCTCTCAGCGTCGCCCAGAACGACGATCCCTTCCGGTTGCAGACGTGTGCGCGAGCCACCGTTCGAACGAACCCGCTTCATGTAGTCCGACTGCTGGGCGACGGTGGCTACGACGCCACGGCCGACACGCCGACCCAGCGTTTGTCGGAACAACTCATCTACTCGCTTCTGACCACTCAATTCACCAAAGATCGCATCCTGGGCATGAGGGGAAAGGTCCAGCAGGACGTTGGGCGGCAACTCGGCTCCCTTATGCAGCCACCTGATCGCGTCGCGCCCCTCCTTGGATAGTGCCGCCTTGGCATCGCGATTGCGGCCGGGGCCAAGGAGTGCCTCATCCGCACGAACGAGTCCAGCACTCCAGGTGGAGGCTTCGTCGTTTGCCGTAACAAGAAGGCACAACTTCCCATAGGCCTCCTTGGGGATCATCCAACCGCCAAGCTTCTGGCTGTACTTGCAGTCAACGTCGACACTTCCGATGGAGTAGTCGAGCTTCTCCCCATCATCGAACTGAAACTCGCGATGCAGGTTGATCTCGACAAGCGTTCCGCAGTGTGTCTTCTCCGTCTTGTGCAGTTGATCCCAGCGGTACCGCCCTGTGTGCTGACCGTCATACAGCTGGTCCAAGGTCTCCCGCAGCACTCGGGCCGTTCTTTCGCCGTATGGGTCCAGACCCAACAGTTTCTCGAAGACGTCGTCCAACTCGGCGTCACCTGACAGCACGCATTCTCCTCACCCTGGATGTGGAGGGAGGGGCCAGCCGTGACGGCCGGCCCCTCCCTTCGTCAGGTCAGCGGATCAGCTGCAGCCGCTGGTGGAGCCACAGCCCTCGCAGACGTAGCAGGAGCCGGCGGGACGCATCTTGGTGCCGCAGGTCATGCACATCGGGGCGTCGGCGGTCTTGCCCTGGAACTTCTCGAGCAGCTCGGCCGAGGAGTGGACCGTGGCGTCGACCTCGCGGACGGAGGCAGCACCGGAGCCGGTCTGGTCGGTGGTCTCCTCCTCGGAGGTGGCGACGGTGGCGGTCGCAGCCTCCTTGGTCTCCTTGACCTCCGAGGTGGCAGCCGACTGGCTGAAGGACTCGTCGTAGTCACCGTCGTCGTCCGAGGACTCGGGGGCGTACGAGCCGGTCTCGAGCTGGCGGGCCCGCTCCTCGGCGGTGTGGATGCCCATGAAGGACCGGGTGTCGAAGTCCAGGTAGTCCAGCGCCAGGCGACGGAAGACGTAGTCCATGATCGACTGCGCCATCCGCACGTCCGGGTCGTCCGTCATGCCGGCCGGCTCGAAGCGCAGGTTGGTGAACTTCTCGACGTAGGTCTCCAGCGGCACACCGTGCTGCAGCGCGATCGAGATCGCGATGGAGAAGGCGTCCATCAGACCGGCGAGGGTCGAGCCCTGCTTGCCGAACTTCAGGAAGATCTCGCCGAGCTCGCCGTCGTCGTAGGTGCCGGCGGTGAGGTAGCCCTCCGCGCCACCCACGGCGAAGCTCGTGGTCTGCGAGGTGCGACGCTTCGGCAGGCGACGACGCAGCGGGCGGTACTCGACGACCTTCTCCGGCTCGGCCGCAGCGGCCGAGGCGCCGGCCTTGGCCTCCTTGGCGGTGGAGCCGCCGTCGGAGAGCGGCTGGCCGACCTTGCAGTTGTCGCGGTAGACCGCGAGCGCCTTCAGGCCGAGCTTCCAGCCCTGCATGTAGACGTCCTCGATCTCCTCGACCGTGGCCGACTCCGGCAGGTTGACCGTCTTGGAGATGGCCCCGGAGAGGAAGGGCTGGACCGCGGCCATCATGCGCACGTGGCCCATCGGGGCGATCGCCCGCGCACCCATGGCGGTGTCGAAGACCTCGTAGTGCTCGGGCTTGAGGCCGGGAGCGTCGATGACGTGACCCTTGTCGGCGATGTACTCGACGATCGCCTCGATGGTCTCCTCGGTGTAGCCGAGCTTCTTGAGCGCGCGCGGGATCGTCAGGTTGACGATCTGCATCGAGCCGCCGCCGACGAGCTTCTTGAACTTCACGAGGGAGAAGTCGGGCTCGATGCCGGTGGTGTCGCAGTCCATCATGAAGCCGATGGTCCCGGTCGGGGCGAGCACCGACGCCTGGGCGTTGCGGTAGCCGTTCTTCTCACCCGTCTTGACGACCGCGTCCCAGGCCTTGGTGGCGAAGGCGTGGATGTCCTTGTCCATGGTGTGCATGGTGCGGATCTGGTCGTTGGCCGCCTGGTGCTTGCGCATGACGCGCTTGTGGGCGTCGGCGTTGCGGGCGTAGCCGTTGTACGGGCCGACGATCCCGGCGAGCTCCGCGGAGCGCTTGTAGGACGCACCGGTGAGCAGCGAGGTGATCGCCGCGGCCAGCGCACGGCCGCCGTCGGAGTCGTAGCCGTGACCGGTCGCCATGAGCAGGGCGCCGAGGTTGGCGTAGCCGATGCCCAGCTGGCGGTAGTCACGCGTGGTCTCGCCGATCGACTCGGTCGGGAAGTCCGCGAAGCAGATCGAGATGTCCATCGCGGTGATGACCAGCTCGGCGACCTTCTGGAAGCGCTCGGCGTCGAAGGTGTCGTCGTCCTTGAGGAACTTCAGCAGGTTGAGCGAGGCGAGGTTGCACGAGGAGTTGTCGAGCGACATGTACTCGCTGCACGGGTTGGACGCGGTGATCCGACCGGTCTCCGGGTTGGTGTGCCAGTCGTTGATCGTGCCGTCGTACTGGATCCCCGGGTCGGCGCACTCCCACGCGGCCTTGGCGATCTTGCTCATCAGCTCGCGGGCGTCGACGGACTCGATGACCGAGCCGTCCATGCGGGAGGTCAGACCGAAGTCGGTGCCCTCCTCGACGGCGCGCATGAACTCGTCGGTGACGCGCACCGAGTTGTTCGCGTTCTGGTACTGCACCGAGGTGATGTCGGCACCACCGAGGTCCATGTCGAAGCCGGCGTCGCGCAGGGCGCGGATCTTGTCCTCCTCGCGCGCCTTCGTCTCGACGAACTCCTCGATGTCCGGGTGGTCGACGTCCAGGACGACCATCTTGGCCGCGCGGCGGGTCGCGCCACCGGACTTGATGGTGCCCGCGGAGGCGTCGGCACCACGCATGAAGGACACCGGACCGGAGGCGGTGCCACCGGAGGAGAGCAGCTCCTTGGAGGAGCGGATGCGGGAGAGGTTGAGGCCGGCGCCGGAGCCGCCCTTGAAGATGAAGCCCTCCTCCTTGTACCAGTTGAGGATCGAGTCCATCGAGTCGTCGACCGAGAGGATGAAGCAGGCGCTGACCTGCTGCGGGCTCGCGGTGCCGACGTTGAACCACACGGGCGAGTTGAAGCTGAAGATCTGGTGCAGCAGCGCGTAGGTCAGCTCGTGCTCGAAGATCTCCGCGTCGGTGTCCGTCGCGAAGTAGCCGTGCTCCTTGCCCGCCTTGACGTAGGTGAGCACGACCCGGTCGATGAGCTGCTTGAGGCCCGCCTCGCGCTCCGGCGAGCCGACCGCACCCCGGAAGTACTTCGTCGTGACGATGGTCGAGGCGTTGACCGACCAGAAGTCGGGGAACTCGACCCCACGCTGCTCGAAGATCGTCGCGCCGGTCTTCCAGTTCTGCTGGACGACGTCACGCTTCTCCCAGGTGACCTCGTCGTAGGGGTGGACGCCCTCGGTCGTGTGGATGCGCTCGATCGTCAGGCCCTTGGTGCGGGACCCGCGACGGGCGCTGGACTTGCCGGCGGTCTCGGTCATGCTGCTTCTCCTCGATCCGTGTGGTGACGGTCTGCTGCTGGTCGGTGTGGAGTGCTGTGTCAAACGGTGTCACCGGGTACCGACAGCCCACTCGCTGGCGGCACCCGGGGGGTCTCTAGGTGGCGGTCGCGTGCTCGGCGCGCAGGCGCTCGATGGCGGCCTCGAAGTCCTCGAGCGAGTCGAAGGACTGGTAGACCGACGCGAAGCGCAGGTACGCGACCTCGTCGAGCTCGCGCAGCGGCGGCAGGATCGCCATGCCCACCTCGTGGGCGTCGATCTCGGCGCTGCCCTGCGAGCGGATGCTCTCCTCCACGCGCTGGGCGAGGATGGCGAGCTGGTCCTCGGTGACCGGGCGGCCCTGGCAGGCCTTGCGGACACCGGCGAGCACCTTGGCCCGGCTGAAGGGCTCGGCCGCACCCGAGCGCTTGGTGACGGTCAGGCTGGCGCTCTCCAGGGTGGTGAAGCGCCGGCTGCACTCGGGGCACTGACGGCGGCGCCGGATGGCGCTGCCGTCCTCCGTCGTGCGGCTGTCGATGACCCGGGAGTCGGTGTGTCGGCAGAACGGGCAGTGCACGCCGTGCTCCCTTCGCTCGTGCGTCCTGTGGACGGTGCGGTGGACGAGTCTGGGGATGGAACCCCATCACCTGTGGAGAACTGGCCCCATCCTGTGCACTAGATGTGGACGAATGACAACCGTGTAACCACTAGATGTAGTGACCATTAGAACCCTCTGTGAGCGTCGACGCAAGTCCCCCACATGAACTGTCGACGAACGGCACATCGGCCGCCCCCGCATGCTGCGGAGACGGCCGATGGCTGGCCCGGGCCGGGTCGAAGGGCCCGGGTGTCAGGGGCGCCTCACGGCGCGGGGATGGTGAGCACCTGGCCCGCGTGGACGTGGCTCGTCGACAGGTCGTTGGTCACCTGGAGGCGGGCGACCGCCTCGCGGGTGGGCAGCTGGGAGAGCTCGGCCTCGGCGATCTGCCCGAGGGTCTGCCCCGGCTCGACGGTCACCTGCTGCGGGGTGGTCGCCGGACCGCCGAAGGCGACCGTGGCGCCGGCGACGCTCGCGACGAGCATGGTGGTCACGGTGATCGCCAGGCGCCCACGACGGGTCAGGCGAAGGGAGGTCGTCGCCCGCTCCGGGACGGCGTCGCCGGTGGGCACGGAGACGAGGTGACGCGAGCGCGCGGAGCGCGCCGGGTGCACGTCGATGCGGGCGGGGGCGGCGGTGAGAGCGGTCATGCGGTCCTCCTCGTGGCGGCTCTGTCGAACCGGTGTTCGATAGAACGTCTGTACGATGTCTAGCACGGGTGTTCGAAAGAAATCAACAACACGCTCGAACAGATGTTTGAAATGCCTGTTCGATCGGCCTACTGTCGGTCATAGCGAGAAGTTGACCAGCGACCACCGACAACGGTGTCGCGGCGGACGCACGAAGGGGTCGAGATGGGCGACGAGGACAACATCCACCAGCTCCCGCAGCGGGACACCGGCGACGGGCTGACCGTGCGCCAGCGCAAGGTGCTCGAGGTGATCCGCAATGCCGTGGCCACCCGCGGCTACCCGCCGAGCCTGCGCGAGATCGGCGAGCTGGTCGGCCTCACCTCCCCCAGCTCGGTCGCCCACCAGCTCTCCTCCTTGGAGCGCAAGGGCTACCTGCGCCGTGACCCCAACCGCCCCCGCGCGATCGAGGTCATCTCCCCCGACGACCAGCCCACCCCGACCGACCCCGGGGTGGTCGCTGACATGGCCGGCATGCGCGGCGGCGCGAGCGCCGACGACGAGCCCGTCGACCCGACCGGCTCCGGCGACGAGCGCCCCGAGGCGAGCTACGTCCCCGTCCTGGGCCAGATCGCCGCCGGCGTCCCGATCACCGCCGAGGAGGTCGTCGACGACGTCTTCCCGCTGCCGAAGCAGATCGTCGGCGAGGGCTCGCTCTTCCTGCTCAAGGTCGTCGGTGACTCGATGATCGAGGCCGCGATCTGCGACGGCGACTGGGTCGTCGTGCGCCAGCAGCCGAGCGCGGACAACGGCGACATCGTCGCGGCGATGCTCGACAACGAGGCGACGGTCAAGACCTTCAAGCGCACGGACGGCCACGTGTGGCTGCTCCCCCACAACCCCGCCTTCGACCCCATCGACGGCGACCACGCGACGATCCTCGGCAAGGTCACCGCGGTGCTGCGGCGTCTCTGACGCCCACCTCCACGAGGTCGACGAGGGAGCGAAGGGAGTCCCCCAGCTCCCCGTCGACGCGGTGGTCGACGAGGTCGTCACCACGCGTGGGTCCGCGGGTGATGAGCGAGACCGGGATCCCGCGCTTCGCGGCGTGCCGCACGAAGCGCAGCCCCGACATCACCTGCAGCGAGCTGCCGAGCACGAGCAGGCTCGGCGCCGCGTCGACGAGGTCGAAGCAGTGCTGCACGAGCGGCTTGGCGACCGCACCGCCGAAGAAGACGACGTCCGGCTTGAGCATGTCGGTCCCGCACCGCTCGCACTGCGGTGCGACGAAGCGCTCGACGTCGACGGTCTCGAGCCGCACGTCGCCGTCCGGCCGGATCTCGTCGCTGTCGACGTCGAAGCCCGGGTTCTGCGCCGCCATCCGCGCATCGAGCGTGGGCCGGTCGATGCGCGCCCCGCACGCGAGGCAGACGACCTCGACGAGGTTGCCGTGCAGCTCGACGACATCGTGGGTCCCGGCGGCCTGGTGCAGGCCGTCAACGTTCTGCGTGATGACCGGACCCACGGCCCCGAGCTCCTGCAGGCGGGTCACGAGATGGTGCGCAGCATTGGGCCGCGCCGCGTGGAACCGGCGCCACCCGACGAAGCTGCGCGCCCAGTAGCGCTGTCGCGCCGAGCTGCTCCCGACGAACTCCGACAGGTGCATCGGGGTCACTCGCCGCGTCCCGTCCGGGCCCCGGTAGTCGGGGATCCCGCTCTCGGTCGACATGCCGGCCCCGGTGAGCACGAGGGCCGGCCCATGGCGCAGCACCCTCGCGATCTGCTCGACCCGATCGACGTCGTCTGGCATGCCTCGATCCTAGGTCGGCGCGACGACCTACGATGGGCCCCATGATCGACGCCGCTGGGCTGCGCGTGATGCGGGCCATCGCCGATGAAGGCAGCTTCACCGCCGCTGCCCTCGCGCTCGGCTACTCGCAGCCCGCGGTCTCGCAGATGGTCAAGCGCCTCGAGCAGCGCACCGGCACCGTCCTCGTCGAAAAGGTCGGTCGCTCCGTGCGGCTCACCGAGGCCGGCGCCGTCCTCGCCCGCCACGCCACCCCCGTGCTCGCCGCTCTCGACGCCGCCGAGGAGGAGGTCGCCGCGATCGCCGGGCTGCGCTCGGGTCGGGTGCGGCTCATGGCCTTCCCGTCGTCGTCGGTGACGCTCGTCCCCCGCGCCCTGGCGGCGGTCCGCGCCGAGCACCCCGACCTGTCCGTGCAGTTCACCGAGGCCGAGCCGCCGGAGTCGCTCACGGCCCTGCGGGCCGGCGAGGTCGACCTCGCCGTCGCCTTCTCCTACGACGGCAGCGAGCTGGCCCGCGGCGAGGACCTCGAGGGCTTCGTCGTGCACCCGCTGCTCGACGAGGAGGTGCGCGTCGCCCTGCCGCGCCACCACCCGCTCGCCGGCCAGGGAGTCGTCTCGATGACCGACCTCACCGACGACGAGTGGATCGCCGGCTGCGCCCGCTGTCGTGGCCACCTGCTCAAGATCGCCCACGACGCCGGCTTCGCGCCCAAGGTCGCCTTCGAGACCGAGGACTACGTCGCCGTCCAGGGTTTCGTCGCCGCCGGTCTGGGCGTCGCCCTGATCCCCGACCTCATCCGGGCGGCGACGTCCAACGACGACGTCGTCATCCGCCCCCTCGACCCGCAAACCCGGCGCCGGATCCACGTCGTGACGACGGAGGACCTGCTCAAGGTGCCGGCAGTGGCGACGACGCTCGAGGCGCTGACCGCGGCGGCCGAGACGTCACTGCCGGTGTAGGCACCGTCCAGTCGCGCCACTGCGCGAGGATCTCCTGCGGCCGGTCCGAGGCCACGATCACCACGCCCGGGTAGTCCTCGAGCAGCCGGCGCAGCAGCGCTCTCCCCTGCGTGCCCAGGTCGTCGTCGACGTGCTCCAGCAGGAGCAGCGCCGGCTCGCCGAGCATGGCGCGCGCCAGGTGCAGTCGCGCCCGCTCGTGCCGGGTGAGCGGCTCCCCACCCCGACGAAGGGAGGTCCCCTCGCCCTCCGGGAGAGCGGCCACCCGGTCCGCGAGACCGACCGCCGCCAGGGCCGCAGTGCCCACCTCCGCCGGGAGGTCGGGTCGGCGGTAGCGCACCGCCCGGGAGATGGGGCCACGCTCGATCCGGGCTCCGGCCGCAGCATGGCCGACCCGGCGTCGACGGGTCTTCGGCCCGGTGACGGCGAGGTCCTTGCCGTCGACGCAGAGGCTGCCCTCACCCGAGCGGCCGGGCACGGCGAGTGCCGCAAGCACCTCACGGGCGTGGGCCGGCGAAGCCCCTCGCACGAGGATGCGCTCCCCCGGCTCGGCGACGAGGCCGGGCAGCTCGCGACCGTCGACCCGCAGCCCGCGCACGACGACGCGACCACCCGAGGAGACCCCGGGGTCGACGACGGGAGCCGGCGCGGCCGGCCCCGGGCCCGCGGCGGTCTCAGCCGTCTCGGCGAGCAGGGGCGCGATGATCCGGCGGGCGGCACGGTGGTTCTGCCGGTACTCCACAATCCGGCCCGCGTCGCCGACGGGGCCGGTGACGATGCCGATGATCGTCAGCGCGACGGCGACGGTGGCGACCGGCACGATGCCGAGGGCCCCGAGCGCGGCAGCGCCGGCCGACCCCGCCACCGGTGCGACGACGGCACAGGCCCGCAGCAGACCGGCCGTGCGCGAGCGGTGCACGGCGGCGTCGACGACCCGCGAGAACAGTCCCGCTGCGACGGCCTCATCGCCGCTGAGCAGCCGGCCGGTGTAGACGAGGTCGAGC
>ERZ500994.84-NODE-84-length-30236-cov-12.014512_pt1 | contig 30236 bp, 26 predicted proteins | sample MGYA00248878_ERZ500994 | MGnify/ENA primary metagenome ERZ500994 (study PRJEB25958, sample SAMN03398533) | human skin metagenome | study: EMG produced TPA metagenomics assembly of the Human Skin Microbiome Metagenome (human skin metagenome) data set. | reverse complement strand
GGCGTTGTCGGCGGCGGCCTCGTCGGCGATCGCGCCGGCGACCGAGCGGCCGTCGGCCAGCCGCGCGTGCTGGACGCCCGCCCCCTCGGCGTTGGAGGTCAGCGCGAGGACGAAGACCCCGCGACCGGTCGCGTGGGCGAGGTCGATCGCCGGGCGCAGCGAGCCGTAGCCGAGATAGGGGCTCAGGGTGATCGCATCGGCTGCGGCCGGTGCGTCCTTGCCGAGGAAGGCCTCGCCGTAGGCGTCGACGGTCGTGCCGATGTCGCCGCGCTTGACGTCGAGGAGGGTCAGGGTGCCGGCGTCACGCAGGTCGGTGAGGGCCCGCTCGAGGATGGCCACCCCCTTCGCCCCGAAGACCTCGAAGAAGGCCGACTGGGGCTTGACCGCGGCCACGGACCCGCCGAAGGCCTCGACGCAGGTCATCGTGAAGCGCTCCACCCCGGCGAGGTCGTAGGTCAGGCCCCACGACTCGACGAGCCCGCGGTGCGGGTCGATCCCGGCGCAGAGCGGCCCGTGCTCGGCCATCGCGGCCTGCAGGCGCTCCCCAAATGTTCCCTGGGGTGCGACGGAGGAGCCTCGACGGGTGCTGCTCATGGCGTGAACCTCTCGTGGGCGATGCCGACGACGTCGGCCAGTCGGTCGAATCCCCGCTCGGCGACGAGCTGCTCGAGCTCACGGCCGACCCGCTCGGGTGCCGTGGGGTCGTTGAAGGCGGCGGTGCCCACCTGGATCGCGCTCGCGCCGGCGGCGACGAGCTCGAGGGCGTCGCGCCCGCTGCGCACTCCCCCGACGCCGACGATGGGCGCGGTCTTGATCCGCCCGGCGCGCATCGCACCGGCGACCTGCCACACCGCGCGCACGGCCATCGGACGGATCGCCGGGCCGGACAGGCCACCGGTCGCCGCGACGAGGTGCGGGCGGAGCCGGTCGACGTCGATCGCGACGCCGAGCGTCGTGTTGATCATCGTCAGCCCGTGGGCGCCGGCCTTGAGCACCGTGTCGGCGATCTCGACGATGTCGGTGACATCGGGGGTGAGCTTCGCGAGCATCGGGATCCCGCGGGGCACGACCTCGCGCACGAGGGTCATGACCTTGTGCGAGCTCGCCGGGTCGCACGCGAAGACGAGCCCGCGGTTGGCGACGTTGGGGCAGGAGATGTTGACCTCGATGGCCGCGACGGCGCTGGCATAGGGGCTGCGGACGACGGTGCGGGCGACGGTGGCGAACTCCGAGGCCGTGCCGCCGGCGATGCTCACGACGACCCGGGCCCCGATCGAGTGCAGCCAGGCGAGGTCCTCGTCGACGAAGGCCTGCACGCCCGGCCCCTGGAGGCCGATCGAGTTGAGCATCCCCGAGGGGGTCTCCGCCATCCGCGGGGTACCACGCCCGGAGACCGGCCCGGGCTTGACCGACTTCGTGACGAAGGCGCCGAGCCGGGTGATGTCGATGAAGCGGTGCATCTCGCGGCCGTTGGCCGCGCAGCCGCTGGCGGTCATCATCGGGTTGGGCAGGCGGACCCCGGCGAGGTCGACGGACATGTCCACAGGCGAAGGGGGTGCAGCGGGCGTGGTCATCGGGCCTCCTTCGGGGCGCCGACGGAGTCGGCGGGCACGTGGCACAGGCCGTCCTCGAAGGCATCCCAGCGCACGCGGTCGCCGCGGAAGACCGGGCCCTCGAGGCAGCTGCGGACCATCTTCGTCGTGCCCCGGGCATCGCGCACGGGCATGACGCAGGTCATGCAGATGCCGACACCGCAGGCCATCGCCTCCTCGACGGCGACCTGGGCGACGATGCCGTGGTCGGCGGCGATGTCGCTCATCGAGCGCAGCATGCCCATCGGGCCGCACCCGTAGAGCACGCCGGCCCCGGTGCGGGCGATGAGGTCGGGCAGCACGTCGGAGACCCAACCCTGCGTCCCGGCCGACCCGTCGTCGGTGGTCACGGTGACCCCGTCGGCGACGCGGCGGGCCTCGACGACCCCGAAGAGCCGGTCGGCGGAGGCGGCCCCGAGGACGATCTCGACCGGGCAGCCGCGCTCGCGCAGCTGCTCGGCGAGCCAGAAGAGCGGCGCGGAGCCGTAGCCACCGCCGACGAGGATGCACGGCACCGGCTGCGAGGGCAGCGGGAAGCCGCGACCCAGCGGGCCGACGACGCTCACCGACTCCCCCGGCTCCAGGGCCGTGAGGACCTGGGTGCCGGGGCCGTGGGCGGCGACGACGACCTCGGTCGTGCCGCCGTAGGTGCCGACCGGGCTGACCCGGTGGATCGAGAAGCTGCGCCGCAGCAGCATCGAGCTCGTGCCGTCACCGACGGCGAGAGCGACGAACTGCCCCGGTCGGGCGATCTCCGCCAGGCCGGGCGTGACGAGCGTCAGGTGCCGGTAGGCACCGACCGCGACATTGCCGAGGACCTCGGCCTCGACCTGGACGACGCCCGCACCCTCGCGGGCGGCGACGGTGCGGGCGGTCACCGCCGGACCCCGTAGAGGTCGAGGTCGCGCGCGTGCTCCTGCAGCGGCTTGACCCGCAGCTCGCCGTGCATCCGCGCCTCGATGGCCTGGACCGCGGCGGTGAGCTGCTGGACCGTCGTGACGATCGGCTTGTCCATCGCCGTCGTCGCCGCGCGGATCGCGTAGCCGTCGGCCCGGGCGTGCTGCCCCGACGGGGTGTTGAAGACGATGTCGACGTCGCCCGCGAGGATCCGGTCGACGATGCTCGACTCCCCTTCGCCGCGCTCGGAGTGCTTGGTGACGACCTCGCACTCGACGGCATTGCGGCGCAGCACGTCGGCTGTGCCCTCCGTCGCGAGGATCGTGAAGCCGAGGTCGGCCAGGCGCTTGATCGGGAAGATCATCGCCCGCTTGTCGCGGTTGGCGACGGAGACGAAGACATTGCCGCTCGTCGGCAGGCCGCTCGCCAGCGAGCCGAGCTGGCTCTTGGCGAAGGCCGCGCCGAAGTCGGCGTCGATGCCCATGACCTCGCCCGTGGAGCGCATCTCGGGGCCGAGGAGGGAGTCGACGACGTCGCCCTCCTTCGTCCGGAAGCGCTTGAAGGGCAGCACGGCCTCCTTGACCGACATCGGCGCGTGCGCCGGCATCGAACCACCGTCGGCATCGCGCGGGAGCATGCCTTCGGCCTTGAGCTCGGCGATGCTCGCGCCGAGCATGACGCGGGCCGCGGCCTTGGCGAGCGGTACGCACGTGGCCTTGGCGACGAAGGGGACGGTCCGCGAGGCGCGCGGGTTGGCCTCGAGGACGTAGAGGACGTCCTGCGCCAGGGCGAACTGCACGTTCATCAGGCCGCGCACGCCGATGCCCTCGGCGAGGGCGAGGGTCGCCTCGCGGACGCGCTGCAGCTCGGAGGTGCCGAGCGTCGCCGGCGGGAGGGTGCAGCTGGAGTCACCGGAGTGGATGCCGGCCTCCTCGATGTGCTCCATGATCCCGCCGAGGTACATCTCGGTGCCGTCGTAGAGCGCGTCGACGTCGATCTCGATCGCGTCGTCGAGGAAGCGGTCGACGAGGATCGGGTGCTCGGGGCTGGCGATCGCCGCCCGGGTGACGTACTCCGAGAGGGTCGCGTCGTCGTAGACGATCTCCATGCCGCGGCCACCCAGGACGTAGGACGGCCGCATGAGGACCGGGTAGCCGATCTCGCGGGCGATCTCGACGGCCTCCTCCGCGCTGAAGGCGGTGCCGTGCTTGGGGGCGTTGAGCCCGGCCTCGTGCAGGACCCGGCCGAAGTGGCCCCGGTCCTCCGCCAGGTCGATCGCCTCGGGCGAGGTGCCGACGATCGGCACACCCTCGGCCTTGAGCTGGTCGGCCAGGCCGAGAGGCGTCTGCCCGCCGAGCTGGACGATGACGCCGGCCACGGGTCCGGCCTGGGTCTCGGCGTGGATCACCTCGAGGGCGTCCTCGAGGGTGAGCGGCTCGAAGTACAGGCGGCTGCTCGTGTCGTAGTCGGTCGAGACCGTCTCGGGGTTGCAGTTGACCATGACCGTGTCGTAGCCGGCATCGCGCAGGGCGAAGCTCGCGTGCACGCACGAGTAGTCGAACTCCACGCCCTGGCCGATGCGGTTGGGACCCGAGCCGAGGATGATGACCGCCGGCCGCTCGCGCGGCTCGACCTCGGTCTCCTCGTCGTAGGAGCTGTAGTGGTAGGGCGTGCGCGCGGCGAACTCCGCGGCGCAGGTGTCGACCGTCTTGTAGACCGGGCGGACCCCGAGGGCGTGCCGGACCCCGCGCACGACGGCCTCGTCCATCCGGCGCAGCCGGGCGATCTGCGCGTCGGAGAACCCGTGCCGCTTGGCCAGGCGCAGCACCTGCGGGTGGAGCTCCGGGGCGTCGTGGACCTGCTGGGCGACCTCGTTGATCAGCTCCATCTGGTCGAGGTACCAGGGGTCGATCTTCGTCGCCTCGTGCACCTCCTCGACCGACAGGCCGGCACGCATGGCCTGCTGGACCTGGACGATCCGCCCGTCGGTCGGCACCTTCGCCGCCTCGAGGAGGGCGCGGCCCTGCTCGAGCGTCGGCTGGTCACCGTCCCAGTGGAAGGCGGCGCCCGAGCGCTCGGCGGAGCGCAGCGCCTTCTGCAGGGCCTCGGTGAAGTTGCGCCCGATGGCCATCGCCTCGCCGACGGACTTCATCGTCGTCGTGAGGGTCGGGTCGGCGGCCGGGAACTTCTCGAAGGCGAAGCGCGGCACCTTGACGACGACGTAGTCGAGGCTCGGCTCGAAGGCCGCGGGGGTCTCCTCGGTGATGTCGTTGGGCACCTCGTCGAGGGTGTAGCCGATGGCCATCTTCGCCGCGATCTTCGCGATCGGGAAGCCGGTGGCCTTCGACGCCAGCGCCGAGGAGCGCGAGACGCGCGGGTTCATCTCGATGACGATCATCCGGCCGTCGGCGGGGTTGATCGCGAACTGGATGTTGCAGCCGCCGGTCTCGACCCCGACCTCGCGGATGACGGCGATGCCGACGTCACGCATGCGCTGGTACTCGCGGTCGGTGAGGGTCAGGGCGGGGGCGACGGTGATCGAGTCACCGGTGTGCACGCCGACCGGGTCGAAGTTCTCGATCGAGCAGACGACGACGACGTTGTCCGCCGTGTCGCGCATGACCTCGAGCTCGTACTCCTTCCACCCGAGGATCGACTCCTCGAGCAGCACCTCGGTCGTCGGGCTGTACTGCAGGCCGGCGCCGGCGATGCGGCGCAGGTCGGTCTCGTCGTAGGCGAAGCCCGAGCCCAGGCCCCCCATCGTGAAGGAGGGACGCACGACGACCGGGTAGCTCAGCTCCTCGGCGGCCGCGAGGCACTCGTCCATCGTGTGGCAGATGACCGAGCGGGCCGACTCGGCGCCGCAGCGCTCGACGACGCCCTTGAAGCGCTCGCGGTCCTCGCCGAGCTCGATGGCCTCGACGCTCGCACCGATGAGCGGGCAGCCGTACTTCTCGAGCACGCCGGCCTCGTGGAGCGAGATCGCGGCGTTGAGGGCCGTCTGGCCACCGAGGGTGGCGAGCACGGCGTCGGGGCGCTCGCGCTCGATGATCTTCTCGACGACCTCGGGGGTGATCGGCTCGACGTAGGTCGCGTCGGCGAACTCCGGGTCGGTCATGATCGTCGCGGGGTTGGAGTTGACGAGGATGACCCGGATGCCCTCCTCGCGCAGGACGCGGCACGCCTGGGTGCCGGAGTAGTCGAACTCGCAGGCCTGGCCGATGACGATCGGGCCGGAGCCGATGACGAGGACGCTGGAGATGTCGTCGCGCTTGGGCATCAGGCCTGCGCCTCCTTCGTGCTGAGCAGGTCGGTGAAGCGGTCGAAGAGGTAGGCGGCATCGTGCGGGCCGGCCGCGGCCTCCGGGTGGTACTGGACGGAGAAGCCGAGCAGCCGGCCCCTGTCGTGCAGCTCGAGCCCCTCGACGACGTCGTCGTTGAGGCACACGTGGCTCACGGTGGCCGTGCCGAAGGGGGTCTGCGTCGCCTCGTCGAGGGGTGCGTCGACGGCGAAGCCGTGGTTGTGCGCGGTGACCTCGACCTTGTTGGTCGTCCGGTCGAAGACCGGCTGGTTGATGCCCCGGTGGCCGTACTTGAGCTTGTAGGTGCCGAAGCCGAGCGCCCGGCCGAAGAGCTGGTTGCCGAAGCAGATGCCGAAGTACGGCAGCCCCCGGCGCAGCGCCTCCTGGAGCAGCTCGACCTGGTCACCGGCGGTCGCCGGGTCGCCGGGGCCGTTGCTGAAGAAGAGCCCGTCCGGGGAGACCGCCAGCACGTCCTCGATCGTCGCCGTGGCCGGCAGGACGTGCACCTCGATGCCGCGCTCCGCGAGGCGGGTCGGGGTCATCGTCTTGATGCCGAGGTCGAGGGCCGCGACGGTGAAGCGCTTGTCCCCCTTCGCCTCGACGACATAGGGCTCGCTCGTGCTCACCTGGGCGGCGAGGGCCGAGCCGGCCATCTCGGGGGCCGAGGTGACCCGCTCGAGCATCGCGGCCTCGTCGGTCACGGCCTCGCCGGAGAAGATGCCGACCCGCATGGCCCCGCGCTCGCGCAGGTGACGGGTCAGGGCGCGGGTGTCGATGCCGGCGATGCCGACGACACCCTGCGTCGTCAGCTCGTCCTCAAGGGTGCGGCGCGAGCGCCAGTTGCTCGGGCGCAGCGCGGGGTCGCGCACGACGTAGCCGGCGACGTGGATGCGCGAGGACTCGTCGTCCTCGTCGTTCCACCCGGTGTTGCCGACGTGCGGGGCCGTCATGACGACGACCTGGCCGCGGTAGCTCGGGTCGGTGAGGGTCTCCTGGTAGCCGGTCATGCCGGTGCTGAAGACCGCCTCGCCGACGGTCTCGCCGACGGCCCCGTAGGCCGTGCCGGCGAAGGTGCGCCCGTCCTCGAGGACGAGGACGGCCGGTGCGGTGTCACCGGTGCTGCTGTGCGTGCTCAATTGCTGACCTCTCCGTCGGCGGCCGTGACGCGGCCGCGCAGGATCGTCGTGCGGACGCGCCCGGTGAGGGTGTGCCCGGCGAAGGGGGTGTTGCGGGACAGGGAGTGCGACGCGGCCGGGTCGACGGTGATCCGGTCGGTCGGGTCGACGAGGACGAGGTTGGCGGGCGCGCCCACCTCGATCGCGCGACCGTGGTCGGTGAGGCCGGCGATGCGCGCCGGCGCGTGGGACATCCGCTCGGCGAGGGTCGCCAGGTCGATCCGACCCGAGTCCACCATGACGTCGTGGACGACGGCGAAGGCGGTCTCCAGACCGAGCATGCCGAAGGCCGCGTCGGGGAAGGCGTGCTCCTTGTCGTGGCGGGCGTGCGGGGCGTGGTCGGTGGCGACCGCGTCGATCGTGCCGTCGGCGAGCGCCTCGCGCAGGGCATCGACGTCCTCGGCGGGGCGCAGCGGCGGGTTGACCTTGTAGACCGGGTCGTAGCCGGCGATCAGGTCGGTCGTCAGCACGAGGTGGTGCGGGGTGACCTCGGCGGTGATCCGGGCTCCGCGGCGCTTGGCCCAGCGCACGGCCTCGACGCCCTCGGCCGTCGAGACGTGGGCGACGTGCACCCGGGAGCCGGTGTGCAGCGCGAGCTCGGCGTCGCGGGCGATGATGCTCGACTCGGCGACGGCGGGCCAGCCGGTCAGGCCGAGCCGACCGCTGAGCTCGCCCTCGTGGCAGCAGGCCGCCGGGCCGGCGAGCGCCGGGTCCTGGCTGTGCTGCGAGATGACGCCGTCGAAGGCGCGCACGTACTCGAGCGCCCGGCGCATGACCCGCGCGTCGTGGACGCAGCGGCCGTCGTCGGAGAAGACGCGCACCCGCGCGCGGGAGCGGTGCATCAGGCCGAGCTCGGCGAGCTCGGCGCCCTCGAGCCCCTTGGTCACCGAGCCGATCGGCTGCACGTCGCAGTGACCGGCGGCGACCCCGAGGTCGAGCACGCGCTCGGCGGCCTCGGCGGTGTCGGTCACCGGGCTGGTGTTGGCCATGGCGAGCACCGCGGTGAATCCGCCTGCGGCGGCCGCGGCGGAGCCCGTCGCGACCGTCTCGGCGTCCTCGCGACCGGGCTCGCGCAGGTGGGTGTGCACGTCGACCAGACCGGGCAGGAGGGCGAGGCCGTCGCCGTCGACCCGGTGGGTGTCGGTGCCGGCACCTGCCGCGGCGTCGGCTCCGACGGCAGCGATGACGCCGTCGCGGACGAGGACGTCGGCGGTCGTCGCGCCGAGCAGTGAAGCACCGGTGATGAGCAGGTCGCGGGTGTCGAGGTCGCTCATGCCGCGCCCCCCTTCGTCGTCGAGCCGGAGGCCAGCAGGTGGTAGAGGACGCTCATCCGCACGGCGACGCCGGAGCTCACCTGGTCGAGGACCAGGCTGCTCGCCGCGTCGGCCGCATCGGCGGCGATCTCGAGGCCACGGTTCATGGGGCCGGGGTGGCAGATGACCGCCTCGGGGTTGGCCGCCGTCAGCGCGGCGAGGCGGTCGCGGGTCAGGCCGTAGCCGACCGTGTACTCGCGGGCCGTGGGGAAGAAGCCGCCGGACATCCGCTCGCGCTGCACGCGCAGCATCATCAGCGCGTCGACCCCGGAGGCGATGACCTCGTCGAGGTCGTCGCTCAGGGCGAAGCCCTCGGCCTGCGCCCACGCGCTCGCGCCGCTCGGCATGAGCGTCGGCGGGGCGACGACGGTCACCTCGGCACCCAGGCGGGGCAGGGCGAGCACGTTGGAGCGGAAGACGCGGCTGTGCGTCACGTCGCCGACGATCGCGACCCGCTTGCCCTCGAGCGAACCCAGCCGGCGCTCGATCGTGTAGGCGTCGAGCAGGGCCTGCGTGGGGTGCTCGTGGGTGCCGTCGCCGGCGTTGACCACGCTCGTCGGCGTGCCCGACTCGTCGAACCACCGCGCGACCTGGTGGGCCGCACCGGAGGCCTGGTGGCGCATGACGATCGCGTCGACCCCCATGGCCGCGATGGTGCGCACGGTGTCGCGGAGGGACTCCCCCTTCGACGTGCTGGAGCCCTTGCCGGTGATGTTGATCGTGTCGGCACTCATCCACTTGCCCGCGATCTCGAAGGAGGAGCGGGTGCGGGTGGAGTCCTCGAAGAAGAGGTTGATGACGGTGCGCCCGCGCAGGGTCGGGATCTTCTTGACCTCGCGGTGCTGCACCTCGTGCATCTCGGCGGCGGTGTCGAGGACCGCCCGCAGGGCGTCGTCGTCGAGGTCGGCGACGGAGAGCAGGTGGCGGGTCATCGCTCACCACCCCCGGAGATCGTCACCGCGTCGTCGACACCGTCGTGCTCCGCCAGGCGCACGGTGACCCGCTCGGCCTGGGAGGTCGGCAGGTTCTTGCCGACGTGGTCCGCGCGGATCGGCAGCTCGCGGTGGCCACGGTCGACGAGGACCGCCAGCCGCACCGCGCGGGGGCGGCCGTAGTCGGCGAGCGCGTCGAGGGCCGCGCGCACGGTGCGGCCGGAGTAGAGCACGTCGTCGACGAGGACGACGATCCTGTCGTCGACCCCGGAGGCGGGGAAGGTCGTCTGCTGCGGCGCCCGCGTGGGCCGCGCGCGCAGGTCGTCGCGGTACATCGTGACGTCGAGGGAGCCGACCGGCACGGAGCTGCCCTCGATCTCGGCGACGAGGTCGGCGAGGCGGTGGGCGAGCTCGACGCCGCGACTGGGGATGCCGAGCAGGACGACGTCCGCGGCCCCCTTGTTGCGCTCGACGATCTCGTGGGCGATGCGGCGCAGCGCTCTGCCGACGTCGGAGGTGCTCATGACCTCACGGGCGGGCGGCTGCTGGCCGTCCTCTGGGGGCGTGTCCGGACACATGGGTGTCTCAAGACCTCCTTCTCTGCCTCACGGGACAGTGGTTAAAGGATGTCGATCGGCCCCGACTCTACCCGCGCCCGACCGCTCGGCCGAACCCGTCTCACCAACCCTGCATCACCCTAGGGTCGTGCAGGGTTGGGTTGGCCCAACTCTGCACGACCCTAGGGTCGTGCAGAGTGACGCAGGCGTTTTGCTTATGCGTTCCATAACTTCCTATTATCTTCCGGTGACCGACACCCCCGCTCTGCTCGACGTGCGCGGCCTGCGCAAGGAGTTCGCCTCCGCCCGCGGCCCCGTCGTCGCCCTGGACGACATCACCCTGTCGATCCCCCAGGGCTCCATCCACGGCATCGTCGGCCGCTCCGGCGCCGGCAAGTCGACGCTCATCCGCTGCCTCACCGGGCTCGAGCAGCCGACCTCCGGGACCGTCGTCCTCGACGGGACCGACATCCCCGGCCTGCGCGGTGCCGAGCTGCGGGCGGCCCGTCGCCGCTTCGGCATGGTCTTCCAGCACGCCAACCTGCTCGACTCCCGCTCGGCCGCCGACAACATCGCCCTGCCGCTCGAGATCGCCGGCTGGTCGGCGGACGAGCGATCGGCCCGGGTCGCCGAGCTGCTCGACCTCGTCGGGCTCGCCGACCGGGCCGACAACCACCCCGGTCAGCTCTCCGGCGGCCAGCAGCAGCGCGTCGGCATCGCCCGCGCCCTCGCGACGCGCCCCGACATCCTCCTGTGCGACGAGCCGACCTCCGCGCTCGACGCCGCGACGACCCGCCAGATCCTCGGGCTGCTGCGCGACCTGCGCGATCGCCTGGGCATCACCGTCGTCATCATCACCCACGAGCCCGCCGTCGTGCGCGAGGTCTGCGACACGGTGACGCTGCTCGGCGAGGGCCGGGTCCTCGAGACCGGCAGCATCGGCGAGGTCGTCGCCGACCCCGCGGGCCGGCTGCACCGTGACCTCATCCCCCTTCCCCCGCTCCCCCTCGGCCACACCGCCGGCTACGTCGAGGTCGCCCTCGGCGACTCCCGCGCCGCGACGACGAGCGTCGACGCGGTCCTCGACCTGCTGCGCGCGGCCGACGTGCCGGCCGAGGTCGCCGCCGCCACCCTCGAGACCATCGCCGGCCGCCGGGTCGGCCGCATCCAGCTCGAGGTCGACCCCGCCCGCACCGCCGAGGCCGTGCGCGTCCTCGAGGCCGCCCACCTCTCCCCGGAGGTGGCCGCATGAGCGCCTTCGCCAGTCTGGGCACCGCCGCCGCCGAGGGGTGGCTCGACAACCCCGTCATCCGGGAGATCGTCCCGACCGCCGTCCTCGAGACCCTCGCCATGACGGCCCTCGCGAGCATCATCACGGCGATCATCGGCATCCCCGTCGGCGTGCTCCTGCACAACTCCTCGCCGGGCGGCATCGCGCCCCATCCCCTGCTCCACCGGGTGCTCGGCGCGGTCGTCAACATCGGCCGCTCGCTGCCCTTCCTCATCCTGATGATCGCGATCATCCCCTTGACCCGGCTCGTCGTCGGGACCTCGATCGGCTGGCAGGCAGCGGTCGTGCCGCTCACCGTCGGCGCGATCCCCTTCTACGCCCGACTCGTCGAGACCTCGCTGCGCGAGGTGCCGAGCGGCAAGGTCGAGGCGGTGACGATGATGGGCGCCACCCGCCGCGAGATCACCCGCAAGGTGCTGCTGCCCGAGGCCCGCTCCGGCCTCGTCGCCGGGCTGACGACGACGATCATCGCCCTCATCGGCTACACCGCCATGGCCGGCGCCGTCGGCGGCGGCGGCCTGGGCGCGGTCGCGATGTCCTACGGCTACAACCGCTTCGAGACCGACGTCATGGTCGTCTGCGTCGTGCTGCTCGTCGCCATCGTCACGGTCGTCCAGCTCGTCGGTGACCTCGTCGCGCGACGGCTCGACCGCCGGTGAGCCGCCACCTGCTCCACGCGACGTCCCTCCCCTTCGCCACACCCACGCACCACCGGCCCCCGGGCCGCCCGCTGAAAGGAACCCGCATGTCCCCCGTCCGCACCGCCACCCGCGCCGCCGCGGTCCTGTCCGTCTCCGCCCTGGCCCTGTCCGGGTGCGGCCTGATGAAGGGGGACGCCGAGGGCCCCACCGAGAACGGCGACGGCATCACCAAGATCACCGTCGGCGCCTCCCCCACGCCGCACGCGAAGATCCTCGAGTACGTCGACAAGGAGCTGGCCCCCGAGGCGAAGCTCGACCTCGACATCAAGACCTTCGACGACTACGTGCAGCCCAACGTCCAGCTCTCCGAGGGCACGCTCGACGCCAACTACTTCCAGCACCTGCCCTACTACGAGGAGCAGGTCGAGGACCGCGGCTACGACTTCGCGCACTACGACGGCATCCACATCGAGCCCTTCGCCCTCTACTCCGACTCGGTCAAGGACATCAAGGACCTGCCCGAGGGCGGGCAGATCGGCATCAACAACGACCCGTCCAACCAGGGCCGGGCCCTGCAGCTGCTCGCGGACAACGACGTCATCACCCTCAAGAAGGGCAAGGACGCGACCAACGCGACGATCCTCGACGTCGAGGACAACCCCAAGGACCTGGAGTTCAAGGAGACCGACGCCGCGCAGCTCGCCCGCTCGCTGCAGGACCTCGACGCCGCGATCATCAACGGCAACTACGCCATCGAGGCGGACCTGTCGCTCGACGACGCCCTCGCCGTCGAGGAGGCCAAGGACAACCCCTACGCCAACTTCCTCGCCGTGCAGAAGGCCAACGAGGACAACGCCGGCCTGAAGAAGCTCGACGAGCTGCTCCACTCCCCCGAGGTCAAGGCCTACATCGAGGAGACCTGGCCCCAGGGCGAGGTCCTGCCCGCCTTCTGATCCCGCTCAGCCCCCGGGCACCACGTCGGTGACCCGCGGGCGCGACCCCGGCCGGTCGTCACGGACACCCGTGATGACCGGCCGCAGTCGTGTCACAGCCTCGACGCTGCCCAGGTCGAGCAGCTCCTGGAGGATGACCCGGGTCGGCGTCATCAGCCGCAGACGGCCGGCCGCGCCGCCCTCGAGCAGCGCCTCCACCGCGTCCCACTCCGAGTCCACCGCCTCGGTCGTCAGGTGCACGGGCTGGCCGGGCGCGGAGGCCGGGACCGGCAGGACGAAGAAGGAGACGTCGAAGCGCTTGGGTGGCCCCTCGGGCGTCACCCAGCGGTCCCAGGGCAGGAGCGACTCCGGCGGGGTGACCAGCCCGGTCTCCTCCGCGAGCTCGCGGAGCCCCGTCGCGACGAGGGTGCGGGCATCGGCGGCGCGGTCCCCGTCGACGGGCACGTGCCGCCACCGGTGGACGTGGTCGGCCACGGTCGCGGACGACAGGGCGAGGTCGGCCCCCTTCGCCACGTCGGCGGGGTCGCAACGGCCGCCGGGGAAGACGACGGCACCCGCCGCGAAGTCCATCGTCGGCTGACGGTGCTGGACGAAGACCTCCGGGCCACGCTCACCGTCCCGCAGCGGGATGACGCTGACGGCGGGCCGCGGGAGAACGCTCACTCGGTGACCGCGGCGTCCTGCTCGACCTCGGCGATCTCGGCGCCCTCCTCGGTCTCCGATTCCGCCTCGTCGGCGGTGATCTCACCTGCCCGCAGGGCCACCTGCTCGCTGAGGTAGCGCAGGATCACCGCGCCCACGGCGGCCACCGGCACCGCGAGGAAGGCCCCGACGATGCCGAAGACCGTGCCGCCGATCGTCACGGCGAGCAGGATGACCCCGGCGTGCAGCTCCATGGACCGGCCCTGGAGGAAGGGCTGCAGGACATTGCCCTCGATCTGCTGCACGGCGATGATCAGCGCGAGCACGAGCAGGGCGGTCGTCGGCCCCTCGGCGACGAGGGCGACGAGGACCGAGAGGAAGCCGACCGCGAAGGCACCGACGATCGGGATGAAGCCACCGAAGAAGGTGAGCACCGCCAGCGCGAAGGCGAGCGGCACGCCGAGCACGACGAGACCGACGCCGATGAGCACGGCGTCGACGGCGGAGACGACCGCCTGGGTGCGGATGAAGCCCCCGAGGGTGGCCCACGACCGCGTGGCCACCTCCGTGAGGTGGGCGCCAGCCCGCGGTCCGCTGACGCGACGGACGAAGGGGAGGAACGCCGGCCCGTCCTTGAGGAAGAAGAAGACGAGCACGAGGACGAGGACGAGGGTCACGGCGCCGGAGCCGACCGCGGAGGCGCCGGCCAGGGCACCGGTGGCGATCTGGCCGCCCCGGTCCTGCAGCCAGGTCCGGGCCGTGTTGACCGCGTCGTCGATCGTCTGGTTGTCGAGGTTGAAGGGCGGCTTGGCCGCCCGCTGCTGCAGCTCCGACAGACCCTTGGAGGCCGAGTCGGCCAGGTCGCCGGACTGGCTGATGAGCGACGGGGTGATCGCTCCCAGCACGCCGAAGAAGACGATGAGCGCACCGAGAATCACGATCACCGCGGCGAGCGCTGCGGGCAGCCCCTTGGACCGCAGCCACCGCGTCGGCGGCCACAGCACGGTCGCGACGATGAGGGCGAGCAGGACGGGGAAGACCCCAACCCACAGCTTGCCGAGGACCCACCAGAGGATGGCGGCGCCGGCGGAGACGAGCAGCAGGCGCCACGACCAGCGCGCCAGCCACGTGAAGCCCTCACCGATGACGGTGCCTCGGTCGACGGTGGTCGCCGGCTCCTGCGCCGGGTCGTGCGCTGTGCTCAATGTCTCTCCTCAGACGAGGGTGGGCTTGACCTCGACGATGCGGGCCAGCAGGCCGTTGACGAACTTCGGGGACTCGTCGGTGCTCAGCTCGGTGGCCAGGGCCACGGCCTCGCTGACGGCGACGCCGTCGGGGACCTCGTCGTTGAAGAGGATCTCCCAGGCGCCCAGACGCAGGATCGCGCGGTCGACGTCGGGCATCCGCTCGAGGCTCCAGCCCTGGCTGTACGTCGTGAGCGCGTCGTCGATGTCGCTCCAGTGGGCGACGACTCCCTGGACGGCGGCGACGGTGTACTCGTTGAGCGGGGCCGGGGTCACCGGCGTCTGCGCGCGCTCGCGTGCGAGATCACCGGCGTTGACCCGCCGGGACTCGGCCTCGAAGAGCAGGTCGACCGCGCGACGACGAGCCTTGGTACGGGCTCCCACTCAGCTCACTCGACCGAGGTAGGACCCGTCGCGGGTGTCGACCTTGACCTTGGTCCCCTGCTCGAGGAAGAGCGGCACGGAGATCTCGGCGCCGGTCTCGAGGGTCGCGGGCTTGGTGCCGCCGGTCGAGCGGTCGCCCTGCAGGCCGGGCTCGGTGTAGGTGATCTCGAGGACGACCGAGGCGGGCAGCTCGACGTAGAGCACGTTGCCGTCGTGGCGGGCGATGACCGCCTCCTGGTTCTCGAGCATGTACTTCGCGGCGTCGCCGACGACCTCGGGCGTGACCGGGATCTGGTCGTAGGTGTCGGGGTCCATGAAGACGAAGTCGGTGCCGTCGTTGTAGAGGTACTGCATCGTCCGCTTGTCGACGTTCGACGTCTCGACCTTGGTGCCGGCGTTGAAGGTCTTGTCGACGGTCTTGCCGCTCGTGACGTTCTTCAGCTTGGTCCGGACGAAGGCCGGGCCCTTGCCGGGCTTGACGTGCTGGAACTCCACGACGCTCCAGAGCTGGCCGTCGATGTTGAGGACCATGCCGTTCTTGAGGTCATTCGTCGTTGCCACGGATGTGCTCGCCTTCGCGTTGTCGTCAGGTGGTCTCCCGCCGCTGCGCCGGAGGGCGCGCGCGGGCCGCCCAGCATCTTAACCGGCGAAGGGAGGATCCACCCACGCGCGCACCCGACCCGGCGTGCGGCGGCGGCATCCACGCAGACCCGAGGAGGAAGGTGCAGGATGGCGGGCATGAAGTCGAAGGCCGCCGTCGCCACCGTCCTCGCCGCCACCGCCGGGCTCGCTGCCCGCGACCTGCTGCAGAAGCAGCACTCGCTCAAGCGCAACTTCCCGGTCGTCGCCAACGCCCGCTACCTGCTCGAGAAGATCGGTCCGGAGCTGCGGCAGTACATCGTGACGAGCAACGACCAGGAGCGGCCCTTCAGCCGCGACCAGCGCTCGTGGGTCTACGCCTCGTCGAAGATGGAGAACAACTACGTCGGCTTCGGCACGGACAACGACGTCGAGCAGCTCGAGGGCTACCCGGTCCTCAAGCACCGCACCTTTTCCTCCGTGGCGGCGCCGTCGAGCCCGCACAGCGCCGAGGACGTCGTGCTGCCGTCGGCCAAGGTGCTCGGTGGTCCGCGCGGACGGCGGCACGCCTTCCGCCCCCAGTCGTGCGTCAACATCTCCGGCATGAGCTTCGGCTCGCTGTCGGGCAATGCGATCACCGCGCTCAACGAGGGCGCCCGCCTCGCCGGCGCCCTGCACTGCACGGGCGAGGGCTCGCTGTCGGAGTACCACCGCCAGGGTGGCGACATCATCTTCCAGATCGGCACGGCCTACTTCGGCTGCCGCGACGAGGAGGGCCGCTTCGACATGGAGCGGCTCAAGCAGGTCGCGGCCTCGGCGCCGGTGCGCGCCATCGAGATCAAGCTGAGCCAGGGCGCGAAGCCCGGTCTGGGCGGCATGCTCCCCGCGGCGAAGATCTCCGCCGAGATCGCGCAGACCCGCGGGATCCCGCAGGACAAGGACTGCGCCAGCCCGTCCCGGCACACCGAGTTCGACGACGTCGACTCCTTGCTCGACTTCGTGGAGCGGGTGGCCGACGAGACCGGTCTGCCGGTGGGCATCAAGTCCGCGGTCGGCGACCTCACCTTCTGGGAGGAGCTGGCCGAGGCGATGGCCGACGGCACGCGGGGCGTGGACTTCATCGTCACCGACGGAGGCGAAGGGGGGACCGGCGCGGCTCCCCTCGTCTTCAGCGATGCGGTCGCCCTGCCCTTCCGGCTCGCCTTCACCCGCGTCTACGGCGTCTTCGCCCGGGCCGGCCTCGCTGACCGCGTCACGTGGGTCGGGTCCGGCAAGCTCGGCCTGCCCGAAAATGCCCTCGTCGCCTTCGCCCTCGGCGTCGACATGGTCCACGTCGCGCGTGAGGCGATGCTCGCCATCGGCTGCATCCAGGCGCAGAAGTGCCACACCGACCACTGCCCCACCGGCGTCGCGACGCAGAACCCCTGGCTCTCGCGCGGCCTCGACCCGACGCTCAAGGCGCACCGGGTCGACAACTACATCCGCACCCTGCGCCGCGACCTGCTCAAGGTCTCGGAGGCCTGCGGCGTCTGGCACCCGGGCCTGCTCACCGTCGACGACGTCGAGCTGCTCCTGGGCAACCGCAAGGCCATCCCGCTCGGCGAGGTCTACGAGTACGCGCCCGGCTGGGGTCGCCTCAGCGACGAGGACGAGGCGGCGATCACCGAGATCATGTCCGCCTCGGCCCCGCGCGGCCGCTCCTGAGCGAGGGCCCGCGCGTCAGGGGGCCGCGGCTCAGTCCACCGCCTCGGTGACCGTGTCCGCGAAGCCGGGGGTCTTCGCCATCTGCCGCGAGAAGTCGGCGGCGCCCTCGGGCGCGAGGTGGATCGCGTCACGGCCGCTGCCGTCGCCGTACCAGGAGCCGAAGCGGTTGATCGCGAAGAGCGGCACGTCGGCCGTCGCCGTGATCTCCTTCGCAGCCTTCTGACGGCGGGTGTCGTAGCCCCGCCAGCGCTTCTCGAGGTTGTCCTGGTGGGCCGGCGAGTAGGGGATCGTCGAGGAGACGACCGTCGCGCCGTGCTCGCGCAGCAGCTCGACGGTGGCGTCGAAGTCCTTCGTCGCCTGCTCGCCGACGTGCGGCAGGCCGGGGTTGCCGCGGGCCACCCGCTTGGCGCTCGTCTCGCGTACCTCGTCGAGGGGCATCCCCGGGTGGATCATGAAGCCGTCGGAGCGCAGGAAGCCCTTGGACCCGATGGCCAGGCTCGTCTGCGGCATCTCGCCCTCCTGCGCCCGCTCCACCTGACCACCGGCATCGCGGAAGCGGTAGCGCAGGTCGGGGTGGTAGCGCTCGCAGTCCTTGACCTCGGCGGCCCCCCACTCCTTGGTGGTCGGCCGGTCGCAGCCCTGGACCATCGCGGAGAATCCGGTCTTCTGGACCTCGCTCTCGTAGAAGCCGTCGTCCTCGGCCGCCCGGGTGGAGAGCATCAGGACCGCCACGTCGGGGACCTTGTCCTCCTTGACGAGGTACTCGGCGACCATCTTGTTGATCCCCCAGCGGGCGCGGCTGCTGGCGGCGTTGAAGACGGTGACGTCACTCCCCTTCGCCTTGGTCAGCTCCTTGCCGAGCACCTGCGGGTCGACGCCCTGCTGGGTCATCGAGTCGCCGAAGAAGACGACGTCGGGCGCCTCCTTCGCCCGGGTGATGCTGTTGATCATCGTCTCGAAGTACGCCCCGTGGGTACGCCCGACGGGCAGCCTGCCCTCGTCGACCCAGGTCTTGAGCTGGGCTGCGGTGACATCGCGCGGCAGCTTCGCCGTGGTGTCGAGCGAAGGGAAGTCGTCGCCCGGGATGACCATCGCGGCCTTCTCCTCCGGCGCCGGGGTGTAGCCCTTCGGGCTCGCCGACGGGCGGCTGCTCGACGACGACCCGCCAGAGTCGCTCGAGCTCGAGGAACCACCCAACGCACCCGAGCAGGCGGTCAGGGTGAGGGCCGCGGTGAGGGCGAGGGCTGCGGGACGCACACGCGACATGACAACGACGTTAACGCGCCCCTCCCGTGGCCCAGGACCACGGGAGGGGTGACACGCCGCTCAGGAGATCTCGCGGGTGAGCACGCGGCGGGTGCCGATGGCCAGGGGCAGGAGCACCCACGCGGCGCTGCTCGTGGCGAGCTGGCCCCATGCCTCCGCCGTCATCGTGCCCTCGGTGAGGGGCAGGGTGACGACGGTCAGGTCGAGCCACCGGGCGGCATCGCTCATCCAGCTGATCGACGAGGTGAGGACCATCCACACCGTCGGCAGCACGAGGATGCCCACGATGGCCAAGGGCGTGTTCAGCAGGGCCGCACCGAAGGCCACCCCCTGCAGCGTGAGGAGCAGGGCGGTGAGCACGACCCCGACGAGCGAGAGCCCGGTGAGGGAGAAGGTCCCGCCCGAGATCGCCGTCGCCACGGCCGCCGCGATCGCGGCGACCACGAGCAGACCGAGCGTCAGCGCGAGCGCGGCGACGGCCTTCGCGGTGAGGACCCGCCCGCGCCGCGGCACGAGGGTGAAGGTCGCCAGCCCCGTGCGGTGGCTCCACTCCTGGGTGGCGGACATGATGCCCAGGACGGGCAGCAGCACCGTGAGCGGGATGAAGATCATGCCGAGGTAGGTGGCGAAGGTCTGGTCGGCGGGGGTCCCCCAGATGACGAGGACCGCGGAGACGAGGACGCTGATCGCCGCCATGACGACGAGCATCCACAGGCCGGCGCGGGTGTCGACCATCTTGCGCAGCTCGACGTCGACGAGCCGGGCGAAGGGGATGTGGTCGCCGCGGATGTCCAGCGGGGGTGTGGTGGGGGTGTCCGCGGTGTCGGCGGCCGTGGCCGCAACGGTGGCGGTGTCGCTGGCGGTGGTGTCGGTGCGGGTGGTCATGCGGCATCTCCTCGGGAGTGGTCGGCGGTCAGGCTGAGGAAGAGGTCCTCGAGGCCGCCGGCGGAGCCGGCAACCAGGTCGGTGAGCACGATGCGCGCGTCGAGCGCGACCCGGCCGACGGTCGCCGCCTCGGCGGCGGCGAGCAGACCGGTCGGGGTCTGCGTCACCTCGATGCCCGCGGCCCGCAGGGCGATGGTCAGCTCGTCGTCGTCGAGCGAGGCCACCCGGGTCCCCTGCCGCTGCAGCAGCTCCTCGGTCGTGCCCTCGGCGACGATCCGGCCGCGGCCGATGATGACGAGGTCATCGGCGATGACCTGCACCTCGTGGAGCAGGTGCGAGGAGAGCAGGACGGTCCCGCCCGCGTCGGCGAAGTCGCGCAGCAGCCCGCGCATCCAGTGGATGCCCTGCGGGTCCAGGCCGTTGGCCGGCTCGTCGAGGACGAGCACCTGCGGGTCGCCGAGGAGGGCGGTCGCCAGGCCGAGGCGCTGCCGCATGCCGAGCGAGTAGCCGCGCACGCGGCGGCCCGCCTCGGCATCGGTGAGCCCGACCCTGGACAGCGCGGTGCCGACGGCGGCCGACCCGACACCGGTCGTGCGTGCCGCGAGGCCGAGCACCTCCCGGCCGGTGCGGCCCGGGTGCTGGGCGGAGGCGTCGAGCATGACGCCGACGTGCCGGCCGGGGTTGGGCAGGTCGCGGTAGCGGTGCCCCAGGACGCTCGTCTCACCGGAGGTCGGTGGCGTGAGGCCCGTGAGCATCCGCATGACGGTCGACTTGCCGGCGCCGTTGGGCCCGAGGAACCCCGTGACGCGGCCGGGTCGAGCGGAGAAGGTCACGTCGGAGACGGCGGCGACGTCTCCGTAGCGCTTGGTGAGGTGGGTGGCGGTGATCATGGGCTCCACGCTGCCGGTGGGCGACCCGTCCCACTTCGCCCGGTGGTCTCGAGGGTGACTACGACTTCCGAAGGGGGGTGACCCCCTGCAGCAGCGACTCCCGGCCGATGCCGGGCGGGTCGGGCACCGCCTACGGTGGGGCCGTGACGAGCCGACCTGCGCCCGACGAGCGCCACCCCGACCGCCTGACCTGGTGGGGCACGACCTGGCGCCTCGGCCTCGCCCTGCTGATCGGCCTCACCCTGTGGATCCTGACCTTCGCGATCACCTATCCCGATCCCGACGCGGACCTGCCCGAGGGCCTGCGCACCTTCTGGCTGGTGCTCGTCGACCCCGCGCTCGGTCTGGTGGCCGCAGCCCTGCTCCTGCTGCGTCGCCGCCTGCCGGTGACGACGGCGGCCGTCACCACCCTGCTCAGCGGCGTGTCCGTCGTCGCGGCCGGTGCCCAGGCGGTGGCGATGGTCTCGCTCGCCACCCGGCAGCTCTGGCGCGAGCTCGTCCCGGTCACCCTGCTCGCCGTCGTCACCGGGACCTTCGCCTCCCGGATCGTCTACCCGGACCCCGACCCCCTGCCGCTGTGGGCCGAGACGCTCTTCAGCCTGCTCGTGCTCGCCGTCCTCGTCGCCGTCGGTGTCTCGATCGGCTCGCGCCGGGCCCTCGTGCGCTCGTGGGTCGACCGGGCCCGGACGGCCGAGTCCGAGCAGCGGGCTCGGGTCGCCCAGGCCCAGACCGCCGAGCGCGGCCGCATCGCCCGCGAGATGCACGACGTCCTCGCCCACCGCATCTCGCTCGTCACGATGCACTCCGGCGTGCTCGCCTACCGCGAGGACCTGCCCGAGGAGGAGCGGCGGGCGGCCGTCGCGGCCATCGATGCCAACGCGCGCGCCGCCCTCACGGACCTGCGCGAGGTGCTCGGGGTGCTGCGCGCCGAGGACGGGGGCTCCCCCCTTCGTCCGCAGAGCTCGCTCCTGCACCTGCCGGAGCTGCTCGACGACGCCCGCGCTGCCGGCAGTCGGGTCACCCTCCACGACGGGGGCATCGACATCACAGCGGTGCCGGAGACCGCCAGCCGCGCCGCCTACCGGGTGGTGCAGGAGGGGCTGACCAATGCCCGCAAGCACGCCCCCGGGGCCGGCGTCGACGTGCGCCTCGACGGACGGCCGGGCGACGGGCTGGAGGTGACCGTGACGAACCCGCGCTCCGTGCAGGCGACCGGCGCGGCCGTGCCCGGCTCCGGCACCGGCCTGCTCGGGCTCTCCGAGCGCGTCGAGCTCGCTGGCGGGCGCATCGAGCACGGCTGGGCACCCGACGGACGGCACCGGCTGGCGGTGTGGCTACCGTGGCCGGTGTGAACGACTCGAGCCGGGCACCGATCTCCGTCGTCCTCGTCGACGACGACGCCATGGTCCGCACCGCCCTGTCGATGATCCTCGGGGGCGCCCCGGAGATCACCGTCGTCGGCCAGGCGGAGGACGGGCGCCAGGGGCTCTCGGTCATCGCCGAGCACTCCCCCGACGTCGTCCTCATGGACATCCGCATGCCGCGGCTCGACGGCCTGTCCGCGACCGACGAGCTCGTCCGCAGCGGGTCGCCGAGCAAGGTCATCGTCCTGACGACCTTCGACGCCGACGACGACGTCATGCGGGCGCTGCAGCACGGGGCCGACGGGTTCCTGCTCAAGGACACCCCGCCCGACCGGCTCGTCGAGGCCGTGCGGCTCGTCGCCGCGGGACAGTCGATCCTCTCCCCCAGCGTCACCGCCTCGGTGCTGCAGTCGGTGCGCTCGGCCTCCGGCGGCGGTGCGCACCACGCCCGCGTCGAGGCCCGGTCGCGGCTGGCGGCCCTCACCGAGCGCGAGCTCGAGGTCGCCCGGGCCGTCGGCGCCGGTCTGTCCAATGCCGAGATCTCCGCGCGCCTCTACCTGAGCGTCGCGACGGTCAAGGCGCACGTCGGCCGCATCCTGGACAAGCTCGGCGCGGACAACCGCGTGCAGGTCGCGATCACCGTCCACGAGGCCGACCTCGACGGCTCCTGACCCGAACTCTGCAAGACCCTAGGGTTGTGCAGGGTTGCCGCCCTGAACCCTGCACAACCCTAGGGTCTTGCGGAGTCGCAGCCGGGCGAAGGGGGGGTCAGGCCAGGGCGGCGTAGGCCTCGCGCAGCAGGCTCTCGTCCGGGCCCTCGAGCCGGGACGGCTGCGCCAGACCGTCGAGGACGACGAAGCGCAGCGTGGCACCGCGGGTCTTCTTGTCGCGGCGCAGGGCGGCGAGCAGCTCGTCGAAGGTCGCCGTCGAGTACGTCGTCGGCAGGCCCAGCAGACCGAGGACGTAGCGGTGCCGCTCGAGCAGGGCGGCGTCGATCCGACCGGTGCGGTGGGCGAGCTCGGCGGCGTAGACCATGCCGATCGCGACGGCCTCGCCGTGCCGCATGCGGTAGCCCTCGTGGTGCTCGATGGCGTGGCCGAGGGTGTGCCCGTAGTTGAGGATCTCGCGCAGGTTGGACTCGCGCAGGTCGGCGGCGACGACCTCGGCCTTGATGGCGATCTTGCGCTCGATGACCTCACGCAGTTGTGCGGTGCCGGGCTCCTGCACGGCCGACTCCTCCTCCTCGACGATCTCAAGGATGCGCGGGTCGGCGATGAAGCCGCCCTTGACGACCTCGGCCAACCCGGCCGACAGGTCGGCCGGCGGCAGGCTCGCGAGGTGGTCGAGGTCGCAGAGCACCGCCGCAGGCGTGTGGAAGGCGCCGACGAGGTTCTTGCCCTCGGCGGTGTTGATGCCCGTCTTGCCGCCGACGGCCGCGTCGACCATGCCGAGCACGGTCGTCGGCACGTGGACGACGGCCACCCCGCGCAGCCACGCAGCCGCGGCCCAGCCACCCAGGTCGGTGACGCTGCCACCGCCGACGGCGACGACCGCGTCGGTGCGGGTGAACCCGGCCTGCCCCATGACCGCCCACAGCCCGGCGGCGACCTCGACGGTCTTGGCCGCCTCGGCGTCGGGCACTGCGGCGACGTGGACGTCGAGCCCGTCGGCGCGCAGCGCGTCGACGACGGGCTCGGCGAGACGGGCTAGAGGCTCGCCGTGGACGACGAGGACGCGGGCGACGTCGTCCGGCAGCACGTCGGCCACCCGGGCTGAGACCCCATGACCGACGAGCACGCCGTAGTCGTCCCCGACGGGGATCGTGGTCACATCGGAGGGGCTCATGCGCCCTCCTCGAGCACGGTGAGGGCCTGCGCGACGACGGTCTCGACGTCGCGGCCGGCCGTGTCGACCCGGTGGGTCGCCAGGGCCTCGTAGGTCGGGCGCCGCGCCTCCATCGTCTTGATCCAGCTCTGCCGCGGGTTGACCGACAGCAGCGGCCGGCTCTTGTCGAAGCCGATCCGCTTCGCTGCGTCGGCGATGCCGACGTCGAGGAAGAGCACCCGGTGGGCGCGCAGCGCCTCGGTGAGCGCGGGGATCATCGGTGCTCCCCCACCGAGCGCGAGGACGGTGCCGTCCTCGGTCAGGGCGTCGAGGACGGTCCGCTGCTCGGCGGCGCGGAAGTAGTCCTCGCCCTCGTCGACGAAGAGATCGGAGATGCTGCGGCCCTCGCGCTCCTCGACGAGGGCGTCGGAGTCGACGTACCTCCGACCGAGACGCTCGGCGAGCTGCGCCGCGACGGTCGACTTGCCGACCCCGGGCGGTCCGATGACGACGACGAAGGGAGCGCCGCTCACGGCTCCCACGTCCGCATGAGCTCGGGGATCGCGTCGAGGTAGGCGCGGTGGTTGCGCGCGGTCTCGGCGACCGAGTCGCCGCCGAACTTCTCGACGCAGGCCTCGGCGAGCACGAGCGCAACCATCGCCTGGGCGACGACGCCCGCGGCCGGGACGGCGCACACGTCGGAGCGCTGGTGGATCGCGGTCGCCGGGTCGGTGCCGGCGACGTCGATGGTCTCGAGGGCCCGCGGGACCGTGCTGATCGGCTTCATCGCGGCGCGCACGCGCAGCACGTCACCGGTACTCATGCCCCCTTCGGTGCCACCGGCGCGACCGGTGCGGCGGTGGATCACGCCGTCGCCGTCGCGCTCCATCTCGTCGTGGGCGGCGGAGCCGCGGCGGCGGGCGGTGGTGAAGCCGTCGCCGACCTCGACGCCCTTGATCGCCTGGATGCCCATGAGGGCGCCGGCCAGGCGCGCGTCGAGGCGACGGTCCCAGTGGACGTGGCTGCCCAGGCCCGGCGGCAGGCCGTAGGCGAGGACCTCGACGACGCCGCCGAGGGTGTCCCCGTCCTTCTTCGCCGCCTCGATCTCGGCGACCATCGCGTCGGTGCCCTCGCGGGTCATCGCGCGCACGGGGTTGGCATCGAGGGTCGCGGTGTCGTCGGGGGTCGGCAGCGGGCCGTCGGCGGGGGCCTCCCCTTCGCCGATCGCGACCGTGTGCGCGACGAGCCGGATCCCGTAGGCCTGCTCGAGGAACCGCTCGGCGATCTCGCCGAGGGCCACGCGGGCGGCGGTCTCACGGGCCGAGGCGCGCTCGAGGACCGGACGGGCCTCGTCGAAGCCGTACTTCTGCATCCCCACGAGGTCGGCGTGACCGGGCCGCGGACGGGTCAGCGGCCGGTTGCGGGCGATCTCCTTCTCCGCGTTGACGTCGTCGGACGCGGCGAAGGCGGCGGCGTCGACGGGGTCGGCGCTCATGACCGTCTCCCACTTGGGCCACTCGGTGTTGCCGATCATCACGGCGAGCGGCGAGCCGAGGGTGCTGCCGTGGCGCACGCCGCCGAGGAAGGTCACCTGGTCCTGCTCGAACTTCATCCGGGCACCGCGGCCGTAGCCGAGTCGACGACGGGCGAGGGCACCCGCGACGTCCGAGGTCGTGACCTCGACCCCGGCCGGCAGGCCCTCGAGGGTCGCCACGAGGGCCTGGCCGTGCGACTCACCAGCAGTCAACCAACGCAACATGTCTGGCATCTTCCCATCCCGCGGGCGAGGTCCCGTCAGGCGTCCGGGGTGTGGCCGAGCGCTGCCCGACCGGCGGCCTGCATCGCCGCCACCGGCGCCGTCGCCCCGGTGAAGAGCTCGAACTGCCGCGCCGCCTGGTGCACGAGCATCTCCAACCCGGAGACGACCTTCGCGCCGCGCTCGGCAGTTGCACGGGCCAGCGGGGTGGGCCAGTCGGCGTAGACGACGTCGAGCAGGACGACCCCTGTCAGGTCAGCGTCGCCGATGGCCTCGGCGACGGCGGTGCCGGCGCTGCCCCCCGGCAGGGTGCTCACGACGACCTGCGGTGCTCCCGACGTCCAGGAGCGAAGGGGGGCGACCTGCACGTCCCCGGCACCCGGCACGGCGTCGCGCAGCGCCGCGGCCTTGGCCTGGTCGCGTGCGGCGACCACGACCTCCCCGGCGTCGAGCTCCTGCAGCGCGAGCAGTGCGGAGCGCGCGGTCGCGCCCGACCCGAGGACGAACGCCCGTGCGGGCTCGCTGATCTCGGCATCGCGCAGCGCGGCGACGATGCCGTAGACGTCGGTGTTGTCGCCGACCCAGCCGGTGTCGGTGCGGGCGAGCGTGTTGATCGCCCCGGCCCGGCGCGCGAGCTCGCTCACCTCGTCGGCGACGTCGAAGGCCGCGACCTTGAGCGGCATCGTCACGCTCAGGCCGCGCCACATGACGTCGAGCCCGGCGACGAAGGGTGCCAAGCCTCCTTCGTCGACCTCATGGGCGGTGTAGTCCCAGTCGGTCAGGCCCGCGGCCGCATAGCCGGCGCGGTGGAGCGTCGGCGACAGCGAGTGCCGGATCGGGCTGCCGAGAACACCTGCGTGCAGGGTCGGGGTCAGCACCGGTCCTGGTTGTTCGCGCACCACTGCTCGAACTCCTTGACGTTGTTGTCGTGCTCGCGCTGGGTCGTGGCGAACTTCGTCTCGCCCGAGTCCGGGTCGACGGTGACGAAGAAGAGCCAGTCGCCCTCGTCCGGGTTGCCGGCCGCCTCGATGGCCTCGGCGCCGGGGTTGTTGATCGGCCCCGGGGGCAGACCCGTGTGCTTGTAGGTGTTGTAGGGGCTGTCCGAGTTGCGCATCTCGTCGGTCGTGCCCGCCTTGCCACGTTCCTGGAAGACGTAGTGGACGGTGCTGTCCATGTTGAGCATGCCCACGGTCGGGCCGTTGACGTCCGCCAGGCGGTTCTCGATGACCCGGGCGACCTTGCCCCGGTCGGCCGCTCCGGACTCGCCCTCGACGATCGAGGCGACGGTGAGGGTGCGCTCCCACGTGTCCTGCGGGACCTTGGCCTTCTTCAGCTCGTCGGTCGTCATGGTGATCATCGCGTTGAGCTGGGCGACGGCGCTCGTGTCCTTGTCGAACTCGTAGGTCGACGGGAAGAGCCAGCCCTCGAGGTCGCCGCCGGCCTGCTCGGGCAGCTTCAGCTGCGCCGACTTCTCGGCCTTCTCGTACTGCGACACCGGCACCCCGGTGCCCTCCGACAGGCGCGCGTAGATCTCCGAGCGCCACAGGCCCTCGGGGATGGTGATGCCCTTGGCGACGCGGTTCTTGGGGTCGATGAGCCGGTCGAAGGCGTCGGCCGCCGGCATCTCCTTGAGCATCGCGTAGGTGCCCGGCTGGATCGAGGAGGCCTTGTCCGGCTGGGCGGCCGCGACCTCGGTGAAGCTGCTCGTCGACTTGATGACGCCGGCCTCGACGAGGGACTCGCCGATCTCGGAGCCGGACTGGCCCGAGGCGACCTCGACCTCGACCTTGCCGTGTCCCGGTCCCTCGAAGTCGTTCGAGCCGGACCCGCCGGGGATCAGCGACCGCAGGGAGCCGAAGGCGAAGACGATGGCGACCACGACGACCGCAGCCGCGAGGAGCATGGCCAGGCAGCCGGCTCCGCCGCGACGCGTGGTGCGCGCCTCCTTGGCACGCCGCTGACGGCGCGTGTGCGAGCGATCGTGCGACCCGTCGTCGAAGATGTCGTCGTCGAGCTGGTTCATGCGTCGTTGCCCTTCCGCGGTGTGCGTCGGCGCGGCCGACCTACCCGTTCCCCTGGGGGTCTACCGGTTGCGCGCTCCGTGTCCAGCGCAGTCTGCAGGATCAGCACCGCGGCCGCCTGGTCGACCACGTCCCGATGGCGACGACCGGCCACACCGCTGTCCCGCAGGCCCCGATGAGCATCCACTGTCGTGAGCCTTTCGTCCACGAGGCGGATCGGCGTGTTCCCGATCGGCGCCTCGCGCAGGGCCAGACCCAGGCTCTTGGCCCACGAGCGCGCCTTCGCCGCGGCCGGGCCCTCGGACCCGTCGAGGGAGCGCGGGAGGCCGACGACGACCTCCATCGCCTCGACCTCGGTCGCGATCTCGACGACCCGCTCGACGTCACGGCCGTGCTCGAGATCACGTGCCACCGTCTCCACGGGCGTCGCGAGCAGGCCGTGGGGGTCGCTCATCGCGACTCCCACCCTGGCCTCGCCCACGTCGATGCCGAGCCGGACCCCTCGACGGGGCTCCGGCACGGTCGTCCCGGCGTCAGGCACCGAGCTCCCGCTCGATGGCCGCCAGGGCGTCCTCGACCTTCGTGGCGTCCTGGCCGCCACCCTGGGCGAGGTCGTCCTTGCCGCCTCCGCCGCCGCCGAGCATCTGGGCCGCGACGCGCACGAGAGCGCCCGCCTTGACCCCCTTCGCCCGGGCCGCCTCGTTGGTGGCGACGACGACGACCGGCTTGCCCGGGCCGTCACCGGTGAGGGCGACGACGCTCGGGCGGTCCTCGCCGAGCCGGGCGCGGGTGTCGGTGACCATCTGGCGCAGGTCGTCGGGCGCTCCGCCGGCGATGTGGACGCCGACATAGGTCACGCCCGCCACGTCGCTCGCGGCGTCGGTGAGCGAGCCCGCGGACGCCGCCACCTGCTCGCGGCGCACCTTCTCCAGCTCCTTCTCGACCTCGCGCAGGCGGGTGACGAGCTCGGAGACGCGCTCCGGCAGGTCGCCGGCGGGCGCCTTGACGATGTTCGACAGCTCGGCGACGAGCGCCCGCTCGGTCGCCAGGTGCTGCAGGGCGTTCATGCCGACATAGGCCTCGAGGCGGCGCACGCCGGAGCCGACCGAGGACTCGCCGGTGAGGGTGAGGGCGCCGATCTGGCTGGAGTGGCGCACGTGGGTGCCACCGCACAGCTCGCGCGACCACTCGCCGCCGATCTCGATGACGCGCACCTGCTCGTCGTAGGTCTCGCCGAAGAGGGCGAGCGCCCCGCGCTCGCGCGCCTCGGGCAGGGTCATCCAGTCCGCGGAGACCGGCAGGTCGTCGCGGACCGCGAGGTTGGCGACGTGCTCGATCTCGGCACGGGCATCGCCGGACAGCGCCTGGTTCCACGCGAAGTCGAGGCGCAGGTAGCCGGGCTTGTTGTAGGAGCCGGACTGCAGCGCCGACGGGCCGAGCACCTGGCGCAGCGCCGCGTGGACGACGTGCGTGCCGGAGTGAGCCTGGCAGGCGTCGATGCGCCACTGCGGGTCGACCTCGGCCGAGGAGTCCTGGCCGACGCGGACCGCGCCGTCGGCGACCTCGACGGTGTGGACCACGAGGCCCTTGACCGGGCGCTGGACATCGCGCACGAGCAGGCGCGCGCCGTCGACGACGATGACGCCGGAGTCGGCGATCTGACCGCCGGACTCCGCGTAGAAGCTCGTCCGGTCGAGCACGACCTGGCCGGTCTGGCCGGGCTCGAGCTCCTCGACGCGGGCGCCGTCGCGCACGAGGCCGACGACCGAGCCGGTCGTCGTCAGCTCCTCGTAGGCACGCCAGTCGGTCGCGCCGAGCGCGCGCAGGTCCTTCCAGACCTCGGTGTTGGCGTGGCCGCCCTTCTTCGCCTTGGCGTCGGCCTTGGCGCGCTGGCGCTGCTCGTCCATGAGGCGGACGAAGCCCTCACGGTCGACCTTGAGCCCCTGCTCCGCCGCCATCTCGAGGGTGAGGTCGATGGGGAACCCGTAGGTGTCGTGCAGGGCGAAGGCCTGCTCGCCGGCGAGGGTGTCGCCGCCGCTGTCCTTGGTGCGCGTCACCGCGGTGTCGAGGATCGTCGTGCCCTGCGCGAGGGTGCGGCGGAAGGCCTGCTCCTCGGCGTAGGCGATCTGCGCGATCCGGTCGAAGCCGGTGCGCAGCTCGGGGTAGGACGCGCTCATCCGCTCCATCGAGACGGGCAGCAGGTGCGGCAGCGCCGGGTCCTCGTAGCCGAGCAGGCGCATCGCGCGCACCGCACGGCGCAGCATGCGGCGCAGCACGTAGCCGCGACCCTCGTTGCCCGGGGTGACGCCGTCACCGATGAGCATGAGCGAGGAGCGCACGTGGTCGGCGACGACGCGCAGGTGGACGTCGTCGGGGTGCGAGTCGCCCGCGGTCTGGCCTGACTGGGTGCCGTAGGTGCGGCCGGTCATCTCGGCGGCCTTCTCCAGCACCGGGTAGACCTCGTCGATCTCGTACATGTTGTCGACGCCCTGGAGGATGCTCGCGATCCGCTCCAGGCCCATGCCGGTGTCGACGTTCTGCGCCGGCAGCGGGCCGGCGACGTCGAAGTCCGCCTTGGACCGGACGGCCGAGAGCTCGTACTGCATGAAGACGAGGTTCCAGATCTCCATGTAGCGGTCCTCGTCGACCTCGGGCCCACCCTCGCGGCCGTACTCCTCCCCGCGGTCGTAGAAGATCTCGCTGCACGGGCCGCCGGGGCCTGGCACGCCCATCGACCAGTAGTTGTCGGCCTCCGCGCGACGCACGATCCGCTCCTTGGGGATCGAGGTGAGCTCCAGCCACAGGCGCTCGGCCTCGTCGTCGTCGGTGTAGACCGTCGCCCACAGCCGCTCCGGGTCCAGGCCGTAGCCCCCTTCGGGCTGGGGGGTGGTGAGCAGCTCCCAGGCGAAGGCGATGGCGTCGCGCTTGAAGTAGTCGCCGAAGGAGAAGTTGCCGTTCATCTGGAAGAAGGTGCCGTGCCGGGAGGTCTTGCCGACCTCGTCGATGTCACCGGTGCGCACGCACT
>ERZ500994.83-NODE-83-length-30502-cov-6.111801_pt1 | contig 30502 bp, 28 predicted proteins | sample MGYA00248878_ERZ500994 | MGnify/ENA primary metagenome ERZ500994 (study PRJEB25958, sample SAMN03398533) | human skin metagenome | study: EMG produced TPA metagenomics assembly of the Human Skin Microbiome Metagenome (human skin metagenome) data set. | reverse complement strand
TCAGCTTGAGGCCCGGTTCAAGGAAGATCGGCGCCGCGCCGGCATAGCGGCGGTCGTAGAAGGCGGCGGCGTCGAGTACGACAGAGTCGAGGTCTGGCATTGGCGAGCGCTCCTAACATGCCCCTTGCGTGTCGGCAAATCCGACATTAGTCTTCCTCCAGGTTCCGGAAAGACACACATGGCCGTCGGCACACTCGCGCCTCCTGCTTCACCGTCCCTGACGGCGCCGTTCCCCGCCGTGGCGGTCGAGGCGGGCTTGCGCAGCGAACTGCTCGAAGCGATCCGGGCGGAAGCGGAGATCAAAGGCGTCTTGCTTCCGGCGACGGTGGTCGACGTCGGCAAGATCGCGTTTCAAGTGGACTCGTTGGTCGTCGTTTCGATCCTCTGCAAGGTCGAGCCGATCCTCGGCTTCGAACTGCCGGACAGCGTCGTGCGCACCGGCGGCTACGGTTCGGTCGACAGCGCACTGTCGCAGTTGCTGCCGCGCATCGAGACACATTGGAATAAGCGAAAAGGAGGCAAGCCATGACCCAGGTCGCACTCCGCCACCAATCCGACGACGCCGAGCGTCGCCGTCTCGGCGAACGCCTACGCGAGGCGCGCAAGTACCTCGGGCTGAAGCAGGAGGAAGTGGCGAACTATTTGAAGATACCGCGCACGGCGCTCACCGACATCGAGAACGGCCAACGCCGTGTCGAGGCGATCGAGCTCGGGCGTCTCGCCAAACTTTATCGCCAACCGGTGGGCTATTTCACGGGTGAGGATGAGGCGGCGACGAGCCTGCCAGTCGATGTCGCGCACCTCGCGCGGCGGCGGTCCCTATGTGGAGGAGGTTCCGTTCGATTTTCGCGACATGGAACCCTGAGGCCGATCAAGCCGGGCTGCGGACGAACTCGATGACGACGTCCTGGCCCGGCGGTGGCGCGGTCAGGCGCGCGCGGACCGGCACGCGGCCGCCCGGCGGCAAGGATTTCGCCGGCGGCGTCGTGGTCCAGGTGTAGAGCGTCGCGCCGCCGGAATCGCGAATCGACAGGCGAATCGGCGGTAGCGCATGGGGAGCGGAGCGCGGATTCGCGATTTCGCTCTCCACGAGCAGCGTGCGCAGATCGTTCTCGACGCGCAGCGTCGCCTGAACCGGGCCGATGACGAGGCGGTCGAGATTGACGGGCATTCCGATCGCCGCATAGAGGGCGTTGCTCTGCGGCATCGCCGACACCACCCGCTCCCGCGCGACGAGGGCGATCATGGGCATGAGGACCGCCATTGCGACAAGCGCGGCGGACCGGCGCGAAAAAGCCATGGGGACGGTCCTGTGTCGGCTGGATTGGAGCCCGATTTTTCGGGATGTATCGTTAAGGGCGGGTAAAGCCGGCCGAATCGGGCGCGGGCGCATCGCGCGGGAACCAAGAGGGCCAGTGCTCAGCTTCGACAATGTCGGCCTTCGCTACGGGATGGGGCCCGAGGTTCTGCGCGACCTCAGCTTCACCGTGGGCTCGGGCTCGTTCCAGTTCCTCACCGGTCCCTCCGGCGCGGGAAAATCGACGCTGCTGCGGCTGATGCTGCTGTCCCTGCGGCCGACGCGCGGCATGATCACCGTCTTCGGCAACAATGCGAGCGCTCTCGACAAGGCCGAGATCACGCAGCTGCGGCGGCGGATCGGCGTGATCTTTCAGGATTTTCGCCTGCTGAATCATTTGACGACCTATGAGAACGTTGCGCTGCCGCTGCGCGTCCAAGGGCGGGAGGAGGCGAGCTACCGGGCGCAGGTCACGGAACTTCTCGGCTGGGTCGGCCTCGGCGACCGTCTCGATGCGATTCCGGAGGTGTTGTCCGGCGGCGAGCAGCAGCGGGTCGCCATCGCCCGCGCGCTGATCGGCCAGCCCGACCTGCTTCTCGCCGACGAGCCGACCGGCAACGTCGATCCGCCGATGGCGCGCCGGCTGATCCGGCTGTTCATCGAACTGCACAAGTCGGGCACGTCGGTCGTTATCGCCACGCACGATCTCGGTCTCATGGATCAGTTTCCCCAGGCGCGCCGGATGGTGCTGGGGGACGGCCATCTCTACGTCAGCGACTGAGATGGCGAACGCGCAGGACTGGCCCGACACTTCGCGCGCGACGGCGACGCACGCGACGCCGCTCGAACCCGCTGCCGTGCCGGGCCGCCGCAACGGCGAAGCGCCGCTCATCCCGCCGTCGACCATTTCGGCACGGTCGCTGGTGATGGTCATCGTCATCATGAGCTTCCTTGCCTCGATGGCTGCGGGCACGGCGGTGCTCGTGTGGCGCGCGAGCCAGCAATGGAGCGCCGATGTCTCGCGCGAGGCATCGGTGCAGATTCGCGCGAAGCCCGGCGTCGATCTCGACCGCGAGGTCGCGCGCGTGTCGGACCTCATGCGCCCGGTGCCGGGAGTCGTCGCGCTGCACGCCTTTTCGCGCGCTGAATCCGAGAAATTGCTTGAGCCCTGGCTCGGACAGAATCTCAATTTCGACGAGCTTCCGGTGCCGCGCCTGATCGTCGTCACGCTGGACCGCACGAATACCGGCGTCGTCGAGGCGTTGCGCGAGGTCTTGAAACGCGACGCGCCCAACGCCGCCTTCGACGACCATCGCGCCTGGAGCGAGCGGCTGTCTACGATGGGTCGCACGCTGGTCGTCGTCGCGGTGCTGGTGCTCGTGCTGATCCTGCTCGCGATGGCGCTCGCCGTCGCCTTCGCGACCAGCGGCGCGATGGCCGGCAGCCGCGAGATCGTGGACGTGCTGCATTTCGTCGGCGCGACGGACGACTACATCTGCCGCCAGTACCAGTGGCAGTTCCTCGTCTTCGGGCTGAAGGGCGGGTGCATCGGCGCCTTCGCCGCGTGCATCGCCTTCGTCCTGATCTCCTGGATCTCGCGGCGCTGGGCAGCGACCGCCGGCGGCGGCCAGATCGAGGCCCTGTTCGGGTCGTTCAGCCTCGGCGCGACGGGCTATGTCGCGGTCGCCCTGATCGCCCTGTTCACGGCGGCGATCGTGACGATGACGTCGCGCTTCATCGTCGCGCAGCAATTGCGGGCTCTGGCATGAGCGGATTTTCTACGACCGGAGACAGCAACTCGATGCGACCGTCACAGGCCGCGATCATCGTGCGATCCACGATCTTCAACGTTCTTTTCTACCTCAGCACGATCGTGCTCATGCTGACCTTCCTGCCGGTCCTCCTGATGCCTGCGCGCGCGACCATCTGGCTGGCGCGTTTGTGGGGGCGCGTCTCGGTATGGCTGCTGCGGATGATCTGCGGCACGCATGTCGAGTTTCGCGGTCTCGCGAACCTGCCCGACCGTGCGGTGATCATCGCGCCGAAGCACCAGTCGTTCCTCGAAACCTTCGCGCTTCTGATCCACGTCGACTATTTCAGCTATGTGCTGAAGCGCGAACTCACCTGGATACCGTTTTTTGGCTGGCTTCTGCTGACCGGCCAGCAGATCGCGATCAACCGCTCGACCGGCCGCACCGCCCTCATGCAGGTCGTCGAAGCCGCGAAGGTCTGTTTCGCGCGCGGGCAGAGCCTGTTCATCTTTCCGGAAGGCACACGCCGCCCGATCGGCGCGCCGCCGGTCTACAAGGCCGGCGTCGGCTTCGTCTACGAGGCGACGGCCACGCCCTGCGTGCCGGTCGCGCTGAACACCGGCCTGTTCTGGCCGCGCCGCAGATTCCTGCGCTTTCCGGGGCGCTGCGTGATCGAGTTCCTGCCGGCGATCGAACCTGGCCTGTCGCGCGACGATTTCATGCAGGTGTTGCAGGAGAAGCTCGAGGCTGCGAGCGATGCGCTCGTCGCTGAAGCCTGCGCGCAGGCCCCCTGGCTCGCGCCCGAAAAGCAGGTTGCAGCGTGAACGGCGCAAATCCTTCGCAGCGCCGCTGGCTCGTCGCGGTCATCTGCATCGTCCTGCTGCCCATTATCGGATGGTGCGCCTTCTGGCTTTATCTGCGGACGCGCGCCGACGCTGAATTGGCGGCTCTCGCCAGCGCGGCGGCCGGCGGCCCGGTCAAACTGACCTGCGGCGGACGGACGATCGGCGGCTTTCCGTTCAATCTCGTCGTCACCTGTCACGATCCGGCCGCCGTCATCGCCGGCGACAGGGGGCCGGTCGACATCCGGTTTCCGCGATTCGTTGCGCAGGTGTCGTTGCTCTCGCCGCAGAACGTCGCGCTCGATCTGACAGGGCCGCTGACCGCGCAGGATGCTGCCGGGCGCACCCAGGCGACCTGGACGACGATGCGCGCCGAGATCAACGGCGTGCTGTCGGGCGTGCGCGATCTCGCGATTCACGGCTCCTATCTCGGTCTCGCTTGCGAGGCCTGCTACGAGCCGCTGCGCGCATCCCGTGTCGATACGCTCGACATAAGATTCGGGCGTCGCGACGCCACGCAGGACCATGCCTTCTCGGTGTCGGCGGCTGGATTGCAGAACGCGCTGCTGCTGGCGCTGACGGCGAGCGACAAGCCCGCGAATTTCGCCGCGAACGGCACAATCACGAAGTTCGAGCTTCCGCACTCGCTCCGGCTCGCGGCCGAAGCCGAGCGCTGGCGCGTCGCCGGCGGCGCCGTGACATTCGACAGCGCCTCGCTCGATCAGGGCCCGATGCATGTGCAGGTCGCGGGCACCTTTACCCTCGACGACTATCACCGGCCGGCCGGGGCGTTCCAGCTTGGCGCGCGCAACGCCGCGACGCTGATTTCCGCCTATACGCGGCAGTTGTCGCCCCTGCTGCAACTGGCGATCGGCGCGGCGCTGCGCGGCATCGATTCCGCGACCGCGAATTCGGGCGAGAATACCGGCGTCAGTCTGCCCGGCCGCATCGAGAACGGCTCCCTGTCGCTGGGCCCCCTGCGCGGGATCGCGACGGTGCCGCCGCTTTACTAGCCGTTGCTCTAGAGCCAGCCCGCCCTGCGGAATCGCCAGTAGAGTATGCCGCAGGCGACGATGATGATGGTGATAACGGTGTGATAGCCGAACTGCATCTCCAGTTCGGGCATGTTCTTGAAGTTCATGCCGTAGATGCCGGCGATTGCCGTCGGCACGGCAAGAATGGCGGCCCATGAGGCAAGCCGTTTGGTGATCGCGTTCTCCTGACTCTGACCGACGAGCAGGCTTGCCTCGAACGCGAAGGCGAGAACCTCGCGCAGGCTGTCGATTTTTTCCTGCACGGTGCGCACATGGTCCGTAACGTCCCGGAACATCGGCGCCAGCGTCGGACGCACCTGAGGAATGCTTCCGTTCGACAGGCGCAGGCACACGTCGAGAAGCGGCGCGACCGCGTTGCGCAGGCGCAGAAGGTCGCGTCGCAGCATGTAGAGGCGTTCGATGTCGTCGCGGCTCATCGGCTTCGCGAGCACCTTGTCCTCGATCTCCTCGACCTCCTCATGGATGGTTTCGAGCACGGGCATGTAATTGTCGACGATGAAATCGAGAATGGCGTAGAGGATGAAATCCTCGCCCTTGGCGAGCGACATCGGGCAGGTTTCCCAATGCTGGCGCACGGCCTTGTAGGACGTCGACGGGCCATGCCGCACGCTGACGAGATAGCCGTGTCCGACGAACATATGCGTCTCGCCGAAGGTGATGCGTCTGTCGATCATCTGCGCCGTTCGCGCCACGACGAACAGCGCGTCGCCATATTGTTCGAGTTTTGGACGCTGGTGGGCGTTCTCGGCGTCCTCGATCGCAAGCGGATGCAGATTGAACTGCTTCTGGACGCGATGAAGCAGTTCCCTGTCAGGCTCGAGCAGGCCGATCCAGACGACGTGCCCATCCTTGCGCGACCACTCGCCGGCGTCCTCGATGGGAATGTCGGCCACCCGCACACCGTGGGCATAGGCGCTCGACGCGACGATGCCGCTCTCGGGAGGGGGGGAGGGGGATTTCGGCGACGAAATCCCGTGTTGGTGGACGAGCGGCTCCGGTACGGCTGCGGCGAGAGACATCGGCGGTATCTCTTCTTTTGATATCGTTCGAGAATATCGCCAAATCTGACAATCTCAAGCCGTCGGCGTTTCGTTCGCGACATGCCTCAGGGCGTCAACGGCAACGCCTTCAACTCTTTCCGGGCCGTTCCAAAGGTGCCGAGCTGGTAGACAGATGCGCCGGTTGGCCTGAAGCTGAACGAGTCGAATGGCTCGGCCAGCATCCTGTTCAGATAGGTTTCCGTTCCGACGCCGATCGTCACATGCGGATTGAAGCGCTTGCCCGCCGCGATCGTCGTGAAACGGGTGACATATTCGATCAGGGATTATGGATGTCGCGGCCGCCATCCTCGCTGAAGAACGCCGCCGGCGTCCCGGTCTTCACCGTGTAGGGGGTGACCGTCTTGATGAGTTCATCCTGAAGCCTGTGCAGATCGTCCGTCGGTTAGACGACGATCCCCGCGAGACCGACCGGCGGCGACGGTATGTAATAATTTTTGAATGCCTTGAGCTCCCATGACGTCGGTTTTCCTTGGCCACGACCGCGCTTGCCGCGGCAAAGACCTTTTCAAGGTCGGCCGTCCGGACGAACTGCTGCACCATGGTGACGTGCGGGTGGTGTCTCTCGTCGAGAGCAAAACCCTTCGGGAAGGATTTGAGCAGACGTGCGTTCGCGTCCTTCGCATGCTGAAGCATCGTCGCGTCGGGTTCGAGCGCGATCACAGGATCCTGCTGTGCGACGGCCTCCCCGGTGAAGCCGATCGCGAAAGCCAGCCCGTGGCCGATGGCGGCAAATGATCGGCCCGCGTCGACGGTCCGGCGAGGCAGAGGCACTGGAATGCCAGTCATTGCTTGCTCCCCGGAGTGGCCGGAGGGGAGTTTGGTGGCGGTCAATCAGGCGCGCTATGCACTTCTGGCAGATAAAAGAGCCTACTTGTGCGGCCGTCCGAAATCGGGCGCATCGGTTTCCTGGCCCAGATCGATGATGCTGCGCCGGATCGCCCGCGTGCGGGTAAAGAGATCGAACAGGCCCTGGCCGTCGCCCCAGCGGATCATCTTCTGTAGCGCCGCAAGGTCTTCGTTGAAGCGGCCGAGGATTTCCAGCACGGCTTCCTTGTTGTGGAGGAACACGTCGCGCCACATCGTGGGGTCGGACGCCGCGATGCGCGTGAAATCGCGAAAACCGCCGGCGGAGAACTTGATGACCTCGGATTCCGTCACGGTCTGGAAGTCGTCGGCCGTGCCGACGATATTATAAGCGATGAGATGCGGCACATGGCTGGTGATGGCGAGCACCAGATCGTGATGCGGAGCCGTCATCACTTCCACCTTGCTGCCCGCGCCTTCCCAGAAGGCGGAAAGGCGCGCGACGGCGTTGCTCTCGGCATCGTCGGGCGGCGTGAGGATGCACCAGCGCCCTTCGAACAGCGAGGCGAAACCGGCGTCCGGGCCGGAATGTTCGGTGCCGGCGACCGGATGCGCGGGCACGATATGCACGCTGTCCGACAGGTTCGCCTGCAAGGCGGTCAGCACCGCGCCTTTCACCGAGCCGACGTCGCTGACGATCGCGCCGTGCGACAGATGCGGCGCGATCTTCTGGGCGACATCCGCCATCGCCCCGACCGGCACGCACAGGATCACCAGATCGCAGCCCGCGACGCGTGCGAAATCCGTCGTCGATTCGTCGGCGATGCCGACATCGCGCACGCGCGCGGCCACGCTGTCAGAAGCATCGATCGCCAGGATCTCGCGCGCCAGGCCGTTCCCGCGCGCGACGCGGGCGATCGAGGAGCCGATCAGCCCGAGGCCGATCAAAGCGAGGCGGTCGAACGTGGGCTCGCGAGGCTTGACCGCCTCGTCAGCCATGCGCCGCGGCCTTAATCATACGCGCCGCGGCCTCAACCATGCGCCGCGGCCTTGTGTCCGCCCTTTGCGAGGAACGCGCCGATCACCTCGACGAGCTTGCGGTTGGCGCGCTCCGTCCCGATCGAGATGCGCAGCGAATCCGGGAATCCGTAGACGCCGACCGCGCGCACGATCAGGCCCTGGTGCGCGAGATAGTCGTCCGCCTCTTTCGCCGTCAGTCCCGCCGTCTTCGGGAAATCGACGAGGATGAAATTGCCGACGCTGGGCGTGACCTTGAGGCCGAGCGCTTCGATCTCCTGACTCAGCCACGGCAGCCAGCGCTCGTTATGCGCGATCGCCTTTTCGAGATGCGCCGTATCCTTCAGCGCCGCGACGCCGGCATCGATGGCGGCTGCGTTGACGTTGAACGGCCCCCGGATGCGGTTGAGCGCGTCGGCGACATGCGCCGGCGCATAGCACCAGCCCAGACGCACCGCCGCGAGACCGTATATTTTAGAGAATGTGCGGCTCATCACCACATTCTCGTGCTCGGCGACGAGTTCGATGCCGGCGGAATAGTCGTTGCGGGTCACGTATTCCGCATAGGCCGCGTCGATCACCAGCAACACATGCGGCGGCAGGCCGTTGGCGAGCCGCTTCAACTCGTCGTGCGGCAGATAAGTGCCGGTCGGATTGTTCGGATTGGCGAGATGCACGATTTTCGTGCGCGGCGTGACGGCCGCGAGCAGCGCGTCGACCTGCGCCGTGCGGTTCGTCTCCTTCGCGACGACGGGGATGCCGCCGGAACTCAGGATCGCCAGCTTGTAAACGAGGAAGCCGTATTCGCTGTAGAGCCCCTCGTCGCCCGGCCCGACATAGGCATGCGTCAGCAGCGAGAGAATCTCGTCTGAACCCGCGCCGCAGACGATGCGCGCCGGGTCGAGCCCGTAGCGCGCGCCGATCGCCTCGCGCAAAGCGGTGGCCGCACCGTCCGGATAGGCTTCGAGATGGTGGCCGACGCGCTCATAGGCGGCGATCGCTTCCGGCGATGCGCCAAGCGGCGTCTCGTTCGACGACAGCTTGAAGATCTCTCCCGCCACCGGGGCCTTGCTGCGGCCCGGCACATAGGGGTCGATCGCGAGGACGCCGGGGCGTGGCACGGGCCGGTCGCGAAGCGCTTGGGCGGACACGTTGGACTCTCCGAAGACTTAGTCGCGCGACAGGGCCGATCCTGCCGCATGGCTGCCGATGAGGGCGACGCGTGCGCGGGGCGCGCCGGCGGCGGCCAAAATCGCCTGGGCCTGGTCGACGCCTCCTGCGCCGGGAAGCGCCGCGAGAAGCGACAGTCCATACGCGCTGGCCGCATTGCCGACAAGCCCGCCGCCGGCTGCGGAAAGGCTTGCGGGAATGGCGTCGCTCCAGCGGTCGAGACCGATGGAATAGAGCATGACTTCGGTCGTCGGATTGGCCAGCGGATGGGCGATCACGAAGACCGGTGTGCCGGCGGGATGGTCGTCGCGGTCCACGAAGGGCAGGCGCGCGATGATTTTTGGCGCCTCGGGCGCCTCGAGCGCGCGCCACCACGGGCCGTCCGCTGCGACGCTGATCGCCCGCACGAGGCCGAGGTCCGTCGGCGCGCCAGCGACCGCGCGCACCACCGCCGCCGGCCCCTGATGCGGCACGAAGGGCACCGTGAAACCGAAATGGAAGCGCGCGCTGTCCCGCATCCCAGCGTCGCCGCTCGAGACGTCGACATGGGCGCTGTAATGCGCCTGCACGTAAGTGAAGGTCGAGATGATGACGCGCCAGATGCTCTCGACCGTATCGACCGGCAGCAGTCCCCTATGGCGCGCGACGAGGCTGCGCATCATCGAGACTTCGCGGTCGGGCCGGAAGGCCGAGCCGCCGCCTTGCTTCTTTTTGACCTCGATCAGCCGCTCGATGATACGCCCGCGCGCCATCAGCGCCTCGTGCATCGTCCTGTCGAGGGCGTCGATCTCCTCGCGGAGTTTGGCGAGTTCGGCGTCGGGGGGAGGGGATTGGGTCATGGGGGTCATCCTTCTCCCGCTTGCGGGAGAAGGTGTCATGCGGAGCATGACGACGACAAGCCGGCTGTTGCCGGCTTGCGCCAAGACGAGGGAGCCGCAACACGCCCTCATCTCTTCGCAAATCGGCAACAGCCGATTTGTCGACCAACCTTCGCTTACGCGAAAGCCACCTTCTCCCGCAAGCGGGAGAAGGGAAGCGCCCATGTCACACGTAGAGCCGCTCTTTCTCCAGCCCCTTGTAGAGGCCGGCGACTTCCTCGGCATAGCCGTTGAAGATGACCGTAGGCACGCGCTTGCCGGTGCCGATCACCTCTTCCGTCGCCTGGCTCCAGCGTGGATGCGGCACGGCGGGGTTCACGTTGGCCCAGAAGCCGTATTCGCTGGACTGCAGCGATTCCCAGAATGTCGAGGGCCGCTCGGCGACGAACGAGATGCGGACGATCGATTTCGCCGATTTGAAACCGTATTTCCACGGGGTCGAAAGCCGGATCGGCGCGCCGAACTGGTTGGCCAGCGGCTTGCCGTAGACGCCCGTGACCATGAAGGCGAGGTCGTTGGTGGCTTCCGCCAGCGTCAGACCCTCGACATAGGGCCAGGTGAACATGAAGCCGCGCTGGCCGGGCGCCATCTTCTTGTCGACGAAGGTCTCGAATCGCAGATATTTGGCGCCGGCCTGCGGTTCGGCGGCGGCGACCAGCGCCTTGAGCGGGAAGCCAGTCCACGGCACGGCCATCGACCAGGCCTCCACGCAGCGGTGCCGGTAGAGCCTCTCCTCCAGCGGAAACGCTTTGATCAGGTCGTCGATCGCATAGTCCTTCGGCTTGCCGACGAGGCCGTCCACTTTCACCGTCCACGGCCGAGTCTTCAGCTGCTGCGCGGCGGAGGCGATGTTCTTCGACGTGCCGAATTCGTAGAAATTGTTGTAGTTGCCCGAGACGCTCTCGGCCGTGAGATCGCGGTCGATCCTGTAGGCCTCGTTGCGCTTGGCCGGATAGAGCGAGGCCGTCGGGTCGTCCGCTGCGCGGGCGAGACCGGGGAAGGCCGCGACTCCCGCGACCGCGCCGCCCAGAGCGAGCACGCGCCGGCGGTCGAAGAACAGATGTTCGGGGGTTGCCGCGCTCTCCGGCAGTTCCCAGCGGTGCTTGTGACGGATCAGCATCGGTACCCTCGGCTGGCGGCCTCCCGCCATGGATGCGCGGCTTACGGCGTGCGCAGGCCCTTAGTTTCGCCGGATGCCCGCGCTCGCAATTCACGAGATCGTGTGGACGAACGGAACACGCTATTATTCCGGCAAAAGGGGAGGTTGCATGGCGGAGCGCACGGATGCCGTGGTCGTAGGCGGGGGCCTCGCGGGGCTCGTCGCGGCCGCCGAACTGGCGGACGCCGGCCGGCGGGTGATCATCGTCGAGCAGGAAGGCGAGAATTCGCTCGGCGGCCAGGCTTTCTGGTCGCTCGGCGGCCTGTTCTTCGTGAACAGTCCGGAGCAGCGGCGGCTCGGCATCCGCGACAGCCGCGAACTTGCCCTGCAGGACTGGCTCGGCTCGGCGCAGTTCGATCGCCCGGAGGACTACTGGCCTCGCAAATGCGCCGAGGCCTATATCGATTTCGCGGCCGGCGAGATGCGGCCGTGGCTCCATGCGCAGGGCATGCGCTGGTTTCCGGTCGTCGGCTGGGCTGAGCGCGGCGGCGCGCTGGCGGACGGCCACGGCAATTCGGTGCCGCGATTCCATCTCACTTGGGGTACGGGGCCGGGCGTCGTCGAGCCCTTCGAGCGCCGCGTGCGCGCCTATGTCGCGGCGGGCCGGATCGCGCTGAAGTGCCGGCATCAAGTGAGCCGGATCGTCATGGCGAACGGTCGCGCGGCGGGCGTTGCGGGCGAGGTGCTCGCACCCTCGACGGTGGAACGCGGGCAGCAGTCCTCGCGCGATATTGTCGGCGATTTCGAGATCGAGGCCGGCGCGGTGCTCGTGACGTCGGGGGGGATCGGCGGCAACCACGATCTCGTGCGGGCGAACTGGCCGGCGGCGCGGCTGGGGCCTGCGCCAAAATTCATGGTCGCGGGCGTGCCGCATCATGTCGACGGGCGCATGATCGCGATCACGAAGGCGGCCGGCGGCGCGGCGATCAACGAAGACCGTATGTGGCACTACACCGAAGGCCTGCGGAACTTCGCGCCGATCTGGCCGAACCACGGCATCCGCATCCTGCCGGGACCATCGTCCCTGTGGTTCGATGCGACGGGCGCGCGGCTCGAAGCGCCGTGCCTGCCGGGCTTCGACACGCTCGCCACGCTGAAGCGCATCCTCGCTACCGGTTACGACTTTTCATGGTTCGTGCTGACGCAGGCGATCATCAAGAAGGAATTCGCGCTCTCCGGTTCCGAGCAGAATCCCGACATGACCGGCAAGGACTGGCGCGCCGTGCTGAAGAGCCGGCGCGGGGCGGGAGCGCCGCCGCCGGTCGAAGCGTTCAAGAAACATGGCGCGGATTTCGTCGTGCGCGACAATCTGCGCGATCTCGTCGCCGGCATGAATGCCCTGACCGGCGAGGGGCTGATCGATCACGATCGGCTCCATGCGCAGATCGCCGCGCGCGACCGCGAGATCGATAACGCCTTCTCGAAAGACGCGCAGGTCACGGCGATCCGTGGCGCGCGAAAATATATCGGCGACAAACTCATCCGCACCGCGAAGCCGCACAGGATCCTCGATCCCGCGAACGGACCGCTGATCGCTGTCCGCCTCAACATCCTGACCCGCAAGTCGCTGGGCGGCCTCCACACCAATCTCGACGGACAGGTGCTCGATACGTCGTCGACGCCGATTCCCGGCTTGTACGCGGCTGGCGAGGTCGCGGGTTTCGGCGGTGGTGGTTACCATGGATATAACGCCCTCGAGGGCACCTTCCTCGGCGGCTGCATCTTCTCCGGCCGCAACGCGGGACGTCACGCGAACGGAACGGTCTGACCGTCATCAGGCGTTCGATTTTTGTATCGGTTTCATGATCGCGGCAAAACATAGGTAAGTTTTGGCATGTACGGTCCAGCTGCAAGGGACAAATGTAGGTCGAGTTGCGTAAGGGCCGTCCATGCTGGCGTCGATCGGTATCCGAAACATGTGGCCCGCTCTGTTGGCGCGCTTCAGGAAGGATCAAAGGGGCGCTATCACGGTCGTGAGCGCGATCGCGATTCCCGTTCTGATCGGCGTCACCGGGCTCGTCGCTGAACTCGGCCATGGTCTTCTGACGAAATCCGAGAACCAGCGGGTCGCCGATCTCGCCGCCTATGCCGGCGCGCTTGCGTATAATTCCACCAGTTCTTCATCGAGCATGACGGCGGCAGCCCAGCGCGTCGCCGGGATGAATGGCATTCCGGCCAGTTCCGTCTCGGCCTCGCTCGTGGCCTCGCCGCGCAATTCCGGCAGCCAGGCCGTGCTGGTCAACATATCGACCAGCAATCTCGTGCTTCTCGCCCCCGTGACGAAGACGGCGACATCGCTGACCATCGGCGCTTCGTCCTACGCGCAGCTCGGCGCGCAGACCGCGCCATGCATCATCGCGCTCAGCGGGTCCGGAACCGGCGTGACGCTTACGGGCGGCACATCCGTCACGGCGGCCGCCTGCGCGGTCGCGTCGAATACGACGGTCAGCGTTCCATGCGGAACCAGACTCACGGCAAAGATCGTCAACTACAATTCGTCGACGGCGCCCAGCCAGCCCTGCAGCGGCATCACGGCCAACTCGATCTCCAAGGCCGCGACGACCGATCCGCTGGCGAGCAACAGCGGCGTCACCACGGCGGTCGCGCGCGTCGCGACTGTTTCCGCCTTGACCTCGCCAACCGCGCCGACAGCTCCGTCGTCCGTGACGGGAAAGCCGATCGACTTCGCCTACAACGCGAGCTCCACGCAGACGCAGGCGACCGCGATCGGCTGCACGGCGACGGTGTCCGGCAACACGTGGACCCTGACCTGTCCGGCCGGGGGCACGTATAATTTCAGCGCGCTGACCATAGGCGGCGGCATCAACCTGAATTTCAACACGTCCGGCACCACGTCGACCGTCTATAATTTCTCGCAATCCATCTCGACGAGCGCAACGACGTCCTTCGGCCCGGGCACCTATAATTTTGCGCAGAACGTCACGACGAACGGAACGACGACCTTCGGCGCGGGCACGTACAACGTCGGCGGCAGCTTCACGGCAGGCGGCGGCGCCACGACGACCTTCGGCGCCGGCACGTTCAACATCACGGGCGGCATCACGACGGGCGGCGGCACGACGACGACGTTCGGCGCCGGCACGTTCAACATCGGGCGCTCCACCTCGTCGTGCAGCGGCGGCGGGATGTACAGCATCTGCAATACCAGCACGCTGACGTTCGGCGGTCCGAGCACCTTCAGTCTTGCCGGCGGCGTCTACAATTCCGGCGGTTCGACGCTGACGCTTGGCAGCGGTACAACCAATTCCTTCCGCCTCGGCGCCAGCAGCGACGGCAACGCCGTCTATGCGGGCGGCGGCTCGAAGACGACCTTCGCCGATGCGACGGGCTCGTCGAACGTCTTCTCGCTCAACGGCAATTTCAACGTCTCGAGCGGCGGCGGAAGCTGCATGACGATCAGCGCCGCGGCGCAGCACGACATCAATGGCTATTTCGCGACGGCCGGCGGAACGATCCTGGGCGCCGGCGTCTACACGGTCAACGGCTATATCGGCCTCGGCGCGAACGGCGGCGGCGACGTGACCTGTTCGGGATCGACCGTGGGCATGAACGGCACGGGCGTCACGCTCGTCACCTCGGGCGCGAGCACGATGTCGTCGGGCTCCTGCTCCGGCCTGTCGTTCTGCATCGCCGCCGGCTACAACAATGTCACGCTGACCGCGCCTGCGGCTGGCACGACCGCGCAACTCGTCGTGGTCGGACCCGCGAGCGCCACCGCCGGCGCGGCCCTTACGGAAGGCGCGAGCAATACATCCGTTTCGGGCGCGTTCTATTTTCCGAAAGGGTCGATCTCTCTCAGCGGCGGCGCAAGCATCGGAAACGGGACCGGGCAATGTCTCGAACTGATCGGCACGCAGATCTCGCTGTCGGGGGGGACGACGGCTGCCTCGACGTGCATCAGCTCCGCCAGCAGCTCATCGAGCAGCGTTTCCCTCGTCCAATGATGCATCAGGTTCACCACACGATGCGGCGCACGATCTCCCGTTTCTCCAGAACGTTCTGCCGTGCGCGCGGGGGCGCGTCGGCCGTCGAATTCGCCATCCTTGCGCCCGTCTTCGCGCTCATCTTCGGCGTGACGATGGATCTCGGCGGCGTCCTGTTCGTCAATTTCACGCTGAACAATGCGCTCTCGTCGGCCACCAACTACACGCTTCTCAATGCGGCGAGTGTGAACTCCACGTCGGGCGCGACGCTGGCGAGTTCCGCCGGCTCCATCATCGCCAACAGCCGTTCGACGGGCTGGGCCAATGCCGTCGTGGTGGTGAACAACGGCCCGACCGCGACCGTGACCAACGGCGTGGTCGCTGCAAGCGGTACGGCGTCGAGCGCCGACAGTTGCTATTGCCCGACCGTCAGCGGATCGACGGTGACGTGGGGCGCAGCGGCCACCTGTTCTTCGGCTTGCGCGGGCGGCGGTCTCGCCGGCAAGTTCGTGAGCTTCACGGCGACGCGCGCCTATCAACCCATTTTTTCCACCTACGGCATCGTCAGGCAGGGAACGCTGACGGCGACAGCGATCGCGCAGACGCTATGAAGGCTGCGAAAAGAGGTTTCTGGCGCGACCGGAAAGGCGCCACCGCTGTCGAATTCAGCATGGTCGCGCTTCCATTCGTCCTGCTGGTCTTCGGAACGATCGAATTCGGGCGCGCGCTCTGGGCGCGCGAAACCCTTCACGCCGTCGCGATCGCCGGCGCGCGCTGCATGGGGCTGGTGCAGACCGGATGCGGGACGAGCGGCACATACAGCTCGTCCATGGCGACAACCTATGTGCAATCGGTCGCCTCGTCGTGGGGCATGAGCCTGCCGTCGAGCGGCATCACCGTGAGCAACAGCGCGACCTGCGCGGGCGTGACCGGCTTTTCCCAGGTCACGCTGAGCTACGCATTCCAGACGGCGGTCCCGACTCTCATCGCGCCGCTCGTCGGCGGTCTTCCCCTGACCGCGTCATCCTGCTTCCCGAACCAGACCTGACGCGCGCTTTGCGTCTTCGTCACCCGTGACATGACGAAGGCGGCGAGCCGGACATTGCGCCGCCGTGCGGCGCGCGGCACAGTGCGCGCGGTTCCCGCACATCGAGGATGACATTGAACGATCTGGATATCGTCGCGCGCTTCACGAAGACGCGCCCGCCCGCGCTGACGACTCTCGGCGGCGCCGTGACCGGCTGGGACGCCGGGGGCGAGCGCATCACGATCGAATGCCGGCCGCTGACGGACCATTGCCATTCGATCGAAGGCCATCCGAAGGGCGGCATCGTGCAGGGCGGCTTCATCACGGGGTGGCTCGACGCCGCGATGGCGCATGCCTGCGTCGCGAAATCAGGATTCACGGTCGGCGTGCCGAGCCTCGAGATCAAGGTCAGCTTCCTGCGTCCCGCGCATCCGGGCGTCGTCTATCGCGCGCATGGCTGGATCACGCGGTGGGCGCGCCGCATCTCGTTCATGGAAGCGGAGCTTCTCGACCCGGACGATGTCGTGATCGCCCGGGCGAGTTCGACCGCCGCGCTCACGCATCTTCCCACCGGCAGCGGCGAGGGCGCCACGCAGGCCGGCTGAGCGCAGTCCTCAATAGAGCAGGCGCACCGAGAGCGCGCCGCCGCCGGCAGCCGGCGTTATCGTCTTCGCGCCGCTCGTGAAGGTCCAGTTGATCGTGTCCAGGATCAACTGGTTGAAGACCATCGTGATCGACTCGCTCGAGACGGTCGAGATCGAATTGAAGGTCACGTTGCGGCTCGGCAGATAGATCAGCCCCGTGAAGGCATGGCCCGCCGATCCGTTGATCGTGAAGGACGAGCTCGGGAGACCCGTCGGCTCGTAGATCAGGATGTTGGCGTAGGTTCCGGTCGTCGGCGCGGCGATGCTGAGCTTCACGCCGCTGTTCACCTGGATGTAGGAGCCGGAATCCGCGAAATAGAACGTGACGTCCGTTCCGCTGACCGTCCAGCCGCTGTTGAGGTTCCAGCGCGTGCCTTTCAGCACATAGAGGCCGGGCGCGAGATTGAGGGCGCCCGATCCGTTGAAGTTGAAGTTGCCGCAATAGACGCCGGGCGAGAGGGGCACCGTGCCGCTGTAGTTCTGGCTCGAGACCGTGCAGGTCGTGTTCGTCACCGCCGGCAGATTTCCGGCGAACGGATCGGACGCCGTCGTGCAGGATTTCTTCAGGCTCGCGGGCGCTGCGCCATTGGTGGTCACGTTCGCGCCCGCGACGCAAAGCGACGCGACGTCGATGCCCGAGCCGTTGTTGATGATCGCCGCCGGACTGGCGGTAGAGGCGACGTCGATCTCGCAGGTCTTCGCGCTGATCGCGACATTGGAATTGACCAACAGGGCCTGCGTCGCCGCCGGATCCTTGATCAGGATGCAGACATTCGAGGTCGCGCCGTTCGTCGTCGCTATCGCCGTCGCGCTGGCGGAAACGCTGCGTGTGGCGAGCTGCACGACCGGGAGGATCGTCAGCGGCACGGCGATGGTCGCCGTGCCCACGAGCGTGTTGCTCGCGCCGGGCGTGAAGCTTTGCGCGGTCAGCCGCGACGCATCGACGCCGAGCGCGCCGGTCAGGGTATTCTGGGCGACCGTCGCCTGACTGGATCCGCTTGCCGTGACGCCGGCGAGAACCGCGGAATCGAGCGCCGCCTGCAGGCTCGTCCGGGCCGACGACAGGCGCGCGTAATCGACCGCGACGCCGACCGCCACCATGAGCGGCACCAGGGCGAGCCCGAAGATCGTGGCGACGCTTCCGTGGCGGCTCGCCGCAAGGCGATGGCATGACAAGAGCAGACGGCGCACGCCAGGTCGTACGCCGCGATAAGGCCGGCCGATAGTTTTGCTGGACATCCTGCGCTCCGCGGTTGCCGCAAAGTAAGCCGGATGTCTGCCCGCGCCCTTAAATGAAGAGCGAACGAATGATTAAAATTGTTCAGGATGGCGTCGGCGTCGCGACGCCATCCGAGGTCTTTCGATCAGTGCAAGAACTTGCGGAGATCGGCGATTCCGCGATCGACGAGCGCACCGCCCTGGCCGCCTTTGACGTCCTGCGACAGAACGACGGACGCGGCGCGCACGGCGGCTTCGGCCGCCGCGGCCTTGACGTCGGCGGCGGCCTGAGCCTCCGCCTGTGCGATTTTTTCGGACGCCTGTTTCGTGCGACGTGCGACGAATTCTTCCATGCGCGCCTGCGTTTCCTGCGCGAGGAGGGCGGCCTCGGTCCTTGCCTGCGCGACGATATTGGCGGCGTCCGCCTCGGCGGCCTTCCGCTTGCCTTCGAACGAAGCCATGAGATCGGCCGCTTCCTGACGGAGGCGCTCGGCCTCGGCGAGCAGGACTTCCTCGTCGCGACGACCTCGTTCTCCGGGGAGGACGGCCGGGTCACGACGCTGCACGCGGCGAAGGCCGATCCGCAGAACCCGTTCGGGCCGCCCGTGCCCGGCACCGAGTTCGAGATCAAGGCCGACCTCGTGCTGCTCGCGATGGGCTTCCTCGGTCCGGAGTACGACGGCTTCCTCGAGCAGCTCGGTGTCGAGACCGACGACCGCTCCAACGTCGTACGCGATCAGAACTACATGACCGCGCTGCCAGGCGTTTTCGTCGCCGGCGACGCCGGTCGTGGACAGTCGTTGATCGTGTGGGCGATCGCCGAGGGACGCGCCGCGGCGAACGGAGTCGACACGTATCTGATGGAGACGCCGAGCCGGCTGCCGCGCCCGGTCAATCCGACGGATCGCCCGCTGGTGGTGTAGTAACCCGGCCTGATTCGTGGGGCAAGGGCCACTTGTGAGCCTCCCCGGCGTTCGAGGCCGATCGGCTACTCCAGAATCCATCTATGCAACGAGTCTGGGTTGAGTTATCGTCATGCCGCATGACTTCTCATCCTCGTCAGGGACCTGGATGGTCAAAGAGTCCCTCACCCGTCGTCACGTGATGCGCGGCGAACGGACTCGGCGGGTCATTGGCTTCCGGGGGGATCGTGGTGTTGGCGGCTCGACGTGTCTATTGGCGCTTTCTGAATCTGCTGCTCGTCAGCTGCCTAGGCGCCTTCGCGGTCACCCTGCAGCCTGCCGAGGTCGGCGCCGCCTCGTGCTCGCGCAATGTCCTGGTAGTGGCGGCACATCAGGATGACGATCTGTTCTTCATGAGCCCTGACATCCTCACCGACGTCGCTAACGGGACATGTCTCACCGTTGTCTACGTGACGGCTGGTGATGCCGGTGAACCGGAAGCCTACTGGCAGGAACGGGAGAAAGGTCCGCAGGCGGCGTACTCGACGATGCTGGGAGTCCCTGCCGACCAGCCCTGGACCACTACTACGTCGGAGTACGCCGGTCACTCAGTCGCTACGGCCATCAGCCCGGGCGCCGGTGCGGTCACTCTGCTGTTTCTCCGACTTCCTGACGGCGGATTGAGCGGGCAGGGCTTCTCGCGTTACGGATCTACGTCGCTGTCGAAGCTATGGAGTGGTGCCATCGGTTCGATTGGAACGGTCGACGGATCATCGACCTATTCCAAGAGCGACCTGACGGCCACGATGAGCGCCATTGTGCACGCGGCAGATCCGTCGATCGTTCGGACTCAGGACGCCCGGGACGATCAGGGCGACCATCCCGATCATTCCGCGGTCGGCCGACTCGCCAACGCAGCGCTCGACGGGTACGCCGGTGAGGTGGTGTCCTATCGCGGGTACAACACGGCCCAGGAGCCAGCCAACGTGGCGGGGGACCAGCTCGTGGCCAAGACAGCAGCGCTGCAGGCTTACGCGGCACACGATCCATTTCTGTGCGCGAACCCGACTCCGTGCCCCGACGGTGTCTATGCGGACTGGGCTGCGCGTCAGTACAACGCACCGTCCCCATCCGCGGTGCCGTCGGTGCCGCCGGTGGCGGGTCCGGCTCCGTATGGGGGGCCGAATGTGGCGCGCGATGCGTTGGTGGCGGGTTCGTCGCAGGCGCCTGGGCAGGCGTTGACGGCGGCGGTTGATGCGGTGGTGGGTGGTTGGCCTGGGTCGCCGGGTGCGGAGTGGTCGTCGAATGGTGAGCGTGCGGGCGCGTTTGTGGAGTTGAGTTGGGGGAGTGTTCAGACGGTGGATCGGGTGTTTTTGTTCGATCGGCCGAATGGTGTGGATCAGGTGACTGGTGGGGTGTTGACGTTCTCGGATGGTTCGTCGGTGTTGGTGCCGGCGTTGGCGAATGATGGCTCGGTGACGGTGGTGGAGTTTGCGGCGCGGTCGGTGACGTCGTTGCGGTTCACGGTGTCGTCGGTGTCGGGTTCGACTGAGAATGTTGGTTTGGCCGAGATCGAGGTTTACAACGGTGATCCGGCGTCAGCGGGCGGCACATCAGCACCTAACGGTGACTAGCGTGAGCAGACTGCGGCGGCTGCGTCAGCTGAGCTCGGCGACAAAGCTAAGTCGAGACAACGGAGATGATCTCGCGCCGAAGCTGAAGCGTCGTTCCGGACTTCGCTGAGATCATCACTGCCACGTCGTCGTCCCGGACGCTGTGAGCAATGGCGAGCGCGCTGTCGCGGTCAAGCGGAATCTCGTCGGGGTGCACGACGCAGTGCATGTCGGCGTGACGCCGTACGGGGCCCGCTAGGCCCGAGTCGACGTACACCCCGTAGAGCACCATCTCCGAGAAGTGCAGCTGTCGCCCGACTGCACTCGCCCAGTGCATCCCGCAGATCCGTTCGACCTGATCGAGAAGCTGGCGCACAGTGTCGGTGTGCCACAGGCACGGCCAGCATATGTAGTCAGGCCGACGGATCGCCTCGTTTGGTGGTAGCCCGAGCAAGTCGTGCGACACCCGGTCCCACACCATGTGCCGAGGGAGTGCAGCCGACACGGCGTCAGTCTTCGCGTATAGGTCCAACCGAGTGGCGTCGGTATACAGGTCGAGCGTGAATGGGCGTACGAAAGCGAGGTCGGAGTCCACGAGCAGGACATAGTCTGCGGTGCTCGCCGCGGCGGCCGCGAGCTTGGTGATCTGCTGCGCGATCCACCCCCGCACCGGGGGCCACGGGGCGCGGGTATTCACCCAGACATTGCGAAACGCAATCTTGCGAAACGACCGCGGAAGTAACGTAGTAACCGGGCTCACGACCACGTTGTCGCCCTCAACAACCTCGAACAATCGCCGGTCCCTATCGGGGACGATAATCCGATGGCGAGTCCCCGGGGGTGCGTACCGCTGGACACTCGCGACCAGATCTTTGCAGAGTTCAAGGTCCGGACGGTAACTCGGCGTTACAATCTCAAACGAAGACATTTTCGCTGCCCCTTTGAAGGCCGGTCTTGGTCGCCGCGCGGACAACGCGATCTGTACGTGAGGTCATTTACGCTTCCAGTTTCGCCGCAATGATGCCGGCACGCTGGTTATAGTGACGAAGGGCGGACCGGCTGATGGGGGGCAGGGATGACCCTGCGTGAGGTGCTGGGCGCCATCTGGCGACGATGGTACGTGTCGGTTGCCATTCTGCTGTGCGCGGCGGCCCTGGGCAATTACTTCGGTTCGACGTCCGGCGTGTACTCCACGAGAACCGCCGTCTCCTTCACCTTCCAAGACGGCTCATCGCTAGCGCCTAACAGCGGAATCGCTGATGAGAGCGTGATCGCCTTTGCCGGTGCAATCGCCGCCGACATCAACAGGTCACGTCCGTCAGTTCGGTACTCGTCGATGGATGCGCCGTACTACGGTGCGGGCATTCGAGAGGGCGTGCTCGTCGCGCTGCGCGATACGGGGAGCCAGTGGCTGTCCAGCTTCAACTCGGCGATCGTCGAGATCCAGATCGTCGGCCCAACCCAGCGCTGGGTTGAGGATCAGCAGGCGTTGATCCTCAGCGAGATCGAGCAGATCACCGCGGCACGCCAAGACTCGGCACAAGTTCCACCGAATCGAAGGATCGTCGCCGAAGTTGAGCCCATCACCAAGCACATTGAGCACGTCGTGCCGTCGCGGGCCAGCGTGCTCCTGGCGTGGGCTGCCCTCGTCGGTGCGGCAACCATCGTGGCGGGCTGGTTGTCGATCGTCGTCGACACGCGGATGCGGCGGCGCCGGGAGAACGATCGCAATACCTCGAGTGCGACCGACGAGGTGGTGGCGACATGAACCTCGGCGAGTCGCTCCGTGTATTGATGGCGCGGTGGCGTTCGGTAGTCACCGGACTCATGATCGCGATCATCGCCGCTACCGCCACCTGGATGTACGTCGGGCCTTCGTACGAACGGACCGCGAGCATCGCTCTCGTGCCGGTCGCGGAGACACCTGACGGCATGACCGCCAATCCGTTCTTGATGTTCGACACGCTCTACGCAGCGACAGATGTCGTCGCTCGCGCGATTGGATCACCCGAAACGCTGGGCGATACGGTCGCCGAATATCCTGGCGCGACGGTCGAGGTCGAGCGCGACGCATCCTCGTCCGCACCGATCATCTTGTTCCGCGTGACCGCGCCGACCGATGCTGACGCTGGACGGCTACTGCAGGCCGTGCTGCAGCGCGCTGCCGTCACAGTCGAAGCCCTTCAAGACGCCGACAGCATTCCACGAGACGGGCAGGTCAGTGTCCTGCCGCTGGCAGTTGATGCTCACAGCACCCTCGAGTTCCGGCAGCGGGCGATCGCCGGTGGCATCGTGGGTCTGAGTCTGACCTTGTTGGTGATCATTGTGGTCGTGACGATCGACGAGCTCATGCGTCGGGTCCGCTACATCGAGGGCGCGTCTCACCTTGCTGACGAGGCGTCCCGGGATGACACCGTCAATTCCGGCGACGACGGCGAGAGCGTTGCGACGCTCGTCGGGCAACGTCCAGCGGCGAGGGCGGCCGGCGTCTCCTCTAAAGCACTGACCGGGAACCTGGCAGTTACGGCGCTGACGGTCTACTTCGTACTTCTGTTTGCGATCCCCTCGAACCTCACAATCAGTCTGCTCGGGTCGCTCGGCAGGCCGTCCCTGTTGTGGGGGCTGGTGTTGGCGCTTTGGTGGATCATCACCCGAATACTGATGCCGGCGCCGAACCTGCGACAACCGATACGGTTCATGTTCGTCGCCTTCCTCGTCACCGTCCTGGTCAGCTTTGCTGCTGCGATGCTCCGCGGACTCCCGGGTGATCAGCTCGCCTTGTCCATGAGCTCAATCGTGCGGGTTGTCTCGTGGGGTGGGGTTCTGCTTGTCGCTGTCGACGGTCTGCGGTCACGTCGCGATCTCCGGGCGCTCATCCACCGTTTGGTGATCGCCGGTGGGCTACTTGCCGCGCTGGGACTGTTGCAGTTCACCACCGGACAGTCGCTACTCGGCTGGCTCGACAGCCTCCCAGGTGTCAGCGCCGAGATCGGTGGCGTCAGCGACCGGGGCGCTTTCACGCGTGCCGCTGGAACGGCCACGCACCCGCTGGAGTACACCGCAACGCTTGGCGCGCTGTTGCCGCTCGCGATCGCCTGGGCTGCGCATACGGACCAGTCGTTCCGACGCGCCCGTGCGCAGTCCGATTCCGCGTCCGACGGCGCTTGGTTGGGCCAGCTAGCGCGGTCGTGGGGCCCCGCGGTGCTGATTGTCTTGGCGCTACTGCTGTCGGTGTCTCGCTCGGCGATGATCGGTCTCGCGGTCGCCGTCGTCGCAGTGATGCCCGCCCTTCCGGCAGCGTACCGCCGGCTGCTGACTGTCGGCGGTATCGCTGCCGCGTGTGCGCTCGTCCTAGTGGTGCCCGGCATCCTGTCGACAACGCTTGGGCTATTCACCGAGTCGGATGCAAGTACGGCGTCGCGCGCCAGCGGACTTGCCCGTATTCCGGATTTCATCAGTGTGAATCCGATTATCGGAACGGGGTTCGGAACGTTCTTGCCGCGCTACTACGTATTCGATAACCAGTGGGCGCTGATAATCGTCGAACTAGGTTTAGTCGGTCTAGTCACATTCGGTGGAATGGTCGTAGCCGCTTTTGTTGCGGCGATCCATGCAGGACGCACGGCTCGATCGTCGGAGACGTCCGCTTACGGGTATGCGACGGCCGCGTCGGTGCTCACGATCTCGGTGATGATGCTCTTCTTCGACGGGCTGAGTTTTCCGATCTCCGCGGGCGTGCTGTTTATTTGCATGGGCATCGCGGGCTCGGTTCGCCTCGTCGCTGCGCGCGAGCGCCGACGAAACGTAACCCGCCGCCCAGAGCTGTATACGACGACGGTCGGCTCGCAGCCGGCTCAACCGACCGAGAGGTGACGAAAGCGATGGAGTCCGATTCGAGATCGGCGGTGGCGACCGGACGTCGCCGCTGGCTCGTGCTGGTAACTGCGCTCGTGCTTGCCGCAATCGCTGCCGGCGTCACGTTTTCGATGGTGCGCCCGAGCTATCAGCGAGAGGCGAGCCAGCTTCTGGTTCCCGGAGCGGGGACAGTTCCGGAGGATGCGGCGAACCCGTACTTGTTCTTGGGCAGCGTCTCGCAGGCAACGGACATCGTCATCCGGGCTGTCTCCTCTGACCCCGAGGTTAAGGAGCTGGCGCAGAACAGGCCAGGCACGGAAATCACCGTGAGGCGTGACGTGAACAGCTCGGGCCCGATCATCGTCATCACCGTGACTGCGCGCACCGAGGAGTACGCAGCAGAGGTCCTCGACCAGGTCCTCGAAATCTCCGAAGCGACGGTCACACGGTTGCAGTCCCAGCAGGGTGTTGATCCGGCCAACCAAATCATTGCAACGCAGCTGTCTAAGGACACCCGCAGCACGCTCAAGCAGCGCACTCGGGTGCTGGTTAGCGTCGGCGTTGGTGGCGGGGCTCTTGTGTTGACGCTCGGCGTCGCACTCGTGCTCGCAGCAATTGGGCGGCGGCGGCGACGAACGCGCAGCGTAGAACCGGAGATCGACGATTCTTCGTATGCTGCTGGAAAAATGGATGACGAGTCGCCGTCCGAGGAGCGAGCGGACAACGCAGCTCAGGGCTCGCCCGTCGCGACGCTCCCGGCGCAGCGGAGCAACGGAGCATCGCCCGTCACGCCCTCCGGCCAGCGATGAGCGCGCGCTTCGAACTGAACGGACCAGTACGCATCGCGGTTGTGATCGTCACCTACAACAACCGAGACGACATCTGCGACTTGCTCACGTCGCTGCGCGCGGCGGCACACGATAGAGAAATGCGGGTCGTGGTTGCCGACAACGACTCCCAGGACGGGACGCCGGAAGTTGCCGGCGAAGCCGAGGACGTCGTCGTAGTCCGGACTGGTGGCAACCTCGGGTACGCCGGCGGAATCAACGCAGCAGTCGCGTACGCCGGAGAATACGAGGCGCTCTTGGTGTTAAACCCCGACCTGCGGATCGACTCGCCGGCGATCGAGGTGCTCTGGAGAACTTTATGCCAGACCGGTGCCGGGATTGTGGCGCCGCGCATCGTCGACTCGACGGGACGCGCGGTCGAGTCAGTATTTCGCGAGCCCTCGGTGCTGCGCTCGCTCGGCGACGCACTGCTCGGCCCGATTTGGTCGCAACGACCGAGCATGCTTTCCGAACGGGTTCGCGGCGACTGTATTCCGACATCCCGCAGCACCGTTGACTGGGTCAGCGGAGCGGCGCTCTTGATTTCTGCCGACGCGATGGAGGCAGTAGGGGAGTGGGACGAAAGGTTCTTTCTCTACTCGGAGGAGACCGACTATTGTCGCCGGGCACGCGACCGCGGATTCACGGTCATGTTCGAGCCCGCGGCCGTCGTGATGCACCGGCAGGGCGGCTCGGGGACCTCAGCGGAGCTCGCCGCCTTGCAGGCGGTGAACCGGGTGCGATATGTGCGAAAGCACTCGCGGAGCGACGCGTGGGGTTATCGGATGACCGTGATTGTGGGCGAGCTCCTGCGACACCGGCGAGGCCGATCGCATTCGGTCGCGTCGCGCTACCTGCGTGATCAACGCATGTGGTCGAGGTTGCCACGCGCGACGTGGCACGGTGAGCCAGACTCCGGTGCCGCCAGCATCGTCATACCCGCTCACAACGAGGCGGCCGTTATGGCTCGCACGCTCGCGTCACTGGCGGAGCCGATCGCCTGCGGCGCGGTCGAGGTGATCGTCTCCTGCAACGGGTGCGCCGATAACACCGCAGACATCGCTCGCGGGTACGGCGCCATCGTGATCGAGAGCCAAGTCGCGTCTAAACCCATGGCGCTCAACGCGGCCGATCAGATCGCAAACGCGTGGCCGAGGATCTATCTCGATGCCGACATTGAGTTGCCCAGCGCCGCGATACCTGCGCTGCTTCGGGCCCTGCGCGAGGACCATGTCCTCGCGGGACGCCCACCGTTCGAATACGATACGGTGGGCGCAACCTTCGTTGTTAAGGCATATTATCGTGCCCGGCAGCGCATCCCCGAGCTGTCGAGCGAGTTGTGGGGGGCCGGGGTGTACGCATTGACGGCCGCCGGTCATGCGAAGTCTGGACCGTTTCCGGCGTTGACCGCCGACGATCTTTACGTCAACTCGGTATTTGCTCGCTCTGAACGTTCGATCCCGCCTACAGTTCCGGTTCGAGTGCGAACGCCGCGCCACGCCAAGCCGCTCATCGGCGTGCTCCGTCGCGCACGTCGTGGCGCTGCCGAGCAGGGGGTCGACACCGGGCGTGGCACGTTCACCGCGTTGCGACGCACCGCTCTGAGCGTCTCTAGTCTTGTCGACGCCGCCATCTATGCGGGCTTCGCGATCATCGCTCGCGCGCACGCTGGCCATCGATCTGACGCTAGCCGAGATGTGGTGTGGGAGCGTGACGACTCAAGTCGCTGACGGGCCTGCGGTGAGGCGTCTTGGGGGACGCGATGCCACCGTGCGGCGCCGGTTTCTCGCGGTCCTAGTCGGGATCATCATCGCAGGCTCACTGCCCGCCTGTCGCGCGCCTGCGTCCGATGCGGTGCGCATTGTCGTGTCGTTCGACCTACCGATTCTGGACTTGCCTACTGAGCCGTGGGCTGGTGGAGCGGCGTACTACAAGCGGTTTCCGGTGGCTGACGCGGCCGGATGGTCCGATCCGTCTTTTTTCCCGCTCGCGGTATTCTTCGGTCGTCCGGCCGATGCCGCGCAAATGGCTGCTATGGGGGTCAACACCTACATGGGGGCCGAGCACGGCGGCGAACCGATCTCCGACGTCACCGACAGCGGCATCTTCGTGCTTGCCCAAGATGAGTGGACGCCGGAGGAGGTCGGCAGCGATCCCCGCGTCGTCGGCTGGCACATCAGCGACGAGTGCGAGATGGGGGCGAGTGGTTGTACGCCGCCTGGCACGGATAATGGCGAAGACGGGCGGCTGGCCAAACAGCAGGGCTATGCGTCGTATTTTCGCGGACTCGATGACGGACGGTTCCTCCAGGCGAACTTTGGCAATGGCGTGCTCGGAACCTATTGGGCCCCTACGACGATGCCCGATCATGTATCGCTCGTTGATGTGACGAGTGTTGACAAGTATGCGTACACGAGCACGCACGTGCAGGAGTTGCTTCAGACGAGTCCCGCATGGCCAACGGGCGCGACGCCGGCAAGTGCGATGGCGTACGGCTGGTTACAGGATCGGATGGAGACCTTCTCTTCGCCGCAAGCCTCGAAACCCAACTGGGTCTTCGTCGAGACCGCAAAGCCACTGCTCACCGAGGAAACGGCCACGACGATCAACGTGGAGCAGATCGAGGGCGCGGTCTGGAATGCGATCATTGCCGGCGCGAGCGGCATTGCCTACTTCCAGCACAACAACAACGACGAATGCGGAATGTACTCGCTGGTCGAGTGCTCCGCCGCGTTGCGAAGCAAGGTGACCGCGATCAACGACCAGGTCACCTCTCTTGCCAAACTGCTTAACTCACCGTCGTACTCGTGGAACTTTGGCCCCGGATTGCAAACGGCGCTCAAAGCCGATCGGCAGGCGGTGTACATCTTTGCCATGACGGACGGCGGGACCGGGACTCGCTCGTTCGCCTTGCCCGATGATGTCGCGGGGACGACGGTCGAGGTGGTAGGTGAAGATCGCACGATACCGATCACCAACGGGATGTTCGAAGACACCTTCGATGCCGAGTACACCCATCACATCTACCGGGTCGCCCTCGATGACTGACACGGGCGGCCTCCGCGCCAAGGCGGTGCAGGGCGCGGTATGGAGCGGGTTCAGCTCGATCGTGCTCCGCGCGGGAAGCTTGGTCGTCGGCATCGTGTTGGCCCGACTGCTCACCCCGGACCAATTCGGTGCGTTCGCCGTCGCGCTGACCGTGCAGACGATCTTGATGACCGTCGCCGATCTAGGTCTCTCTGCGGACCTGGTGCGCACCGAGGAGCCCGAGCGAATCGCGCCGACGATCGCATCCTTGGCGTTGATCTGCGGCACGATCACTTCGGTCACGACGATGCTCGCGAGCCCGTGGCTTGCCCGCCTGTTAGGAAGCGCGGAAGCGACGTCGGCCATCGCGATCCTCTCGCTCACGCTTTTCCTTGCCGGCGTCAGTATGGTGCCGTACGCGATGCTGCTGCGCGGCTTCCAGCAGCGCGAGTTGTTTTGGATCGGCTGCGCTGATTTTGTCGTGTACACAGCCGTGACGTTGACGCTCGTCGGTCTCGGGTTCGGGATCGTGGGTATGGCGATCGGTCGGGTCGCTGCGCAAACCATCGCCTCAGCATTGCAGTTTGCGTTCGCTCGTATCCGCCCGAAGTTCGCGATCGACCGTACGATCCTGCGACCGGTCCTTGCCTACAGCCTCCCGATCGCAGCAGCGAACCTAATTGCGTGGGCTTTGCTGAACGTGGACAACGTCGTACTCGCCAGGATGGCTGGCGTCACGGCATTGGGCTACTACGTTCTCGCCTTCAATATCGCGAGCTGGCCGATGAACGCACTATCGCAGGTGGTCCGCTCGATCGCCCTCCCGTATTTCTCGCGCAGCGACGAGGCAAGTGATGATCTTGCCAAGGTGACGGCCGTCGGGTGGGCCCTATCGCTCCCGGTCAGCGGCCTGCTGGCCGCGCTCAGCGCGCCGCTCATCGAAGTCGTGTACGGCACCAAGTGGCTACCGGCGGCGCCAGTGCTCGCGGCATTCGGAATCTACGGTGCGCTGCGTGTGGTGCTCGATGTAGCGACCGGATTCCTCTATTCTCGGGGATCGTCGCGCCCCGTCCTGTGGATCCAGATCATCTGGCTGCTTGCCCTCATCGGTGGGATGGTGTGGGTGACGCCGCGATTTGGCATAGCGGGCGCGGCGTGGGTGCATGTGGTCGTCACGGTCGTAGTGATCGCGCCTGCCTACCTGGTGGCTCTCCGGCGTTCCGGCGTACGGGTCGGCGGCCTGGCGCGATCGATGCTGTGGCCAACCGTGGCTGCTGGGCCGGCGATCGCTGCGGCGATCGTCATCGGTACAACGCTCACCGACCCGCTCATTGCGCTCTTGCTCGGGGGGGCCGTGGCCTCCTTGCTGTATCTCGCCATCATGTGGCGGTGGGTGCAAAGAGAGGTTCGACAACTGCGGGCGCTGAATTGACCGCGCAGAGCCCGAGGCCATGTCACGACCACTGCGTGCCCCATCGCTCTTCAGGAAATCTGACGCGCTGGAATCATCGCGTCGCTGCCGGCGCGGGCTACTTCATGGTGCGGCTGATCAGCTTGGTGACTGACCTGGTCCCGCCGCGCTACCGGTTCGGGCGGTGGCAGCGACTGCTTCAGTGGATGCGACCTACGTGCCGTCCTGCCGCAGTGGCAAGGGTGGGCAGCTCAGCGGCCAGTGTGAGTCAGCCGGTGCGAGGCACTGCGCGAGATTCGATCCGATGCCTGATCGTCGCGGGCTCACTCAACGTCGGCGGAATCGAGACCGTGGTGGCCAGGCTGGCGAGTCGCCTTCCAGAGCACGGATTTGCCGTCGACGTCGCGTACACCGTGGGTGGCGAGCTCGCAAACGAGCTTGCGCGAGCCGGTCACAGCGTGCGACAGGTCAGACCGCAGGACCTCGGCGAGGTTGTCCGCGACGCGGACTACGACGTCATCCAGTTGCATCGTATCGAGCGTGACCTACTCGCGGCGCTCGAACCGTTCGCCTCGCGGACCGTGAGCGTGTTCCACGCTATCGAGGCATACCTGAACGGACGCCAATGGCGTCAGCTGTCTAACTTTGTCGCGGCATCCGCACCGAGTATCGCGGTAAGTCAGGCCGTTGAGGCATTCTTCAGATCCAAACTTGGAGACGTGCCGATCGACGTCGTCGTGAACGGAGTGGCGCCGTCGCATGGGCCTCGTGTCTCTCGGCGGGACGCGAGAATCCGGCTGGCCGAGGCTGCGCAGGTTTCGGTCGATGACGGCGATGTGCTCGCTGTTGCGCTACAACGCTATAGCGACCAGAAGAACGCGGCGGGTGTCGTCGACGCTTTCCTCTCCGCGGCCGAACGCGATCATCGCCTGCGGTTGATCGTGGCGGGCAATGTCGACAGCTGGTTGGAATTTCGGCGGGCCGACCTGGTCCGGCGCCG
>ERZ500994.82-NODE-82-length-30523-cov-5.765853_pt1 | contig 30523 bp, 32 predicted proteins | sample MGYA00248878_ERZ500994 | MGnify/ENA primary metagenome ERZ500994 (study PRJEB25958, sample SAMN03398533) | human skin metagenome | study: EMG produced TPA metagenomics assembly of the Human Skin Microbiome Metagenome (human skin metagenome) data set. | reverse complement strand
TCGTCTTCGAGGTCTTCGCCGGCGTCGAAGTCATCATCGTCTTCGATGCCCGCATTGGTGGGATCGAAGTCGACGTCTTCGGAATCCGTATCTGCCAGAGAATCGGCGATCTTGCGTCCGCCGCCTGTAATGCGCCTGTAGTCTTCGATGCTCAGGAGAACATGGGCAGGCCTCCCGCGATCGGTGATAAAAACAGGCCCTTCGAGAGCCGCCTTTTTGGCGCGCCCGGTATCGTGATTGAATTCGCGGCTGGTCAAGGTGGTTGTGGTCATTGGGCGACCTCGGCCTGATTATGTAGGAACATCACTACATCGCGATTGCTTTGTCGACGGAAGATCGCGTGGCGCGACGTCGAGCGTCGCAATGAAGGTTTTCCCCATCTCCGCCGGAAGGACGCTACTGGAGATGACTAACCGCCAATAATTCAAACTGACCCACGACCCGGCTGCGACGTGTTTCTTCACGACGGCCACGATAAGAAGTACAGTCAAGGTGCCTCAATAGGCAGTTGTTTACGGGTGACCTGAAGGCTACGAGCCCAGTCCAATGCAATTGCGACAAGCCGGCGATCGACATGTCAAGGCGCGGGGGGAGCGCTGCAGCATGATCGTCTACGGTCTGTTGACGGTTGCCGTCCTCGTCTCCCTCGCCGGCGCCGTCATGTCCTGGAGCACGATGGTCGAGAAGAAACTCGTCAGCCGGCCGGACCCCGGTAAAAGTGTTCCCGAGATGAGGACGCCCTGACTTATGCCGTCAGGGGTCATGGCTTACCGCTCGTGCACGCCTTCCTTGGTATGCGGGGCCGTTCATTGCTTTCGACGGCGTCCTCCCTCGTCTTTGCTGCCCGTTCGTCCGCGCGTGACATCGCGCGCTCGGCTGTCGCACGCGCGTTCGTCTGGAGACGTCCCCTTTTCTGCGCCAAATCCCGCCATCAGCCGCGTCATCGCGGCTTCGATTTCGGCGCGGGGCGGAGCGGCGGCGGAGAACAGCGCGCCGCGCATCACCCCCACGAAAGCGTGCGTCAGGACGAAAGCTTCGGCTGCCGACACCGCGCCCTGCGCGGAGTCCCGCCCGGGGCCTGAGGTCAGAACGTCGCCCAGCATCCTGTAGAGCGGAACGAGGCGCGTGCCCGGACCGCGCGCGAGGGCATGTTCCATCAGCAGGCGATGCGCGCGGCGTCGCCCGCCATAGGTCTTGAGGACCGCGTTCATGATGAGCGGGACGCGCCCGCCCGCCGTATCGGGCGGCGGTCCCTGCAATGCCGCTATCACCCGGCCGGACAGCGCCGCCATCTCGCGATCCGCGAGCGCATCGAGAATGGCCTGCCGGTCGTCGAAATATTGATAGAGCGTGCCGATGCTGACGCCGGCCGTCTCCGCGATGGCGTTCGTCGTCAGCGACGCGATGTCGGTTCGCTCCAGCAGCCGGATCGTCGCCTCGAATATGAGTTCGATCTTGTGACGGGCGCGCTCCTGCTGCGGGCGTCTGCGCGCAACCTTTTGATCGATCACCGCCTTTTTCGCCATCGCGAGCTGTCCGAAACGCGAGTTGAGAACATGAGCGATGCTCATAATATTCAGTACGTGCCGCGGGGCAAACGGAAAAGGGGACATCGCTATGGACCGCAGGATGATGATGACGGCAGGACTGGGCTTCGCCTCGACGGCGTTCGTCGCGGCGCAGGCGGCGGACAATCCCGGCAGTGCACGACCCGACGCGCGGCCGGATCAGCGTCTCGGCCAGAAATACCGTTTTGACGACCACGACATGGATCTGTTCTTCGTGGCGGCGCTCGGCTGGGGGCCGACGGGCGGGCTCGACATCGGCCAGGCGTTCTATGTCGCCTCGCAGATCACCGATGGCGACGGCGACAGCTGGGTGAAGGCGTTCGCCGACTACGGCGACCGGCTCAACACGCAGGCCGACGAGTGGACGAAGAAGGGCTGGACGCGCGCGGGCGGCGAGGCGCGACTGAAGGCCTTCGCCAGCTATCGGTCGGCCTGGCAGTTCAGCACGCCCGGCGAACCGTTCAAGGCGCTCGTCGCCCGGCACAAGGCGGCGTTCTCGGCGGCGATGCAGGAACTCGCGCTGCCGGCGACCTTCTTCGAGGTTCCCTACGCGGGCAAACATCTGCCCGGCGTTTTTCTGCGGAACGCAAAACCCGATGCGCCGGTCGTTCTCGTCATCGGCGGCGCGGACACCTGTTTCGAGGATCTGTTCCTGACCATCGGCCGCAATCTTCTCGACCGCGGCTATTCCGTCGCTCTGGTCGATCTGCCGGGGCAGGGCATCACGCAGGCGGACGGACTGTATTGGGAGGCCGAGGCCGAAAAGCCGATCGCGGCCGTCGCCGATCTTCTTGTCGCGCGGTTCGGCGCGAGGCCCGGACGCATGGCGCTCATCGGTCTCAGCCTCGGCGGCTATTTCGTCGCGCGGGCGGCGGGACACGACACGCGTTTCGCGACTGTCATGGCGAGCACGCCGTTTCCGAGACCGGCCGAAATGTTCGCGCTCGCCGCGCGCGCGGCGATGACATCGACGACGCCGCCGTCCGCGGCGGCGCTGCGAAGCCGGCAGACGACGATGTGGAAGCTGGGGGCGAAGACGCCGGCGGATTTTCTGCCGCGCATCGCGGGCATGATCGCCGACCCGACTCTCGTGACCGTGCCGTTCCTGTCCATCCTCGGCGGCGGCGACTCGCCGGTTTTCGCACAGCAGGCGAGGGACTGGCATCGCAACATCCGCTCGACCCGCAAGAGTTTCGTGTTTCTCGATGCCTCGACGGGCGCGGATGGGCATGTGCAGGTCAACAATCGCCTGCGGCTTGCGCAGGAATGCAGCGGCTGGATGGACGAGATTTTTGCGATGTGAGGCGCGAGACAACTCTCGCTGGCGAAACCTGGAGGCGCTTGTCGAGAGCGCCATCCGGCTGTCGGGTGGAGGGTTTGAAGTGTCGGGCGCTTGATCCGGCGTCCGCCTTGTCGGAAAGAGTCGGGTCTTCCCCGATGGAGCTGCGTGTGTCGCCCAGGAAGAGGGATCGCCCGGCAGAACCGCGACGCCGCCCCGCCCAGGCGCGCGCGCAGGCCACCGTCGCGGCGATTCTCGAAGCCGCGACCCGGATCCTCAGACGGGAAGGCCGCGCCGGATTCAACACCAATCGCATCGCCGAGATCGCCGGCGTCAGCATCGGCACGCTCTACGGCTATTTTCCCGACAAGGACGCAATCCATATCGCGCTCGCCCGGCGGATCATCGAGGACGACCGCCGCGTGCTGATGGACGTGCTTGCGGAGGACCACGGCGCCGAGACGATCCGCATCCTGATCCGCGCCGTGCTGGAGCGTCATCGCATCGACCGCAACGTGCGCCGCGTGGTGATGAGTTTCTATATTTCCTCCGGCTTCGCCGCCGAACATGATGCGCTGGTCGAAGGACTGGTGAAGGAGCTCGCGGCGCGGTCGGACCGTTTGTTCGGACGGCCCATGCCGCCCATCGACCCGGTTCGCCTGTTCGTCGTATCGCGTGCGGTCTTCGGCGTCGCGCGCGCCCTCACCGAGCACGGCGACATGAAGGACGTGCCGATCGACCGCCTCGAGGACGAGACCGTGCGCTTCGTGCGGGACTACCTGTCGGCGCAATAGAAACCCGAGCATATGCGCGGAGCCGGCGGCGGCCCGATCGCCGGTCGAGGCGCTTTCGTATTTTCTTTCAAGGCGTTTCGGATTGTCCTGCAGGGCCGCCGAAAGCCGAGTACAATAAAACGAGGTTTGCTCGTATTCTCTCCCGCGCTGTCGCCCCACGCGAAGATGCAGGAGACATCGGAATGATTCTGCACAGGAGAGGTTTCGTCGCCGGCGCGCTTGCCGCGCCGTTCATGACGCCGGTAGCGTCTGCCGCAGGACGCATTGCGATCGACGACGGCGTGAAGGTCGCAGAGCCGTCGACGCTCGGCTTCGACGCTGACGCGCTACGATCCACGATGGCGCATGTCCGTGACGGCGCAACCAATGTGCACAGCGTTCTCGTGATGCGCCACGGCCGACTGGCCGCCGAACTCTATCGCAGCGGATCGGATCGTTCGATCTACAGCCTGTGGGGATCGCGCCGGTCGTTCGGACCGGCGGACCGCCACGACATGCGCTCGGTCAGCAAGAGCGTCGTCAGCCTTCTGTACGGGATTCTTCTCGCGCGCGGCGAGGCGCCGGACATCGACGTATCCGTGCCGTCGCTCTTTCCCGATTGCCCGGAGCTCGACGATCCCGCGCGGCGCGCGATCCGCATCCGTCATCTGCTGACGATGAGCGCGGGGCTCGACTGGATGGAGCCCTCGCCGGTGCGCCGCGCCTCGTCGTCGGACGAGATCGGCCTGGTCTATCGGTCCTGCGCCTATCGCTATGTGTTCGCGCGCGACATCGTTGCCGCGCCCGGCGCGGCATTTACCTACAATGGCGGCCTGACGGAGGTGATCGCGGAGATCGTCGCGCGTTCGGCGAAACGCCCGTTGCGGGACATCGCCCGCGACGAATTGTTTGCGCCGCTCGGCATCGTCGATTGGGAATGGACCGGGAATCTCTACGGCGATCCGATCGCGGCCGCGGGCCTTCGGCTCGCACCGCGCGACCTGATGAAGATCGGCGCGATGGTGCTGGCCGGCGGCCGCTGGCAGGGCCGGCAGGTCGTGCCGGCCGACTGGATCGCCGAGTCCACGAAAGCCGGCCTCGCCACGCCGCCGCTGGGTGGCTACGGCTATCAATGGTGGACGATGACGACGCAGCGCAAGGATCGGCCCGTCAATGTCGTCGCGGCGATCGGCAACGGCGGACAGCGGCTGTTCCTCGCGCCCGATCTCGATCTCGCGCTCGTCACCACGGCGGGCGACTACAACGATCCCGCGATCAATGCGCCGCTGAAGGCGATCCTCGGCGAGGTGGTCCGGAGCGTGGCGGCGTGACGTCGGCTGCAATCACCCCGTATGCGGCGCGCGCCCCTCGATCGGATATTGCGGGTCGTTGTAGCCCGGCGTCGAGGGATGGCCGGTGACGACGAGACGGTCGACGAGGGCCTCGTCCTCGGGCGTGAACCTCACGTCCAAAGCGCCGAGATAGTCCTGCCACTGCTCCATCGTGCGCGGGCCGCCGATGGCGCTGGTGACGAACCTGTTGTTGAGCACCCAGGCGAAGGCGAATTGTCCCGGCGTCATGCCGCGCGCCTTCGCATGGGCGGCGATCTCCTGCGCGAGGCGCAGGCTTTCCGGCCGCCACTCGGTCTGCATCATGCGGGCGTCGTGCCGGCCGGCGCGGGTGTCGTTGCCGGGCGGCGCATCGGGATTGTATTTGCCGGTGAGAATCCCGCGCGCGAGCGGGCTGTAGGGCACGACGCCGAGCCCGTAGAAACCGCAGGCCGGCAGATGCTCGACCTCCGGCATGCGGTTCATCGCATTGTAGTAGGGCTGGCTGACGACCGGCCGCTGAATGCCATGGCGGTCGCAGAGATTGCAGATCTCGGCGATGCGCCACGATCGGAAATTCGACACGCCGAAATGCAGGATTTTTCCGGCGCGCACGAGATCGCCGAGCGCAAGGACGGTTTCAGTCAGCGGCGTGTCGTGGTCCTCGCGATGCAGATAGAGGATGTCGATCCGGTCGGTGGCGAGGCGCGCCAGCGAGGCGTCGACCGCCTGAACCATCCATTTGCGCGACAGGCCCCGCGCATTCGGGCCCGAGCCGTTGCCGAGCTTGGTGGCAAGCACCCAGCGGTTGCGGTCGGGCGCGATGAGTCGGCCGACGATCTCCTCGGAGCGGCCGTCTGTGTAGACGTCGGCCGTATCGATGAAATTGACGTCGGCATCGCGCGCGCTGCCGACGATTTCGGACGCCGTCATCTCGTCGGTCGGGCCGCCGAACATCATCGTACCGAGACAGAGGGCCGACACATCGAGGCCGCTTGCGCCAAGTTTGCGATGGATCAATACTCATCCTCCCGATCTGCGGAACAGTCGCGGTGTTTCGCGATTATACCCCTGTGGAGGAGGACGCCATGAAAAGCATCGTTCCACTCGCCGCGCTCGCGTATGTCGCCGCGACATCGATGGCGCTCGCACAGACGTCGCCAGTCCCTGCGCCATGGTCCGCGCCGGTCGGCCACCGCCAGCCCACGGCCTCGGGTCTCGCGCCGGCGGTCCCGCCCGACGCCATGGCGTCGGTCACGTCCGGGCGCAGCAGCGGAACAGGCAGTATCGAGCCTGCCGACCGCATGCCGGCGCTCACCGCCGGACCGCGCATCTGCACGAACTGCGACGACTGACGGCCTTTATTTCAAAAGCTTCGCGAGTTCGGCCTTGAAAGCCGGCGCTATATCGGGTCGCGCCAGCGCGAAAGCCGCGTTCGCGGTGAGGAAGCCGAGTTTCGAGCCGCAATCGTAGGTGCGGCCGTCGAAGCGCACACCATGGAAGCTTTGCGAGGTGGCAAGGCCCTTCATGCCGTCGGTCAACTGGATTTCGCCGCCCGCGCCCTTCTCAACCTTTTCCAGAATGCCGAAAATCTCCGGGCCGAGCACATAGCGGCCCGAGATGATGAGATTCGACGGCGCGGTGCCCTGCGGCGGCTTTTCGACCATGCCGGTGATCTCGAACGTATGGCCGAAATCCTTGCCGACCGAGACGATGCCGTACTGGTGCGTCTCCTCCGGCGGCACTTCCTCGACGGCGATGACATTGCCGCCATGTTTTTCGTAGGCCTCGATGCATTGCCCGAGGCAGCGTGAACCCCGCGCCCCTTTCATCGTCACCATGTCGGGCAGCAGCACCGCGAAGGGCTCGTCGCCGATGATGTCGCGCGCGCACCAGACCGCATGGCCGAGCCCGAGCGGTGCCTGCTGGCGGGTGAAGCTGGTCGCGCCGGCGGCCGGGAGGTCGGCCATCAGCGCCTCGTATTCCTTCTTCTTGTTGCGCTTCTGCAGCGTGTCCTCGAGCTCGTAGGACATGTCGAAATGGTCTTCGATCACCGCCTTGCCGCGGCCGGTGACGAAGACGAAATGCTCGATGCCGGCCTCGCGCGCCTCATCGACCACATGCTGCAGCACCGGCCGGTCGACGACCGTCAGCATTTCCTTCGGCACGGATTTCGTGGCGGGCAGGAAGCGCGTGCCGAGACCGGCGACGGGGAAGACGGCTTTGCGGATGCGTTTGGACATTCTGGAATCCGGGAATCAGACGGAATCGGAGGACTATAGGGCGCTGCGGACGCGGCGCGGAAGGCGTTTCCAGCCTGCCCGCACGGTCTTAAAGAAGGGGAAACGGCTTGAGCGCATCCGTGGCTCAAGCTGTGCTGGGGAACGCGGGAAGCGACATGACGGTTCTGGTCACGGGCGGGGCGGGCTATATCGGCAGCCACATGGTCTGGGCGCTGCACGACTCCGGCGAGCGGGTCGTGGTGCTGGACGATCTGTCGACAGGCTTCCGCCGCGCGCTGCCCGAGGGCGTGCATCTCATTCTCGGGGATTTCGGCGACGAAGCGCTGGTCGCCGATCTGCTGGCGCGGCATGAAATCGAATCGATCATCCATTTCGCGGCGAAAATCGTGGTGCCGGATTCGGTCGCCGATCCGCTCGGCTATTATCTCAACAACACCGCCAAGGCGCGCTCGCTGATCGCGTGCGCCGTCGCGGCGGGCGTAAGACACTTCATCTTCTCCTCGACCGCCGCCGTCTATGGCGAGCCGCGCGACATGCCGGTCCTGGAGGATGCGCCGACCCTGCCGATCTCGCCCTACGGCCGTTCGAAGCTGATGGTCGAATGGATGCTGGAGGACACCGCCCGGGCGCATCCGCTGCGCTATACGGTGCTGCGCTATTTCAACGTCGCGGGCGCGGACCCGAAGGGTCGGACGGGCCAGTCGACGCCGGAAGCGACCCATCTCATCAAGGTCGCGGTGCAGACCTCGCTCGGACGCCGCAAGCGCCTCGAAGTGTTCGGCACGGACTATCCGACGCCCGACGGCTCATGCCTGCGCGACTACATCCATGTCACCGATCTCGTGCAGGCGCATATGGATGCGCTGGCGCGCTTGCGCGCCGGCGGCGACAGCCTGCTCTGCAATGTCGGCTACGGCCGCGGCTTTTCGGTTCTCGATGTCATCGACGTCGTCAAGCGCGTCTCCGGCGTCGATTTCCCCGTCGTGCTGTCGTCGCGGCGTCCAGGCGATTCGGCGGCCGTGATCGCGTCCAACGCGCGCATCCGCCGCGAACTCGGCTGGACGCCGCGCCATGACGATCTCGACACGATCGTCCGTGGCGCGCTCGACTGGGAGCGGCGGCTGCACAACCAGCCGATTGCGCCTGCCGCCGGAAGCTGACATGGCGTGACCATGGCGGACTCGCAGGCGGATCTGTTCGACATCGCGGTGATCGGCGGCGGCATCAACGGCTGCGGCATCGCGCGCGACGCGGCAGGACGGGGGTTGCGCGTCTATCTCTGCGACCAGGACGATCTGGCGAGCGGCACATCCTCGCGCGCGACGAAGCTGATCCACGGCGGGCTGCGCTATCTCGAACATTACAAGTTCCGTCTCGTGCACGAGGCGCTGGCGGAGCGCGAGATTCTCTGGGCCATGGCGCCGCATATCATCTGGCCGCTGCGGTTCGTGCTGCCGCATCACGCGGGTCTGCGGCCGGCCTGGCTGCTGCGGCTTGGTCTGTTCTTCTACGATCATCTCGGCGGCCGAAAACTGCTGCCGCCGACGCGCACGCTCGACCTGCGCCGCGATCCCGCCGGCGCGCCGTTGAAGGATCGCGCTGCACGGGCCTTCGAATATTCGGATTGCTGGGTCGAGGATGCGCGGCTCGTCGTGCTCAACGCGATGGACGCGCGGGCGCGGGGGGCGCTGGTCGAGACGCGCCATGCGCTGGTGGAAGGCGCGCGCGAAAACGAGCTGTGGCGGTTCATCGTCGAGGATCGCGCGACCGGCGCGCGCAAGGAGCGCCGCGCGAAAATCCTCGTCAATGCGGCTGGGCCGTGGGTGGGCGACGTGCTCGGCCATGCGCTGCATGGGATCGCGCCGGCGCGCGTGCGGCTGGTGAAAGGCTCGCATATCGTCGTGCCGAAACTGTTCGATCACGACCAGTGCTACATTTTCCAGAACTCCGACGGGCGCATCGTCTTTGCGATTCCCTATGAACGCGATTTCACGCTGATCGGCACGACGGACATCGACTACCGGGGCGATCCCGCGAAAGTGGCGGCGTCGGACGAGGAGATCGCCTATCTCTGCGCCGTCGCCAGCGAATATTTCGCAAAACCGGTGACGCGCGAGAGCGTGGTCTGGACTTATTCGGGCGTGCGGCCGCTCTACGACGACGGCGCGTCCGAAGCGCAGGAGGCGACGCGCGACTATGTTCTGACGCTGGATGCGAAGCAGGGCGGCGCGCCGCTGCTGTCGGTGTTCGGCGGCAAGATCACGACCTATCGCCGGCTCGCCGAGGCGGCGCTGGAGAAACTCGCGCCGCACATCCCCGGCCTGCCGTCCGCCTGGACCGCGGGCGCGACGCTGCCCGGCGGCGACTTTCCGATGCAAGGCTTCGCTGCGCTGGTGTCCGATGTAGGCAATCAATGGCCGGCGATGCCGGTGATACTGCTGACACGTCTTGCGCGCGCCTACGGCACGCGTGCGCGCGAGATTCTCGGCGATGCGCGCCAAATTTCCGATCTCGGACGAATTTTCGGCGCCGATCTGACCGAGGCCGAGGTGCGTTATCTCATGCGCGCGGAATGGGCGCGCAGCGCCGACGATATTCTGTGGCGGCGCACGAAACTCGGACTGCGCGTCACGCCGGACGAGGCGAAGGCGCTGCAGACATGGCTGGAACGTGAAGTCACGAACTAAAGCATGGTGTTTCGAGCAGAACTATTGGGGTCTGTCATTCCCGCGAAAGCGGGAATCCATGCGCGAATGACCGACGGTCATTCGTCGCACGCGGAAATGGCGTCAGCCATTGGTCGCGGACCGTCCGGATGCCCGCCTGCGCGGGCATGACAGCCTCTGCCATCATGTTTCGGGAAGCCAGGAAAAACCGGGAGAAACGCGCGTGACCTTTCTTTTGGCAATCGATCAGGGCACGACGTCCACGCGCGCTTTGTTGTTTCGCGCGGATCTGACGCTCGCCGCCGTCGCGCAGCGCGAATTCCCGCAGCATTTTCCGGCCTCCGGCTGGGTCGAGCACGATCCGGAAGACCTGTGGTCCACGACGATCGAGACCTGTCGTGCGGTGATGAAACAGGCCGGGGCAAGCGCCGCCGATATCGCCGCCATCGGCATCACCAACCAGCGCGAGACGGTCGTCGTTTGGGATCGCGCCACCGGCAAGCCGATCCACAACGCCATCGTGTGGCAGGATCGGCGCACCGCCGATGTCTGCCGCGGCCTTCGCGAGGCGGGGCATGAGGAGACGATAGCCCGCATGACCGGCCTCGTCATCGACCCCTATTTCTCGGGCACGAAAGTCGCGTGGATTCTCGATCATGTGGACGGCGCCCGCGCCCGCGCGGAACGCGGCGAGCTTGCCTTCGGTACCGTGGATTCCTTCCTGCTGTGGCGGCTGACCGGCGGGCGCATCCATGCAACCGACGCCACCAATGCCTCGCGCACCATGCTCTACGACATCCGCGAGGGGCGCTGGCGCGACTCGCTGCTGGCGTTGATCCGCGTGCCTCGCGCGATTCTGCCGGAGGTGAAGGACAGCGCCGCCGATTTCGGCGAAACGGAGCCAGACCTCTTTGGTGGCCCGATCTGTATTGCCGGCATTGCGGGCGATCAGCAGGCGGCGACCGTCGGCCAGGCCTGTTTCGAGCCTGGGATGGTAAAATCGACCTACGGCACCGGCTGTTTCGCGCTGCTCAACACCGGCGCGGAAGCCGTCGCCTCGCGCAACCGGCTGCTCACGACGATCGCCTATCAGCTCGACGGCCAGCGGACCTATGCGCTCGAAGGCTCGATTTTCGTCGCCGGCGCGGCGGTGCAATGGCTGCGCGACGGCCTCGGTCTCATAAAGCAGGCGTCGGAGTCGGGCGCGCTGGCGGAGCGTGCCGACGACAGCCAGTCCGTGATCCTCGTGCCGGCGTTCGTCGGCCTCGGCGCGCCCTACTGGGACGCCGAATGCCGGGGCGCGATCTATGGGCTCACGCGCGCCACGAGCCCGGCGGAGCTGGCGCGGGCCGCGCTGGAAAGCGTGTGTTTCCAGACGCGCGATCTGCTCGAGGCCATGGCCGGCGACTGGGGTTCGGCGCGGCGCACCGTGCTGCGTGTCGATGGCGGCATGGTCGCCTCCAACTGGACGATGCAGCGCCTCGCCGATGTGCTCGACGCGCCGGTGGACCGGCCGACCATCCTCGAAACGACGGCGCTCGGCGCGGCCTATCTCGCCGGCTATGCCACCGGCCATTGCCCGCCGCCGGCGGACTTTGCGAAGAGCTGGGCGCTGGAGCGCCGCTTTGCGCCTGCGAAGGACGATATTTGGCGGGCGCAACGTTATGCCGCGTGGCGCGACGCGGTCTCACGCACGCTGACACGGGTTTCCGCTTGAACCTGTCATGCCCGCGCAGGCGGGCATCCAGGATACGACAAACGACAAATGCCGTTTTCGCTCGCGATGTTGACCGTCGGCCGTCCGCGCGTGGATTCCCTGAGTTCGCGGGAATGACAAACCCCACTGTCACGCGGCCTCCCACGACGGAAACGGATCCTCCAGCCGGGCATGCGCCTTGCTGACGCCGGTGATCGCGCTGCCGTGCAGGCAGGCGTCGAGCCGGCTGCGGATGGCGTCCTCGTCCATGTCCTGTCCGCCGATGAACACCAGTTCCTGACGGCGGTCGCCCCATGTGCTCGACCAGGCGCGCCGGACATAGGCGCGCGACACCTCGTCCTGTGGCCAGCGCTCCTTCGGCACCGCCGCCCACCAGCGGCCGAGGCGTTCTGTCCGGATCATCGAGCCGGCAAGCGAGAATTCGGCCAGCCAGTCGGGCCGCGTCGCCAGCCAGAAATGCCCTTTCGCGCGGAACACGCCAGGAAAGCCTTCGTCGAGGACGGCATGAAACTTCGCCGGATGGAAAGGCCGCCGCGCGCGATAGACGAAGGAGCGGATGCCGTATTCTTCCGTCTCGGGCGTGTGATCCGCGAAATTGTAGAGTTCCTTGTGCCAGAGCGGATGGCTCTGCGCCTTCGCTTCCGAGTAGAGCCGCGTGTCGAGGATCGCGTCGAGCGGCGCCTTGCCGAATATGGTCTCGACGATCCGCGCATCCGCGTTGAGGCCGCGCACGACACGGCGCACCTCGTCGAGCTGCGCGGGCGTGACGTCGGCCACCTTGTTGACGATGACGATATCCGCGAATTCGATCTGCTCGACGAGCAGATCGACCAGCGCGCGCCCGTCGCCCTGGCCGGCCGTCTCGCCGCGGTCGCGTAAAAAATCCGCGGAGCGATAGTCACGCAGCAGGTTCACCGCATCGACGACCGTCACCATCGCATCGAGCCGCACGATGTCGGACAGCGATGCGCCGTCCTCACCACGGAAATCGAAGGTCGCGGCGACGGGGAGCGGCTCGGAAATGCCCGTGCTTTCGATGAGGAGATAGTCGAAACGGCCTTCGTCCGCGAGCCGGCGCACCTCCTGGAGAAGATCGTCGCGCAGTGTGCAGCAGATGCAGCCGTTGGTCATTTCAACGAGCTTTTCTTCCGTGCGCGACAGGTTCGCGCCGTCGCGGACGAGGTCGGCGTCGATATTCACCTCGCTCATGTCGTTGACGATGACCGCGACCTTGCGGCCCTCGCGATTGTTGAGGACGTGATTAAGGAGCGTCGTCTTTCCCGCGCCGAGGAAGCCGGAGAGGACGGTTGCGGGAAGGCGGATGTCATAGGTTGGCGGATTCATCGAAGTTCCCGGACGTGCCCTAGATGGGCTTAAATGATATGTTATAACATAACATATTGCCGTCAAGGTTTTGGCGCGGCTTCACATGCGCCACGTCGGGACGATGTCCCGGCTGGCCGCATGAACGACGTTGGAACAGTTTTTTCGGGAACGAGAGGCGAAAATGCGCATGAGTGCGACGACCGAAATCGTCATCGACGGGCCGGTGCTTTATTCACAAGGCGATGAGTCCGCCTTCTTCGGCTGACTCAAGGAATCCCGGCGGTTGTGTCGGTGGTCGGATACGGGAGGCAGCTATACCTCCAGCTGAAATCAAGCGATCTGGACAAGGATAGCCTGCGCGAACGGATCGCAATCCTTTATCGATACAAGATCGCGATGACCGGCCTGAAGCGCTTCGTCACGGATGGCAATCGTGAATGGTTTCACGACAACGCCGTGTCAGACTGGCATCGGCATGTATTTGGCGACGCGTTTTCATGCGAAGCAGAGGATCGTTACAAGACGCCCCAATGCCCTACAGCGCCTTGCTGCCCGGCTTGTCGGCCTTCGTATAGGCCGTGCCGAACACATGGTCCCACCAGGGCGCGCTGACGCCGTAGCCGCGATCGGGATCGCGGAAATGATGCAGCATGTGCAGCCGGCGCAAGGTCGCCTCGATCTTCGTGCGCGGCGGACGGTGGTGGATGTGGAAATGGATCTCGTCGTAGATCACATAGCCGATGATGAAACCGGCCATCGCGGGCAGGCGGAAATCCGCGCCGAACAGCAGCGTCGCCACGAACCAGGCGATGACGATCATCGGCACGCTCATCAGCGGCGGCATGACGAGCCGCAGCGGATCGCTCGGATGCACGTGATGCACGCCATGCAGCAGGAAGTGGATGCGCTCGCCGATCTTCCCCGGCGGCTCCCAGTGGAACAGGTAGCGGTGGAAGAGATATTCGCAGAACGTCCAGATGACATAGCCGAGGACGATCATGCCCACGAGCGCGAGCAAAGACATGCGCGGCGCGGCGGCGACGATCATCCATGCCGCGAAGGGCAGATAGACGAGCGGGAAGGTCCAGTGAATGCGCGAAAGCTTGTCGAGGATCGGATTCTCGAAGATGCGCGGCGAGGCGGTGAGCTGGTCGATCTTGCTCTGGCCGGACGGCTGCGAGGACTGATTGAGCGAGGCGTCGGTCATTCTGCGGCCTCCAGACGAACTGCGCCCGCAGGCGCGGCGGCGGTCGTGTTCTCGGTGCGCGTATGCAGCGAATATTTCGGATCGAAGATGAAGGCGAAGAACAGTTTCGTCCAGGAGGTGTGGGCCTGGAGGTTGTCGTAGAATTCCGGCGCCATCGCCTTCAGCTTCGGCAGGTTCGTCCACGGCATCTCGGGAAAATCGTGATGCTCGTTGTGGTAGCCGATGTTGAGCGCGACCTTGTTGAGCGGGCCGTAATAATCGAACGTGCCCTGGTTCGGCCAGGCGGCGTAATGTTCCTGGATCCAGCGCGCGCCGACAGGATGCAGGCCGACCGAGAACCAGAAGGACATGAAGAGATAGGCGACCGACATGCCGCCGAAGAGGAAGAACATCGCGACGTCGAAGGCAACGATCACGCCGATGTTGATGAAATTCCACTTGCCCCACATCGGCACAGTGCCCTGCAGGCGGTAGAGCCGCGTGAGCTGCGCGATGGCGAAGAAGAACAGCCACAGCGCCTTGCGCCACCAGATGTTGCCGACAAGCTTTGCTTCCCAGTCGCTCGGCACGTCGGCGTCGTAATCATACGAACTCAGATGCGAGTGATGTTTGATGTGGTAGCAGCGGAATCCCATCGCGGTCGGAAAGGCGTTCGGCAGATCGGCGAGAATGGCATTCAGCTTGTTCAGCGTGACATTCTCGAACACCGCGTTGTGGATGGAATCGTGGATGATCACGAACATCGCATGGTTGGCGAAGGCGCCGATGCAATAGGCAGTGATCAGCGCCAGCCACCAGTACGACGCGCCGAGCCAGCCGAAGAGAGCGGCGAGCGCGGTTTGCAGAACGAAGATGCCGACCGTGATGTAGAAGGTGCGGATGTCACGCGTGAGAAGCGTCTTCACCTCCGGATGCGCGGCCGTGATCGCGCGCCGCCGCGCCGTATGAGAGCGGTCGGCTCCGGTAGTCTGCGAAATATCCAACGCGATCGTCATGCTGCCTGACCTTCGCTCTTCAAATCCTGTGTCGCCGTCTCGGCGAGGCGCTTGCCGTAGATGCGATGCACCTTGTCGATGCGCGCGCCGCTCATTTCGATCGGGCGGCGCATGCCCGTATTGTCTTCCAGAACCCAGCCGAATTCGACATGATCCAGATCAACGCGACGGCTGCGAAGCCGAAGCTCCTCGATCATCGCGAGAACCACGACACCACCGGTCGCCGAGCGGTGTAGTTTTCGTTTGAGGCCGAAAAGCGCCAGACGCGCTGATTTATAGTTCTTCTTCTTTATGCGGCTCACGAGTTTGGGCACGCCGAAGGGCATAAGCCTGCCGCCGAGATCGGCCGTCGCCTCGTGCAGGTTCGGAATCACGATGCCGAAGGCGACGGGTTCGCCGTCGAGTTCGGTGACGAATCCGTAGTCCTCGGTGATGACGAATTTCAGCGCATCCGCCGTCGACATCAATTCGTCGAGGCCCATCGGGGCAAACCCCCAGTTGCTGGCCCAGCCATCGTTGAACAGATCGACCATGATCTGCGCCTCAGACTTCAGCTCCTTGAGCTTCAGCGGACGGAAGCGCAGCCGTTTCTGCCATTCCGGCCGAGATTGCAGCACGGCGGGTCGCGTGCGGTCGTCGTCGGTGATGTCGTAGCGATAGGAAATGAGATCCTTTGCCTTCTCGTAGCCGCAGGCTTCGAGATGCCGTCCGAGCCACGGCGGATGCCAGGGCATGAAGATCATCGGCACGGCGTCGAAGCCTTCGACGAGAAGGCCGGATTCGCTGTTCACCGACGGCGAGAACGGTCCGTTGACGGCCGTTGCGCCTTTCGCGCGCAGCCACGCTTCCGCAGCTTCCGTGAGCGCGCGCACGACGGCGACGTCATCGATCGCGTCGAGCGTGCCGAACTGGGCCGGCGACGCGCCATTCGGCACGATGTCCTTGTAGATCTGCGCCTCGATGCGCCCGACGATTTTTCCGCCGCGCCGCGCGAGAAAGGCCTGCGAGTCGACGCGGCTGTAATGCGGATTGAGCTTGTGCGCGTAAAGGGTCCAGCGCTCGGCATCAAGCGAGGGCGCGAAGCCGGGCTGGCCGGCATAGAGCAGGCGCGGGACCCGGCAGAAGGCGAGGAAATCGCCGATGCCGGAGACCGGGCGGATGTCGATTCTGTCTGTGCTTTTGCTCATGCGCCGCTCGCGATCGTCCCTCGCTCGGAAGGAGAGGATGGCCGAAGGCCGGGAGGGGTCTCGAACGGCGAACCCCCACCCCAACCCTCCCCTTGCAGGGGAGGGAGCACGTCCGAGGCTCAGGCCTCGCCGGCCACGAGGCGGCGTTCTTCCACGAAGGGCCGGTTCGCCAGCAGGTCCGCGACGGTCCGGATGTCCTCCTCGTGATGCGAGGCGGAAATGAAGAAGCGCAGGCGCGGCTGGTCCTTCGGCACGCCGATGCGCACTACCGGGGGCACATAGACGCCGTTCTCGAGCAGATGCTGGGAGGCCATCATCGTCTCGCGGTCCGATGCGAACAGCACCGGCACGACGGCGCGGCCGATCGCCGGACCGGTATCGAGGCCGGCGGCCTGCATCGTGTCGCGGAAATATTCGGCGTTATGCGCGAGTTTCGCGATCCGATGCGGTTCGGCCTTTAGAAGCTCGAGCGCGGCCATCGCCGAGGCGGTGATGACGGGCGACAGGCCGACGGAATAGACGAAGCCCGGCAGCGTGAAGCGCATCCAGTCGATGATGCCCTGCTTGCCGCAGATGAATCCGCCGCAGGAGGCGAAGGTCTTCGAGAGCGTGCCGATGACGAGATCGACGCGGGATGGATCGACGCCGGTCTCCTCGCAGAGGCCCCGGCCGGTCTTGCCAAGCACGCCGATCGAATGCGCCTCGTCGACGAGCAGCCAGACGCCGTGCTTTTCCTTGATCTGGCAGAGACGTTCGAGATCGACCGTGTCGCCGTCCATCGAATAGAGGCTTTCGACCACGACGATAACGTTGCGGTAGTTCTCGCGCCGCTCGGTCAGGATGTGGTCGAGATGGTCGAGGTCGTTGTGGCGGAAGACGATGGTTTCCGCCGCCGCGCCGCGTCCGCCGCTCGCCACGCTGTTGTGGGAAAGCTCGTCGAGCAGGATGGCGTCGCGGCCGCCCATCAGATGGGTCAAAACCGTCACATTGGCGAGATAGCCTGACACCAGGGCCAGCGAATCGTCGAAGCCGAGGAACTTCGCCAGCCCCAGTTCGAGTTCGCGATGGGTCGAGCGCTCGCCGCCGACGAGGCGCGAGGCCAGCGCGCCGACGCCAAACCTGTCGATCGCGTCATGGGCGGCCTGCCGGACGCGCGGATGGTCCGCGAGGCCGAGGTAATCGTAATTGGCGAAACTGACGTAGTGGCCGTTGCCCTTCGTCTCGATTTCGTCCTGCAATGTGTCGGTTGGAATGAAGAACGGATTACCGTTATCGAGGACCGCGCGACCTGCAAGGCGAAAGCGCTTGAGGGCGTAGTCCGAGAGGCTGTTATGTCTCGCCACGGACGCATTTCCGTTGTCGGGGCGCGAGGGCCCCTTGCCGTTGTTTCAACCCGGACGACCCCCCGGGCACGCAATACACTCGTGGCTGTTAAACCACAGCCGAGCATTAACCCAATCGATCCGGACGCGCCAGTGGCGCGGCTCGGCTGTCCCCATCGTTCCCCCCTTGGGGCGGCATCGGAAATGCTTGAACCGCCGGCCCCGTAGACCCATATTCCCCTCGTAACGGAAGCGCCTTCGGGGTTTCTGTTGCCGAAGTGCCACAAGGGCTTCCAATGTCGCGTCTGCCTACCCTGAACTCGCCGTTCCTGCTCGGTTTCGACACGATCGAGCGCGCGCTCGACCGTGTCAGCCGGTCGGCGACGGACGGCTATCCGCCCTACAATATCGAGCGCATCCCCGCCGACGGCGACGAGCCCGAACGGCTGCGCATCACGCTGGCCGTGGCGGGCTTCACCCGCGACCAGCTCGATGTGACGACCGAGGAGAACCAGCTTCTGATCCGCGGCCGCCAGGTCGACGACCGCGAGCGGTATTATCTCCATCGCGGGATCGCGGCGCGGCAGTTCCAGCGGGCTTTCCTGCTGGCCGACGGCATGAAGGTGCTCGGCGCCGATCTTTCGAACGGTCTGCTCTCCGTGGACCTTGCAAGGCCGGAACCGGAGAAACATGTAAGGCGCATAGACATTCTCGCCCGCGATTGAGGCTGCGGGCGGAACAGGCGGGCTCATTTCGAGACGCCACAACGCGGGTCTTATGGACCGCAGGAGCAGAGATCATGGAACATCATACCCCCACCCCCCACACCCTTACCGACGAGCAGTTCGCAGGCCTCGGCGGCGGCGCGATCGCCTATGTCCGGCCGATCCAGTCGGAAGACGTGGCGAAGCTCTTTCCGCAGGCCCCGGCGCTCGAGCCGGGCCACACGCTCTTCGCGCTGCTGAGCGCTAGCGGCCAGCCGATCGTGCTGTCGGAATCGCGCGACATGGTTCTGGCCAACGCCATGGAGCACCAGCTCCAGACCGTCAGCGTCCACTGACAGGTAAAATCGAACGCCTCGCCGCAGGGCGGGGCGTTTCGCGCAAACCTCCCCGACGTCCTGTCGCATCGATCCACCGCTGATTGCGTCCGTCTGTCGCGCGCCTGTGGCGTCTGCAACGGTCATGTGGTTGTCTTTCGAACCGGCAAAGGTTGCGCCGGTCTCGACATCGACAAGGGAGAGACACATGCCTGAGGCTGAGATTGGCTGGATTGCCGCCATCATCATCGGCGGTCTGGCAGGCTGGTTCGCCGAGATGTTCATGAAGTCCGGCACCGGCGTCTTCATGAACATCATTCTGGGCATCGTCGGCGCGGCTCTCGCGAACTGGCTTCTCAGCCTGTTCGGCGTCGCGCTCGGCGGATGGCTCGGCTATCTGGTTGCCGGATTCGTCGGCGCATGCATCATCATCTTCCTGTGGCGAGCCATCAGGGGCCGCACCGCCTGACGCGCGTGCAATGAACCTCGCACCCCACATAGGGAGGGTCATGTGGAACAGATTCTCATCAATCTGGTCGCGGGCGCGCTCGGCGGGAACGCCGCCGGAAAGGCGTCGCCCACCTTCGATCTCGGGACGATGGGCAACACGATCGCCGGCCTCGTCGGCGGCGGCGTGCTCGGGCAGATCGTGACCCTCGTCTGGCCGGCGGTCGCGGCGTCGATCCAGAGCGGGAAATTCGACGTCGGGTCGATCATCGCGCAGGTCGTCGGCGGCGGCGCCGGCGGCGCCATCCTGACGGCGATCATCGGCGCGCTGAAGAACCGTTCCGCCTGACGCGGGACCGCGGCAGGTCGGGACCATCCGCCCTGGCCTGGAGGGTTTATGGACGCATCCATGCGACGGTGGCCGGCTGTTCTGACGCTGGCCGCCGGGTTGACCGGGTGGTCCGGCATGTCGAACGCGCAGACCGTCAGCCGCGAGCAGGTTCTGGCGGCTTTGCCGAAACTCGAGGCGCTGGCGGAGGATGCTGCGCGCAACGCCCTCGTTCCGGGTCTTGCGATCGCGATCGTCCACGACGACCAGATCGTTTACGCGAAAGGGTTCGGGCGGCGCACCGCCGGGCGGCCCGAACCCGTCGATGCCGACACGGTCTTCCAGATCGCGTCGTTGTCGAAGTCCGTTTCGTCGACGGTGATCGCGTCCCTCGTCAGCGACGGGATCGTGACGTGGGATTCGCGCATAGCCGATCTCGACCCGTCGTTCCGGCTGCTCGATCCCTATCCGACATCGCAGCTCACGATCCGCGATCTCTTCGCCCATCGCAGCGGCCTGCCGGGCGCGGCCGGCAACGACCTCGAGGACATCGGCTACAAGCGCGCCGAAACGATGCGGCGGCTGCGCTTCGTGCCGCCGTCATCGAGTTTTCGCGCCGGCTATTCCTACAGCAACGCCGGGCTGACCGAGGGTGCGCTCGCGGCGGTGCGGCCGACGGGCAAGGTCTGGGAAGATGTCGCGCAGGACCGGCTGTTCCGGCCGCTCGGCATGGCGTCGTCGAGCTATCGCCACGCCGATTTCCTCACGCGCGCCAATCGTGCGTCGCTGCATGTCAGAGCGGGCGGCGCGTGGACCGCGAATATCGAACGGAACCCCGACGAGCAGGCGCCGGCCGGCGGAGTCAGTTCCAACGTCCGCGATCTCGCCCAATGGATGCGTCTGGAACTCGCCGATGGCGTCTTCGACGGCAAGCGCCTGATCGCCGATGCGGCGTTCGACCGTGCGCACCGCATGCAGATGCCGCTCGGCAACAATCCGGCCATGGGAGAGCCGGCCTTCTACGGCCTCGGCTGGAATTCGGGTTTTGGCCGTCATGGATTGCGCTGGGGTCACGCGGGCGCCTTCAGTGTCGGCGCGCAGACCGTCGTCGCGCTCTACCCGCGTGCGAAGCTCGGGATCGTCGTGCTCACCAACGCCTTTGCGTCGGGCGTTCCGGACGGCCTCGCCGACAGTTTCGCCGATCTCGCCTTCGACGGAAAACTCGACAAGGACTGGATCAAGCCCTGGGGCGAATTGTACCGCAGCGCTTATGTCGCGCCGGCGGAAAAGGCCGCGGCCGATTACGCCAAAGCGCCGGCGGGGGCGTCACCGGCGCTCCCGCTGCAAGCCTACGAGGGACGCTACGCCAACGACTATTTCGGCGATGCGGTCGTCACGGGGGACAAGGGCGCGCTGACGTTGAAACTCGGGCCCGATGGCGCGCGCGCCTACACGTTGCGTCATTTCAACCGCGACATGTTCCTGATCCTTCCGGAGGCCGAAACGCCGGACCGGCCCTATCCGGTGCAATTCGCGATCGGCCCGGACGGCAAAGCGGCCATCGTGAAGATCGAATGGCTCGACGAGACGGGATTGGGAACCTTCGTGCGAAAGACCGAGTGACTAGCCGACCTGGCCGCGGGTAGGCGCTTCGGGATTTCAGTGATAAGCCGCGCCGCAGGTCGGCTTCCCTTGCTGGAACTCCTTACGATGGATGATTTCCAAGAGCTTCATCCGGCTGTCTGGCAGGCCAAGCTGATCAGGCAGCTGCGGTTTCTGAAACCCGTCGCCGGATGGCGACGCGTCGTGCAGTCTTCGCTTCCCGCCGATGTTTCCGGAGCCTTCCGCGTCGCCAACGAGACCGGGAAATTCGCCGGCGACCTGTCATCTTACATCGACCGCAATCTCTATCTTTTCGGCGGATACGAGGACGAAAAGATCGCGACGTTCGTGTCGCTCGTGCCGCCACGGCAACGGACCACGATTCTCGACATCGGGACCAATGTCGGAACCCACGCGATCGCCTTTTCGAGAAGCTTCGCGCATGTGCACGCGTTCGAGCCAAGTCGGCTGATCTGGCCCTCGCTGGACCGGAACATCGCCCTCAACGACGCCAGGACCATAACGATCCATCGCTATGGTCTTGGCGAGCAGGACGGCGTCATCCCGTTCTATACGTCGGCGGCGAACCCCGGAATGGGGACGGCCGTTCGCGACGACGGATTGTCGATCCGAAGCGAGATCGAAGTGCGTCATGGCGACGCGATCGTTGAAAGCGGGAAGATCGGGCCGGTTGGCGCGATCAAGATCGATGTTCAGGGATTCGAGCCCGACGTCATTCGCGGTCTGGGAAGGACAATCGAGCGTGACCGGCCCATCGTATGGGTGGAGCTGAATCCGCACGTGCAGTCGGGGCTTTCGACAAAGGCCGATCTCGAACGCATGTTCGGATATCCGGTGCGGATCCACCGGTTTGAACCGGTCAAATCGTTTCCGTTCAGCAGAACCGTTTTGCGTCCTTTCAACGAAACGGAATTGACCACGAGCGACTTCGTGGTCGTTCCAGCCTCACCAGGCGACTGAAACGGTTCCCGTTCGCCGACCGCGACAGGACGACGCCGGCTTGCAGCCCTTTGTCCGCAAGCCGACCTAAAGTTAAGTCTTTACGTAACTCCAGGCCCGCGACGCTCGGGCGGCAACCCAGGCGACGTTTCCTTGAGCGACAGCAGAGATCATATCGCGGCTTTGACGAGCCTTCGCTTCGTTGCGGCCATGGCCGTCGTGCTGTTTCATTCCGGTGGCCCCGGCCTGACGCATTCGGGAGCCGTGCCGACGGCCGTCGTCAATCTTCTCGGCAACGGCTATCTGGGCGTGCCGTTCTTCTTCGTCCTCTCCGGTTTTATCCTGACGCACGTCTATCAGGGCAGGTTGCAGACGCGTGAGCAGACACGGCGCTACGGCGTCGCGCGACTGGCGCGCGTCTATCCGGTCTACCTTCTTGCCCTCGGTCTGATGGCGATCTGGGTGCCCGTTGAAGACTGGTCGCTCGCGTCTCTTCCGCAATTCGTCATGCTTCAGAGTTGGACGCCCGCATGGCCGGGGGGCGCGTGGTTCGATAACTGGAATATTGCAGCCTGGACGCTGTCGATCGAGCTTGTCTTCTATCTGACATTTCCATTGCTGCTCGCCGCGCTGGACAGAGTCTCGATATCGGCGCTTTGGGGCGTCGTCGTGGGGCTATGCAGCCTCCTGCTCGTCTTCCGGCTGCCGGGAATCGTGCGCGATCAGGATCTGACCTACGAATGGATGCGGCCGATTCCGATGCCCATTCTGCGCTACCCCGAATTCGCCCTCGGCGTCGCGCTCGGCCTGCTGAGCAGACGGTCGGCAATTCCATCCATGCCCAGGCTTTTATACGGGGCGATGATGGCGTCCGTGATTGTCCTTGCAGTCTCGTTGTCGCGCTGGGTCGCGCCCGTCGCCTGCATTCTGTTCGCGGTGGTGATTGCGCTCGCACCGGGCTCGATCGGAAACGGCGTCGCGGGGAAGATTTTGAAGGGTCGGGCCTTCGTCCTGCTGGGCGAGGCGAGCTACGGGCTCTTCCTGCTCCAGATGCCGATCAACATTCTCTGCAAGCAGGTGCTGGGGCCGACAGCAGGTCGATTCCTTTTCATCCCGATTCTCATCGCGATCTCGATCCTCGTCTTCAAATATTTCGAGGAGCCGCTACGCGAGGCTATTCGTGGACGCTTCCACGTCCAGCGCAAGCCCGCGATGATGGCGTGACGGCTTCGAGCATCGTTGAGGCCAATATCCGGTTTCCGGAGGACAGGTTGCCTTCTGTGAGCTGGCTCACAGAAGGCAACGCGGCAATGTGAGCTAGCTCACAGAACGCTGCGGCTCAAAATCCCGCGCAGGAATCCGTCGCCAGACCATCGCAACCATGCCCAATGACGCGCCACCCGACATCGTTCTCGATCTGCTGGTCTATCTTGCCGAAATGTCAGCGGAACTGGCCGTCCTCGCGGAGAAGATCCAGCAGGTGATCCCGGCCTATCATCTGAAGCTGGCGGCGGATCGCCTGCGCGAAGCCGCGGAGACTGAACGCATGTCGTGAAGGCCGGCGCGATGTGGTGCGAACTGTCGCCGAGCGCCCGGACGCCGAGGATCGACCGAAGAACTCGGGCTCCTAGGAACCTGCAAGCCGAAATTTCGCTGCGGCGTTCCAGCCGTCTTCGAAACTGTCGCCCGTACCCAGACCACTTTCCTGAACGGTTCCCGGATTCTGCATCACGACGAATCGGCTATCCTTGCGTCGTATCGTCACGGAAAAGTCTTCGATCACAATCGTGCCGCGAAGCAGTTTGATCAAAGCGATCTCAGCGGGTGAAAGTTCACCGGCGAGTTGTCCATAAAGCACATCGTCGGATATCATGCCGCGTAACGGGCTCATTCGGAATTCCCTCACTCGGCTTTCAGAAAGAGAGCAGTGTTATTGATGCGATTTTCCAAGGGCTTGGACTTTTTTTTACAAAAATTCCTGTCATCCTTCCCGCAAGAGGGACTGAGATGTCAGGCACAAAGCGACGAAGCGCCAATCCGGTAGTTGACGTAAGTCAAATATATGATCAGCAGCCGGCGTCCGAAAAGCAAGTTCTTGATATCGTCGAAACGCTCGATTTCGCGGCTTCGATGGCCGAGGAACTCGCCGTGCTGGTGAAGCGTCTCGACCAGCAGACCGCCGGCGATCAGTTGCTCTTTGCGTCCGCGAATCTTCGGACCGTACTCGGCATGGAACTGAAGCGGCGCGCCAGCGAAAATTTCATCGCTGGGCCAAGCCGCACCCAGTAGGCGATACCCGGACGGCGGTACAGAGGCGAGGTAAAAGACCGACCGGCGCACCCCGCATGCGTGGAGACCTGCCCCGAACGCTACGTCCTAGGGATGGTAGCGGGGGAGGGAGTTGAACCCCCGACCCCAGGATTATGATTCCCGTGCTCTAACCAACTGAGCTACCCCGCCAGCGGGCGTGGTCATAAGTCGCCTCCCGCAGCCGGTCAAGGCGGTCCCGGCCTCCGCGAAGGGCCGGAGATGGGTTTTCGCGCGGAGGTGTGGTCTACCGGACGGCATGAAGAGAGCCCGGCTGCGCCGCGCGCCGATTTTCGTCTGCGGCAAATGTCTCAAGCGTCACAAGGATGGCAAGGCCATCCGCCGCGCTCTGAAGATGCGAGCCGGGAACTGTGACGCGAAGCTGGTGCGCAGCGCGTGCCTCGGCGTCTGTCCGAAGGCGGCGGTGATCGTCGTCACGTCCCGGAGCCTCGGCGACGGCCGGGCGGAACTGGTGGCGACAGTGGAGGACGCAGCCCGGCTGTCGCCATGACAAACGGACGCCGCTTTCTTGCGGAACTGTAACCTCGGGTGGCCGGAACGGAGCGTCCGATTCCCCTCCGGGCCACTTTGCTCTAGCCTGCGGGAAACCGTCCCGTTCCCAAGGAGCCGCGCATGGCGTCCACGCCCTATGCAGACCTTCCCGATCACCGCTTCTGGCGCAAGGCCGTCGCCGGCGTGCCGCCGTTCGCGGTCGATCCGATCGTCGATCTGCCGTTCCGCATCCATCCGCAGGACAAGGTGGCGACCGGCGGTTCGTGCTTCGCCCAGCATATCGCCAACCGCCTCCAGGGCAGCGGCCTGCAATATTACCAGGCTGAAACCGCGCCCGCCGGCATGAGCGCGGCCGAGGCGCAGGCCAAGGGTTTTGGCATGTATTCTTGCCGGTACGGCAATATCTACACGACCCGTCAGCTGCTCCAACTGTTCGACCGCGCCTTCGGCCATTTCAAGCCGACGCTCGACGTCTGGCAGCGGCCGGACGGACGCTATGTCGATCCGTTCCGCCCGCGCATCGAGCCCGACGGTTTCGCGACGCCCGAGGAAGTGCGCGCCGACCGCGAACAGCACCTCGCCGCCGTGCGAAAAATGTTCGAGACGATGGACGTCTTTCTCTTCACCTTCGGCTTGACCGAGAGCTGGGTGCATCGCGAGGACGGCGCGGTGCTGCAGCTCGCCCCCGGCGTCGCGGGCGGCGAGTTCGACGAAACGAAATACAAATTCTGGAACGCGCGCGCGAGCGAGGTCGCCTCGGATTATCTGTCCTTCGTGGACAAGCTGAAGGCGATCAATCCGGATGTGCGGCTGATCGTCAGCGTGTCGCCGGTGCCGATCATCGCGACCTATATGCCGCGCCATGCGCTGGTCTCGAATTCGGCGTCGAAATCGACGCTGCGCGTGGCCTGCGACGAGGTCGTCGCGGCGCGGCCGGAGATCGCCTATTTCCCGTCCTACGATCTCGTGTCTTTCGGACCGAATGCCGCGCGCTATTACAAGGACAGTCTCCGCGAGCTGAATGCAGTCGGTCTCAGCGCAGTGATGCGCGCCTTCTTCGACCATTTCACCGCGAAGGAGGCGAAGGGCAACGACGTGCGCGCGCTGCGCATCGACGTGTCGCGCGAGACGGCGGAGACGTCCACGGTCGTGTGCGACGAGGAGGCGATCGAGGCGGCGTAGCGCGTCTCGACGTCTTTCAACTCCACGCCTCATGCTGAGGAGGCGCGTCAGCGCCGTCTCGAACCATGATGTCGCGTAGGCGCCTGCGCCCATCCTTCGAGACGCTTGCTTCGCAAGCTCCTCAGGATGAAGTCTCGGGAATTCAGGATGCTGTTCCCGGTCAGACTCTCAGGATGAGGTCGCGTTGTCTGTCGAAGCCGTCACGCCGCGTCCGACGTCGTGGGCGGTTCCCCTGCGGCGTCGTCGAACCCGTATTCCTTCATCTTGCGATAGAGCGTCGAGCGGCCGATGCCGAGGCGGCGCGCCATTTCCGACATCTGACCGCGATAGTAATCTAGCGCGAAGCGGATCGTCTCGGCCTCGAGGTCGTCGAGCTTGCGCACCTGGCCGTGGTCGTCGACGAGACGGCGCATGTTCGGATCGCGAACCTCGACGCGCACGACTTCGCGCTCCGCGCGAGGCGCGAAGGCTGGCGCGGGCAGGGGCGGCACGCGCACGTCGAAGCCATCGACCTGCGCGGCGATTTGCGGAAATTCCGCCACCGTGAGTTCGTCGCCATCTGCAAGCACGACGGCACGGAACAGGGCGTTCTCGAGCTGGCGCACATTGCCCGGCCAGTCGTAGCGCGAGATCAGCGCGAGCGCCTCTGCTGTCAGACCTCGCAACCGCTTTCCTTCTTCCGCGGCGAACCGCGCCGCGAAGCGCCGCGTGAGGTCGGGGATGTCGGTCTTGCGCGCGCGCAGCGGCGGGATGGTGATCGGGAAGACGTTGAGCCGGTAATACAGGTCTTCGCGGAATTTGCCCTGTTTGACGAGCTCGATGAGATTCTGGTTGGTCGCCGAGATCAGGCGGATGTCGACGCGCAGCGGCCGTTTCGCGCCGACGGGATCGATCTCGCCTTCCTGCAGCGCCCGCAGCAGTTTCACCTGCGTCTGTAGCGGCAGTTCGCCGATCTCGTCGAGGAAGAGCGTGCCGCCATTCGCTTCCAGAAACTTGCCGGTGTGCTTGTCGGTCGCGCCCGTGAAGGCGCCCTTCTCGTGGCCGAACAGGATCGACTCGACGAGATTCTCAGGGAGCGCGCCGCAGTTCACGGTGACGAAGGGGCGTCCCTTGCGGTCGGATGCGCCCTGGATCGCGCGCGCGACGAGTTCCTTGCCGACGCCCGATTCGCCTTCGAGCAGGATTGGGATGGTCGATTTCGCGGCGCGTTCGCCGAGCCGGATGATCCGCTCCATCGCCTCGCTGCCCGAGACGATGTCGCGGAAGGTCAGCGTGCCGGAGGCGCGCTTGTTGATGCGGCGGATCTCGTCCTCGAGCGCATCGGTGCGCAGCGCGTTCTTGATCGAGAACTGCAGCCGTTCCGCGCCGACCGGCTTCACGACGAAATCATGCGCGCCGGCGCGCATGGCGGAAATCACGGTTTCGATCGAACCATGGCCGGTCTGGACGATGACCGGCACGGACAGGCCGCGTTCGCGCAGGCGCGCAAGCACGCCCATGCCGTCGAGTTCGGGCATCACGAGGTCGAGGACGAGCAGATCGATGGCGGTCGCATCCGGGCGCTCGATGCGGGCGACGGCGGCGTCGCCGTTCTCGGCCGTTTCCGCCTGGTAGCCGAATCGTCGCACCATCGTCTCGAGGAGACGCCGTTGCACCGGATCGTCGTCGGCGATCAGAACAGTTGCGGTCATCAAGCCCTCGTCGGCGGGCATCGGCTGCCCGCAACGGAAACCTGAACGAACGCGGTAAATGACGCCTTAATTGGCTGCTGAAAGTGGCTCGTTATGAGGCGACCCGCATTTTCGGGCGAATCGGTCCTGTCGTGAAATCCATTCTGGTTCTGGCGCTTCTCGTCCTGCAGGCGGCTCACGCGGGCGCGGCTTCGCCGTCCGCCGCGCGGGCCGGGGTCGCGAGTTCCTGTCCCGATTCGCCGACAGACTTCGCGACCGTCGCCGATGTCGGAGCGGACCTGCGGCTCACCCTCGAGGACGGGCGGGTGCTTTCGCTGGCCGGCATCGAGTCGCCCCGCCCCACCAAGGCGGCGCCGGACCGTCCGCGAGCGGTTCACGCCGGCCTTGTCGCCGATCTCGGCGGCCGGCCCATCGGCTTTGCGCCGCTGGGACCAACGGGACGATGGGGCGCAATTCCCGCCATCGTCTTCGCGGAGAGCGGGGCGCTTGGCGAGGCGCTGCTCGTGCGGGGCGACGTGCGGATGCGGCCGGACCGGAGCATCCATCCCTGCCGCGCCGACCTGCTCGCGGCGGAGGAGCACGCCCGCACCGCGCGTCTGGGCGTGTGGGCCGACGCCGCGCTCGCGCCGATCGACGCCGCCGGCGACCTTCCGCGTGAAAATATCGAGGGCATGGTTCTGGTGGAAGGCGTCGTGGTATCGAGTGGCGAGACGCCGGGGCGTCTTTACCTCAATCTCGGGCGGGTGCGCGGGGGATTTGCGATCTCGCTCCCGAAACGCGATATAGCCCTGATGCAAAGCGACGCGGTCACGAAGGCGCGCATCAAGGGGACGCGCGTACGGGTGCGGGGGCTCGTCGATCGCTTCGCGGGCTGGCGCGTTGACGTCTCCGATGCGGATGCAATCGAGATTCTCGCGCCGGTCGCGCCCGATACGGCATCGCAGGCACGGTAGGCCGATGACCACGCAATGTGGGGTCGCGGCGCGATCCGCTTCTGCTTCGGTCCGCCCGTTTCTGGCGGTCGCGCTGGCGGTGGCGCTGTCGGCCTGCGCCGGTCTCGAACGCCAGGGCGAAGCCGTCGTCGCGCCGGCGGCGCCGCCGGCCGCGCCGCGCACCGTCGGCATCGAGCCGCTGTCGAACGCCGAGCATCGTCGGCTCGTCGCGCAGTTCGGCGGCGAATATCACTGGCCGGCCGCCGAGCGCGAGCTGAACGCGATTCTCGTGGCGCTCGCCCAGGCGTCCGAAGGATCGCCGCCGGCCTATCGTGTCACGATCCTCAACACGCCGATCGTCAACGCTTTCGCGCTGCCCTCGGGCAATATCTACGTGTCGCGCGGGCTGCTGGCGCTGGCCAACGACGCCTCGGAAGTAGCCGCCGTGATGGCGCACGAAATCGGGCATGTGACGGCGCGCCACGCCGCCGCGCGCGCCGAGCGCGAGAAGCAGGCGGCCGTCATCACCCAGGCCGCGAATGTCATCCAGAGCCGGCAGAAGGGCGAGCAGGTCGAGGCCAGCCAGAAACTGTCCTTCGCCAGCTTCTCGCGGCAACAGGAGGTCGACGCCGACCGGATCGGGATCAAGGTGATCGCGCGCGCCGGTTACGATCCATCCGGCGCAGCCCGTTTCCTCACGTCGCTCGGCCGGTCGAGCGCGCTGCGCGCGGAGCTTCTCGGTCGGCCCACCGACGCCAAGCCCGACATCCTCGCGACTCATCCGTCCACGCCCGAACGGATCGCCAAGGCGCTCCAGGCGGCCCGCGAGATCAGCGGGCCCGGCATCGGCAAGACGGACGGCGCGGCCTATCTCGCGTCGATCGACGGAATGATGTTCGGCGACGATCCGGCCGAAGGGGTGGTGCGCGGGCGAAAATTCCTGCATTCGCGCCTCGGCTTCACCTTCACGGCGCCGGACGGATTCGTCCTGGAAAATTCGTCCAAGGCCCTGCTCGGCACCCGCGACGGCGGCGCGGAAGCGCTCCGGCTCGACAGCGTGGCCGTCAATCCGTCCACGCCGCTGGAAACCTATCTCGCAACCAAGAAATAAAAACCGCGTGAAGCCAGTCCTCCAGTTTGAAAATGTCGGCCTCGCCTATTCCGGACGGAGCGTCCTTAGCGACGTTTCGTTCAGGATAGGTCGCGGTGAACTCGTCGCCCTGCTTGGCCCGTCCGGCTGCGGAAAAACGACAATCCTCAATATCGTCGCGGGGTTTCTGAGGCCGACCAGCGGCTATGCTTTCAGCAGCGGACAGGTAATCGATGGTCCGGGGCCAGATCGCGGCGTCGTGTTCCAGTCCTATGCCCTGTTCGACTGGATGACCGTCCGCGAGAACGTCGCCTTCAGCCTGCGGTGCCGCGGCGCTCCGAAAGCCGAACGTATGCGCGTCGCGGACGACATGATTTCGCTCGTCGGTCTCAAGGGGTTCGGCGACTTTTACCCTTACAATCTGTCCGGCGGCATGCGGCAGCGCTGCGGTCTTGCGCGCGTTCTCGCCGCCAATCCCGATGTCATGCTCATGGACGAGCCTTTCGCGGCGGTCGATGTCCAGACACGCGAAACGCTGCAGGAGGAAATCCTGCGGGTAAAGGCCCAGACGAACTGTACGATCCTGTTCGTCACGCACAGTATCGACGAGGCGGTCTTTCTCGCCGATCGCGTGTTCCTGCTCAACGACCTCGTTAATGGAAGGTTTGAAGAGTTCGCGGTCGCGCTTCCGGAACCGCGCGACAATCCGGAAAACCGTATCAGCGCGGAATTTCTGGCCTTGAGGGAAAGAATCTACCTGGCCATGCGCGGCAGTCGCGGTCATGCGCCGGCGGACATCGCATCATGACCGACGAAGCAAC
>ERZ500994.81-NODE-81-length-30735-cov-5.969231_pt1 | contig 30735 bp, 30 predicted proteins | sample MGYA00248878_ERZ500994 | MGnify/ENA primary metagenome ERZ500994 (study PRJEB25958, sample SAMN03398533) | human skin metagenome | study: EMG produced TPA metagenomics assembly of the Human Skin Microbiome Metagenome (human skin metagenome) data set. | reverse complement strand
TTCTTCCCGCCGATCAAGCGTTCGATCCGCGCGATTTCCCGATCTGCCGCACGGCGGCGGACGGCGAGACGGGTGCACTCCGCAAGATCAAGTTTTCGTGGAACGCAAGCTCGGTCTGCCTCGCGCCGGTCGCCCTTGCCGCGTCGAAGGGCATTTTCGCGAAACATGGCCTCGATGTCGAACTTGTCAACTTCGGCGGATCGACCGATCAACTCCTCGAAGCAATCGCGACCGGCAAGTCGGACGCCGGCGTCGGCATGGCGCTGCGTTGGTTGAAGCCGCTTGAACAGGGTTTTGATGTCAAGATCACCGCCGGTACGCATGGCGGCTGCATGCGGGTTCTCTCGCTGAAATCCTCCGGTATCACCGATCTCAAGGGGCTCATCGGCAAGACGATCGCCGTGTCCGACATGGCCGCGCCGGGCAAGAATTTCTTCTCGATCGTCATGAAGAAGCAGGGGATCGATCCCGACAAGGACGTCGAGTGGCGTCAGTTTCCGGGCGATCTGCTGCGGCTCGCCGTCGAGAAGGGCGAGGCGCAGGCGCTCATCGATGGCGACCCGAAGACTTACCTCTGGCTGAAAGACGGCGCCCTGACCGAGGTCGCCTCCAATCTCGACGGCGAGTATCGCGACCGCACATGCTGCATCCTCGGCGTCAGCGGCTCGCTGGTGCGCAACGAACCGGCGACGGCGAAGGCCCTGACGCTCGCGCTGCTCGAAGCCGCCGAACATTCGTCGCATCACGCCGATGACGCGGTCGTCGCCTTCCAGCCCTACGTGCCGAATGCGACGACCGACGATCTCCGGGCGATGGTGCGCTACCACACGCATCACCATCATCCAGTCGGCGACGTTCTCAAGCGGGAAATCCGCGCCTATGCCGACGAACTCAAGCTCGTGAACGTCTTCAAGAAAACGACCGACACGGCGAAGTTCGCAGACCGCGTCTATGCGGATGTTATCAATGTCTGATATCGCCGGACATCAGTCTCTTCCGGACCTGGTATCGGCGGGCGAGCGGCGCGCCTATGCGCCACAGCTCGGCGCGCTGGCGGCGGCCGTCACATGGGCGCTCGCGTCCGGAAGCGTCTTCCTGCGGGATGATATCGGCGACTGGGGCCGCACACGCGAATATGGACTCGTCATCGCGGCCGCGAGCCTTCTTCTCGCCGGCGCTGCGCTGGCCGCGCCGCTTCACGAGCCGGCTAGTCGAAAACTTCGCTACTGGTCTCCCTGGCTCGCGGCGCTCGGTCTCGCACTAGCGGCCTGGGAGCTTGTGACAGCGAAATTCGCGGTGCTTCCGCAGCCGTTCTTTCCGCCGCCGCAGGCGCTGCTCGAAGTTTTCACCGATGATTTCGCCAAGCTCGGCGAAAGCACGGTTGCGTCGATCAAGCTGCATGCAACGGGCTACCTCATCGGTGCGGCGGTCGGCTTCCTCACTGGTGTCTCCATCGGGTGGTCGCGGATCGCGGGGTACTGGGTCCATCCGATCCTGCGTTTCGTGGGTCCGCTGCCCGCGACCGCCTGGCTGCCGCTGGCGTTCTTTGCCTTTCCGTCGAGCTGGAGCGCTTCGATCTTCCTGATCGCGCTGGCCGCAGCCTTTCCGGTGACGATCCTGACATGGTCGGGCGTCGCCGCGGTTCCGGCCGCCTATTACGATGTGGCGCGCACGCTCGGCGCGAGCCGGACGTTTCTCGTCACGAAAGTGGCCGTGCCGGCGGCGCTCCCGCATGTCTTCGTCGGTCTGTTCATGGGGCTCGGGTCGTCCTTCGCCGTCCTGGTCGTCGCGGAACTACTCGGCGTGAAAGCCGGTCTTGGATGGTATCTGCAATGGGCGCAGGGATGGGCGTCCTACGCCAACATGTATGCGGCGCTGATCGTTCTCTCGCTGCTCTGCTCGACGCTCATCACGATGCTGTTCCGTCTGCGCGACCGCACGCTTGGCTGGCAGAAGGGGCTCGTCAAATGGTGAACGTTCTCGAACGGCCCGCCAAATCGACGCCGCGCGCCGGCCTGCGCATCGACATTGCCGGCGTCAGTCACGCTTTTGCACTGGAAGGCCGCGACCTTCCCGTTCTGGACGACATCGATCTCTCCGTCGCGCCGGGTGAGTTCGTCGCTCTGCTCGGGCCGTCCGGCTGCGGAAAGTCGACGCTGCTACGCCTCGTCGCAGGCCTCGAACCGCCGGTGCGCGGAACGATCCATGCGGACGATGCGCCAATCGAAGGACCCGACCCATCGCGCGTCGTGGTCTTCCAGGATCCGACGCTCTATCCGTGGCGCACGGTGCGCCGTAATGTCCAGCTCGGGCTCGAGGCGCAAGGCCTTCTGCGCACGCACAAGAATCGGGTGGACGATGCCCTCGCGCTTGTCGGCCTGGGCGGCTTCGAGGACGCCTATCCGCATCAGCTCTCGGGCGGCATGGCCCAGCGCGTCGCGCTCGCGCGGGCGCTCGTCAATGATCCGCGCTTGCTGGTGCTCGACGAACCGCTCGGCAAGCTCGATTCCCTGACCCGCATCGCCATGCAAGCAGAGATCGTGTCGTTGTGGCGACGCAAGGGCTTTACGGCCCTTCTCGTGACGCATGATGTCGAGGAGGCGCTCTTCCTCGCCGACCGGGTGATCGTTCTCGGCCCGCGTCCGGCGCGCATTCAGGCGGATATTTCCGTCGACCGGCCCCATCCACGACATCGCGGCGATCCGCATCTGGCCGACCTCCGCAGAAAAATTCTTGGAATTCTCGGCCTCGATGCCGACTGGTGAGGAGCACCCATGAGCGACCTTGCAGATTATCTCGATGAGAAACGTGAGAAGCTTCTGGCGCGCCAGAAGCAGGTGGCCGCCGGCGCGCTGGGGCGCGTCGCGCTGGCGGCCCGCGTCACGGCGGAAGGGCGCAGCGGCATCCGCCGCATCCGTATCCGCGATCATCAGGTTATCACGGATTCGCCGCCGGATTTCGCAGGCTACGATCTTGGGCCGAGCTCGCCGGAACTGCAGCTTGGCATACTCGGCTCGTGCCTCAATCACTCCGTCCTTATTCAGGCGGCCGCACTCGGTCTCGACGTGAGCGCATTGGATGTCGAAGTGTCCGGCACGATCGACGCGCGCGCCGGCTCGCCCGATCATCCCGACATTCCCGTTCAGCCGCACGACATCGCCTTCACGGTTCTGATCGAGACGACTGCAGACGACGCAGCACTGCGGACGTTGCAGGCCAATGTCGAGCGTCTCTGCCCGATCCTGAATCTTCTTCGAAAGCCGCAGGAGATCGCGGGCGGCTTCGACATACGCCGTCCGTCCGTCCGTCACGCGGCCGAATGATGGACGCCATCGCCACCCCGCGCGCGAAGGCGCGGGCGCTTGCCGCCGTCTTCGCGCAAAGCGCCGCCGAGCACGACCGCACGGCGCAGTTTCCTTTTGCGAATTTCGATCAGCTCAGCGACGCAGGGTTACTGGCGCTGACGGCGCCCCGCGCCTATGGCGGCACCGGCGTCGGGATCCGCGAGAGCGCCGCCGTCGTGCAGGCGATCGCACGTGGAGAGCCTGCGACCGCGCTCGTGCTGGCGATGCAATATATTCAGCTTGCGGCAATCGGACGTCAGGCGCGATGGCCCGCGCATCTCGCGACGCGTATCGTGGAGGAAGCAGCCACCAGCGTCTCGCTGATCAACGCGCTCCGCGTCGAACCCGACCTCGGTTCGCCCTCGCGCGGCGGACTTCCTGCTACGACGGCGCGCAGGGATGGAGACGGCTGGGTTCTCTCCGGTCGCAAGATCTACTCGACCGGAGCGCCGATCCTGCGCTGGTATGTCGTATGGGCACGCACCGACGAGCCCGAGCCGCGCATCGGTGTCTTCCTGGTTTCGGCCGACGCGCCGGGCATCGAGATCGTCGAGACGTGGAATCATACGGGTCTGCGGGCGAGCGGCAGTCATGATGTCGTCTTTGACGACGTCGCGATTCCCTTCGATCACGCCATCGATCTTCGCCGCCCTGCGGAATGGGCGACGCCGGACGCGCATTTCACGCCTCAGGGCCTCTATATATCGGCGATATACCAGGGCGTCGCGGAGGCCGCGCGGGACTGGATCGTGTCGTTCCTGCACGACCGTACGCCCTCAAGCCTCGGCGCGCCTCTCGCGACGCTTCCTCGCGTGCAGGAGATCGTGGGCGACATCGATGTCCGCCTGCGCGTCAACGCGCGGCTCATCTCGACAACCGCCGACGATTTCGATGCCGGCGCATCCGTCAGCGCGAACGAGGTTGCAGCCGTCAAGCTCACCGTCACCAACAATGCTGTGGCGATCGTCGAAAGCGCTCTGTCGCTGAGCGGCAATCACGGCCTTTCCCGCAACAATCCGCTGGAGCGCCACTACCGCGATGTCCTGTGCGGTCGGGTGCATACGCCGCAGGACGATTCAATCCGCCTGGCGTACGGGCGCGCCGCCTTCAATCTTTAGGAGAACGACCATGAGTGTCGAATTCATCGGCTATATCGGCAACAATAATTCGTCCGAGACGATTCCTCGCATCGGCCCAATTCTGGACGTCGACCATGTCGCGACTGTCGCGAAGGCGCATGAGCTTGTCGGATTCGACCGTGCGCTTCTCGCGTTTCATTCGACGCTGCCCGATTGCCTGCAGGTGGGTCAGTTCGCGGCCAGCGTAACCGAGCGGCTCAACATCTTCATCGCCCAGCGGCCGGGGTTCACGTCGCCGACCCTGTTTGCACGACAGTTTGCGACGCTCGACCGTCTGACAAAGGGGCGCATCTCTCTCAACGTGATCACCGGCGGCGATTCCCGCGAACTTGCACAGGATGGCGACACGATCGAGGACAAGGACGAACGTTACGCGCGCACAAGCGAATTCCTCGATGTCGTGCGCAAGGAATGGACGAGCGAAACGCCGTTCGATCACCACGGGCGCTTCTACACGATCAAGGGCGGCTTCTCCCAGATCAAGCCGCATCGCGCCGAGGGCATCGAGGTGTTCATTGCCGGCGCCTCGGATGCGGCAGTGCAGGTGGCGGGCCGTCATGCCGATGTCTTCGCTCTGTGGGGCGAGACGCTCGATCAGGTCCGTGAACTGACCGGTCGCGTGCGCGCCACCGCGCACCGCAACGGACGCGTTACGCCGCGCTTCAGCCTGTCGTTCCGGCCGATCCTCGCGGATACTGAGGAAGACGCGTGGGTGAAGGCCGAATCCATCCTGGCTCGCGCCAAAGCGCTGATCGAGACCTCGGGTTACAAGAACACCGGCGCGCCGCCCCCGAACGAAGGATCGCGCCGTCTTCTGGAAGTCGCGGGCCGCAAGACGGCGCTCGACCGCCGTTTGTGGACAGGCATCGCGGAACTCACGGGCGCGAAGGGAAATTCGACCGCGCTGGTCGGCACGCCCGACCAGGTCGCCGAGGCGCTGCTCAATTACTACGATCTTGGCGTGGATATTTTCCTCGTGCGGGGGTTCAATCCGCTTATCGATGCGATCCAGTATGGCCGCGAACTCATTCCTCGCGTGAAGACGCTCGTCGCCGAGCGGGAACGGTCGCGGGGGCTCGCGGCGGAATGAGACGGCCGTCATCGCGCTCGTCGCGGGCGTTGCATCGGCTCACGCGGACGGCGTTCTAAAGGTCGGCGATCAGAAAGGCGGATCGCGCGCTCTGATGGAAGCGGCGGGTGTCCTGGGAGATGCTCCCTATACGATCGACTGGAAGGAATTTCCGGCGGCGCTGCTCGAGGCGCGGCATGTCGATCTCTATGCCTTTCTTCGGCGAGCCGCTTGCCGATGTGCAGGCGATCGTCCGGCGCGTGCGCTCGGCGGCGTAGCGCGCCGTTCTTCAGTTGGTCGAACCGCTCGATCCTCGGCCGCACAAAACAGGAAGCGTGGGAAGGTGTTTGCGATGACGACAACGCGGACCGGACGCGCGTCGCGTCGAAGCGAACAAGAGATGATACGTGCGCAAAGGAAGGGCGGTGGCATCCGGGACGATGTCCGGAGGGGCGCCGCCGTATACGAGCTGAAGCACTATTTCCCAACAAGTCCTGCTCGAGGTTTTTCGCCATGAACGGCGATGAGGATGCGCTTTCTCTCGCGCGGGTTCTGTGCAACGGAACCGTGCTGGAGGTCTGGACCGGGAAGCGGCTTGTCGGCCGCGTCGTATGAAGGGCTCGACGTCGCGCATGCGCACCTGACCGTACGATGGCAAGGGGCGCGTCCAGGCCGTCAGGTGCATCCTCATGGGCGAACTGAGAAGCCGCGATGGCCGTTGTCAATCGAACATTGCGACGCAATCGATCTCGACGTTGACGCCGGCGCGGTGCGGCGTGCCACCCACGCAAGTGCGTGTGACCTTCTCGCCGTCAAGCACGTCGCGAAAGACTTCGTTGAAGCGGGGAAAGTCTGCGGTGTCGCGCAGGATCACCCGCATGTTCACGACATTGGCGAAGCTCGCGCCGGCCTCGACGAGCACATTCTTCAGGTTCGCGAGCGTCTGCCGGGTCTGCTCCTCGATACCGCCCGGTACGACTGTCTTCGTCTGCGGATCGAGTGGTCCCTGGCCCGATACGAACAGCATGTTGCCAAACCGGACCGCCTGAACGATCGGTGGGGGCTTCGCGGCGTCGGTAAAGCCAGTGGTCGGGGCGGATTTCGATGTGATGATCTGTTTTGGCATTCATGTCCCCGTTCTGTCGGCGAAAAACGATAGCGAGGGCGGACGGCATTTCCCAGTCCGTTCGCAGATGCATAGGATGCGGCGATGGCCGCTCCGCATCGCATCGACACCCAGCATCACATCCTGCCCGCCCGCTATGTCGAGGCGGTCGGCGCGGAGTCGATCGCGCGAACGCTCGTTTCGGGCCGCACGCCCGACTGGACGCCGGAGGTTTCGTTGGCGGCGATGGACGCGCATGGCGTCGCGACCGCCGTCGTCTCGATCTCGCCGCCGGGTTTTTCGATCGCCGATGCGACGCTTTGCGCCTGGTGCAACGAATATGCGGCCGACATGATGCAGCGCTATCCAGGACGCTTCGGGAGTTTCGCGAGCCTGCCGCTGCCGGATATCGACGCAAGCCTTTCGGAGATCGGCCACGCGCTCGATTCCCTGAAGGCGCAGGGCATCTGCCTGCTCACGAACTATGGCGGACGCACGCTCGGCGATCCCCTGTTCGATCCCGTCTTCGCTGAACTCGAACGGCGCGGAGCGGTCGTCTACGTGCATCCGAACGAAGCGCCGGGCGCGCCGCTGGTGGGGCTTCCGCCGGCCTCGCTGGAATTCCCGTTCGACACGACCCGCGCCATCGCGAACATGCTGTTCACGGGCACGTTCGCGCGCACGCGGAACATCCGATACATTTTCTCGCATGCTGGCGGCACGGTTCCGTTTCTCGCCGAGCGTCTGGCGCGGCTGGAGCGCCGGCCCGATCTCAAGGTCCACGCGCCCGACGGCGTCCTCGCGGAATTGCGGCGGCTCCACTATGATGTCGCTCTGTCCGCAGGTCCGCTGACACTCGGCGCAACGCTGCGCTTCACCACGCCCGACAAACTCCTCTTCGCGAGCGATTTTCCGCATGCACCGGTCGAGGCGATGGCCGGCACAGTCACCGGTCTCGCCCGCGCGAACCTCACCGAAGAAGACCGGATCATGATCGAGCGCGGCACGGCTCTCAGCCTGATGCCCGGGCTGCGGACATGATCAGAAGCCATCGGGCTTCGGCATGACATTTCCGCAGGCCTTGCAGGTGCGGTGTTCGGTGCTGCCGAAGAAATTGCGATAGGCCTGCGAGACGAAATCCTTGCCGTAGTCATCGACGACGGCGCTTTCCTCGTGAAGGAGAGCATCGCATTTCGGGCAGTACCACTGGAAGCGATCGACCTCGCCTTCACGCCGGCCGCGTTCCGTGATGAGCGCGAAGGCGTCCGGCGGGAAGCGCGGCGAATGGGGCGTGTTGCCCGGCATGAAATTGGTCGAGCCCTGCGGAATGACGCAGATCTCCTCCTTGCCCTCGGGCGTGCGGTAATGGAGATGCATCGTCCCCTTGATCATGTATGTGAATTCGTCGCTGTCGTTGATGTGGAACTCGCTGCGGTATTCGCGACCGCGCGCGACGAAGGCGAGCGATTCCGGTTCCTGCCACAGGACGCGGACGCGTTTCCCGCTCTCGGCGAGTTCCCGCGTGACGCTTTCGAGATCGATGACCGGGGGCGTTTTCATGGAGTCACTCCTTTCTATAGATGAATGCGAGCGAAGACCGCGTATTCCGGAACGAGGAAGCACGACGTGAAGAGCCTGCCCACGCATCCCGACCTCGTGCTTCTGAACGGGAAGGTCGTGACCGCCGATCCAGGCTTTACCGTTGTGCAGGCCGTCGCCGTCCGGGATGGCGTCATTCAGGCGACGGGCGGCACCGCCGAAATCGAGGCCTTGTGCGGTGAACGCACGCAGCGCATCGATCTCGGCGGACGGACCGTTCTGCCCGGTCTGATCGATACGCATGCCCATGTCGAAATGGCCGGCCTCGCGAAGCTCACGGTTTCGTTCGAGGGCGCGCGAAATGTCGAGGACGCGCTCGCCCGGATCGCCGCCCGCGTGGCGGCGACGCCCGCGGGACAATGGATTCGCGGCGCGATCTGGCATCCGGTGTCGCAACTCGCTGAGAAGCGCGTGCTCACGCGCGCGGAACTCGATCGCGTCGCTCCGGATCATCCGGTCTGCCTGCCGATCGGCCATTTCATGGTGGTCAACAGTCCTGCGCTCGCGCTCGCCGGCATCGATCGCACGACCCCCGACCCGGATGGCGGCGCGATCCATCGCGATGCGGCCGGAGAGCCCACCGGTCTGCTGGAGGAGCGCGCCGAGGATCTCATGACGGATATCCTGCCGGAGTGGACACATACAGAGCGCATCGCGCAGCTTCGTGACGCCATGGCCTATTTCAATGCGCATGGGATCACGAGCGCGATCAGCGCGGCGGTCGACCCGGCGACCTTGCGCGCCCATCATGCCTTGCGCCGCAGCGGTGAGGTGACCCTGCGCATCAGCGCGATGTTCGCGCCGACCGGCGGCCTCAGCCCGACGATGCCGCTCGACGAATGGGAGGCGTTTTTCTCGCGCATCGGCGTGGCGTCCGATTTCGGCGACGACTGGCTGAGTTATTCCGGCGTCAAGCTGCAGATCGACGGCGGCATGACCTTGCGGACGGCGGCGATGCGCAACGGCTATCCCGGCGATCCCGGCTATCATGGCACGATCGTGATCGAGCCGGAACGGTTCGACGCGCTCGTCTCGATCGTCAACAAATATGGGTGGCGCGTCGGCGTCCATGCGGTCGGCGACGCCGCGATCGACCGCGTGCTCGACGCCTACGAGAAGGCGGATGCGGAAAAGTCGATCCGCGACCGTCGCTTCGTCGTCATTCATGGCAGCCTGATCCAGCGCGACCAGATGGAGCGGGCGCGATGGCTCGGCGTGCGCGTCGATGCGCAGAGCGCGTTCCTGTGGGAGAAGGCCGCGACGGTCGCGAAATATCTCGGCAAGGAGAACGCCGATCGCGCCTTTCCGATGCGCAGCCTCATCGACACGATGGGGCTCGACCTCCTGGGACAGGGGACGGACTATCCGATCAATCCGCTGAACCCGTTCGTCAACATGTCGATCATGGTGACGCGTTGCGACAGGGACGGCGCGGTCTTCGGCCCGTCGGAGGCGATCTCGCGTGAGGAGGCGATCCGCCTCTATACGAGCGCGGCGGCGCGCTACGCCTTCATGGAAACACGCACCGGATCGATCGAGCCCGGCAAGCGCGCCGACATGGTGATTCTGTCGGATGACATCCTCTCGGTTCCGGACGAACGGCTGAAAGACATCGTCGCGCTGCGCACCATCGTGGACGGCAGAACCGTCTACGAGCGCTGACTTCGATGGCGCAGCGCGCGTCATGTCATCATCGATCGAAGCCGAGATCGGGCTGGGCGGAAAACATGCCGGTCTCCGCATTGACCGGCTTGCCGTCCTGCATCTCGACGGTGCGGATATAGATGTTCTGATCGATATGCCGCGTCTGCGGATCGATCTTCACCGGGCCGCGCGGGCTCTCCCAGGCGAAATCTTTCACCGCGTCGACCGCCTTCGCCGGATCGCGCTTGCCGCCCGTCGCCTCGATCATCTTGTAGATCACGCGTGCGCCGTCGTAGGCGGCGACGGCGGCCATGTTGAGCGCATCCGCCGAACCGAACATCGCCTTGTAGGCAGCGATGAATTTCTCGTTCTCCGGCGATTTATGCGAGACGGCGTAGGAATAGGTCGACTCGATGCCGAGCGCGCTCGCGCCCATCGCCGGCAGGTCCGTTTCGACCGTCACATCGCCGGTGGTGATGAATTTGATGCCGGCGCCTTTCAGGCCGTTCTCGTCGAAGGCCTTGACGAAGCCGACGGCGGGCGCACCGCCGTTGACGAAGACGAACACGCCTTGCGGATTCGCGTCCTTGATGCGCTGGATCGCGGGGGCGAAATTCGTCGTGCCGAGCGGAATGCGGATCGTCTCGAGAATCGTGCCGCCGTTCTCCTCGAATGTGGTCTTGAACGCTTTCTCCGCGTCGAGCCCGGCGGCGTAATCGCTGACGACCGTCACCATCTTCTCGATGTTGCGCTGTCGCGCGAGTTTTGCGGCAGGCGCAACATTCTGCCACATCGTGTAGGAGGTCCGCACGACGAGGGGGTTCTGCTTTGTGAGCATGGACGTCGCCGCGTTGAAGATCACGAGCGGTACCTTGCCCTGCTGGAGCAACGGCAGCACGGCGAGCGCGTTGGGCGTGAAGAACAGGCCGCCGAGATATTCGACGCCGTCCTTCACGATCAGGTCCTGTGCGAGGGTCTTGGCCTTCGCGGGTTCGACGCCGGGCAGGTCGCGATAGACGAATTCCACCTTGCGCGCACCGGCCTTGTCGCCGTTCACCTTCTGGTAGAGCTCGACGCCGCGCCGAAAATTCTCGCCGAAGGAGGCGAAGAGGCCGGAATAAGGCCCGATGATGCCGACCTTGACGACATCCTCCGCAGAAGCCGGCGCCGCGAGAGCGAGCAATGTGGCGAGGGCGGAAACGAGAAGACGTCTCATCGATCGGTCCCTTTCTTCAAAGCGGCGTCAGTGCAGGCCACCAACGCCGAGATTGCGTTCGACGGCGTCGCGATCCGCCTTCAGAGCCGCGCTCGTGCCGCGCCAGACGATGCGCCCGCGATCCATGATGAGCGTATCGGAGGCGAAGTCCATCGCGCGTTCGATCTGCTGTTCGACAAGGATCGCGGTCATCGTGCCGCGCTCGGTCAATGTGTAAAGCGCGGCCATCACCTCGTCGCAGACGACGGGCGCGAGACCCTCCAGCGGTTCGTCGAGCAGGAGAACGCGCGGCTGGCCGAGCACGGTGCGTGCGATCGACAGCATCTGCTGCTCGCCGCCGGAAAGCAGCGCCGCCGGCTGACGGCGGCGTTCGCCGAGTCGCGGAAACAGCGCGAAAGCCTCGGCGAGCGCATCGCGGCTCCGTGCCTTGAGACCCGCGACGAGATTTTCCTCGACGGTCAGCGATCGGAACACGTCCCGCGTCTGGGGCACGAGGCCAAGGCCTTTTCGCGCACGTTCCGACGTGCGCAGCGGCGTGAGATCGCTGTCATCGAGCCGCACGCGCCCGGCGTGACAGCGCGCGAGGCCCATCAGGGCCGAGAAGAGGGTCGTCTTCCCGACGCCGTTGCGGCCGAGGATGGCGAGGCGGCCGGCGGCGCGCACCGAAAAGGAGACATCCTCGACAATATGCGCGGCTCCGTATCCGGCCGTGACGCCTTCGACGGCGAAGCCGGCGGCGCTCACGCGGCCCCCGCATACCGGCCGAGATAGGCCTCGCGTACGCGTGCGTCCTGCGTCACGTCCGCTGTCCTGCCATCGAAAATCACCTTGCCCGCAGCGAGAACGACGACCCGTTGCGCCCAGCGCAGCACGAGGTCCATATCATGCTCGATCATCAGGATCGCGATGTCGCGCGGCAGCGCGGAGATCGCCTCAATGATGCGCGGGCTTTCCGCGCGGGAGACGCCGGCGGCCGGCTCGTCGAGCAGAAGAATCTTGGGTTGCAATGCGATGGCGATGGCGATCTCCACGAGCCGCTGCTGGCCATAGGCGATCTCGCGGACAAGGCGATCCGCCGCGTCGCCGAGCCCGAGGCCGGCGAGAATGCCCAGCGCCTCATCCTCGGCGGCGGTTTCCGCGTGCGCATGATGCCACGCCCGCGAGGTGTGGCCCTTGCGCTGGAGGATCGCGAGCAAGACGTTTTCCAGCACCGTGAGATCACGGAACAGGCGGCTGATCTGAAAGGTGCGCACAAGGCCGCGACGCACGCGCACCTCGACGCCGAGCGAGGTGACGTCGGCGCCCTCGATCGCGATCGAACCGGCGTCGGGCCGCAATTGTCCGGAGACGAGATTGACGAAGGTGGTCTTGCCCGCGCCGTTCGGGCCGATCAGCGCGACGCGCGCGCCCGGTTCGAGCGTCAGAGAGATGTTCTGGCTGACTTTTACGCCGCCAAAGGCCATCGACAGATCGCGGACCTGCAGCAGCGCGCTCATGGCGTGGGCTCTCGCGATCCGCGCCGCAGGCTTGCGAGACCGGCGACCAGGCCCTGAAGGCCGCGCGGCATGAACAGCACGACGGCGATGAGCATCAGCCCGATCAAGGTGAGCCAGTGGAACGGATTGGCGGCCGACACGATGCTCTGGACGGTCTCGAACACCAGAGTGCCGATGAGGCCCCCGAACAGCGTTCCTGTTCCGCCGAGCACCAGCATGACGAGGGCGGAGGCCGAGCGCTCGAAACTCAGGCTGTCGAGGCCGACGACGCCGGTCGCGACCGCCGCCAGTCCGCCCGCGAGACCCGCGACGATGCCGGAGAGGATATACATCGCCAGCAGCGCGGGCCGTATGCGCGATCCCATCGCTGCCACGCGCAACCGATCCTCGCGGATGCCGCGGCACAGCAGGCCGAACGGGGATGTGACGACCACGCGCAGCACGACGAAGGTGACGAGCAGCGCGCCGACCGACAGCCAGTAGGCGGTGACGCCGAAGAGATCGAATTCGAACCGGCCGAACAGGGGCGCGGGCGATATGCCGGACAGGCCGTCGCTGCCGCCGGTGCTCGAACTCGCCTTGTTCGCGAAGGCGGATGCCAGTTCGACAACAGCGATCGACAGGACGAGCTGTGTGAGGCCCGTCGCGCGCAGAATGATGAAGCCCGAGATGAGCCCGGCGATCGCGCCGCCGCCCATTCCGATAGCGAGCATCGCGAAGGGACCGGTGAATCCATGGACGGCGGCGATGCCGGCGGCATAGGCGCCCGCGCCGAACAGGGCCGCGTGGCCCAGGGTCGCGATTCCGCAATAGCCCATCACGAGGTCGAGCGACATCACGAAGAGTGCGGTGGCGACGAGGCGCGTGAGAAAGGCGAGGTCGGTCTGGAACGCGAAATAGCCCAGCGCGGCTGCCGCCGCGATCGCTGCGATGCCGGCGAGCGTGATGAGCCGGTCGCGCTGCCGTGCGCCGGTGCGCGCACGGGGCGTGACGATGCCGCTCGACGTGTGGGCAGGAGCGTCGCTCACGCGTGCGCCCGTCCAAGCAGGCCGTGCGGAAAAATCCAGACGATGGCGATCACCGCCGCATAGAAGAAGAAATCGCCGAATTCGGGCGCGAGATATTTGCTCAGCGTATCGACGACGCCGAGCGTCAGCGACGCGAGCAATGCGCCGCCGATCGAACCTGCGCCGCCGACAGAGACGACGACGAGGAAGGTCACCATGTAGCGGAGCGCGTAATAGGGTTCGATCGGCAGGATTTCCGCGCCGACCACGCCGCCGAGCGCGCCGAGCGCCACGGATAGTGCGAAGGTAAGCGCATAGATGCGCTCCGTGCCGATGCCGAGCGCCGCCGCCATGCCCGGATTGTCCACCGCTGCGCGCAGACGGATGCCGAAATCCGTCCGCTCGATGAGGAACCATAAGGCCGCTGCGACCGCCGCACCGACGGCGATGACGAGCAGGCGATGCGCCGGAACGATTGAGAAGCCGACATTGACCGGCCCGCTCAGCGCCGTCGGCAGCGGGATCGTCTTGAGCGTGGGGCCGAAGATCCAGTTCGCGACGCCGATGATGGCGAAGGTGATCCCGATTGTCAGCAGGACCTGCGTGAGCGGGTCGGTGACGCCATAGATGCGCCGGTAGAGCAGGAATTCGAGCGGGATCGCGAGGACGACCGCCCCGAGGATTGCGATCAGGAGCGCGGGGAAATAGCCAAAGCCGAGCGAAAGGGCCGCATAGGAGGCGAGATAGCCACCGATCATCGCGAAGGCGCCATGCGCGAGATTGACCACGCGCATCAGGCCCATGGTGATCGAAAGGCCGATCGAGATGACGAACAGCACCATCCCGTAAGCAAGCGCATTGAAGGCTATGGCCAGCGCCGTCATGCGCTCACGTCGTCCGGAGTGGTGCTGCCGCGTTTCATCGCGACGTCATTGCGACGGCGCGAGGCCCCAGTCCGGCTGGTCCGGAAACGCCTTGCCTTCCTTGTTGAAATAGACGCCGTCCTTCTTGTCGACGACGCGTTCGTAGATGGTCTGGCGGATGTGGCGTGTCTTCGGATCGATCGAGACCGGCCCGCGTGGGCTCGTCCAGGCATAACCCTTGACGGCATCGACCGCCTTTTGCGGATCCTGCTTTCCGTCGGTCGCCTCGATCATGCGATAGATGAGCCGCGCGCCGTCATAAGCGGCCACCGAGGTCATTACGGTCTCGTTCTCCGGTAGACCGGTCTTCTTCAGCGCGGCGAGGAAGGCCTTGTTTTCGGCCGAGTCATGCGAGTTGGCGTAGTGATAGGTGGAAATGATGCCGAGCCCGGCGTCGCCCAGCGCCGGCAGGTCCGCCTCGAGCGTGAGATCGCCGGTCGTGATGAGCTTCTTGCCGGATTCCTTGAGGCCGTTGTCGATGAAGGCCTTCACGAAGCCGAGCGTCGGCGGGCCGCTTGGCAGGAAGGCGAAGACGCCGTCCGCGCCAGTATCCTTCACGCGCTGCATGATTGGCCCGAAATCGGTGGTCTTCACGGGCATGCGGATCGCATCGGCGATCGAGCCGCCGCCGGCTTCGAAGGTTTTCCTGAAAGCCGCTTCCGCGTCGAGACCCGGGCCGTAGTCGCTGACCGCAATCACCATCTTCTTCAGGCCGCGTTCGAGCGCGATCTTCGCCGCCGGCACGGTGTTCTGCCACAGCGTGAAGGATGTGCGCACGACGAGAGGGCTCTTCTCGGTGATCGCGGAGGTCGCGGCGTTCATCACGACGAAGGGCGTCTTGCCCTGGTCCACGACGGTGGCGATCGCCATCGCGTCCGGCGTGAAATAGGCGCCGGCGAGATATTGCACCTTGTCCTTCACGATCAGTTCCTGCGCGAGCGTCTTCGCCTTGGCGGGATCGATGCCCTCGAGATCGCGATAGATGAACTCGACGTCATGGCCCTTGACGCTCTTGCCGTTCACGTCCTGCCAGGCCTCGATTCCGGCCTTGAAATTCTTGCCGTAGAGACCGAACGGGCCGGAGAACGGCCCGATCACGCCGACCTTGATCGTGTCCGCGACGGCCGGATGGATCATGAGGGCGCCGAGAAGAGCCGTCAGCCCCAGAGCCGTCTTGCGCAACCTTGTCATCGTCTTCGTCTCCTTGCGCCACCGCGATGCGATCTCCGCAAGGCGGGCGGGGTCCATCAGAACATCTCAAAATATTCGCGCTGCTCCCAGTCCGTCACGCTCGCCTGGAAGCGGTCGATCTCCGCCTTTTTGATATGCGTGTAATAACCGACGAAAATCTCTCCCATCGCCGAGTTGAAGAACGGATCCTCGGCAAGCGCGAAGACAGCCTCGCGCAGGGATTTCGGCAGAAGCGGCGCGTCCGCCTCGTAGGGCGTGTCCGCGGACGGTCCGGGATCGATCTTGCGATCGATGCCGTCGAGCCCGCAGAGAATCTGCGACGCCATGTAGAGATAGGGATTGGCGGCCGGCTCGCCGATGCGGTTCTCGAGACGCGTCGCCGGATCGCCCGGCGCGCCGAGAACGCGTATCATCACGCCGCGATTGTCGCGCGCCCAGATCGCGCGGTCCGGCGCGAGGGAATAGGGCGCATAACGCTTGTAGCCATTGATCGTCGGCGTCGTGAACACCGCGGCCGCGCGCGCATGCGTGAGAAGACCGCCGAGATAGTTTTGGCCGAGCGGCGACAGCAGGTCCGCCGTCGCCGAGACGAACGCGTTTGTCCCGGATTTTCGCTCGCGCAGGGACTGATGCAGATGCCAGCCGGACGACACGACATTGGGAATTTTCGGCCGGCACATGAAGGTCGCGTGGTAGCCGGCGCGCCGGCAGATCTGCTTCACGGCGGCGCGAAACTGCACCATGAGATCGGCCGGTTCGATGCCGATCGTCGGCGCGAAGGTGAATTCGCACTGGCTCGGCCCGTATTCGACCTCGATCGAGCGCAGCGGCAGGCCGAGCGCGAGAACGTCGCGGCGTATGACGTCGAGCAGCGGTTCGATGAGGTCGAACCGCTGTTCCGTCAGATATTGATAGCCGGGCGAAATCAGTTCGACCTCCGGCGGCTCGCCGGGCTGGCCCGCCTGATCGAGACGGATGCCGTCCTGTGCGAGCTTGAAAATATGGCATTCGACCTCAAGGCCGGCCATGAAGTCGAAGCCCCGCGCGGACAGTTTGTCGAGCGCGCCGCGATAGAGGTTGCGGGTCGCGAAAGGCGACGGTTTGCCGTTTCCGTAATGGACGTCGCACAGAACCCAGCCGGTCTTGCCCACCCATGGCAGCACGCGGAAGGTCGCGGGATCGGGGATCATCAGGACGTCGCCGCCGCCTTGCATTTCCGTCATTCCGAAACCGCCGCCGGCGGTGAAGACCGGAAACACCGTCTTGTGCGACGTATCCTTGGCAAGCAGCGTCGATGTCAGCGACACGCCAGTCTCGAACACGCGGATCGCTTCCGCCGCGACGAGCGCCTTGCCGCGCAGGATTCCGTGCTGGTCCGGAAAGGAGAAGCGCACCATGTCGAGGCCGTCCGCCTCGATGCGGCGGATCGCCTCCTTCGCGAGCCGGCGCTGCGCGTCGCTCCACAGGTTGTGGCGGTCGACGAAACTCATGCGACGATCAGGCGGTCGGTTGCGCGCAAGGTTACTCGGCCGCGCTGAGTTGCAGGATCGCCTCGTCGCCGGGGCGGCGCTCGGGGGCTGCCGGCATCCAGGGTGCGCCGCGCCGCCGCGCGACATCGACCTCCATCCAATAGGTCTCCCAGCCGGCGGTCGGACCAATGCCGTCCATCGTGCCGGGGCCCTGGATCGTCCGCGCGTGCTGCGCGTCGAGGAACAGCAGCGGTTCTTGCCCGCCTTCGACGCGTTCGATCTGTTCGCGCAGCAGGCGGCGATACTGGATGATCGCCTTGTCGGACTGGCCGAGATGCTCCCGCGTGCGGTCCTGAATGCGGCCCATGGATTCCACGGCCCACTGGTCGTGGACGTTGATGTCCGCGCCCATGCCCGTGTAGGTCTCGTGCTTCTGCTCGTGCGGATCGAAGCCGTAGTCGTTCGACCGGTTCTTGCGCGAGCGGTATTCGGGCAGTTCGTAGAGTTCGAGGCGCTGCGCCGTCATCTTCGCCTTGTCGACGGGCGCGCCAAAGCTCGTGAAGATCGCGTACCAGTAGCAGTTCTCGTCATCGACGGGCACATGCCATTGCGTGATCGTCATCTCGCTCGACATGGGGATGACGAAGGCGTGCGGGAACACCTGGTTCGTCACGCGGATATGCGTGCGCTCCGCGTCGAGTTCGCGCAAGGCGATGAGGCGCAGGCCGTATTCGGTCCGCTCGACATTGATGATCGGCCGGTCGTATTCGCGCAGGATTTTCGTCATCGGCACGCTGGTGCCGGACGATGCGCCGCGAAACTGCTTGCCATAGGATTCCGACACGTCTTCGTCGTGGAAGAAGCGATGCAGGAACGAGGCGTGTGCAGGATCGATGCCGACTTCGAGCGCCTGCAGCCAGTTGCACTCCATGCGCCCCTTGAAGGCGAAAGCATGCGTGTCGGGCGCGGTGAAGCAGTCGAGTTCGGGAAAGGCCGGCGGCTCGCCCTGGCCGAGCCAGGCGAAGAGGATGCCGTTCTTCTCGACGACGGGATAGGCGCGCTGCTTCAGGTTCTCGCAGAAGCGGGAGCCGACCGGCTCCGCAGGCATCTGCAGACAATTGCCGGCGACGTCGAACAGCCAGCCGTGGAAGGCGCAGCGCAGGCCGCCATCTTCCAGACGGCCGAAAGCGAGATCGGCGCCGCGATGCGGGCAATCGCGGTCAAGCATGCCGTAGCGCCCTTGTTCGTCGCGGAACAGAACGAAATCCTGACCGAGGAGCCGCACCGGAACAATGGGGCGTTCGCCCGACAGTTCCTGCGCCAGCGCGGCCGGTTGCCAGTAGCGCCGCATCAGCTTGCCGGCCGGCGTCTTCGCACCTGTTCGCGTGATCTGGTCGTTCTGTTCCTGGCTCATCATGGCGAAAAATCCGTTCGGTGAGCGAACATATGTGCGATTATAGGTCGTTCCGCCGTTTTGTGTAAAGGTTCCAATATGCCCCGAGTGCACAAGAAGCAGGATGCATTGCCGTGTGAAACGGCGTCGGAGCGACCGGCAGAGTTTCTCGAAATCCTGGCGCGGGGACTGAAGGTTCTCGAAGCCTTTCGCGATCGCCGACAGCCGATGACGCTGAGCGATGTCGCGACGCAGGTGGGCATTCCGCGCGCAACCGCGCGGCGTGCGCTGCTCACGTTGGTCGAGCTCGGCTTCGTGGAAAATCAGGGACGGCTGTTCATCCTCACGCCGCGCGTGCTCTCGCTCGCCTCGGCCTATCTGACATCGGCCGATGTGCCGACGATCATGCAGCCCGTCGTCGAGCGGCTGTCATTGAATCTCGGAGAAGCCTGTGCCGCCGCCGTTCTCGACGGCGACGACGCCGTCTTCGTCGCGCGCGCCAATCCGCAGCGCATCATCAGCGTCGGGCTTGAGATCGGCTATCGGCTGCCGGCCAGCGGCACGGCCGTGGGACGCGTGCTGCTGAGCGGATTGCCCGACGACGACCTCGACCGGCATCTCGACCGCGCCGATCCTCGGAAACTGACGGAACGCTCGATCACCAGCCGGAAGAAACTGCGCGCGGCGGTAATCGCCGTTCGCCGCGACGGCTACCATGTCGCGGATCAGGAGGTTGAGCCGGGGTTCCGGTCGATCGCCGTTCCCGTGTTCGGCGCGAATGGACGCGTGAAATGTGCGCTCCACGTCGGTACGCATGTCGTCTCGATGCCGGTGGAACAGGCGCTCACGCAATTTCTGCCGCTCCTGCGGGAGGCTGCGGCGCAGGCGTCGCCGCTGCTCATCTGACGCTATTCGCTACGCTCGACATCCATAGGTCTTTGCGTCTCCCGGATTTGCGAGCGCTCGACATAGGCGCTGTATCCCGGCCGCGTCTCGAATTCGGCGCGGCTCGCCATAAGGTCTTTGCGTCTTTCGGATTTGCGAGCGCCGGATGAGGGCCGCGGCAGCGAGACTTGCATTAATCGATCGATCGATATAGTGCAGAGCCAACAACAAATGTCAGCCGGGAGGTCGTGATGTCTGGCGCGCGACGCAGCATCAATATTCCAGGGTTCAAGCACGTAAATCCGATTCCCAACGCCAGCATGATCGGCGGACTCCTCATGTCCGGCGTCATCCTCGGCGTCGATGCCCGGACCGGAAAGCTTCCGCCGGGCCTGAAGGACCAGTGCGCCAACATGTTCGCGCATGTGCAAAGCATTCTCGCCGAAGCGGGATGCGCGCTGCAGGACGTCATCAAGATGACGATCTGGCTGAAGGATCCGTCCGACAGAACGGCGCTGAACGAGGAGTGGACGAGGCTCTTCCCCGATCCCGCGTCTCGGCCCGCGCGACATGCGCTTCCGCATCTTGGCGGCGGGGACGCTCTCATTCTTTGCGACGTGGTCGCCGTTCGTCGCTGATCGAATTTTCGCCGGAGTTGATGGATGGAAAAGTTCCAGACGTTTCACAAGAATCCGAAAGTTCCCGCTCCGCTGCCGCCGCCGGGGACATGCGACAGCCAGTTCCATGTGTTCGGCCCGGTCGACAAATATCCCATTCGGCCCGGCGCCATCTATTGCACGCCGGAAGCCACGATCGAGGCCGCGCTGAAGATGCATCGCACGCTCGGAATCTCGCGCGGCGTGATCGTCCAGTCATCCGCCTATGGCATGGATTTCCGCGTGCTGTACGACGCGCTTGCCACGGCGGGCCCGAACTATCAGGGCTGCGTCGTCATCGACGACACCGTCTCCGACAAGGAACTGCAGAAGCTGCACGACGCCGGCGTTCGCGGCGCGCGGTTCAACTTCTGGAAAGTCCTCAATCTCGTCCCGACGCCGGAGGCGTTCAACCGCGCCATCGATCGCATCAAGGACATGGGCTGGTACATCAAGCTGCATGTGCCGATCGATGAGCTGATCGAACTGAAGGCGCTCTTCGAGCCGGTGAAGCTGAACATCGTCATGGATCATTTCGGCCGCCCGGAATTTTCGCGCGGCATCGACCATTTGTCGATCCGTTTCATCGCCGACGTGCTGAAGAAGGGCAACTGGTGGGTCATGCTGTCGAACGGCGATCGCTGGTCGACCATGGAAAAACCCTGGGACGACGCGGTCGAGTTCGCGAAGACCTTCTTCAAAGCGGCGCCGGACCGGATGATCTGGGGGTCGGACTGGCCGCATCCCCTGATCCCCGAGAACGAGCCGCCCAAGGACGATGGCGCGCTGCTGGAACTCGCCTATCGCTATGCCGATACGGACGCGTTGCGCAAAAAGATGCTCGTCGACAATCCGGCGGCGCTCTTCGGCTTCAAGAACTGATCGGGAGACGGATCGTGGATCTGGGTATCAAGGGCCGTTCGGCCATCGTATGCGCCTCGTCCAAGGGGCTCGGCAAGGCATGTGCGACATCTCTCGCACGCGAAGGATGCGATGTCGTCATCAACGGCCGCAATGCCGAAACGCTGAAGGCGACCGCCGCCGAGATCGAGAAGGTCGTCACCGGCGCGAAGGTGACGCCGGTCGTCGCCGACGTGGCGACGGAAGCGGGCCGGGCGGCGCTTCTCGCGGCGAGTCCGGAAACCGACATCCTTGTCAATAACAATGCCGGACCGCCGCCGGGCAAGATCGAGGACTGGGACCACGATGCGTGGATCGCGGCCCTGGAGTCCAATCTGCTCGCAGGTGCGCTGCTGATCCGCGGCGTGATGCCCGGCATGCGCAAGCGCAAGTTCGGCCGCATCGTCAACATCACTTCGGCGATGGTGAAGACGCCCTATCCGGAGATGGGCCTTTCGACGACGGCGCGCGCCGGTCTCACCGCGTTCAGCAAGTCGTTGTCGCGGCAGGTCGCCGTGGACAACGTGACGCTCAACAACATCCTGCCGTTCCGCATCGATACAGACCGTCAGCGGTTCTTTGCGAAACGTCTCGCGGATGAAGAGGGGATTTCCTTCGAGGAGGGACAGAAGAAGATCGCCGCGACGGTCGCCGCCGGCCGCATGGGAACGCCGGAAGAATTCGGAGAGGCCTGCGCCTTCCTGTGCAGCGTGCAAGCGAGCTTCATTTCCGGTCAGAATCTCCAGCTCGACGGCGGGTCGTATATGGGGCTGATCTGAACCCGCGTCCGTCAGGATTCGGTGAGAGCCGGCGCGCGCTGCGCCTTTTTCGAAGCACGCGCGCCGCGCGCCGCTTCCGTCCGGGACGCCCGATTGACGTCATTCGGCACATCGACCGCCGGCGCCAAGAGGCCGGCCTTCAGGAACGGCAAGAGATGCTCGAAGGCGTAATCGACGTCCCGCAGATCGCACTGGCCGCCGGACAGATGCAGGATGCGGACGGGATTGTTCAGGGTATGCGTCACGATGCACAGCAGGCAGTGCAGCCGCCAGTAGATGTCTTCCTCGGGCAGATCGGGCAGGGCGAGCTTCAGGGCGGTCACGAACTCGTATTGGAAATCGTCGAAGAACTCCCGCATCATCGCATGCGCGATCTCGCTGTTGTCGCTGCCGATGCGCGACACAAGGCGCATGAAATGATCCTTGCGGTGGCGCCGCAGCAGGCTGTCGCGGAACGACGGCAAGAAATATCCGCGCAGAAGATCGTCGAGCCTGGGAACGTCGTTCGTGGTCACGGCGGCGCGTATGAGGGCGCGGCGTTCTTCGTTGAGCGGGGCCGCCTTGTGCTCGAAGATCGCGCGCAGGAGGCCTTCCTTGTTGCCGAAATGGTAATTGATCAGCGAAATGCTGACCTTGGCGTTTGCCATGATCTTTCGCAGCGACGCGCCTTCGTAACCGCTGTCGGCGAACAATTCTTCCGCCGATTCGATGATGCGCGTCCGCGTTTCCTGGCCGGGATCGCTCCGGCGCGTGCGCTTGGCTCCGGCCCTGCCACTCTTCGTGACAGCGGCCGACATATTACGCTCCGTCATGCGGTGCGCGCCCCCATTGGTTCCGATGCTTTCAAGCCGCGATCTAAGCATAGAATCCGGTCCAAGTCTCACTGTGAAGCAGGTTGCTATTATATCGGTCGTTCGATAAAGTCGATGCGCTTTCACAAGGGGCGCGCCGGCACGTGCGATCAACGCACGGCGGGCTTTTTCGGACCGCCGCGTTCGAACACGGGAGGACTATCGTGGGACAGGCGCTAGCGAGCCGTTCGCCGGCGTCGGGCCATCCGCCGCTCATCCGGCTCGATGCGGTCGCGAAGACCTATCCGTCGCGCGGCGCCGGCGTTCCCGTCGACGCCGTGGAGGAAGTGACGGTCGATATCGCCCGGAACGAATTCACATCCATCGTCGGGCCGTCGGGATGTGGAAAGACGACCCTTCTCAACATGATCGGCGGTCTGCTCCCCGCCAGTCGCGGAAAGATCACGTACGAAGGCATCGAGCGTGGCCGGCAGCGGCCCGATCTCGGCATGGTTTTCCAGGAAGCGGTCCTTCTGCCCTGGCGGACGGTGCTTGAGAACGTCTGCCTTCCCGTCGAGGTTACGGGTTCCGATCGCGCCAAGGGCGAGGCGCGGGCCCAGGCGCTGATCGACCTAGTGGGCCTGAAAGGCTTCGAGCACCGCTATCCGAAAGAGCTGTCCGGCGGCATGCAGCAGCGCGCGTCCATCGCGCGCGCTCTCGTCAACGAGCCCACGCTTCTGTTGATGGACGAGCCGTTCGGCGCTCTCGATGCGCTGACGCGCGAAAACATGTCGCTCGAACTTCAGCGCATCTGGTCGGAAAGCCGAAAGACGGTGCTGTTCATCACGCATTCCATTGCCGAGTCGGTCTTCCTGTCCGACCGCGTGCTCGTGATGACGGCGCGCCCGTCGCGCGTGCGCGAGATCATCGACATCGATCTTCCGCGCCCGCGCACCCTCGAAATGACGTCGTCCGAGACGTTCACGCGCTATGTCGCGCATATCCGGACGCTTCTCTCCGCAACCTCGGCGCTCTGATGACCATGCAGGAAGCATCACCCACAAGGGGGAGCGACCCCGTCGCGGTTCAGGGCGGCATCCGGATGCTGCGCCGGTGGCACTGGTTCGATCTCGGCACGATTCTGTCGATCGTGCTCTTCGTCGTTCTGATCGGCGGATGGCAATTGTCCGTCGTCCGTGGACTGGTCCCGGCGTTCGTTCTGCCGGCGCCGTCGGATGTCGCCATGCGGGTGGTGACGGATCTGCTCGACAAGGCGGTCCTATACGATTGCCTTTACACGCTGACTGAAATCCTCGTGGGTTTCGCGATCGCGGCGGTCTTCGGCATCGCGCTCGGGGCCGCGATCGCCCTCGTTCCGCTCGTCGACCGCGTGCTGTCGCCCTACATCGTCGCGCTTCAGACGATTCCCAAAGTCGCGATCGCGCCGGTTCTTATCATCTGGTTCGGGTTCGGCATCGAATCCAAGATCGTCATCGTCGCGCTGATCGCGTTCTTCCCGATCCTCGTCAATGTCGTTCTCGGGTTTCGCAGCATCGACCAGCGGCAGATCGTGCTGATGAAGGTTCTCAACGCCTCGCACTGGCAGATCTTCTCGAAGATACGCATTCCCAATGCGCTGCCGTCGATCATGGCGGGCATGTATATCGCCATGATCTTTTCGGTCATCGGCGCGGTGGTCGGTGAGTTTCTCGGCTCGCCGCATGGTCTCGGTTCGCAGATCATGCAGAGGCAGGCGTCGATGGATGTCGTCGGCGTCTATTCCATGCTGGTGATTTTGACGGCGATCGGAATCGCATTGAATTTCGCCGTGAAGCTTGTCTCACGATCGCTGGTCTTCTGGGGGCAGTCCGAGGAGCCGGCGGGTCTTTAAGAAACGAAACGGAACGCGGGAGGAGAAAGACGTGAACGGATCTGGCGTGAGAAAAATTCTGGCGGCGCTGACCGGCGTCGCGATCGGCGGCCTGTGCGTGCTTGGCGCGCAGGCGCAGGAAAAGAAATTCATCGCGCAGGGTGGCGCGCCGGTGCCTTATACCGGGTTCCTGTCGCTTTATGTCGGACAGCAGGCAGGCTTCTTCAAGGAAGAAGGCCTCGATGTCGAGGTGCGTTACGCCTCCGGCGCGCCGCAGGGGACGCAGATCACCGGCGCGAACCAGGCGGATGTCGCGGTCGTCACGGTCGAGCCGACCATCAACGGTTACGACAAGGGGCTGCGCGGAAAGATCTTCAGCCGCATCAACAACGAGCTGATCTATTACATCGCGGTCCCCGAGGATTCGCCGATCAAGACGGTCGAGGATCTGAAGGGCAAGAAGATCGGCGTCGCCAGCTTCGGCAGTGCGGCCGTGCCGGTGGTTCGTTCGATCCTGCGTTCGGCTGGCATCGAACCGCAGTCCGACACCCTTCTGCCCGTCGGCGTCATGGACCAGGCCATGGCGGCCCTGAAGTCCGGCAGCGTTCAGGCGCTCGGCCTGTACGACGGCATCTATTTCGCCCTCGAGCGCGCCGGCGTGAAATTCCGGTATTTCCGCCATCCGACGCTGGCCGGACTCGGCAACACCGGTCTGTTCGCATCCGACGAAACGATCAAGAACAAGCGTGACGAACTCTGCAAGTTCGGACGCGCCTATGCGAAAGCCACGCTATTCGCCGAAACCAACCCGGAGGTGGCGGTGCGTCTCTACTGGAAGGCGGTTCCCGCCGCCCGCCGTGGCGCGGACGACGCCGAAGCGCTGAAGAACGGCCTGATCGAAGTCGCGCCGATGCTGAAAGTGTTCAACATCGGCTTCCCGCCGAAGGAAAAATTCGGCGAAATCGACAAGGTCGCCTTCGCGAAATATATGGAAGTGAACAAGCAGGAAGGCGTCATCGCCGCGCTGCCGCCGCTCGATGCGATCGTCACCAACGATCTCATTGCTTGCATAAACGATTTCGACGCGGACAAAGTGCGCAAGGCGGCGCGGGACTGGAAGCCGTAAGGACGGGAGCGCGGTTCGCGCGGCCATAGGGAGGCATTCATGGCCAAGGGCTACTGGGTTGGACAGGGCGACGTTTCCAACCCCGACGGTTACAAGGAATATGTTGCTCGCAACGGGCCGGTTTTCGCGAAATACAAAGGCCGGTTTCTCATTCGCGGCGGGCAGTCCACGAACCCGGAGGGCGCGACGCGATCACGGAACGTCGTGATCGAGTTCCCCGACTATGCCACAGCGCTCGCGTGCTACAATTCGCCCGAATACCAGGAACTTGTGAAGCTTCGTTCACAGCACGCGCAGACCGACATGGTGATCGTCGAAGGCTACGACGGGCCGCAGCCGGCGTAAGTGCGCCGGTATCGCATGTTGGATCCGGCGGGGCGCCGGATCCAACATGATGTCCGTTCGTGACGATGATAAGCGTCAGCGATCCTATCGTTCCGCAAACGCTTTCTCGACAACGAAATCACCCTCTTCGCCGTGATTGCCCTCGACGAAGCCCTTTGCGAGCAACAGGTTCTTCATGTCTGTCAGCAGCGCCGGGCTGCCGCAGATCATGACCCGGTCGGATGCGGCGTCGAGCGGCTGCAGGGACGTATCCTCGAAGAGCTTGCCGGATGTGATGAGGTCCGTGATGCGTCCGCGATTGCGGAACGGATCGCGCGTCACCGTCGGATAGTAGATGAGCTGGTTCGTCACCACTTCGCCGAGCATTTCGTCGTTCGGCAGCGTTTCCGTGATCATCTCGCCATAAGCGAGTTCGGAGACCCGGCGGCATCCGTGCAGAAGCACGATTTTCTCGAACTTCTCGTAGGTTTCGGGATCCTTGATGACGCTGAGATAGGGCGCGAGGCCGGTGCCCGTGCCGATGAGGTAGAGATTGCGACCACTGCGCAGGTTGTCGATCACCAGCGTGCCCGTCGTCTTGCGGCCGAGAATGACCTCGTCGCCTTCCTTCAGATGCTGGAGACGCGACGTCAGCGGCCCGTCGGGCACCTTGATCGAAAAGAATTCGAGGTTGGATTCATAATTCGCGCTGGCGATGCTGTAGGCGCGCAGCAACGGCCGTTGGCCGTTGTCGAGCCCCAGCATCACGAACTCGCCGTTGCGGAATCGGAAGGACGAGTCGCGGGTCGTCTTGAAGCTGAAGAGATTATCGGTCCAGTGATGAACGCTGAGAACGTTTTCGCGATGGAAACTGGTCACGGTCTATCCTGCGGTCGTGCGATGTCCTTCGATGGATCGCCGTCATAGGCGTCAGGCAGTACGATCCTGCCTGGCGAAACGCGCACTGACGGGAACCGGAGATCGCATCTGGCGATGCCGCCGCGTGCGACCGTATAGGCCGGCGCGCGGACGGGCTTTCTATTCACGGCCTGACGGCGTTTGGCAATTGCCAGACTTCGATGAGAGCTATTCCAAATCGTCGGTCTCGATGCACGCAGCGGTCGAAATGCCGCATCTTGCGTCACCTCATGTCGGCCCGCGATTCAACTTCATACGCATGAGATATACTGCGATCGATGGCGAGATCAGTAATTTCATCTCGAAACGCGTCGTCGGACGAATGCTTCCAATTGCGCCAGTCGTGCTGCAATGGGTGAAGACGCCGGAATGGGATCGGGGACGTTGGCGCGCCGCGTCATAAGGTCGCGCGGCGTGCCAAGGCGACCTTCCGGATAGGTCGTCGTCGCACGGACGGGAGCGAGGCCTCCATTCTGTGGCTCTGGACCTTTTCGGAGCGCCAGAGCGATGCCCGACGGCTTCCGACTCACCGCTGCTTGCGACAGCGCGACGCCGGTGGCCCCTGCCGCGCAACCTACGGCCCGCGCCCCGAGACGCGCGACGCGACGGATGAGCCCGGTGCGGATCGCGCGCGCATGATGCCAATCACGCGCGTCATACGCTAAGGTCCGGCAACACGGATTGCGCCATGTCAGCCATCGCCATTTTTTCCGCGCGTCGCATCGTCACCATGAATCCGGTCCGACCCTACGCGACGCATGTCGCCGTCAGGGACGGTCGCATTCTCGCGGCTGGTTCGCTCGAAGAGCTCAAGGTCTTTTCCGGTGCGGAACTCGACGAGCGCTTCGCGGACAGGATCCTGCTGCCCGGTTTCGTGGAAGGCCATGCCCATGTGATGGAAGGCACCCTCTGGCGCGAGACCTACGTCGGGGCAGGGGATCGCCGCGCGCCGGACGGGCGGCACGTGCCGGGCGCGCGGTCGGTCGAGGCGGTCGTTGCGCGATTGAAGGAAGCCTCGGACGCGCAGCCCGATCCGAAGAAACTGCTTTATGGCTGGGGCTACGATCCGCTGCATCTCGAGGGCGCGCGGCTGACGCGGCATGAGCTCGACCGCGTCTCGACGACGCGCCCGGTGATGGTCCATCACGCCAGCCTTCACATCACGAACGTCAACAGCCTGCTGCTGAATATGGCGGGTATCGATTCCGGCACGAATATCGCAGGCGTGCCGAAACTCGACGACGGCACGCCGTCGGGCGAGTTGCAGGGCGTCGCGGCGCGTCTGCGCATCTTCCAGGCGCTCGGCTACAATCCGATGTCCGGCGCGCTCGACGACGCCGATGTCCGCCGCTTCGCGCAGGCCGCGCTGCTCCAGGGCATCACGACGATCACCGATCTCCACAACGACCTGCCGGACGAGACGGTCGCCGTCTATCGATCGGTGTTCGGAGACGACAGCGCGCCGGTGCGCATGGCGCCTGCGCTGGCCTCGCTGTCGATCCCGCCGGAAGAGGGTGTCGAGAAGATCAGGCGGCTGCGGGCGATGAACAACGACCGGCTGCATTTCGGCCTCGTCAAGATCATCGTCGACGGCTCGATCCAGGGTTTCACGGCGCGTCTGCAATCGCCCGGCTATCACAACGGCGCGCCGAACGGTCTTTGGTATGTCGCGCCGGACGATCTCGACCGCATCGTCGCGACCTACCACGCGGCCGGCGTCCAGATGCACATCCACACCAACGGCAACGAGGCGACCGAAGCGGCGCTCGACGCTATCGAGAAAGCGCAGAACGCGACGCCGCGCGCCGATCATCGCCACACGTTGCAGCATTGCCAGATGGCGACGGAAGCCCAGTACCGCCGCATGAAAGTGCTCGGGGTCTGCGCCAATCTGTTCTCGAATCATCTCTGGTACTGGGGCGATGCGCATTACGAACTGACCATGGGTCCGGAGCGCGCGGCGCGCCTGAACGCGACGGGCACGGCGGAACGTGTGGGCGTGCCCTATGCGCTTCATTCGGACGCCCCCGTCACGCCGCTCGGTCCTCTCTTCTCGGCCTGGTGCGCGGTCAACCGCATGACATCCGGCGGCCGTGTGCTTGGCCCCGAACAGCGCATCACCGTCGAACAGGCCTTGCGCGCGGTGACTCTTGGCGCGGCCTATACGCTGCGGATGGATCATCTCGTCGGTTCGATCGAGACCGGTAAATTCGCGGACTTCGCCGTCCTCGACGAAGACCCGCTCGAAGTCGCGCCTGATAGGCTCAGGGACATTGGCGTCTGGGGCACGGTGGTCGGCGGCCGGGCGTTCGAGGCGCCGCGCGGATGAGGCTCGCGGGCGGCGCACGGAACCGCGCGCCGCTGACGGTCATCGGCGGGTTTCTCGGAGCGGGGAAGACGACGCTTCTCAATCGCCTTCTCGCCAACGCCTCGGGCCGCACGGCCGTTCTCTTCAACGATTTCGGCGCCGTGAATGTCGATGCCGGTCTGATCGCCGACCATGACGGAAAGACGCTGCGGCTCACCAACGGCTGCGTGTGCTGCAGTCTTGCAGATGGGTTCCTCGACACGGTGATGCGCGTTCTCGCGGAACCCTTCGATCACATCGTCGTCGAGGCGAGCGGCGTCGGCGATCCCTGGTCGATCGCCGAGATCGCTTTGGTCGAGCCCGGTCTGTGGCTCGGCGCGGTCGTCGTTCTCGTCGATGCGGAACGGGTGACAGGCCAGTTGCGCGATGCGCGGATCGGCGACACGGTGCGGCGGCAGATCGAAGCGGCCGACATTCTGATCCTCAACAAGGTCGATCTCGTCGATGCGGCCATGCGCGCGGATGCGCGCACCGCGCTCGTCTCGATCAGGCCTGCCGCGCGTATTGTCGAGACAGTTTCGGCGCGCGTGCCGCTGGATATTCTGGACATGGGCGACGGATCGTCCGCGCGCACGCCGCGTGCGACGTTCTCGGCCCATCACGAAGACACGTTCCGGCGCGTGCTCTACAGACGCTCCGCGCCGTTCGACAAGGCGCGGCTGGAACATGCGCTCGGAACCCTGCCGCCATCGCTCCTGCGTCTTAAGGGCGTGGTCGCGCTCGGGCCCGACGCCACGCCGCTCGTCTTGCAGATGGTTGGGATGCGGTTTGCGCTGTCGCTGGCCCCGTCTGGCTATGCCGCAGATTGGCCGACGGAGCTTGCCGGCATCGGCGCGGCCGATCTCGATGAAGGCCAAGTCGCACGGATTCTCGATGCGGCCATCGCCGAACCATCGGATTTTCATTCCCATCCGCTGCTCGCGCCATAAGATACAGAAAACAGACCGGCGAGGGAGCGCACGATGGAACAGGTTCGGCATCATCCGCCTGCGGATGAACGGTACGATTTCGAGTCGATCGTCGCCGATCTCAATGCGCTGCTGCGGCTGAAGACGACCGTCATCGGCATGAAAATGTTCGCGACCGCCGCCGAAATGGAGGCGATCCCGAAAATCCGTCGGCCGAACGCGGTGCATACGACCGACCAGATCGTCAGCATGGCGTCGCGGCTCGGCTGGACGGTTGGCATCACGGCGGACGATCTGGTCGGTGCGCAGTGCCGCGCCGTGATCGGCCTCGCGCCGCGCGACAAGCAGTTTCTCGCCGGCGAAGCCTATGTCGGCGTCTGGCACGGTACGGCGGAGGATGCGCGCAAGCGGCAGGAGGCCCTGTGCGTCGTGCCGGACGGTCGTTACGAGGCCATGGCGGTCAGTCCCCTCGCCAGCGGCCGGCTCAACCCGCCGGATATCTGTCTCGTCTATGCGACGCCGGGGCAGATGATCATCCTCATCAACGGTCTCCAGTATGTCGGATACAGGAAGTTCGAATGGGGCGTCGTCGGCGAAACGGCCTGCACCGACAGC
>ERZ500994.80-NODE-80-length-30939-cov-5.879679_pt1 | contig 30939 bp, 28 predicted proteins | sample MGYA00248878_ERZ500994 | MGnify/ENA primary metagenome ERZ500994 (study PRJEB25958, sample SAMN03398533) | human skin metagenome | study: EMG produced TPA metagenomics assembly of the Human Skin Microbiome Metagenome (human skin metagenome) data set. | reverse complement strand
GACCGCCCGCGCCGCCGCCGCCTCCGCCGAGGCCGGACGATTGCTGGGAGCCGCCGCCCGTCAGGCGGTCGACGGCCGACATGGTCGTCGCGCCGCCCCCGGGGGCGAGCGAATTCGAGGCCGAATCGAGTGCGCTGCCACCCGTTCCGCCGACGAACATGTCGTTCAGCAGCTTGGCGATCTGCCGGGCGTCACCATAACGCACGCGATAGACCTTCACGCCGTTGGCGGCGGCGTCCGAGGCGTCGAGCCGCCGGATCCAGTTTTCCGCCGTGCGCAGATATTGCGGCTTGCGGCTCACCACCATCACCGCGTTCATCCGCGCGATCGCCTGGAAACGGATGAGGTTCTGGCTGAGGCCGCCCTCGCCCGTATCGAGAATCTTTTCGAGCTCGGAGATCACCGTTTCAGGCGAGGAATTCTTGACCGGGAAGATGCCGACCGATTGCCCGCGCATCCAGTCGGCGTCGAAGCTCAGCACCGTGTCGAGCGCGGATCGCCGCTCGGGCCCGGTGCCCGCGATGATCAGCATGTTGCCGGAATTGTCGGCGCGGATCATGCCGGGTTTCGCCGCGAAGCCTTCGAGCAGCTTGCTGATCGTACCGACCGAGACATAGCGCAGGGGTACGACGGTGATGCCGTAGCCGGGCTCGGGCGGTCCGACGTCGGCGCGGTCGACGCCGCCCGATCCGGCGGCCTCGCTCGCCGGCACGATCTTGTAGCCGGCCGCATCCTTCACGAGGACGAGATTGCTCGTGCGCAGCGCGCTTTCGAGGGCGAGGAGGATCTGGTTCCGCGGCACGGGCCGGCCGGAGGACAGGCTGATCGTGCCCTGCGCACGCTGGTCGATCGTGTAGCCGACGCCGAGGATGTCGCCGAGAACGACCTTCGCGACGCTTGTGATCGGCGCATTCTCGAAATTGAGGGTATAGCCTTCGCCGCCGGGGCCGCCCGCATCGCCCGCCGCGCCGCCGCCGAGCGGCGAGACGACCGGCACGATCTCGCCATAGGATGCGACCTTGTTCGACGCGCCCGTGCCGGTGTCGGCCGTCGCGGAGAATTTCGGGAAGCGGGGGAGTAGGTCGATCGAGCGGACGCGGTCCACCGCGTCTGGCGGCTCGTTGCCGGTGCGGTCGAGCGCGGGGGAACAGGCCACGAGCAGGCCCGCAACAAGGAAAACGCCGGTCAACGCGGCGAGCGTTCCACGGATATTGCGCCTGCACAGACCGGACACGAGACCCCACACCACGCCGAACGGACGCGCCGACACGAGTGTACTAATTCAGTTTGACACCCATTCCCAACCCTGCTTAAGTTTTTAGCTAACGTCAAGAGTTTCTTGCTCTTTCGACGACGTGCGCAAGCGCAGCTGTGATGAAACAGGACAGTCTCCACGAATTTGCGCAGCATCTTTTACGTCGTTCCGGCTCGATGTTGCCGGCGACCGTCGCGACTTATACTTCGGACAACTCAAGCTCTACTCATTCCGGCGCATCCAACATCTCGATGCGGAAGCTGTGGGAGACGAGCGAGCTCTCCGCCTCCGAGTTCGCCGACGAGGTCGCACGCTTCTACGACCTCAAGCGCCTGAACCTGCCCGATCTGATCGCCGCTGCCCCGCTGACGCAAAGGTTCTCGCCACGCTTCCTGCGCGAAATGGCGATCTTTCCCTATCAGGGCGAGGGCGGCAAAAGCCGGCTCGCCGTCGCCGATCCGAGCGACGACGCCGCGATCCGGGCGGCGGAGATCGTCCTGGGGGAGGTGATGTGCGACGTCGCGTCCTTCGAGGACGTCGCCACGATTCTCGAGCAACGGCTCTCCGGCCGGGAGGGGGCGCAGGAGACCGAAGGCGGCGCGGCGGCGGCGGGCGCCGTCGACGACATCGAGAGCCTGCGCGATCTGGCGAGCGGCGCGCCGGTCGTGCGGGCGGTCAGCGACCTGCTCGAGAAGGCGATCGAGCTGCGCGCCAGCGACATCCATGTCGAGCCGATGCGCACGGGGCTGACGGTGCGCATGCGCATCGACGGTCTGCTGCGTCTCGTGCCGTCGCCGTCGGGCGTGCTGCCGCAGGCGCTGATCTCGCGCATCAAGATTCTTTCGGGCCTCAACATCGCCGAGCGGCGGCTGCCGCAGGACGGCGCGGCGCGTCTGAAACTCGCCCGCGCCGAAATCGACATCCGCGTCGCGACCATGCCGACGCAGCATGGCGAGTCCGCCGTGCTGCGCCTTCTACCGCGCGACCGTGGCCTCCTCGACATCCACAAGCTCGGCCTGCTGGGGAACGACGAGAAGAAGGTCTCGCGCCTGCTCGATCTGCCGCATGGCATGATCGTCGTCACCGGCCCGACCGGCAGCGGCAAGACCACTAGTCTGGCGACGATGCTGTCGATCCTCAACCAGCCGCAGCGCAAGATCCTCACCATCGAGGACCCGGTCGAATATGAGATTCCCGGCCTCAACCAGTCGCAGGTGAAACCCTCGATCGGTCTGACTTTCGCCGCCGCCATGCGCGCCTTCGTGCGCCAGGACCCCGATGTCATCATGGTCGGCGAAATCCGCGATCCCGAAACGGCGAGCATCGCGATTCATGCCGCGCTGACCGGCCATCTCGTGCTGACGACCCTGCATACCGAGACGGCCGCGGCCGCCGTGCCGCGCCTTCTCGATCTCGGCGTCGAGGGCTTTCTTCTCAGCTCGACCCTTCGTGCGGTCATCGCGCAGCGTCTCGTGCGCATTCTCTGCGACCGCTGCAAGCGGCAGCATCAATTGAGCGAGGCGGATCTGCAGGACGATCCGCGCTACAAGACGCTCGGGCTGAAGGCGGGCGAGATCATCTGCGAACCGGTCGGGTGCGAACGCTGCGGCGGCACCGGTTATCGCGGCCGGCAGGGCGTCTTCGAAGTGCTCGAGATCGACGATGCGATCCGCGAGGCGATGCGCGCCCGCGCGGACGGCGTCGCCATCGACCGCGCCGCGCGCGCGGCCGGCATGACGACGATGATCGAGGACGCCATCGCGAAATGCCGCGCCGGCATCACCTCGACCGCCGACGTGCTGCGCGTCACGACCGTGCGCTAGAGCAAGACGACGATGCAGGGACAAGCCACTCGAAACTATCATGCCGGCGCAGGCGGGCATCCAGAACGCCAGCGTGCCGTCGCGCGTAATCGTCGCGCGTGGATTCCCGCTTGCGCGGGAATGACAGGCCCGTGGGTGATGTAGCCATGCCGAGCTATCGTTACCGCGCGCTCACGCAGAATGGCGAGATCGTCAGCGGCTCGATTACTGCGCCGACGACCGCCGAGATCGCCGCGCGCATGGAATTCCTCGGCCTCATTCTCATCGAGACCGTGGCGGAGCGTTCGCGCGGCGCTGGCGGTTTTGGCGATTTCTCGCTCTTTTCGCGGCCGAAGCCCGAGGACGTGACGATCTTCACAGGCGACCTCGCCCTTCTCCTGAAGACCGGCGCGCGCATCAACGACGCGCTCGGCCTGCTGGCCGGCGAGGCGGATATCGGGCGCCTGCGCCCGACGGTCTCGAAAGTGACGTCAGCGATCATGGCGGGCGAGAGTTTCGCCGATGCGCTCGCGCATCATCCGGCGCTGTTTCCGCCGATGTACCAGGCGCTGGTGCGCGTCGGCGAAGCCTCCGGCACGCTCGACAACATTCTCGAAGTGCTGGCCGCCGAACGCGTGCGGACGGAAGCCGTGCGGCGCAAGCTGATGGACGCCTTGCGCTATCCGGCCTTCGTGCTGTTCGCGGCCGGCGGCGTGCTCGTGTTCTTCCTCACATTCGTGCTGCCGCAATTCGCGAGCGTGCTGCGCGATTTCAACGCCAAGCTGGATCCTGTCGTGCTGGGCTTTCTCGCGCTGTCGGATTTCATGCGCGCGAATTTCGACATGATCGCGCTCACCGCGCTGATCCTGCTTGCCGGCGGATGGTATCTGTGGCGGCAGGAAAAGCCGCGCGCGGCGGTCATCGATCTTCTGTCGCGACTGCCGGTCGTGCGGCATGTTCTCATCTACCACCGCACCGCCTTGTTCTGCCGCAATCTCGGCGTGCTGCTGTCGAGCGGCGTCGCGCCGACGACGACCTTGCGCATCCTCGCCGACATGATGGCGACGATGGGCCGGGCCGCCGTCTGGCACAAGACCGTCGACCATGTGCGGCACGGGGGCAAGCTCTCCGACGCCCTGGCGCAGACGGAGGCGCTTCCGGACATGGCGGTGCGCACCCTGCGCCTCGGCGAGGAGACCGGCCAGCTGCCGATGCTGGCGTCGCGGATTTCCGATTTTTACGAGGCCAAGCTGCAAAGAAACCTTGATCGCATCGTAGGGATCGTGGGACCGCTGGCCATCGTCACGATCAGCATCGTGGTCGGCGGCCTGATCGTCTCTGTGATGACCGCCCTTCTCTCAGTCAGCCAGGTTGTCGGATGATGCAGTCCCTTCGCCTCCTTTCTTCCGTGCAGCGCGCCCGTCGCGCCGCCCGCCGCGCCCGCGCCGACCACGCCGAGAGCGGCTTCACCCTCGTCGAAATCCTCGTCGTCATCACGATCATCGGCCTGATCATGGGCCTCGTCGGTCCGCGCGTGCTCGGCTATCTCGGCGAGTCGAAGGTCAAGGCCGCGCAGATCCAGATCGAGAGCCTCGCGAGCTCGCTCGATCTCTTCTATCTCGACGCCGGCCGCTATCCGGCGACGTCGGAAGGGCTCGCGGCGCTGGTGCAGCGGCCGTCCGGCATCCAGAGCTGGAACGGGCCCTACCTGAAGAACGGCCAGGTGCCGCTCGACCCCTGGGGCCATCCCTATCTCTACAAGTCACCGGGAGACCGGCAGCCCTACGATATCGTTTCCTACGGATCCGACGGGCAGGAAGGCGGCACCGGGACGGCGGCCGACATCCGCAATGGTGGAAACCCGAATGCGCAGCTTTCGGCAGGACGCTGAGGCGGGGCAAGACGCCGAGGCGGGATTCACGCTTCTCGAAATCGTCTGCGTGATGGCGATCATCGCCATGCTCGCCATGCTGATCCTGCCGTCGATTCCGCGCGGCACGTCGCGCACGCGCCTGCAGGCCTTCGCGCTTCAGACGGCGTCGATTCTCAAGGCCGACCGGCTCGCGGCGATGCATCGGCGTATGCGGGTCGCGACGCTCCTCGATCCGCAGGCGCGCACCATCCGCTCCGGCGCGACCAATGCCTTCGTCGCGCTGCCGCCCGATGTCGGCTTCGACGCGCTGCTCGCAACGGTCTGCAACCAGCGCGGCGTCAGCCGCAGCATCGATTTCTTTCCGTCCGGCATGTCCTGCGGCGGCGCGGTCCAGCTCATGCGGCCGGGCGGCGGCTTCCAGGTGCGGGTCAACTGGCTGACCGGGGGGGTGGAGGTTGTCCCCGTCGATGCCGGCTGAAGGCCTGCCTCAAAATTCCACGACCCACATGCTGAGGAGCACCGCAGGCGCGTCTCGAAGCATGATGTCCGGTTTGCGCCTGCGGCCATCCTTCGAGACGCGATCTTCGATCGCTCCTCAGGATGAGGATCCGGGCACGGAATCGCGAAACGCCGGCTTCACGATGATCGAGGTGCTGATCGCGCTCGCCGTCGTGGCGATCTCGCTGTCGGCGCTGGCGTCGCTGATGGCGTCGAACCGCCGCGTCGCCGGCGCGATCGACACCCATCTGTCGCTCGTCGAGACGACGCGCGGCATCGGGACGGCGCTGCCGGACCGCGACAAGCTCAACCGCAATCTGTCGGGCGAGAGCGGCGAATTCCGGTGGGGCGTCGGCATCTATCCGTTCAACGGCAATCTCGTCGATCCGGGCCTGCCGACCCCGTGGATTCCGCAGGTCGTGACCATGCGCGTCCAGGCGCCGGATGGCACGGCGATGCAGGTGAACACGGTGCGCCTGCGGCCGCGTCCCCCGCAGGCGCCGCAATGATCGCGCGGCGGATCCTTCGCGGCTCGCCCGGCTTCACGCTCATCGAAGCGCTCCTGTCGGTCGCCCTCATGGGAATCGTGCTCGGCGCGCTGGCGATGCTGACCGCGCAATGGTTCCCGAACTGGAACCGGGGCATCGTGCGCCTGCAGGGCACGGAGAAGATGGGCGCGGGAATCGAACGCGCCGTCGCCGATCTCGCCGCGGCGGAATTCGTGTCGGCGAACGGCAGGACCAAGCGCCCGCTATTCGAAGGTGCTGAAACCTCTGTCGTGTTCGTGCGCTCGGCGCTCGGTCCGAACGCGCCGCCGGGCCTCGAGATCGTCCGGCTGTCGGAGGCGCCGGCGGGCAATGGGCTGTCGCTGGTGCGGACCCGCGCCCCCTTCCGGCCGCTGGAGCCGGGCGTGCGGATCGGCGCGCAGGTCGCCTTCACCGATCCCGTCGTGCTGACGCAGGGGCCGTTCCGGGTCTCGTTCTCCTATGCCGGCCGCGACCGCGCCTGGAAGCCGAATTGGACCAACGAGGTGGAACTGCCGCGCGCCGTGCGTTTCATCGTGCGCAGCACCGCGACCGGGCAGGTCATCATGGTGTCGACCTCGACGCTGCTGCATGTGACGGCCTCCGCCGATTGCGCGCAGGACAAAAACCCGGGGCAGTGCATCGAGAGGCTCGACAAGGGCGAGGATCCCGACAAGGCGCAGGCGCCGTCGGCATCGCCGCCGCAGCCCGGGAACCAGCAATTGTGACCGCCGCGCGCCGGAATGACGGTTTCATCATCGTCGCCGTGCTGTGGATGGTGGCCGCGCTCGGCGTGCTGGCCGCGATCTTCACGCGCTTCGCGCTGACGACCGCCATCGCCACGACCGTGCACGAGGACCGGTTGCAGGCGGAAGCGATGATGCAGGCCGCCGTCGAACTGACGGCCCTCCAGATCACCGCGACCGATTCGAAGACGCGTCCGGGCAGCGCAAATCCTGCCGCCGGCCCGGACATCGTGCCGGGGCAATCCGCGCAGCCCTCGCAGGCCGCCGCGGCGCTCGGCGCGAGCAAGCGGCCGACGAAAGGCGCGTTCTCGTTCCGGCTCGGCCGCGCGGCGGCGACGGTCGAGTACCGGACCGAGGCGGCGCGGATCGACCTGAACGCCGCGTCCAAGGAATCCTTCGCCGCCCTGTTCCAGACGTTTGGCGCGAAACCGGATGACGCCACCGACTATGCGGACCGCATCCTCGGCTGGCGGACCAAGCCCGGCGCGGGCGAAAATGCCGAAGCCACCGAATATCGCGTCGCCGGGCTCAACTACGGCCCCCGTCAGGCCCCGTTCCAGAGCGTGTCGGAACTCTGGCTCGTGCGCGGCATCCCGACGGTCCTCAAGGAGCGGATGTTGCCCTACGTGACCGTGTACAGCGGCCAGACGCAGGTCGATCCCGAGACGGCCGCCCCGGAAGTCGTCGCCGCCATGCCGAACATGACACCGGAAAAACTCGGCACCGTGATGCAGCAGCGCGCCGCGCCGCAGGGCGGCGGGGATGTTCCCGGCGGTCAGGATCCCGCGAGCAGCCTCGCACCGCAGCAGAGAAGCGGCTCGAAGGCCTATCGCCTGACGATGCGCGTCACGCTCGAGAAAGGCCGCAACGTCGCGGCCGAGATGGTGATCCTCGTGCCCGAGGAAGCAGGCGAGGAACCCTACCGGACGCTGTTCTGGCGCGACGATTTCGACGGCTGGCGATGACTTTTGAAGGCCGTGTGCCCGCGCGTGCGATCGTGTAGGTTGTCGTTCCGATGATCCGCACCGTTTCTCTTCGATGACGCTGTTCGGCTCGATCTCTTCGCTGTTCTGGCGCTGGATCGATGCGGCCGCGACGACGCTCGTCGCGGGAGCCGAACGACTGACAGCGCCCCGGACGGTGCAGGTCGTCGAGCAGGACGACGGCGGGTTTGTCTGTGCGGGCGAGCGTCTCGCGATCGCGGACGGCCGCATTCAGGAGCCGGTGCCGCAGGCCGTCGCGACGGCCATGAAACAGGCGCGCGTCGATCTGGTTCTGCGGCCGAACCGCTTCATGTTCCGCCCGCTCGAACTGCCCGCGCGGGCGTCTGAATTTCTCGGCGGCATCGTCGCCGCGCAGATCGATCGCCTGACGCCCTGGCCGCAGGCCGAGGTCGCCTTCGGCTGGACGCCGCCGAAGCCGGCAGGCGACGACCGTATCGTCGTGACGATCATCGCCACCGCCCGCGCCTTCTTCATGCCCATGCTGACGGCCGTCGCATCGCAGGGACCGAAGACGATCCGCGTCCTCACCGCGCCGCCGGCGGGCGGGGACGGCGACCTCGTTGAGGTCTGGGGGCATGCACCCGACCATGCCAACGACCTGCGCCGCACCCGTCGCGTGCTGGCCGGCGTCATGCTGGTTCTGGGGCTGGGCGCGCTCGGCGCGGTCGGGACATTGCTCTATGTCGGCGGCGATCTCGATGCGCAGCGGTTCGACATCAACCGGCGCATCGCGGAGCGGCGCGCGAACGCCTTGCTCGGACGCCAGTCGCAGACCGGGCTCGCGGCGCTCGAACGCCGCAAACATGAAACGCCGTCGAGCGTGATCGTCATCGACGCGCTGTCGCGCATCCTGCCCGACCACACGTTCCTCACCGAACTGCGCGTCGCGGGCGACAAGCTCCAGATCGTCGGGCTGAGCCGGGACGCGCCCTCGCTGATCCGCCTGATCGAACAATCGAAGGAGCTCACGCGCGCGACATTCTTCGCGCCGACGACGCGTTCGGCCGGCGAAACCAACGAACATTTCAACATCGAGGCGCGAATACTGCCCGTCTTCACGGTGAGCAACTGATGGCGCGCTGGTCCGACCGCCTGACGCAGGGACCCGTGCTGTGGACGGCGGCCTATTTTCTCGCGGTGATCGGGCTGGTCTTCACGATTTGGGCCTCGCTGACGGGGCTGCGGCAGGACTATGCGGACCGCGACAATGCGCAGGCCCTGCTCGACCAGATCGACGGGCGGGCGAAGCCGGGCGCGCCCGGCCAGACGCCCGGCGCGCCCATGCCGGGATCCCCCTATCTCGAAGGACGCACCGTCACCGTCGCCGGCGCGGCGCTCCAGCAGCGGATCGGCAACGCTGTGAAGGCCGTCGGCGGCAACGTGCTGTCGCTGCAGGTGGACCTGCAAGGCGCCGAGGCGAAGAAGGGCTTTGTCAGCCTGACCGCCAGTTGCGAGGTCGAACAATCGGCGCTTCAGCAATTGCTCTACGATCTCGAAGCGGGGATGCCGTTCCTCTTCATCGACCAGCTGACCGTGCAGGCGCCGCAGTCGGGCGACACCAACGGCGGCCGGATGCGGGTGCTCATCGGCGTGTCCGGCCTTTGGCAAGGAGCGCGCGGATGACGCGGCGCGCACCAACCTTTCCCGGCGCTTGGCCGAAGCCCCGGCGCCTCGGGATGAGGGCTCGGGGGCTTCTGGGAAGCCTGCTGCTGGCGGCCTTCGTCACGCAGGCTCTTGCGGCGATCGGCGACGACCAGCGTCTCGGCTCGACCCCGGCGGAATCCGATCCGGTGGGGACGGGCAGCCGTGGCGGCGATCCTGCCGCAGAGCCCGCGCCGCCGACGGGCAATCCGCTTTGGGCGATCCCGCTGCGCAGTCTGTCCGCGACACGCGAGCGGCCGTTGTTCACGCCGAGTCGTCGGCCGCCAAGTCCTCCGGTCGCGGCGCCGCCGCCTCCGCCACCGCGTCAGGTGGTGACGCCGCCCCCGCCGCCGGAAAAGCCGACGCTGGTCCTGCTTGGCACGATCATCGGGGAAGGGGAAAGCTATGCGGTCTTTTACGAACCGGCGCAGCGCAAGACCCTGCGCCTGAAACTCGGCGAGGCCGATCCGAGGGGGTGGAAACTGAGTTCGGTCGATGCGCGCACGGCGGTTCTAGAGAAAGGCAACCAGTCGGTGATGGTGTCCTTGCCGTCCGCCGACGCGCCGCCAAATCCCAACCGCGCGCCGATGATGCCGCCGCGCCCGAACGACGCGGATCTTTGAGCCAGCGGGTAGTGGACCCGCTGGCCGATCGATCGATTTACTGAAGCGCCCGCGAACCGAGCGGACCGAGCGTCATGTAGAAGTTCATTTCGTTGTTGCCGTAGCTAAGGACGCTGCCGCCGCTCGTCGTCACGACCGTCGTGACCTTCGTGAGGCTCGAGGAACCCAGCGAGATCGTCGCGCCCGGACCGCTGGTCGTGAAGGCGTTCGACACCGAATAGATGTTCGAATTGTCGATCTGGATCTGGACGGGCACCGACTGGTTCGGCGCGATGGCGACGATGCCGTTGCCCGGATTGTTGCGGATGCGGCTGTCGTGAATCTGCGCGGACAAGGGACCGACAGCATTCGTCGCGTCAAAAACGGCGGGGCTGTTGACAAACCCCGTGGCGCGGAAGAAGGCCCGCCCCACATTCTGGCCGGCCGTACCGCCGATCGGCGCGAACATCACCGAACCCGCGGTATTGGAGAAGATCGTCGTATTGGAGACGATGAGGGTCGATGAGCCCGTTCCGACATTCGGAACGAAATTGATGCCCTGACCGCTGAAGCCCGTGATCGAGCTGTCGCCGACCGACACCGATCCGGCCGACGTCACCTGAACTCCGTTCGTGCCCGACCCGGCGAGGCCGTCGAGCAGGAAACCGTTCAGGATGACGAGGTCGGACGGTCCGGCGTTGACGGTGATCGCATTGCCGGACGGGGCGCTGACCGCCGCGATGATTCCGGACGGCGCGGTGATCGTCACCGCCTGCGTGACCGTGAAGGCCCCGTAGCCCCCGGAACTGAGAATGAACATCTCGCCGCCCGGGCTCGTTTGCGTCAGCGCATAGGAGATTGTGCGGCAGGGGGCGACCGGCGTGCAGGGGTTTGTATCGACGCCGCTGACCGATACGGCCGTCCGGAATGTCGCGCTCGAAGCGGGCGACGCGATAAAGCCTGCCGCAACGATTGTCGCGGCAGCGAAAGCCATCTTTTTCATGGATACCCCTCCCAGAGATTAATAACTCTTAATCTTTCGGTTTTTGGCGTCAAGCGGCCGCGGCGCCGACCGATGTTCGGTTGCGAATCGCGCTAGCGGATCGTCCCGCGCGCGCGCAGCCAGGAGATGATGCGATCGGCGAGTTCGCCCGGCGGGCGATCTCCCGCCAGATGCAGGTCCGGCGCGACCGGCGCTTCGTACGGCTGGTCGATGCCCGTGAAATTCTTGATCTCGCCGGCGAGCGCGCGCTTGTAGAGGCCCTTTGCATCGCGCGAGATGCAGATGTCGAGCGGCGTATCGATGAAAATCTCGATGAATTCGCCATCGGGCAGAATTTCGCGCACGAGGTCGCGCTCCGCACGAAACGGAGAGATGAAGGCGCACAGGACGACGAGGCCCGCGTCCGCCATCAGCTTGGCGACCTCGCCGATGCGACGGATGTTTTCGACCCGGTCGACGGCCGTGAAGCCGAGATCGCGGGACAGGCCGTGCCGCACATTGTCGCCGTCGAGCATGGCCGTGTGAACGGTCTGCGTGGCGAGCCGCGCCTCGACCAGATTGGCGATCGTCGACTTGCCGGCACCCGACAGGCCCGTGAACCAGAGCACGGCGGGCGACTGGTCCTTGATGCGCGCGCGCGTCTCGCGAGAGACCGCGAGCGCCTGAACGTGGATGTTGCTGGCGCGTCGAAGCGGGAAGGAAATCAGCCCTGCCGCGGCGGTCGCGTTGGTGTAGCGGTCGATCAGCAGAAAGCCGCCTGTCGCGCGATTGTCGTTGTAGGCGTCGAAACACAGCGGCGCGTTCGTCGCGAGATTGCAGAAACCGATGTCGTTTGCGGCGAGGACTTTTGCCGACGCATGCGCGAATGTATCGATGTCGAGCTTGTATTTTATTTCCGTGACGGTGGCGGGGATCGTGCGTCCGGCGATCTTGAGCAGATAGGCGCGACCGGGAAACAGCGGCTCGTCGCCGAGCCAGACGAGATGCGCGGCGAACTGATCGGCGACCACCGGCCGGTCGCTCGCAGCGCAGAGAATGTCGCCGCGCGAGGCGTCGATGTCGTCGGCGAGGACGAGCGTCACCGCATCTGGTGCGGCGGCATTCTGCCTGTCGCCGTCCATCGTGACGATGCGGGCGATCCGTGTGACCGCGCCGCGCGGCGCGATCGCGACGGAATCGCCGACGGCAATCCGGCCCGAGACGATCGATCCCGACAGACCACGAAAATCGTCATACGAGGGGCGATTGACCCACTGTACCGGGAAACGCATCGGAAGGGACGCGACATCGTCGACATCGCATCGTTCCAGTGTGCCGATCAGCGTGGGTCCCGTGTACCACGGCATCGCGGCGGATGCCGTCGTGACATTGTCGCCGCGTCGTGCGGACAACGGGATCGCGGACACGTCAATAAAATCGAGCGTCGCGACGGTCGCGGCGAACGCCGCCACGATCCGGTCGAAGACCGGTCGCGCGTAGTCCACGAGATCCATCTTGTTGACGGCGAGAATGACACGCCGGACGCGCAGCAGCGAGGCGATGGCCGCGTGCCGCAGCGTCTGCGGCAGCAGACCCTTTCGTGCGTCGACGAGCAGAACCGCGACATCCGCGTTCGACGCGCCCGTCACCATGTTGCGCGTATAGGCTTCATGGCCCGGCGCATCGGCGACGATGAAAGCCCGCTCCTGCGTCGCGAAATAGCGCCAGGCGATGTCGATGGTGATGCCCTGTTCGCGCTCGGCCTCCAGCCCGTCGAGGAGAAGCGCGAAGTCGATCTCGCCATCCTGGTTGTGGTGTCTGGAATCGCGTGCGAGCGCCGCCATCTGGTCGTCGGGCACGAAATTGCGCTCGTAGAGCAACCGTCCGACGAGCGTCGACTTGCCGTCGTCGACAGAGCCGCAGGTCAGCACCCGCAATGTCGGCCGTGTCTGCGCGCCGTACAGGTCGGCGGGCGGCATCAGAAATAACCCTCGCGCTTCTTGCGCTCCATGGCGGCCGGTTCGTCGCCGTCGATCAGCCGGCCCTGGCGTTCGGAAAAGGACGTTACCGCGAGTTCCGCGAGCACATCGGCGACCGTCTGTGCGCGCGAAAGAATCGCGCCGGAGAGCGGGTAGCAGCCGAGCGTTCTGAACCGGACCCACTCGTTGCGTGGCGACTCTCTTGGATCTAGCGGCAGGCGGTCGTCGTCGACCATGATCAGCGCGCCGTCGCGGTCCACGACCGGGCGCGGTTTCGCAAAATACAGCGGGACGACAGGGATGTTTTCGCGCGCGATGTAGGTCCACACGTCGCGCTCGGTCCAGTTGGACAGGGGGAACACACGCATCGACTCGCCGGGCGCGAGTCGCGTGTTCGCGAGCCGCCACAATTCCGGCCGCTGCATGCGCGGATCCCAGCCGTGGGAGGCGGTGCGATGCGAGAAGATGCGTTCCTTGGCCCGGCTGCGTTCCTCGTCGCGCCGCGCCCCGCCGATCGCGGCGTCGAACCGGCCGGCATCGAGCGCCTGGCGCAGCGCCTCCGTCTTCATGACCTGCGTGTGCAGCGCCGAGCCCGAGGCGACCGGCGAGATTCCGCGCCGCAGGCCGTCCTCGTTCACATGCACGATGAGCCGCGCCTTCGCGGCCGCGACCGCCTCGTCGCGGAACGCGATCATCTCGCGGAATTTCCATGTCGTATCGACATGGAGGAGGGGGAAGGGGATCGGCGAGGGAAAGAACGCCTTGCGCGCCAGATGCAGCAGGACGCTCGAATCCTTGCCGATCGAATAGAGCATCACCGGCCGGACGAATTCGGCGGCGGTCTCGCGGAGAATATGGATCGCCTCGGCTTCGAGGCGCGCCAGATGGGACATGCCGCGTTCTAGCCGAAGGTGTCCGCCGCGGCCATCGGCCACGGCTCGCACGATTACTTCAGGACGACCGCCGCGCCGATCGCCGGTCCGTACATCGAACTGAAGATCTGCAGCGCTTTCGACAGTTCGGTCGAGGGCGCGCTCGCCACATACATCATGTCCTTGTTCTTCACAGGGAAGCTGCGGGCGACGAAATAGGTGGCCGCATCCTTGAGATTGATGCGGTAGACGACCGGGACGTATCTCTCGCCCGGCTCGATCGGGAAAGCCGGGTCGAGCTGGCGGGCGATCGACGCCGGCTCCATCCGCAGCAGGAAGACGCCCTGCGGATCGGCCTGGTTGTCGAGCAGGCCGCCGGCCTTGGCCAGCGCCTCTTCAAGCGTGATGCCGATGGCGTCGAAGGTGACGAGCGCGTTCTTGCCGGTCGCGCCGAAGGCCGTGAAGGTCTGCGGCTCGCGGACTACAGTCAGAACGTCGTTCGGTCGCACGAAGATGTTTTCCTGCGGCCGCTTCAGCAGGGCCTGCATGGGCACGCTGGCGGTGCGATTGCCGCGCGAGAGGGCGATGAAGACCTCGTGGACCGGCGCGCGGACGCCGCCGGCGGAGGCGATCACGTCGAGGATGCGGTCGCCCTTGCCGGAAATCGGCACGCGGGCGCCGTTGGTGACCTCGCCGGTGACGGTGACCGTATTGCTGACGTTCTTCGGCACGGTGACGAGCGCCTGCGGCTCGATGGCCTTGCCCTTCAGTTCGGCGACGATCTTCTGCTCGGCGCGGGCGGTCGTGTCGCCGGCGACGCGGATGCGGCCGGCGAAGGGAACGGTGATCGAGCCGTCGCGCCCGACGACCTGCTCCGGCACGGTGGCCGAATGCGCGCCGGCGGCGACGCCCAGCGAGGACGCCGACGAGAACAGGCCGCCGGCCGCCGCCTCCCACACCGTCACGGAAACCGAGTCGCCGATGCCGATGACCGGAGACGTGGCACCGCCGCCGGCCGAGCCAAAGGTTCCGAGCAGGGTCGAATTGGGTTCGCGCGCGACGACGTTCGCGGCCTGGGGGGTCAGATCGGTGACGAGATAGCGGGGCTGGACGCCCTGCGCCTCATAGGCGGATTCCTGGATGACCTGGACCGCAGAGGGGCCCTGAGAAGGGAGGTTGGAACATCCGGCGCAGAGGAGCGCGAGGCAGATGCCGAGCCTTTTATCGAACAGATTCATCAGGTCCCCGACGCAATACGCGCAGCGTCTTGTTTGTGGTACGCACCCCTGCAGGTCAATCTTCGGCGGCGCGATCTGCTTTGATGCATAGATTTCACAGACGGCAGTGATGTGTCAGCAACATCACAATTCCCGTGATAGAAGTGCGATACCAACCAATCCTGAAGATACTCGGTTAATGGTCCGCGCATTTGGTAAATACGGTTTGCGGCGGCGTCGCGGCCGAAGTTGCCGTTCCCGATGCGCATTTCCGTGGGTCAGGCTGGCGGCGTCCGTGCTGCTGTTCGCAGGCCCTACGTGCCGGGCCGACGAGGCGCCGACCGTCTATTCGCGCTTCGGCTATTGCGCACCGCCCACGCCGCCCGCCTGCGTCGATGCGATGGGCCAGAATGCGCCGTCACCGATCTGCCGCGCGGAAGCCGAAGCCTATGTGGCAAGCGTGTTCCGATACCGGGAATGCCTGTCGGCGGAAATGCAGCGCGCCGTTCGGGAGGCCAATGGCGTCATCGACCGGCTTCGCTGCGCCGTCGACCGGTCGGCATGCGACCGGAGCGAAGCCGGCCCTGCTCCGCCCGCCGGAAAAGTCGAACCTGTCCCTAGACCTTGATCTTGGCCGGGGCTTCGACCGGCTCGATCACGGCGTCCTGACGGGACGGCATGCCTTCCTCCAGAGCAACTTCGCGCGCATCGACCGTCGCCTTGATGCCGAGGCCGATCACCGCGAAACCGGCAAGGATCAGGATGACGAGATCGATCGTCGAGAGGCCGTGCACAAGCGGCTCGTGGAGGCCGAAGGTCACGCCGGCCAGCGCCCAGACGATCATCAGGATGCGGAATTCCGTGGCCCCGACGCCGACATAGGCCATCTGATGAATGTGATGGGCCGCCGCGCGGATGTAGGTGTAGGCCGAAAACAGGAGATAGCAGAGCAGGATCGTCAGGGCGGAAATGAGCGACAGGAACGGCGAGAGGCCGAAGGCCACGATCACGAGAATCTGCGAAAAGAGATCGCAGGTGTGATCGACCAGAAAACCGAAGCGCGGCCGTTCTTCCTTCCGGTACCGGGCGAGCGAGCCGTCGAGCGAGTCGCCGAACCAGTTCATCGCGACGCCGACCACCACGAGGCCGACCCATGCCGGAGAGAGGTTGCAGGCAATGAGCGCGAAGCTCGCGATGAGCGAGCCGGCCAGGCCGATAACGGTCAGGTGGAGGGACGTCATGCCGGCGGGAATGCGGGGCAGGATCCAGCGGATCAGCCACTGCTCCGCTGCAGCAAGAAAACTCCGATTGTGACGACGCGGATGCTGTTGTGCGGACATTGATTCCGTCTCTTCCTGCTTACTCACGAGTGGCGCGGCGGGCAGACCGTGTCAATTTCTGGCCAGGAGATTAAGGAATGTTTCAACCGTTGTGACCCGGTGGACACATCCAGTGTTTCCGCGGCGCTTTTAGGGCAGCGGAGGAAAAACTTGCGGAATCTCCTGCAATACTTACGCTACGTAAGATCAAGGCCAAGTTCTGGCTCGATACTTACTCGCGGACAGCGTGCCGAAGGCTAGGGAATTTATGCCTCCTCCCGCCCCTCTGGAGCCCGATCTGCTGCGGGATTTGCTCCTCGCGCTTGTCCGGATGGAGCGGTCGCCCCCCGAATCATTGCTGCTCGTCCCGTCCGAACTGGCGGCCACGCTTCGATGCGGCGCGGCGGACATCCGCCACGGTATCCAGATTCTCGCCGATCTCGACCTGATCGAAGGCCCGGGCGCCTACGGCGGCGGGTGGCTGTTTCGTCAACTTACGCCTCGTGGCCGCCTGATGGCGGAGGAAGTCGGCAGCGAACGCCGCTGGCGACAGATCAAGGATGTCTACGGCGGGTCGGCCTGACCACGCGCCGGCTCAGCCGCTTCCCGCCCTGATCCGCCTCGCCCGCTGGGCCTGCCGCCATTCCCCGAGCTTCCAGCTCATCCCGTCGCGCGGCGGCAGCATGAGGAAGCGCTCCGCGATCTCGCAGATCACGATGTCGGGCCGCCGCCAGCGGATGGCCCGCCAGTCGACCGAATTGGACCAGACGAATTCAAGCGAGCGGAACGTCTCCGCCATCATGCCGGTGAGGCGTGTCGCGGAGGGCAGCGCGTAGGAATCGCCGATCAGCATCGCCCGCTGCGGGTTCGGCGCTTGCGGGTTCTCGAACCACGCGCGCGCGCCGACATGAATCAGCTCCTTGTATTGCGGATCTTCGAGGTAGCGGGTGACGCGGTTGACGGCGGTGCGGCGTGCGCCCCGAAGGTAATCGTAGCTGCGCACCGTTTCCCACGGCATGGGGTCGAGGTGGCCGCCGAGGTCCATCACCCTGCCGCATTCCTCGAACGGCCGCGCCAGCAGCTCCGCATCCGCCTTCACGCCGAGACGCTCGCAGATCAGTTCGTAGGCGAGAAAGCATCCTTCGGGCGACCAGTGGGAATCGGTGCGCCAGTAGAGATCGCGTTCGTCGCGGCGCAGACGCATCGGAGCGACGAGGTCCAGCATGTGTTGTTGCATGCCAATGTGCGTCAGTTGCTCGTAGAGACGGACGGCGGGGGCAAGATCCGGATCGACAAGAGGCTGCGCGGTGCGATGCCCGTAGATTGTGAGCTTCTCGGGCACGACGACGAAAAGCCAGTCTATGCCGAGCCGCGAAAACCGGTGCGCGCGTTCCACGATCGCATCCCGCCATAGCGCGAGCTGCTCGTCAGACAATTGTCCACCCTTACGTTGGTAAAGCGACGCGACGAAATTCGAGCCGCCCTGAAGAAACAGCCAGCCGTCGGTTCCAACATGAACCAAAGGCTCGGCCGGCGATGCCGCAGGCGGTTCGCTCACGCGATCATCTTTCGTGATCCCCCCTCATATATCGACCGCGTCGTTCTCTAGGCGATCGGAGAAATGCTGTACACCGGCGGGCGAGGGCGCTAAGCCTCGCGCGATGTCTTCGCCGGACGATCGTCTGCTGATCCTGAACGCCCTTTATTTCTACGGATATCAGGGCCGGAGCATGGTGGCGGTCCGCGCGCCGTCCTCCATGCCCGACAATGCGCGCGCGCTGATCGGTCGCGACGCCGAGGCCGAAGGTCAGCGTTTTCGTATCGTCGCCGTCGAACGACAGATTTCGGGGCCGGTTACGCAGGGCGAGCCGATCGGACTGGAAATCGACGCTATCGAATCCCGTGCGGCGGACGGGCCGTGACCGCTCTTTTCGACGCAGCCGCATGTCCGACATCCTGACCTACGCGGCGTTTGGCCACAGTCATATCGTTGCCCTGGCCAAGGGCGCTTATGCGCTCGAGACGAAACAGGCGCGCGCCGGCCAGAGGCAGACCGCCGGTGGATTCCACTATCTCTACGACGCAGCTTACGTTCCGGAAGTGCAAACCGGAGCCGACGGGCCGGTTCTGCATCCCGCGATCGTGCAGACGCTGGACGCCGGCCCCGGTGTCGTGATCCTCTCGGTCGGGGGGAATGAACACAATGTGCTGTCGATCGCGCAGGCTTCGCCGCAATTCGACTTCATCCTCGGCAGCGCGCCGGACCTTCCATTGGACAGACATGCTGAAATCATCCCGGAATCCGTGCTGCGCGAGACGCTGCGGGACTGGATGGGCGTGAAGATCGACACGATGCGGGCGATCCGCAAAGCCACGACGGTGCCGGTGATCCAGGTGGAACCGCCGCCGCCGCTGCCGCGCGAGCAGGTGCTCGCTTATCCGAAGGAATTTTTCCAGAAGACCCTTTTGAGGAAGGTTTCGCCCGATCTGCTCCGCTACAAGATGTGGCGGCTGCAAACGGAACTTTACCGGGAAATCTGCGCCGACCTCGGCATCGAGTATGTAGTCACGTTGCCGGATTTCATCGGTCCGGACGGCATGCTCGTGCGGTCCGCCTGGGCAGCGGACGCGACGCATGCCAACGAGCTTTTCGGGGAGCGGATGATGAGCCACGTATTCGCACTCGCCCGGCAGCGCCTGGCGGAACGGGTGGCGTCGTGACGGAACATCCTTACGCCGATCTCCCTGATCATGCGTTCTGGCGCCGCGCCGTGGCGTCGCCCGCGTCGGGCGAAATCGATCCGGTCGCGGATGTCTCGTTCGATTTCACGCCGCAGGCGCGCGTCGTCACGGCGGGCTCCTGTTTCGCGCAGCATATCGGCCGCTATCTCCAGGCATCCGGTTGCGCCTATCTCGTGACCGAGCGCCCCCATCCGCTGGTCACTGAAAATGCCGCGCGCGTCCTCAACTACGGCGTGTTCACGGCGCGCTACGGGAATGTCTACACGGCGCGGCAGCTCCGGCAGCTGTTCCAGCGCGCCTTTGGCGCGTTCCGGCCCGTGGAAGACGTGTGGACGCAGGGCGACGGCGCGCTCGTCGATCCGTTCCGCCCCAATATCCAGCCGCGCGGATTCAATTCGGAGCGTGAATTCGCGGCCGACCGGGAGCGCCATTTCCGTGCCGTCCGCGAGGCCTTCCAGACGCTCGACGTCCTTGTGTTCACGCTGGGCCTCACCGAGGCATGGCGTTCGCGCGCGGATGACGCGGTCTTTCCGGTTTGCCCGGGCGTGTCGGGCGGCGTGTTTTCCGCGCAGCGGCACGAGTTCGTCAATTTCGGCGTCGACGACATCGTGGCCGACATGACGGCTTTCATCGCCGATCTGCGCGCCGTCAATCCGCGTGCGCGCGTCATTCTCACCGTTTCGCCGGTGCCGCTGGTCGCGACGGCGTCAGGCGGACACGTGCTCGCCGCCACCACCTATTCCAAGTCGGTCCTGCGTGTCGCCGCCGAGACGCTGGCGAACACGATGCACGATGTCAGCTACTTTCCCTCCTACGAGATCGTCATGGCGGGCCGGAACGGCATTCCCTATTTCGCGGCGGACCGACGCTCGGTGACGGAAGACGGCGTGGCGCATGTCATGCGCGTCTTCATGAAACATTATGTGCGGGCGAATGACCCGGGCATCCTCCGCCGCATGATGTCCTCCCTGCGGCCCCAGCAAGCGGAGCCTTCGCCGGCCGAGGCCATGCAGGCCGCGCTGAAAGTGATGTGCGACGAGGAAGCGCTCGACTGGGCGAAGGCGGAAGACGCACGATCCGGCGCCGCCGAATAAGATCTCGTTCCGTATGCGCGATCCTCCACCGATGTCGGCCGCTTTCGACCTCGTGCCGGTGCACGACGACACAACCGGCGAAGTCTGGCTGCGCGTGACGCCCGATACGGTCCTGCCGCGCGGGCTTGTCGAAATGCGCTACGCGGCCGGCCTGTCGGATCGGGGCGCGCGCCCGGTCATGCGGTTCGTGAGCGTTGACGGGCGAACGCGCGATGTCCTCATGCCCGCGCCGGTCGAAGGGATCGGCATCTGGCGCGGGCGTATTCCGGCGGATGCCGCGCAGGTCCGGATCAGTCCGTCAGGGCGGCCGGACCCGGGATCGTTCTCACTTCTCTCGGTGCGGCATCTGCCGTTCGTCACCTTGCTGCGTTTCGTGGCGCTATCGCCAAAGCGGGCGTTCTTCGTGGCCGGCGCGTCGCTCGCGCGCCTGCGCGACGAAGCGGACCTCAACCTCGCCTGGCTGTTCGGCCAGGCGGAGACGCAGGATGTTTTCGCCTGGCGTGGCGCGCGCGAAGGGCGTGCCGAGCCGGTTGCGGCCTGCGCCGGGGCGGTGACGATCGTCATCGACGCCCGCGCCGCCGTCCGTGCCGATCTCGAAGCGACACTCGTCTCGCTGCGCCGCCAGACATTCCGCGCGTGGCGGATGATTCTCGTCGAGCCACCGGCGATCATTGCGGACTGGACGCAGACTCTGGACGATCCGCGCGTAATCCTGCGTCCGTCGCTGCGTGCGGTCGATCTGCCGCAAGACGGTTTCGTTGGCTTCCTGCGGGCGGGCGATACGATCGCGCCCGAAGGTCTGGCGGCATTCGTGGCGTGGTTTGCCGCGGAGCCATCCTGCGATCTGATCTACGCCGACGAATTCCGCGCAACAGGCCAGGTGTTGGAGCCGATCCTCAAGCCGGACTGGAGTCCGGTCTGGCAGCAGTTCGCGCCTTACGTTGGCCATGCGGCGCTCGCGCGCACGGCCAAGCTTCCCGACGGTCTTCGCATCGAAGACGGACCGGACGCGGCGGTCGCGGCGTTGCTGGAGCGTGCAGAAGCAGGCCGGATCGGCCATCTGCGCAGCGCGGTCGTAACGACACGGGGTGGTTCACATAACATCGTCGCTGCGCTTCCGACGCAGGCAATGGCGACCTCGTCCGATCTTCCTTCCGTCGGTATCGTCGTGCCGACACGGGACAGGCTCGATCTTCTGCGGCCCTGCATCGAATCCGTCCTGCGACTGACGGACTATCCCGATTTCCGTATCGTCATTGCCGATAATGGAAGCGAGGAGCCGGCCACGTTGCGCTGGCTCGACGACATCACGCGCGATCGTCGCGTCGCCGTCGCGACGATGCCGGGTCCGTTCAATTTCGCGGGGATCTGCAACCGTGCCGCGCGGCTGCTCGACAGCGAACTCCTGCTGTTCCTCAACAATGATACCGAAGCGCTCGATGCGCCTTGGCTGCGGGCGCTCGGCGCTTTCGCGGTCCAGCCCGACATCGGCGCGGTCGGCGCAAAACTGCTTCATGCGGATCGCAGCGTGCAGCACGCCGGCGTGGTTCTCGGGGTCGGTGGCGTAGCCGGCCATTTCGGCGCCGGCATGCCTGAGGCGGCTCCGGGCTGGCTTGGCGGCAATCTGGCGCCGCACGAGGTTTCCGCCGTCACCGGGGCCTGCCTGATGGTGGAGAGCCGCAAGTTCCGTGCGGTCGGCGGGTTCGACGAGGTGAACCTGCCTGTCGAGCTCAACGACATCGATCTGTGCCTGCGCCTTGCGGAGAAGGGATGGCGCACGCTCTGCGACTGCCGCACGCGGCTGCTGCATCATGAGTCCGCCAGCCGGGGCGGCGCGGCGCTGCGGCTTCAGCGCGTCTACGCGGCGGAGCGGCGCTATTTCGTCGCACGCTGGCGTCACATCATCCGCGACGATCCCTGTTTCAATCCGGCGCTGTCGCTTTATGCGCGACGCCCCCTACTGTGGTGACGCCGTGACTGACGTTGGTTGCCTTGATCTTGGCGCATGTTCACGGCACATCTCGCGAAATCGAAATCAGGGCCAAGATGGCTGATCGAAGCGCCTCGGGGCGTTTTCTCCAGATACGGTCGGGACTGAGCAGGGCGATCGGCCGCGTCGAAGAGGCCGGCCGTCTCATCGCGGCGGGGCCGGGCCATCGCGGCGCGCGTCTTCTCGACCGTCTGCCGCCGCGGCTGCGCGCCGTGGTCGACACGTTGACGCAGCTTGCCCTGCCGGGCGCGGGCGCGCTGCTCGTGCGCACGTTCCTGCTTTTCGTGGTCGCGCCGTCGGCGATTTTCTTCCTTTATCTCGCGCTCTGGCAGTCGAACGGCTATGTCGCGGAGGCGAAGATCACCGTGCGCGGCGCGCAGGAACAACGCCCCGTCACCTCCGAGACGTCGGCCATACTCGGAAAGCTCGGCTCGACGTCGAAATCGACCGTGCAGGATTCCTGGATCGTCCTCAACTACGTCAAGAGCACCGCCGTGCTGAACGATCTCGGTGGGCGCGCCTATCTCGAGAAATATTTCGGCTCCGCCGATATCGATTACTTCTCGCGGCTCCGGCGCGACGAGACGGTCGAGGATCTGCTGAAATACTGGCTGAAACGGGTCGAGGTGAGCGTCGATACGGTGTCGAGTATCCTGACGCTGAAGGTCGAGGCCTTTCGCCCGGAGGATGCACGCGCGATCGCGCAGGACATCGTCGACCGGAGCGAGAAGCTCGTCAACACGATGACCCTGCGCAGCCGCACCGATGCGCTGGAGCGCGCCCGGCAGGAGGTATCGCTCGCGGCGGACAAACTCGTCGCGGCGCGCAACAAGACGACGGAGTTCCGCGACCGCAGCGCGATGATCGATCCGGCGACGCGGGTGCAGAGCGTCAGCGAACTCATCACCAAGCTGACGATGGACAAGATCGGCATCGAGAATGCGCTCACGACCCTTCAGGGCTCGCTCGGTCCCGATGCGCCGACGCAGCGCGTGCAGCGCGCGAAGCTCGCGACCATCACCCAGCAGATCGACGATCTCAAGAAGTCCCTGACCGACGCGCAGAACGACAGCGCGGTGTCCTCGCTCATCGCGTCCTATGAGCGGCTCAAGCTCGACGAGCAGTTCAACGAGCGCATGTATACGATCGCGCAGAATTCCTACGAACGCGCGCGCCAGGATCTCGAGAAGCAGCAGCTCTATCTCGTCGTGGTGGTGCCGCCGTCCATGCCGGAAAGCGCGACCTACCCCAGGATCATTGCGAGCACGATCCTGCTGTTCGGCGCGCTGGCGGTGTTCTGGGCGATCATATCGCTGATCGTGGCGAGCGTGACCGATCAGATGGTCTGAGTGTCGCGGCCAGCGAAGGAATCGCGGCCTTCCAGGCCCGACGCGATCGCCTCGTCGGCCAATCCGTACAAGGCGACGTCATGTTCGAGCAGATCGGCGACGATGCCGATCCGCGACAGCGACTCCGCGAGCACTGTCACGGTCTGGAAGCTCGCCGGCTCGTCCGGTCCGAGGATGTCCACGCCGAGCATCTGGGTCAGCATGGCGCGAAATGCGGTATAACGGCTGCGCGTTCCGACGAGGTCGAGCGCCGCGAGATGGTCGAGGGCGAGCGAGACGTGATGGTGGGTCGGCGTGTCCTCGAGGCTGCAGCCGAACATGCGCACCATCGGACTCTGGATCGCGGCGCGCTGGTCGTCGGTCAGCGTCCGGAAGGCGCTGAGAAGACCTTTTGGATCGTTGAAGGGCAGATCTCGCGCGAAGTCGAGGAGCGGCGCGAGACCGGTCGCGTACAGCGCGACCAGATGCGACCAGTCAGGCTTTGCGAGAAGACTGAGGAAGAGCAGCCGCTCGGCCAGTTCCTCGAACGGGTCGCGCAGGATCGCGGCGCGGAAATAGTCGTTCGTTTCAAGGAAGGTGACATAACGATTGTAGTTCGATCTACCCGAGAAGATGATCGAGTCGCAGGAATGGTTGTTGATGAGAACGATCATCGTCTCCAGCGGAAACCGCTCGGCGGCCGGGTAGGCCAAGGAGAAGTGCTGCGAGACGTTTTGCAGGATGGACCGTTGCGGCATGACGGCGGGATCGAAGAGGAAGGCCTTCCGCCTGATGTGGCGGTCCGGCGCGAAGCGCCGGAAGATGGGCAGGCGGCTTTCGGATTCGAGTATCTCGACCTCGCCCAGCGCGGCGAGGTCCGGCACCGTCTTCTCGTCGACCCGGAAGCCGACATAGCCGGTGTTGTGGACGCCGAGATCGCGGACGTCCGGCCGGAACAGGTCGGCGTCCATGGTGATCTCGTTGCGCCCGGGAATGACGATGACGATGCGCGGTGCGCCGGCGGGATTGTCGGGCGCGATCCAGCCGGAGATCGCGTCCCCATCGTCCGTGTCGATGTTGAAGAACATGAGACGTCGGCGTCCTTATGTCGGTCTCATGCCGGGAACAACGTGCGGAGCCGCAGGTGGGCCAGGGTCGCGAACATTTGCGGGAAGGTCGTTCACTTCGCCATATTGTCGCGGACGACGAAGGCGATTGCAACGGCGACGAGCCAGCCGACGAGGATCGGGCCGACGACGATCGACCACTCCCACAGGCGGCGCGGATAGGTCGATTTCTGCGCGAGGGTCGGCGGAAGAACGGTGACCAGATAGGCGTGCTGGGTCTCGAGATCCGTGCGCGCGCTCTCGTACATCGCGAAAGCTTGCGCATATTGCTGCCGCGCGAGGTTGAGTTCGACCTGTATGGTGGAAAGCGCCTTCAGCCGGTCGGCCATCGAGTTCGACCCCGAGCCCGCGCCGGTGTCGGCGATCTGCTTCGTATAATCCTCGATCTGCGCCTTGATGCTGGCGGCCCGCAACTGAATGACGCGCGACTGCGGAGAATCCTGCGCGCCGCCCTGCGATGCGAGATCTTGCTCGGTGCGGGCGAGTTCGAGCCGTAGTTGGGTGACGACCTTTGTCAGCGCTTCGGCGGCTGCATTGGCGTCGAGCACGCCTTCGGCGTTGCGGGCGTCCCGCATGGCCGTCTCGCGCAATTGCAGGCGCTTCTCAGCGCGGTCGAGTTCGGTGCGCGCCTGCGCCAGCGCGTCGCGCCGCGAACGCGTGGACAGATCGTTCACGAGCTTTTCGGCAAGCGTGAAGATCGCTTTTCCCAGGGCGAGCGACTCTTCCGGCGAATAGGCGCGGATGTTGACGGAGACGATGCCGGACAGCTTTTCGATCTTCGCATCGACCCGCTTCTTCCAGTATTTCTCGAGATCCTCGACGCTGTCCTCGGGGTCGAAGCGCGAGAAATAATCGGCCTCGCCGCGCCCGTAGATCTTGCGCAGATCGAACGTCGCGCCGAGCGCGTCGATCATGGCGCGGCTGGTGACATATTCGGCGAGGATCTGGGTGTCCTGCGCCTGCTGGGACGTGCCCAGTCCGAACATGCCGCCGAGGGAATCGAGCGGCGACGCCTCGCCCGCGCGCAGCGCGAATTTCATCTCCGTCGAATATTGCTTGCTGGCGATGAGCCCCCAGTAGATCGACAGGACGAGGATCGGGGCGACGAGCAGCGCGAAGAAGCTGGCGATGACGCCCAGCCGGAACGCGCGGTAGCCACGCCGCGCCTGGAAACCGGCGCCGCCGGAAATGATCCCCGCCGGGGCGCGCGCCTTGCGGGCAGCCCGCCGCAGCGCGCGGGCCGTGGCGTCGCGCCGGAGGATCGCATCTTCGAGCGTGACCGGCAGGTCCGGCTCGATGAGCGCGACGGCATTCGCCGGGGCGGTCTCAGGCATTGAGCTTCTTGTAGAGTTCGATGGCGTCGTTGACGGAGCGGAATTCGAACAGGCGGCCGCCGGCCAGCACCACGCCCCGGTCGCAATATTCCTGGATGGTGGGGATGTTGTGCGAGACCATGATGATGTCGGACCGCTTCTTGCGCTTGTCGAACTCCGCCTTGCAGCGGGCGGCGAATCGCGCGTCGCCGACAGCCGTCACTTCGTCTATGAGGTAGCATTCGAAATCAATCGCCATCGACAGGCCGAAGGCGAGCCGCGCCAGCATGCCCGACGAATAGGTCATGATCGGCGCGTTGATATAGGCGCCGATCTCCGCGAAATCCTCGACGAAATCGATGGTCCGCCGCTGGTCCGCCCCATAGACCCGAGCCACGAACTGCACGTTCTCGCGGCCGGTCATCTTCGGATGCAGTCCGCCCGAGAAGCCGATCGGCCAGGAGATGCGGGCCGACCGTTTCACGCGGCCGCTGTTGGGCAGTTCGGTTCCGGCCAGCAGGCGCATCATCGTCGATTTGCCGGCGCCGTTGACGCCGAGAATGCCGTAGCTGCGCCCGGCCATGAAATCCATGCTGATATGATCGAGCACGACTTTCAAATGCCCGGGCGTCCGGTAAAACTTGAAAACATTGTCCAGTTGAATCAAGGTTCGGCAGCTCTTTTGCGGCGGATGGTGCGGATATAGTACGACTTTCGGGCGAAGCCGTGGCTTTTCTTAAGGTAACCGCCTGACGATAAAATGACCGGACGACGAACTGAAACGCTCACGCAGGCCGTCCTTCGGCATCTCGGCAACGGTTACACGATCCTCAGGGAGCGCGGCCCCGTCGCCCTGTATGGCGCGGCCATGCGGGAAGCGGCGAAACTCGTGGATTCGCCGGTCGGCGTGTTTCTCGCGCCCCGCGACATCCTGCGCGACGGTCCCGATCTCGTGCGCAGCCAGGGCTTTGCGGCGGCGACCGGCGCGATCTTCCGCCAGATCGCCGCGACCTACGATCCGCCGCTCGGACGCAGCGTCAACCCGGTCAACGACCCGGTCCGGATCAACGCCGCGCGCTATCATTACACCTACGAACTGACGAAGGCGGACGGCGTCGTGCCGTCGCGCCGGCCCGTGAACGATACGGATTTCGCGCTGGCTGTGCCGTTCGGCTTCGCGCCCGCGCCTGTCGAACGCACCGTGGCGGCTGTCATTCATGCTTTCTATCCCGACGTCCTCGCGCCGCTCCTGACGCGGCTGCGCAACGTGCCGGGCCGTGTCGATCTGTTCCTGTCGACGGACACGGAGGAGAAACGGGCGGAGATCGCCGCCGCGACGGCGGACTGGCCGGGCGCCGTCGATATCCGGATTTTCCCCAATCGCGGGCGCGACATCGCCGCGAAATTCGTCGGCTTCCGTGACGTCTACGACCGCTACGACCTGTTCCTGCATCTCCACACCAAGCGTTCGCCGCATGGCGGAACGCCGCTCGCGCGCTGGCGCGACTATCTGCTCGGCAATCTCATCGGGTCGCCGGAGATCGCGGGCTCGATCCTCCATCTCTTCGAGGATCCGAAACTCGGTATCGTCTTTCCGCAGCATCTGTTCGAGATTCGGGGGATCCTGAACTGGGGATACGATTACGATCTCGCGCGCGACCTGATGCGAAGAGCAGGCGTCGCTATCGACAAGAATCTCGTTCTCGAATTTCCGTCCGGTTCGATGTTCTGGGGCCGCTCGGCGGCGATCCGTCCGTTTCTCGATGCCGGGCTGCGCTTCGAGGATTTTCCCGACGAGGCCGGCCAGGTCGATGGCACGCTGGCGCATGCGATCGAACGCGTCGTGCTGATGGGCGCCGAAGCGGGCGGCTATGAATGGCTGAAGGTCGTGCGGCCGGACCTTTATCCCCTCCGCAATACTGTTTTGCCGGTCGCCTCCGACGCCGATATCGCCGCCCACCGCCTGAAGGTGTTTCAGCCCTGTCTTACGCCGGTGGATGCGGAAATCGCGCCGTTCGCCCGCACGATTCCCGAGCCGCGGCCGATCGCGACATTTCCGTCCCGCAATCCGCGCCCGCGCCTCACGCTGATCGTTCCCTCCGTCAATCCGCAGCAGACGTTCGGCGGCATCGCCACCGCGCTCAAGCTTCTGTCCGAATGGGGCGATGCGCTCGGGCCTGACTATGACCGGCGCATCGTCGTGACCGACGCGGATATCGAAAGCGACGGCTATGCGGCGCTGCCGGATTTCACGCCCGTGCCCTTCATCGCGAGCGCCGACGAAGGACAGCGCCTTCTCGTCGATGCGCGCGAGCGCGCCGGCGGCCGGCTCGACGTCCGCGCGCGCGAACTCGTCATCGCGACCGCCTGGTGGACGGCCGAGAACGCGCGACAGATCGAGCGCGAACGCGCCCGCTACCACGGCGGGTCGCGGCCGTTCGTCTATCTGATCCAGGACGACGAGCCTTATTTCTACGGATGGGGCGCGAAATGGGCGCGGGCTGCCGCGACCTATGGCGGCGACGACACGATCGCGGTGATCAACTCGGAAGAGCTTTACGCCGCGATGACGGCGAAGCATCGCTTCCGCGCCGCCTTCTGCCTGCCCTATGCCATCAACGCGACGATCGCCGCCCGGCTCACGCCAAGGCCGCGTGAAAGGCTCATTCTGGTCTACGGGCGGCCGGCCGTCGCGCGCAATGGGTTCGAACTCGTCTGTGACGCGCTCGTGCGCTGGCAGCAGCGCGATCCGATCCGCGCAAGCCGCTGGCAGGTTATGTTTCTAGGTGAACCATTTGAGACGTCGTATTCTTATCCGGTCCAGACCATGAGCGTGGAGGGCAAAGTCAGCCTCGACGCCTATGCGGATTTTCTGAACCGCGCGAGCGTCGGCGTCTCGCTGATGATCTCGCCGCATCCAAGCTATCCGCCGCTCGAAATGGCGGAAGCGGGGCTTTGGACGATCACGAACGCCTATCCCGGCAAGGATCTGCGGATGCGCTTTCCCGACATCGTGTCGCTCGACAGCGTCGCGCCAGAAGTCGTCGCCGACGCCATTGAGACAGCGGTCGCCGCGACAGAGACACAAATCGGAACGATAACGCCGCGTGTACCGAACCGGCCACTGCCGCTGCCGGGACCGGTGGCGAATCCGGCTGTCATCGCTGGATTGTTGCGGGGCGCTCCTGCGTGGTGAGGGCGGTCGTCAGCTTTCCGCCATCACCTGCCGCAGATAGGCGCCGTAGCCGCTTTTCTCGAGCGCGGCCGAGGCGGCCTGCATCGCCTTTGCGTCGATCCAGCCTTGCTGAAAAGCGATCTCTTCGAGACACGCCACCCGCTGGCCCTGCCGCTGTTCGATCGCATGCACATATTGCGACGCTTCGAGAAGCGCGCTCGGCGTGCCGGTGTCGAGCCAGGCGAAGCCGCGACCCAGACGCTCCACATGGAGATCGCCGCGTTCCAGATAGATGCGGTTGAGATCGGTGATCTCGAGTTCGCCGCGCTTCGACGGTTTGAGGGACGCCGCGATCTTCGCGACATTGGTGTCGTAGACGTAAAGGCCCGTGACCGCCCAACTCGATTTGGGCTTGAGCGGCTTCTCCTCGAGCGAGACGGCCTGTCCGCCGGCATCGAATTCCACGACGCCGTAGCGTTCCGGATCGCGCACATGATAGGCGAAGACCGATGCGCCCGTCGGCCGCTCGCAAGCCGAGCGCAGGCAGTCGGTCAGCCCGTGCCCGTAGAAGATGTTGTCGCCAAGAACGAGGATCGAGCGATGGCCTTCCACGAAGTCCGCGCCGATGATGAAGGCCTGCGCGAGCCCGTCGGGACGTGGCTGTTCCGCATAGGACAGCGATATCCCCCATTGTGCGCCGGAGCCGAGGAGACGCTTGAACAGCGGAAGATCCGCCGGCGTCGAGATGATGAGAATCTCCCGCACGCCGGCCAGCATCAGCGTCGACAGCGGATAGTAGATCATCGGCTTGTCGTAGACGGGCAGCAGCTGCTTCGAGATCGCCACCGTCATCGGATGAAGACGCGTGCCCGATCCTCCCGCCAGAACGATGCCGCGCATAAGATCTCCTTGGGCAGAAACGGATTCAGGGAAGAAGGCGGTCGAGACAGGCGGACAGCGAGTCCTGCCAGTCCGGCAGCGAGATGCCGAAGGCATCGCGGAGCTTCGTATTGTCGAGGCGCGAATTCGCCGGGCGTTTCGCCGCCGTCGGATAATCGGCCGTCGCGATGCGGTTCACGCGGATGGGGTTGCGGCCATGATGTTGCGCGCCGGCGAAAATCGCCTCCGCGAAATCCGCCCAGGTCGCTTCGCCGCCGCCCGTCATGTGGAAGACGCCGCGCAGCTTCGGCGTGGGATCGACATGCAGGCGGCAGGCGATCGAAACGAGCGCGTCGGCGATATCGAGCGCCGAGGTCGGATTTCCGTGCTGGTCGGCGACCACGCCGATCTCTTCCCGCGTCTCGCCTAACCGCAGCATGGTGCGCACGAAATTCGCGCCGAACGGACTGTAGACCCACGCGGTCCGCAGAACCGCGCTGTCCGGACAGGCGGCCAGCACGCGCTCCTCGCCCGCCAGCTTCGAGCGGCCATACGCGCCGGTCGGGCCAGTCGCATCATCCTCGCGATAGGGCCTGGCGAGCGCGCCGTCGAACACATAGTCAGTGGACAGATGAACCAGTGGCACGCCGAGCGACGCCGCCGCCTCCGCGACATAGCCCGCGCCGTCGCCGTTGATGCGCATCGCAAGATCGGGTTCGGCCTCCGCCTTGTCGACCGCCGTATAGGCGGCGGCGCTGATAATGGCGTCGGGACGCGCGCGACGGATGGCCGTCAGGACGCGGTCTCGGTCCAGAAGATCCAGCGCGGGACGGCCGAGGAGGACGACCTCCACCCCAGAGCCCCGGTCCGCCAGCGAGGCGGCGACCTGCCCATATTGCCCGGTAACGGCGATGCGCATGTCTCTTACTCGAAGGCCTCCGGCAGATCGCGCAAGCGCGGCCAGCGCGTATCCTTGT